>Ga0208746_1000660_pt1 | contig 10943 bp, 9 predicted proteins | sample CryBogCBH15Jun09_FD_184623 | JGI IMG/M metagenome (GOLD analysis project Ga0208746, IMG submission 184623) | Freshwater microbial communities from Crystal Bog, Wisconsin, USA - CBH15Jun09 (SPAdes) | ecosystem: Environmental > Aquatic > Freshwater > Lake | place: Crystal Bog, Wisconsin, USA... | reverse complement strand
ACCAATACCTGATCGCCTGCCACCATGTTCCCTACGACCGTGGGGATGAACCGCACTAGGTCGACGTGACCTGTTGGCCAGTAGCATGTTCCCTACGACCGTGGGGATGAACCGCCACAGATCATCGTCCTGAATGGCGACGTGTTATGTTCCCTACGACCGTGGGGATGAACCGGATGCACGATGTGTTGGAAAACTTCTACACCAATGTTCCCTACGACCGTGGGGATGAACCGGCTAGTAGCCCTTGTGAGGCCACCAGCTTGTAATGTTCCCTACGACCGTGGGGATGAACCGCGCAATGCGATGACCGAGGGCATGATTGTTCGATGTTCCCTACGACCGTGGGGATGAACCGAGCCATAACGACCCGGCGGACGCAGTTCTGTAATGTTCCCTACGACCGTGGGGATGAACCGGCAGGTAAATAATGTCGAACAACTCGCTTCAAATGTTCCCTACGACCGTGGGGATGAACCGCGCTGATCGTGATTACCTATGACCCAAATAAACATGTTCCCCCCGACCGTGGGGATGAACCGGTCTTTTTCAAACTGATCCCAGCCCTTGATAAATGTTCCCCACGACCGTGGGGATGAACCGTTCCAATGGTTCTACACGTCCTCGCGTTTCATATGTTCCCCACGACCGTGGGGATGAACCGACCATTGAAGAAGAACGTGCAAAGGTTCTGGAATGTTCCCCACGACCGTGGGGATGAACCTAGTAGAGAACTATTACAGCAAGCGTTGGATGCATGTTCCCCACGACCGTGGGGATGAACCGCGAACGGACAGCGTGATAAATGACGAAGTAGCATGTTCCCCACGACCGTGGGGATGAACCGGCTCACAGGTCTTTCTAGCGGGTCGTATGACCATGTTCCCCACGACCGTGGGGATGAACCGACAACAAGAAATATGATTGTGTTGCTGTGTTTATGTTCCCCACGACCGTGGGGATGAACCGTAAATTGGATCTGCGTCGATCGATGACCAATCATGTTCCCCACGACCGAGGGGATGAAACGCGCTTGGTGGTATTCGATGATTTTGGGTGGTACATGTTCCCCACGACCGTGAGAATGAACCGCCTTTTGCGCTCATTTCAGTATTCTTGCCTAAACATGGGGCAAGTTGGTTGAAAAGATAAGAAAAAGTGCAGCATCAGCAACAGTAAGACGATAGAGGCGGAACGCTCTGAATCGGCGGTATGACGCCGTCAACGCTAGGGGAGACGGAGGTAAGTCGTTCGGGGGAGCACACCCCTGCGCTTTGGTCGTTGATCCGAGAAGCCTCCGCTACAAGCCAAAGGCTTTAGCAGTGGAAGATTTCATATTGTTTTGATGAGTCACGCAATTAAAGTCATTCCGGCGTGTTTAGACGCTCGAACATCAAATGTCATTGTTTTGATGCAGCCTGCATTTGATGCCATTCGTTCTATTAAGCAGTCCGCAAAATCGGAGCGTCCTTGCTCAAACACTCGCAAGGCACGCACTACCTGATCTGCATTCTCGACAACAAACTGTTTGGTTCTCAAGACTGCCTCAAGTGCTTGCAAGAACTCACCGTCCGTGAGCTCGTAGCAAGTTGTAAGCACCCAGTAGAATTCGATTACTGACACTATAGTGATGAACCCGGTGTTGTCGCTTTCTAAGGCCTCGATGATTTTGTTTGCCTTGGGTGACTGTTTTGGGTCATCTTGCATGATGTAGCGAACCAACACATTGGTATCGAGTCCGATCATTTGGCTTTGGCTCCACGCGCGGCTATCGTCGCGTTCATGGCCTCGATGCTCACCTTTTTCTTGGCAGGCCCGAACATTCCTTTTAGCGTCGTGACCTCGTGAGTAGATGCAACAATCTCAAAGCGACCTGGTGCGATCTGGACAAACTCAACTCGATCACCTGTGTCAACGTTCATCTCGTTTCTGACTGCAACGGGAATCGTGATCTGGCCTTTAGAAGTAAGCGTAGCAGTTGACATGAAAATCTCCCTTTCCTTACTTTAGAGTAAGGATTCACTCATGTCAATTAGTCTCTGAGTACCTCATTATAAGTCAACGGTGCTCGGAGGTGCCCAGTTTGCAGGTATGGTGTAGAACGTTGGTTGGTGCATGCTTACAAGACAGCCTGTGCCATTTAGGATTGTTTCAACCCTTCACGAGGATAGCAACATGGCAATCCCTGTTGTGTTCGAACAGACGGTTCAGGAGTGAGACAACGGCCTCGGGGTGCGAATCACCGCGCCTTTCGCTAAGGCGGCACGCCTCACGGGAGGCACGCCGATCAAGGTGGAAATTGTCGAGCGTGGTTTTTTCGTCCGAGTGGGTGTCAAGCTCATGCTGACGCTGGCTCAAAAGCTCAAGGTTTTCGACCCGCTCAGCTCTGCGGCAAGGTAATGGTGCGTGCTTCGTTCGGAGCGACATGATCTGAGTACAACGTAAGCGTCTGGGCAACACATATTGCCTAGGATCGCTGACTAAGTGAACATGTCTCCACTTAAATAGGTGGAAACATGTTCACTACAGAGTTACCAAATCCGGAGCCTGTACGTAAAAGACAGCGCTATAGCAGCGAATTTAAATCTGAAGTTATTGCCCAAGCTAGGCAACCTCATGTATCGATTGCCTCCGTAGCATTAAGCCACGGGCTCAATGCTAACTTGTTGCGCAAGTGGATTCAAGATGCTGACCCAAATTACGTGACCAAGCGCCAAGCTCGATTGACAGCACGCTCAGGACCGGTACCTAGTGCTGATAGGCCTGCCTTCTTACCCATTGCTTTTTCGGATACCCCGAAGTCTGACTCGCAATCTATTGAGATCGAAGTCACTAAAGGCCACACAGTAATAAAAGTTAAGTGGCCTATACGTGCAAGTGCACCGTGCTTAATCTGGCTGCGAGAGCTAATCAAATGATTCGGATTGATACGATCTGGATTGCCACTGCACCGATGGATATGCGTGCCGGCACCGATACAGCCTTGGCACGTGTGGTTCAAGTATTTGGTGCAGCCCATCCGCATCACGCGTATCTCTTTGCGAATCGGCGAACGAGTCGAATGAAAGTTCTTGTGCACGATGGGATCGGGATCTGGTTAGCGGCTCGACGCTTGCATCAGGGACACTTTATCTGGCCTAATGCTGAGCACGCGACGCGGTTAGAGATCAGTCGGATGCAGCTTGATGCCTTAGTGCTTGGGCTGCCGTGGCATCGCCTCGCAGAGGCAGGAATCATAAGGGTTTTGTAGCTTTATTTAGTATAAATTTTGCCTGAAAATACTAGCAAAAATCAATTGGTGAATCCTATAGTTTTAATCGCACAACAGATGTGACAAACTGTTGCTATGGTGACGCCACAAACTATCGAGAACATGAATCCACAAGCCTTGCGCGAGCTTGCTGTGAATTTACTGTCGACAGTTGATGAGTACAAGCAAGCGATTGCAATCACTCAAAACGAGATTGATCGTCACAAGCTAGAGATTGCTACAACTCGACGCGAAATTGATCAACATAAAAAAGAGCTTGCCTATCGTCAAGCTAAGATCGATCAACTGACACATGAGATTGCTTTAAATAGGCGCTGGAAGTTCGGTCGGCATGCTGAGCAATTAGACTCGACGCAAGCGAGCTTGTTAGACGAGACACTCGAGGCCGACATTGCTGCAATGGAGTCTGAGCTTGAAGCGCTTGCCACCCCCGAAAATATTCAAACCGTACCTAAGCAGCCTAAGCGAGCCGCCTTACCCGCCAATCTGCCAAGGGTAGAGTTCCGCCACGAGCCAGACTCCACGCTCTGCCACTGCGGTTGCCAACTCAAGCGGATCGGCGAGGATATTAGCGAGAAGCTGGACTATGTACCAGGGCTTTTTACCGTTGAGCGACACATCCGGGGTAAGTGGGCGTGCGGGCAATGCCAGACACTGACTCAAGCCCCCGTGCCACCTCAGGTGATCGATAAAGGGATGGCTACAGCCGGGTTGCTAGCTCAAGTGTTGGTGGCCAAGTATGCGGACCATTTACCGCTTTATCGTCAAGAGAATATATTTGCTCGCGCGGGGATGGCGCTGCCGCGATCGACGCTGGCTCAATGGGTCGGCATCTGTGGTGTTCGCCTGCAACCTTTAGTTGAGGCGCTCAAGAATGCGGTACTAAATTGCCCGGTCCTACACGCAGACGAAACGCCAGTTCAGATGCTTAAGCCTGGTAATAAGAAAACCCACCGTGCGTATATCTGGGCCTATGCGCCAGGTGTGCATCACGAACTTAAGGCCGTGATCTATGACTTTGCCGAGGGTCGCTCAGGCGAGCACGCCAGAAACTTCGTCGGTGACTGGCGAGGCAGCCTGGTGTGTGATGACTTCAGTGGTTATAAGGCAATGCTTACCAACGGCATCACTGAAGTGGGCTGCATGGCGCATGCCCGCCGTAAGTTCTTCGAATTACATGTGGCTAACAAAAGCCAAATCGCAGAGCAAGCTATTGAATTAATTAGTCAACTCTACGACATCGAGCGAGAAACTAAAGAGCTAGATGTCGATCAACGAAAACGAATTCGACAAACAAAAGCCAAACCAATCGCAGACACCTTATTTAAATGGATGCAGCTGCAACGACAAAAGGTGACCGATGGCTCGGCGACAGCCAAAGCTTTGGATTACACACTAAAGCGCTGGCCGGCCTTGACTCGTTACATTGATGACGGACAAATACCTATCGATAACAATTGGATTGAGAATCAGATCCGTCCTATCGCAATCGGTCGGTCGAACTGGCTGTTTGCAGGATCGCTGCGTGCCGGGCAACGTGCGGCTGCAGTGATGAGCTTGATCCAATCCGCGAAAATGAATGGGCACGACCCTTACGCCTATCTCAAAGACGTACTGACTCGTTTGCCGACGCACAAGGCTAGTCAGATCGAGGATTTGCTGCCGCACCTCTGGCAAGCTCCAAGCCTCGATACTTAAGCATTACCATTCCTGACTCCCATAGTCTAGGTGACTTCCCCGGACGCTTACAGTACAACGCCAAAAGTAGTCGGTAATTAAACGCTAAAGCGCGTTACTTAATAAGAACTGTCGAATCGCAATGAACCTGACATTCAGAATGGTATTGATAGCATCAGCGATCGCGTTACACATAGCAGTATTGACAACACTTCCCGTGGTAGCGCCAGCCGACCGATGGCTTGCTTGATAGCGTTTCTGAGTGACTAGGTTCACAGATCGAGGCGAAGATGCCACTTCGATTCACCACCTATCAAAACAGCAAACCAGCCCTCTTGCCATGCGGTGCACTTAAACGTACACTACAACCTGTCTGCACCGTTACGGAACGTAAATGTGCTTGCCGGGTCAAACCGGCATTAATAAGCATTCAGATGCAACGCATGAGTCGGATTTTCTGACATGAGTGAGCGATTAAAAATCGCATGCATTGCCCCATAACAACCTGATTTGATTCTTGGATCTTTTCAGGTTGTTTTCTTTTCGTCCTAGAGTTGACGCCGAAGAACCACCTTACCTCGACCAAAATAAGCGGAGCATGAACTCCTAAGCGCTTTGGAGTGACTCAGCTGTGTGTCTCCGGCCCAGAGCGAGGCTAATCAAACCGTTCGGTACGCATGCCTCGGCAAGCATAGCAACGGTGGCTGGGCTTCATATCGAAATTCGGATCCTCGAAGCTGTCTGATCTTCTCCATACTCGTCGCTCTGCGGTGCAGGGACGCTCGCTAGTTATGGAGTCTGCATCGCTAAGCGTCTGGCGTTGTGGGGTAGGAGAGTTCATCTGTCGCAACTGGTAGTTTGATCAAAGCGATCAATTAGTATAAACTAAGTCCAATAGATTAAACTAACTTGATATCGATATGCACACCTACAATATTCATGACGCTAAAACTCAGTTATCCAAACTTGTCGAGCTGGCAGCCAAGGGTGAATCGTTTGTCATCGCCAAGGCGGGCAAGCCCATGGTGAAAGTCATGGCGCTCGACGCACCAGATCCATCACAGGTCAAGCGATTTGGTTTTATGGCTGGTCAAATCAGAGTGCCGGCAGACTTTAATTCGATGGGGTCGAACGAAATTCAAGCACTGTTCGAGGGCGAAGTGTGAGGCTGTTACTGGATACTCATCTGCTAATTTGGGCCGCCGACGGCGTTGAAAACCTCCCAGCAGACGCGCGTGCGCTGATGTCTGATCTCGAAAATACCCTATATTTTAGTGTTGCGAGCATATGGGAAGTAGCTATCAAACGCGGACTGAATCGGCCTGACTTTCAAGTGGACGCGAGTTTGCTACGCCGTGGACTCATCGATAACGGATATTGCGAGCTCCCGATTCTGAGTGAGCACGCTGTTGCAATTTATTCCTTGCCAAATCTTCACAGAGACCCATTCGATCGTCTACTGATTGCTCAGGCAATGGTTGAGGGTATTGCATTGCTCACTAACGATTCCACCGTTGCACAATATCAAGGTCCAGTCATGATGGCTTATTGAGAAAGGTCCTGCCCAAAACACAACACGATAGCTAGTAGCACGCCGATTGTTGGTATCCGCAACGATAAACGGTCATTCTGATTTCGGGACTGGACATTGAGGTCAAGGTCAACACTTGATCACACAGAATCTGAAGAGCCAGTTACGATAGACTAGAACCGTCGGTTGCGCTTCATTAGTTCCACTATGATGATAATTTGGATATATTATTTGGCCCTCGAAACGGCCAGAATTTGATCTTTTAATAGGAGATAGCACTGACAATGATTTGACGATATATGTTTTTTTACCCTTGCTGACCTTCGTGCTGTTTTGTGTAATGGTTTACGTCTCCTTTCGGTGCTGGACAGGAGGAGGTTCGTCGTGGACGCCGAATTCAAATGGCAATGACGATATCGAATCGTCGCTGTTTCAACAGTTTGATTCTGGTCCAGATTTCAATATTGACGGTACGCCCATGATGGGCGACGTAGATATTCACGGCAATTCTTACGGGACAACTTCAGATAATCATCACGATACTTGGTAAGGGAGTGGAACTCTCTTCGGCCTATGAAAGTCTTGCCAAGAAAAGATGCGAACCAATTGTCCGTCACCCAATGGTTTGCTAGGTGAGAACGATAGCAGCCTAACTTTAACTACTTTGACAGCGACCGTGGCAGCGTTTGGTGGACTCGAACTTCGGGCTCATGTCATGTTAACGATCCCTGAATATCTAAAAACAAAGGAATTGTGTCTGACAACCGTACAACTATATTGGCAAAGCCATACAGGATTGTCACGCTGAAGATCCCCAGCTCTACTAGCACGGACGTTCCGAATGGCGCAAGCCAGTGACTGATATTCTCGTGAGTATCGATACGGCAAGCGGCTGCATAACTTTGATTGTTGATCAAGGCGATCATCGGTCTTCTAGCTTTCCGGTCTCACATTCAGATAAGGTACAGTCTCGTGTCACTCAGAAAGCCAACTGGACAAAAGCAACTATAAAGAATTTTCGCTCCGCTCGTGTCGCTACTCGCTCTCGCGCGATAAGCCTGCGTCAGGTGTTGCAGGTCGGCGACAGGTTGATCGAGATTTTATAAATTTAATTATGAGTCAAGCTCAATTTCTTGAATTATTCCGGGAAAAGAGAGACCTCAGTATTGAGGACATGAATGCGGCAATCGCGATTTATTGGGGCTAAATAAAAATCAACTAAATGTGTTGAAAATCAGCCGATAATGCATTCAAGTCACAGACGTATGGCCTGTACTTTCAGGCGGTCAAACTCGACGGAAGTAGATCTAACAGCGGCATTAATCACGAGGCGCCGATAGCTACTATTAGGCGGAACTGTTTGAACGGTTATTCCCTTCGCATACGGGGTAGCCTTGTTTGTGCGCCACGAAATGGCCGAGATCCGATTTTGATTGGTGCAGGAAAGGTTGATTCCAGTTTTGGCCTCATAAGTCTGATTGTTCCATTTGTAAATCCCTTTCTATATGGCGCTACTTAACTTTTAATTCCCGTGGTACGTTGAGACAGCAATCAATGACGCCCACGGGTAATCATCCCCTCGGTCAATCGGGGTTAGAGGTAGAATTTTCTCATTATGAGGGGTTCTACAGATGAAGAAGTCACAAGTAAAACCCATCAATCTTTGAGTGTGCACCTGAGATTTTCAAGTTAAATGAACGGGTTTAGCCATATTTGCAACTTAAAAGAACAGTCGCTTTCATCATAAATGAGCAAAGAGCAGTAAATCGTTGATTTATCGGAGTCGCCGTTGTCAAATTAGTTGCAACTCGACAGAAACAACTATCGAGAACAAAGAGCGCCGCAAGGGGACACATAGCAGGCATCGTGCTCTCGCGCGATGCCCCTTGGTCAGAATAGCAACAGGATAAATACTGAGGCCAATTGCCATGGTCAGTATTTATCATTGATAGTGACACGTTTAGCAGCGCATCAAATTTCAAGCTGAACAACTAAAATGGGTAGTGATAGTCGCTCGAATCGAACAGAACCTTAGGCAATACAGATACTCATATTTGATAATCTTCTATGGACGCTCTTTTGCCCCTGCCACCGAGTGCGGCACTTCTACAAATGGTGTCGAAGCTTTTTGACCACTGGCAATTGGCTGAAGAGGAACGACTGGCACTACTAGGTGGCATCGATGCAGATCAAATTGACCAACTCGAAAGGGTTGTTCATCTACTTCAGATTCACAAGCGCCTGAGGCAGTTGTTTCCAAACAATCTCGATTTGGCATATCAATGGATGAGTCAGCCGAATAAGGCCTTTGGCGGTGAAACGCCTGCGCGTTTTGCTCAAACCGCAGATATTTCCGCCTTGGCGTCAGTCCGAAGTTATCTTAGCCACGCCATGGGACAAGAGGATGGCGGTTGATTCGACACTTCTAGGGCTCATCACAATGGGGTAGTTTTGGGCGCCTTTGAAAACCTTCGGCTGCTCACCAAGAAAATTGTCAACGAAAATGACTGGGTTAAACCAGCATATCTTGACCTCGATAATTGGCTCGATACATGGATCACCTCATGCCTGCATTGGGTGGGCGCAAACCCCTTAACATTCTAGACACGCATGAAGGTGGCAACACGATCGTCACTCTTCTGTCAGCGATGCAAAGTGGCGTTTATCACTGAACCGCTTACATGCCAATCGGAGCAGAGAGTAAACAAGTTTGCTTCAACCTTAGTGAGCCTGCCATCACCTGAGCAACCGAAAAGTTAGCTGAGGCTTACGTTTTCGAAGAAGATATGTTTATGTTTAGTGCCAATTTCATTGACGCCGAAGTACGAACGTTTCCCGAGTCAATTGCTAAGTATTAGCACCATCAAATCGTATAAATTCTTTGAAATTACGTGAAGATCGTTGTGAATACTGGGTCTTCGTTTTTCCGGAAAGTGCCAACTTCGTGACTTTAGTGCCAAATTGGCTGATTTTCGACACCTGCCGTGAAAGCTGCACCTAAATCCCACTGATCTAGATCTACTTCACACATCTATTAAAAAGGAGAGGATTACCATTGGGATCAGTCGAGTTGTTTATGGAAGAAAAAAAATGTACGAACGCAGAGCTGTGTTGTTTCTTGATATTCTTGGCTTTAAACAATTGGTTCAGGAACAGCGAGAAGAATTAATTTTGAGCGCTTTAAAAATTCCTGAGAGTCTAAAAGCGAGATATCCCTTTAATGGAAAAACGGAAATGCAGCTATCGGCATTTTCAGATTCGATAGTTGTGTCTGAAGTTGTCAAAGATGATCATATTGGCGCAATCCGTATGACTCATTTCGCAAGCCATTTGTGGTGGAGATTTTTTGCAAAAGGGGTTCTTACGAGAGGTGGAATGGCCGTTGGTAACCTGCATCACGAAAACGGAATTTTGTTTGGCCCCGCAATGAACGAAGCATACGAGCTAGAAAGTCAACTTGCTATATATCCAAGAATTGTTCTATTCAAAGATATACAAACTCACTTATGCGACGAGTTAGTTAAGACCTACAAAGGCGATAAATTTATGTCAGAAAGGGGATTGGAAATCATGCGGTTAGACTTCGATGGCATTCGTCACGTTCATGTTCTTGGTTCATCTGGAACTTGCCCGACCGAATTGCTACCATCGAGACAGCCTGACCCTGCGACAGGAGCAACTTCATTCACTAGCGACGAGGAGAATAAGGCGAAATGGGCGGCTGTAACCAAATTTATTGAGGATCGTCCAAAGGAATTACGTGCAGCAGCCAAGCACGATTGGTTACGCAGTTACTTAATAGCTACTAGATCGACCGTTGAGTAAAACCTAACTCCTTTGCCATGAGAGAAAACAACCATTGAGCAATTACCTTTATTTTGATGCCACGGGCTGCTGGGCGCAATGAGCATTGAGGATTACTTCATACTGGACCGTAGGGCTTTGACTAAAAACTTGTACTCGCTTAACTCGAACGTCCTAGCAGTTTTCGGTCGGTTACCGGACAGCCCTATCCAAGAGAAAAGTCGATTGGGTTCTTGTTGTAACACTGGACACTCGGTTAAATGAAGCTAGAGGAAAAAGTGACAAGTTGGTTTGAGACGAGTGTGCCGGTCCGTTCCGGACACATGGTTTACATATCGGGCTCTACCCCATTAACGTAAGCGTCCGGTCAGCACCGTCTAGTCATTCCCTGGCCTTCTAGCGAGAATAGGTGTCCACCTAAAAATAAGCGGACACTTATCTTGGCAGATCTTCCTGTTCTTCCCGCGCCCCATTCCCGTCGTCGTCGCACTGCCGCCGAGAAGGTGCAGATCGTTAAAGAATCTCTCGCACCAAACGTATCGATCGCGGCGGTTGCCTTGGCCCATCGTATCAATGCAAATCAACTGCACAAGTGGCGATGGCAGTTCCGCCAAGGCAAATTAGTCGGTCAGTCAGATCCTGCCGCCGTTCTTTTGCCGG
>Ga0208746_1000654_pt1 | contig 11053 bp, 24 predicted proteins | sample CryBogCBH15Jun09_FD_184623 | JGI IMG/M metagenome (GOLD analysis project Ga0208746, IMG submission 184623) | Freshwater microbial communities from Crystal Bog, Wisconsin, USA - CBH15Jun09 (SPAdes) | ecosystem: Environmental > Aquatic > Freshwater > Lake | place: Crystal Bog, Wisconsin, USA... | reverse complement strand
ATCCGTGGAGTGGCTACAAGTCAATCAAGCGTACCTCGTTACGTGGCACCACTTCTCTACGCTGAGCATTCTCAACACAGCGGAAGACCTCGAATGGTACCTCATCGGCGCTGGTTCCCCCAAGAAACTGGAGGGATAAGGAGGCGCTTCGCGTACACATACGCACGCACGCGAATCGCGTGTATTTACGCGAAACCTTTAGGGGTATCTGTAAAATTGATGGGCGGTATCTGTCTAAATGATTTGATTTTCTGACTGGGCAGGTGCTAATGTTGTTGTTATCGGGGAAGCGCCCCGAGCGAAAGGCAGTTATGAACAACCTCAGCAAGACCCTTACAGTGTCTCAGGAAATCGCAGTGACGGTGGCAATGCTCGACCGTATCGCCCACTGCGAGAAAATGCACCAACTCGAACTCGAAGACAACACCGGTTGCGACTACTGGGGCAATCAGGTGAAAGCCCTCGGGGAAGCGTACCTCATCCTCACCGGTCACCCAGCACGGGAAGAGTAGGGGGTCGGGGGGCGAACGCCTGTTCGCTCCCTGATTTTCTCCTAGCGTCGCCTCGCGTATGTGTGTGCGCACGCGCACGCAAATACCCGCAATCGCGTACGCGCATACACGCCTACACGCGAAGACTTTGGAGATTTTTAGGTATCTGTAGGGGAGATAGCACCTATCTGTCAAAATGATTTGCAATCTGCCTAGATGTGTGCCATACTGTTTAGGTCGGGGAAACGCCCCAGCAAAGGAGCCAAAATGGCGAACAACCTTATCCCAAGCAGTCGGGAGACTGCCCTTAGCCCAGAGCGCACCCGCGCAATTCTCGCCCGCTACGGCGTGCATCACGTCTCGCTGTGGAAAGAGGACGGCACGCTTCGCTTCCCAACGTGGGGAAACCTCGCAACCTTCCTCGGCTACTAGCCGAACCGGTCGGGGGGCGAACGCCTGTTCGCTCCCTGACTGTACCACCCCTCGCGTGCACGCGAATCGTGTGCACACCCACGCGAGGTTTTCTGGGTATCTACAAAATAGATGGGAGGTATCTGTGCCAGGATTGGCTTCTCCTGGCTCCTGTCGCATACACTGGTTGGGTACCGGAAACGCCGGTGCAGAAAAGAGCAGAGAATGACTAAGCGGGCTAATCTAAGGGTGGAGGTCATCTACTTCGACCTCAACCTCAAAGGCTACTTCTTGACGCCGGATGGCATGGGCGCCTGGTGGTACGACTCCCTGGAGGAGGCACGGGACGCATACGGAGAGAACGTGCCGTTCGGTGGACGCATTCACCTGGAGGACTGAGTTCTCCTGGGACTGTCGGGAGACAGCCTCAACCCCCCTTGCTTCGCGTACGTGCACGGGCGCACGCGATTCGCGTATGTACACGCGAGGAATCTGGGGTATCTACAAAACAGATAGGTGGTATCTGTCTGTAGATTTGCAATTATCAGTGCCAAGAACTAAAGTAGTTCGTATCCGGTGAATGACCGGCAAAACAAAGGAACAGTATGCGCAATGAAGTGACCGAAGTAGTGACCTTGTTGGTGTGCCCTGACTGCCTCTACGCTAGTCATTATGGGGTGGATGAACTCGACCTGCCCAAAGAGGAAGAGGAGCGTATCCTGCACGGTCTCTCCCACTGGCCCCGCACCTCGTTCAGCGTGGAAGAGAGCGAGGAGCCCTTCTTCTCGCACAGCCCCTGTGACCTATGCGGTGGCCGTGCCGGTACTCGCTCAACGCTCAACGCCCTACGCTGGTAAAGGTAGGACGGGGGGCGCCTCGCGTACGCACGCCTACGCACGCGATTCGCGTGCACGCCTACGCGATTCGCGTCTCTGAGGTTTTGGGGTATCTAGAAAATAGATAAGGGGTATCTGTCTAAATAACTGGCATTCATGCCGTCCATGTAGTAGTTTATTGGGGATGGGGAAATGCCCCAAACAAAGGAGCCACCAATGGCAAGCATTAACAGCGTTTCAGTTTTCCCTACTACTCAGGAAATTTCTGAGACTAGGGGTTTCGCCCTCAAGCGCGGTTCGGTGGCAATCTCCGTGGCCGGCGTGTCGTTCTTCTTCGAAAGCAAAGAAATGGCGAAGGAGTGCATCGCAGTCATGGCCACCGTCCTCGAAAACGTGGAGGAATAAGGGTTCGGGGCTGGGGGCGAACAAGTGTTCGCCTCCAGTTTCACCACCCCCTCGCGTGTACGCATACGCATACGCGAATCGCGTGCGCGTGACGCGATGGCATACTCGACAAAAATTTCTGGGAAATGGGCTTGACTTTTTAGTTTGCCCTTGATAAAGTGGTTTTGTTCGGTAAATGACCGGCAAGAAAGGCAAGCATGGAAGACACTATGACAATGACCGAGGTGGCTAAGGCTATCGGGGAACACTTTGGCGGTATGGGCTGGGTTACCAATCAGGCGATTATGGCATTCCTCTCAGAGCAGGACGACGAAGAGGGCGGGACGTATTCACGGGAGAGCGTGGAAGAGTTTCTCGCACGATAGGCGCAAGGGTAGGGCGAACGTGTGTTCGCTCTACTCTGTCCCCCCGTTCGCGTGCACGCATACACCTACGCAAATCGCGTACATACACGCGAAGAGTTCTCGAGGTATCTCAAAAAAAAGATGGGAGGTATCTGCAAAAATGATTTGCAATCGCTAGGTGCCATGTGCAATGATGTTTAGGTACCGGAAACGCCGGACATGAAAGGCAGTAATGAACATCACCCAACTAGAGCAGACAATGGAAGCCATGAACAGCATGGTCGCCCGTTGCGGACACAACGACCCTATGGGGTACCTCACCGGCACCGTGTGCGGGAAGTGCGCCCGTCGCAATCACCGCCAAGCAATCCGTGGAACCCGTCAGGGCGCTGGAAGGGGGCGCCGATAATGGAGAATGACCTTGACCTCATTGGAGAGTGCGACACCTGCGAAGCGCCCTATGACCTCTCTAGCCGAGATGGGCGGTGCGGTGACTGCGGTGACTGCGGGGGCTGTTGCAAGGATTAGGCAAGGGGTGACTGTCGGGAGACAGCAACACCCCCCCTGTTCGCGTGCATACGTACACACACGCGATTCGCGTGCCCGCCCACGCGAATCGCGTACACACACCCACAAATCGCGTAATCGCGTATACACATTCCCCACGCGAGGAAAATTTTATAAAAAAAAATGGGGAAATTTTATTTTAGCACACTCGCACCACCGTTGTCAAATCTTTTTTACAGATACCACCTATCACTTTTTTTCTTCGGTTTTGTGTTGCCTTTTGTCGCTGTAGGTGGCATACTGAATAAGTCGAGGAAACGCCGAGACGAGAAAGGCAGTCATGAAAGTACAGTTTGAAATTGAGGTCGAGGTCGCAGACCTGATGAGCGGAGTTTTCGATAACCTCTGGCGGAGCAGTAGCCCGTGGATTGCCGAGACGAATTGGGACTGGCAGGCATCACCTACGCAGACCGCCGTGGAAGTCTGCTACGACACGCCCGAGGACGGCGAAGGGGACTTTACGGGTCGCTCTACCGTGACCGCCGAGGACTTGGCTCACGCCTACGGAAAGATTTTGAAGGAAAAGCGCTACCACTGTGGCGAACTGGTGACAAGCGACATTGAGGACTGGGACTCTTGTGTCGCTGACTACGTTCTCCAGTACGCCCTGTTCGGGAAACTGATTTACGGCTAAATGTTTCACGTGAAACATAGGGGTCGGGTGAAGTCTGCCCGACCCCTGTGGATAACTTGTGCATAACTTGTGGAAAACTTTTTAGGGGTATTGCCTCGCGTGTGTGTACGCGAAAAAAATAACGGGTCGCGTGTGTATACGCGAATCGCGTCCACGCGATTATGCCCGGCCACGCAAGGAAGTTTTATAAAGAATACTGGGGAAATTTTAGCCCAGGCCGGCGCCATTGTCAAGTCAATTTTAGAGATAGGTGCTATCACTAAAAAAGATTAGAAATGATTTGCTTTTCCTAGTCTTAGGTGGCATACTGGAGGGGTACCGAAATGCGGTACACAAAACGAAAGGCAATAACATGGCTACACTGGACGAAGTTCTAAAGGCTAATGAGGAGCAGAATTACACGGTCTCGGAGGGCGCTCTAACGGCTTTCTATGAGTATGACGCATTCTACTGGGCTACTGAGGACGCTGACGACATTATCCGCAAGTGCGAGGACGCTTACCGTGGTGAATACTCAGATGGCGCTGAGTATGCTGAGGAATTGACCGAAGACGTTTGTAGCATTCCTGAAAACCTGCGCTACTACATTGACTACGCAAAAATGTGGCGGGACATGGAAATGGGTGACGGCTACTACATCACTGACGGGTTCGTATTCTGCCCTAACTGATGCGTCGAGGGGGTAGGGTCGCTTGACCCTGCCCCTTTGATGTTCCCCCGTTTTCTTCGCGTGTGTGCACCCGTACGCGAATCGCGTATGTATACGCGAAGGGCTTTCTAGGTATCTCAAAAAAAGATGAGGGGTATCTCAAAAAAAGATGAAAAATAACTTGCAATTTGCCGAAGCGTCTGGCATACTGGGTGCATACCGAAAACGTCGGTACCGAAAGGAAACAAAATGACCACTACAACTACCTACCATGCTGAGGGTGTAATGACCTCAAACTGCACCTGCCACTACTGCCCTACTTGCGAGTGTATGAGCGACGGGATTACCGACTACGAACCTAAGTGCGACTTTTGTGGCACTTCGTTGGAACCCGCCTATGAGACCTGCTCCGGCGAGTGCTGGGATTACTGCAAGTATGACTTCGAGGAAAACGCCTTCAAGCCGTGGCGCTTGGCGAACGACGCTGATGCCTTCGCTATCTACGGTCGTCGTATGGGCTGGACGGGTAGCAACGGTCACACGGGACGACTGACCACCTTCGACGAACTTATGGAGAACCTGACGCTCCGAGGTGACTTTACTCTGCGCTGGAAGTTGTCCGAGGATAACAGGACGCTGACCGTCGTTCGCTCTAGTCACGATGAGATGGGCGCTATGTTCGAGGTAATGCCGTGGGAAGAGGGTGACGATGAGTAAGGGCGACCTAACTTACGAAGCGTGGGTGCTGGCGTTCACTGGGAAAACACTGAAAGAATGGCTAGAAAATGAGGAGGTGGGGGAGTAATCCCTCACCTTCTTTATCGCGTGCCCGTGTACGCGAATCGCGTGTACACCTACGGAATCGCGTAGGAATCGCGTGTATGTACGCGACGCACACGAGGAGTTTTTCAAAGAATACTGGGGAAATTTTACCACGCCGGCCACGAAAAGTCAAGTCAATTTTAGAGATACCCGCTATCAGAAAAAAAGATGGAAAATGATTTGCTTTAGTCACCTTCGTATGGCATACTGGATAAGTCGAGGAAACGCCGAGACAAACTACCGAAAGGATTTACAGCATGGACAACATTACTACTACGGAGGTCGCAAAGACCCCAGAGCAGTTAGACCTAGAGCGTGCTCAGAACGCCCTGAAGCGTGACTACGCCCTTCTGGTCGAGCGTCAGAACAAGATTGAAGCCCTGAAGAACACCCTTCTGGAAGCCCTGACCGAGATTTTCCCCGACGTCGCACTGGTCGAAAAGGACACCCTTACGACGCTCATGGACAACCTTGAGGAAGCACTTGGCGAAGCGGAGAGCGCACAGAGCAACATCAGCGAGTTGAACTACACCCTGAACAACGCCGAGAGCGAGATTGACAACGCCGTGTCCAACTTGCAAGACGTGAAGCGTGAACTGTCCTACATCATACAGGGTATCTCGTAAGTAAAGGGTAGGGGTCGGGCGAAGTTTGCCCGACCCCGATGACCCTACGGGGTTTCTTCGCGTGCGAATCGCGTGTACGCGAATCGCGTATCGCGTAAACACGATAGCGTGCAAGGAGTTTTTCAAAAAAAGACTGGGGAAATTTTACCACACGCCGACGTCGAAAGTCAAATCTATTTTGTAGATAGTCCCTATCTCTAAAATAAATCCAAAATGGGGTTGCATTCTTCGGCGTTAGGTGGCATACTAATTGGGTACCGATAAGCGGTGCTTATAACAAAGGAGCAAGCAAATGAGCAAGACAGCATACGAGGTAGTCGCACAGTCCATTATCTCACAACTGGAAAAGGACGTTGCGCCGTGGCGCAAGGAATGGCTCTCCCGTGGCTACAAGCCTACGTCAATGAGCAGTAAGAAGCAATACAAGGGCATGAACTTCATGCTACTGGCGTTTCAGGCTATGGACAAAGGCTACGAAAGCCCGTGGTGGGGTACGTTCAAGCAAATCTCCGAGCGTGGGGGCGTGGTCACTAAGGGCGAGAAGGGTACTCCCGTAGTTCTGTGGAAGCAGTTTGACACCGAGAACGCTGACGGCGAGACCAAGAAGGCAGTGGTGATGCGATACTTTACCGTGTTCAACTCCGAGCAAGCGACTTGGGAGGAAGCAGAAGCACCAGCATACGAGAAGCACATTCCCCGTGAGGACGCCGAGATTATCGAAGATGCACAGCGTATCTTAGACGATTACTTCTCCCGTGAGAAGGCTCCAAAACTGGCATTCGGGGGAGACCGAGCGTACTACTCACCGAGCAGGGACGCTATCCAACTTCCTCATCACGGCGACTTCGTTAGCGATAGTTCGTTCTACGCCACAGCCTTTCATGAGATGGGTCACTCCACGGGTCACAAATCTCGTCTCAATCGTGACGGAATTGTGGAAAACCACTACTTCGGGAGCGAACTTTACAGCGAGGAAGAACTGGTCGCAGAGTTCACTAGTGCCTTCCTATGCTCCGAGACGGGCGTTCTCCCTGAGACGCTGGATAACAGCACCGCCTACATCAAATCATGGCTCAAGGTGCTGAAGAACGACCCGAAAATGCTGGTCAAAGCGGTCGGGCGTGCGCAGAAGGCTACCAATCTCATTCTCGGAGTCGAGCCGGAAAAAGCAGACGCAGAGTAGCGGAAAGGGTCGGGGCGAACAGGCGTTCGCTCCGGCTCTAACCGGCGGGTCGCGTGTGTATCGCGTGTACGCGAATCGCGTGGGAATCGCGTAGACGCGAGGGAAAATTTAGAAAAACAACCGCCCTCGATTAGCCAGTTTTTGAGAAAATAATGGGGAAAAATTAGCCCTAAGCATTTACACCGGTACTCTAATGCTCCCCAGACGGGCGCAAATAGAAAAGGTGGCACATGACCGAGAGACTGTATTTCGTGACGCAAGACGGGCTTATAGGTATCGCTGACGGCATTCTGCTGGTTCGGGCTGACCAGATGAGTTGGGCTGAGTTGCAATCCTGCGTAGCCAAGAGGCAACCGAAGCAACAAGTATTGGTAGCCCTCATGGAGAAAGAGGTTCACCCTAAGGCTATCGCCCTCAGTGAAAGTACCCTTTTTACGACCCCCGAAGCCACGGCAGAAGCCAGGCAATTCCTGGGCGCTAGAGGGATTACGTTCGACATTGAAAAAAACCTTGAAAATAAACTTGACACCGAGTAGGTAGTTCTGTATAGTGGTTATGTACCGGAAAAGCCGGTGCGAACTACCGAAAGGACTACAACATGGGAGACCGTGGAAACATCAAGTTGATTAGCGAGTATGGCGAGCCTATCTACTTTTACACTCACTGGACTGCTTACCGACTGCCCGAAATTGTGGCGAAGGGGCTGGACAACGGTATCGGGCGCTGGAGCGACGAGGACTACCTCAACCGTATCATTTTTCAGGCACTGCTGGAAGGCGACGACAGCCAACTCAGTTATGGCATTGGTACCCGTGAAGCCGGTGACTCATGGCGCTTGGTCGAAGTAGACCACAAGAAGCAAGAGGTCACTATGTATGAGCGTGTCTACGACGAAGACTACGGGAACAGCCACTTTATCCCCGTCAGCGCCCCGTATTCATTCACTGATTTTGTCAAGGCATACCTGAGCGTGGAGGTGTCAGCATGACCTACAAAACTCAAGAAATCACTATCCGCTGGGCAGGAAGCGACGTCGAGCGCAACGTGACCGTAGCCATTGGCGAATACGAAGAAGGCACTGACGACGACAGCATTTTCTACTGGCTGAGCGAGTACGAGGCGCCTATTCAGGTGGGGGAAATCATTGCAGGCGCCACGGTGGTAGCGGTATGATGAAGTTCGAGGATTGGTGGAACCAGTATCAGCCCCTTGACAATCAGTTCCAATCTAGGGCAAACTACTTTGTCAAGATGTTCGAGACCTACGGCGAGGAACTGGAGTTTGTTCAGGGTCAGCCCGTCGAGATGGTGTGGACGGAACTGGACGACGGAACCATTGTGAACGGCTACCACATTGTGAACAGAATGGGCTACTACATCACAGTCAAGCCGTGGAGCGAGGAAACTGTGGTCGAGGACGAAGAGTTGGAAGAATTGGACTAGGAGGTTGCCCCCGATTTTTGGGGGCAATCTCTGGGTCGCGTGTACGCACACGAATCGCGTGTACGCGATACGCGAATCGCGTAGGCACACGAATCGCGTGTACGCGAGGAAAAACCAAGAAAAACTAGGGGAGCATTGGGCAGTTTTTGTAAATAAATAGGTGAAAAATTAGCCCAGAAAGATTTGACATTGACGTCGAGACCTGATACATTGGATTTGTCGAGGAAACGCCTTGACATAGGAGGAAAAAATGAGCAAAATGTACGTTGGTTATGATGGTAATTTCGGAAGCGCCGAGGAGTACGACCTCGCCATCTTCGATACTGATGACCTCACCGAAGAGCAGTTGTCCATACTTGAAGAAGACCCTACGGAGTTCTACTTCCGTCTGACCGGAAACAACTGGGAGGAAGAGTGATGACCCCGCAGGAAATTGCCGGTGCAATGGCATTATACAGTAGTCGCATGGATAACGGCGACGTCAAGGACGCCGAAAAGACCCTTGAAAAGTGCCTACGGGCTATGCTAAGGTGGAACGAAGACGTTTCACTGAACATTCTGTATGACGTTCTGGGGCAGAAAGTTCACGCCGAGAACGACGTCGAAATGTTTTTCAAGAATTGACTTGACAAACCGCAGTACCCCGTAGTACCATGATTGAGTACCGGAAAAGCCGGTGCCACTTACCGAAAGGATTTGTATGCACGTATTACACTTTATTGCCGTGGAGGCTGACACCGCCGAAGAAGCAGTGTCTGCTGTGGACGCCGTTATTGAAGGCTACGACGAAGGGGAGCGACTGTTCTCATGGAGCGACTGGGCTGAAATTGGGGGGCGCTGGGAAAATGAGGGTAAGGCTCACTCCTACTCTGATGACCCCGAAAAGTTCAACGGGTTCCTTGAGCGTGCCCGTCTAAACCGAGTGGGAGAGATTGCATCACTCCTAAGCGAGATTGACACAGAGGCGCTGATTGACAAAGTGCGCAACTTTGACGGGGAATACGCCGGATACGACCTTGACCTGTACCGTCTTCGTCAAGCCATTGCCATTGTTGATGACCACGGAAAGCATGACCAATACTTCTACGACCTGAAGGAATGGACGGGCAGTTTCAAGTACCTGAAAGAGCGTTGCGAGACCGACCCTACCCGTCAGTTCCTAGTGCTAGTAGATTTTCACCACTAGCACTTGACAAACCGTTTTACCCGTAGTACCATAGACACATCACCGAAAAGCGGTGGTGACAAACAGAAAGGATTTACCGGTGGGAAAGCACCTATACGCAGTAGCCATTGAGGAAACCGAAGACGGCGAAGAGAACAACAGCATTACCTTTACCGTAGCGGTTATCGAGACAGAAGGGGTGGAGGACGCCAGCACCTTGCCCCGAAACCGTGACACCGTGGGAACACTCATCATTCACAACGTTGATGGACTTCACGGAAACTTCGGGGAATACATTGGGGGAGCAATTCACAACTATTGGGTGAACGCCGACCAAATGGGCGAACTGGTGACAGAAGACAACTTCAACGCTTGGGGGAACTAATGGTAGAAAACCACACTTACTACGTAAGCATTGTTTGCGACCACGTAATAATCAACACCAACGTTCATTGCGACCTTAGCCTTGAGGGCGAATTGCCCGAAGACATTGAGGACATTTTGCTGGAACTGGCTTCACGAAAGATTTTTCAAGAATACGGCTTCAACCCTTACAACTGGGCTATCCAGACCAACTACGAATACGGAGGAAAAAACTAATGACTGTAAACTACGACACTGACGGGACGCCATACATGGACGTTTCTTACACCTACACCGTAAGCGTTATCGCTGAGAACGCTGATGAGGCGCTTATGTACGCTGACGGGCTTTTCAACGACCAGACGGGCGCAAACCCCAATGACTTCCACGTGGAGGTGCTGTAATGAGTAAGTGGATTATCAAAGACTGGGCGGGCAACCGGCTGTGGACAGAGTTCGGGAGCAATGACCGAAACCTATCGTTCGACAGTTTCGAGGAAGCGTGGGACTTCATCTACGTCGCAAAGCCCGAACCAGACGAAGACAGCCCTGACTGGGTTGATGGCTGGTACGACGACTACTACGTGGAGGAATTGGCATGAGTAGGTTCACTCACTACTTTGTCGTGGCCTACAACGAGGACACGGGCTTTACTTCCGACACAGGCACCCTAGAGGCAAGGTTCTCCGAGGGCGTAATCTGGGACGAAGAGGAGCAGGAATGGGTACGTATCGAAGACCCTGAGTTCCGTGCGCATGACGCCAGTATCTATTCCAACCTACTGAAAAGGCTACGGTGATGGTTTCTAATAACACGGGATTTTTCAATAACCCTTTTCTAAACTTCCTGATGAAAGGGGGTGAGAGAAAATGAGTAATTACCAACTCCAAAGACCAAACAGCACCAACATTGTTGCGCAACAATTACAGTGCTGTGGAAAGTTAGTCCCGATTGGCAACGCACGCTTTATGAAACGTGCCGTGGAGCGTCACCGTTGTAAGTAGCAACTAGCCCGTGGCTAGGCAGTCTATCCAAAACCCTTTGTAAGACCCCTGTAGTGCCCTGTAGTGCCCGCTTTATCCCAACTGGATAGATTGCCTAGCCCCCGTAAAATAA
>Ga0208746_1000650_pt1 | contig 11065 bp, 7 predicted proteins | sample CryBogCBH15Jun09_FD_184623 | JGI IMG/M metagenome (GOLD analysis project Ga0208746, IMG submission 184623) | Freshwater microbial communities from Crystal Bog, Wisconsin, USA - CBH15Jun09 (SPAdes) | ecosystem: Environmental > Aquatic > Freshwater > Lake | place: Crystal Bog, Wisconsin, USA... | reverse complement strand
TACCGTTGACCGTTATTGCCCTAATTATTAAGTACGATGTGATAGCAACTCCATGACCATCAGAGCTTACAACAACGAATTAGACTATCCCATGCTTAAATCATGGTTAGAAGGACATAACTCCCCAATTGTGCCTCCTGAGGTTTTCTTACCATCTACGGGCTTAGTGGCCGAAGTAGACAATCTACCTATAGCCATTAGCTTCCTTTACTGCTGTATTGGCGGTATAAGCGTTATTGAGTTCACAACGACCAATCCTATTGCCAAGCTAAATAAAGCCCTTGTAGAGGCCGTAAAAGGGCTGTACGAGGCATTAGAGAAGCTAGCGTGGGATAATGGAAGTCCATGTGTCCTATCATTTGTTAAACCTAATAGTGGGGAAGCCAGAATCATGGCCAAGAAAGGCTATCAGGATTTGCAAGGAGTACCCCATTTAACCTACGGAAAGAGCCGTCCATAATATGCCAGCCCCAGCACTACTACCAGCCATCTTTGCAGGAGCTTCAGCCGTAGCTACGGGCGTAGGAGCATATGAACAATATAAGGGCAGTAAGCAAGCTGCTGCCGTAGATCAATCTGTAGCTAATTATAACGCTAATGTAGATAGAGCTCAGGCTAAACAATTAGACGTTAATACGCTTGAGAACATTAGATCTGAAAGACTTGCAAACGAAGAGTACCTTTCCCGTCAAGCAGCCTCGTATGCTAATGCTGGTGTATTAGCCACATCAGGCTCAGCTTTACACGCACAAATTACAAATGCTGGACTTCTTGAACAAAAGATACAACAGCAGTATGTAGATAGCCAACAAAGACAGCAGCAATATTATGCTAAAGCAGCCATAGGTCAGGCAGAAGGCGCAGCACAAGCTTCATCTGATAGATTAGCTGGTACACTAGCTTTAATTAATGGCGGTGCAAAAATAGCTGGTACTCTGTACGGAGCATCACAATCAGGAGCTTTCTCTGGGTTATTAGGCAAAACTTCAAAAGCAGGATCAGATTTATTCTCAAGTGCTGAATCCTATAGCTCTATGGAAACTGGAGGAAACTAATCATGGCTTTACCAATCGTACCAGGAACACAAGTTACCACAGAAGTTGGTGCTGCTAAAATTGACCCATCTGCATTCCGTAGGCAGGCTTTAATGCGTGGAGAAGTGCTAGGAACAGCAGGTGAAGACGCATCTAAAATGTTGGATATGGTAGGGCAAAAGATGCAAGAGATAACGAATACCAAACATATCGTTGATGCAGACATAGCCGTTAAACAATTTAACCAACAGCAAGAAGAACTCTTAAGTAAGAATCCCGATCCGTCTACATGGTCGTCAGTTTACAACGCTAACTTAAAAGAGTTTAAGGATGGATTACTTTCTAACCCAGCATACGGACCAGATGTAAGAAATCATATAACCAATATGGTTACTCAGTCAGGTGCTGCTACTGACATCAACATACGTACTGCTGCTAATAAGAAACAAATTAACGATTTAGGCGAAAGCTTAAACAAAGGCATATTCATAGCTATACAAAACAATCATTTAGACGAAGCTAATAAATTAGCAGCCGTTGGATTGCATAGTGGTGTTTATACAACACAAGAACACGCTACATTAGTTGCTGGTTTTCCTAAAGCTGCACAAAAAGCCGAAATAGAAAACGGATTAACTAGTGATCCTATTAGTGTTTATCAGGCTCTTACCGCTAAGAATGATAAAGGTGAACCGTTAAACTATAAAATGCTAGTAGGTAAAGAACGTGATTCAATTACTAACACAGCACGTATTAGATCAGGAAAACAACAAAACGACAATTTTGGTAATATGTTAGTAGATGATTATGATCCATCTATTGGCGGCGTGCCTGAGGACGTAGTAAATGTTAAGATGAACACTAACCAGATTACACGTAAAGCTGGTACAAACTATTTAGATGCACGTAAGAAAGCTGCTGATGCTGAATCTAAAAAGCAGATGGCTGAATTAGGTAAATCTGAAACACAAACTTTATATCATGTGGAAGCATTGGCTGCTAATCCATTAGACTGGCAATCGGTAAATCCAGAAGATCATAGAAACGCATTACTTGAAGAAGCATCAACTATTACTGATAAGGTTAAACAACAAAGAGCTATTACCTACATAAACAGGCAATATAACTCAGTTAAGAAACAAGGACGTACAGAAGAAAAACCTTGGCAAGCCGATATACTTGCACGTATGTCTGAAGATAGGGAAAAGAACGCTTTGACAGTTCCTTTATACGCAGAACCTACAGACAATAAAACAACCGTTGAATACAAAGCGTTACAAGGCGGTTTAAAAGCTTTAAGAGAGTTATCAGACGAAGATATAAAAACTAAATTTGGCGAAAAAGCTAAACGTGAAGATATATTACAAGCAGAAGGTACATACTTTGATAACATACGTAACAAAATGCGTGAATGGTTTCACGACCCAGCTAATGAAAAGAAAACCCCACAAGATGCCGAAAATTACAGAAAAGAATTAGAAGCACCAGTTGTTTATAATGTGGCTAAAAAATCATTAGAACCTAGGAGTAAATTTGTTATTGGTAAGATATATACAGATGCTAAAGGCAATAAAGCACGCTGGAATGGTGAATCATTTGTTACTCCTTAAAACATGGAATTTGACGTAACAACGGCTGTAGAAGAAAAACCTACACAAACAGTTAAATTTGATCCGACCACAGCTAAAGAGATAACGGATAGTGAACAGCCTGCGTATACAATACAAGAAGCTGCTAATACTCATGCACCAGAAATGGCTAAATATTTTACAGACCCTAGCACTTTGGGATCTGTATTTAACGAAGAACAAAAGTTAGCGTTTGATAAACTTACTGCTTATACACCTAACGATAATGAATCTCAGTTACGGGCAATCAATCAGGCTTATGTTAAGACACAAATGCCTAATGTACCTGAAAACATCATAGACAATAATTGGGATGCAGTTAAAAAAGCTTATTCAGATACAAGATTTGGCGTTTCTAAAGATCACGTAAACGATACGGAATTTCATACTAACGTAAGCCAAACGTATAAAGAAATAGAAGATTTAAAAAGCCCTAGCAAAGATCCACAACCTTGGGATTGGAAAGCTAAAGCTGCTGCTATAGCTACAATAACACCTTTTGCCGTTAAGTCATTTTGGGCATCTATTAACAAATCACCAGTACAAGATAAGCTACCTACTGCTCCTAGTAACTTACCAGATAAGTGGTATAGTTTGCCTGGTACAACAATGACAGTTAATCCTGCCATATTAGCTGGTGTATGGAACGGCGGATTAAAACCATTTATAGAGAATCTATATTCTCCTTTGGGTGTTGCTACGGCTTATGCAGCTCCAGTATTTGAGGGGTTACAAGCAGTTAAGAACGTCAATCCTTTAGCTAAGACTTTGTTGGTATCTACTCAGGGAACTATTGCTTTAACATCTGCCTATTCGACTGCTGAATTATATCCAGAACAGAAAAACATATTAGATGATCCTACTAAATCTTTAGAAGAACGTGTAGCCGCTGGTAGTAAAATTGCAGTGCCAGCTCTTACTGCTTTATTAACAGGTTGGGGTGCTGTATTAGATTTTAAAAGCCCTGCTGAACAACAAGCTTTGGTTAAGGAAATAAAAGATAACCCTGAAAACACTGTTCAAATACTGAAACGTGAGGAAGAAGCTACAGACGTCCCTGGTGAAGCTAATGCTATACGTGATGTAAGACAAAAGCTAGAAGAGGCATCTAAAACTATACCTACTACGCCACAAGAGAATGTAGCAAAGACTGCTGAATTACCTACAGAAGAAGCTCCAGTTATTCCTGAAGAAGCTAAGCCCCTTGCTCCAGAGGAACAAGTAATAGCCAAAGAGGCAGAAAAAGAACCTACTGTTGTTGGTCCTGAACCTACTACTATTATTGAAGAAGGTGAGGGCGATACTATCTCTATTAAGAATGAAGTAATGGATAAGGAAATAGAAAGTTTAGGATTAAAGCCTACAACAAGTGGTGAAAAGAAAACTTTTAAAGATACGGTAAATGAAGTTAATAAAAAGTTTAAAGCTGACCCAAGTATAGGCCAAGCATTAGTTGATGAGTTAACTACCAATCCTAAAGCTCCTACGGCAGAAGAAAACGTATTATTAGGATTAGAAGCACGCAGATTAAAGAACGCTCGTAAAGCAGCAGAAGAATCATTAATTAAAGCTAGAGCTGAAGGTAACACTGAAGCTGAACAATCTATACAAAGACAATTAGATATACTACGAGATCAATTTGCTAAGACTGCCGAAACAGATAAGCTTGTTGGTAAAGCTAGCGGACAAAGCCTTGCGTTTAGAAAAGTAATGCTGCGCGAAGATTATTCATTAGCATCTTTAGAACGTAAATTAGAAGTAGCTAAGGGCGGTAAGTTAACACCTAGTGAGTTGAATGATTTACGTGATATAAGCAAACAAATAGAAGTTTCACAACAGCGTGTTAAAAGCGCAGAGGCTAAGCAAAGAGCACAGGTTAAGCGTTATAAGACTATGGGTGAAAAGCTAACAGCTAAGATGGAAGCTGGTGATTTTACCCGTGAACAACGCAAAGCTACAGAATTAAGTCCTGAAGTGGCGCAAGCTAGAGCTGACTATAATAAAATTAAACGTGAGTTTGATCGTAAAGTATATGAAGCGGAACAAGCAAGACGTACACCAATAGAAAAAGCTAAAGACTTTGCTATCAAATGGCGTAGAGCAGGCGTATTATCTAGAGCTAGCATTATACTTAAACTATCGGCATTAGTAGCTGAAAGAGCTATTACTGCACCCGTAAGGCAGTTTATCGGATTTGTTGAACAAAAAGGGTTAGAAGCTGCATTCCCAGGACTTAAAGGTAAAGGCAAGTTTGAATCTATAGACACCTTTGGCGGCTATGTACGTTCTGAAGCTAAACCTATAACTGCTATGTTAACTAAAGGTTTACGTGGTTCATTAGATATTTTAAGAGGTAAACCTACAGAATTAGAAGCACAATTAGATAAGATTCCATTACCAACTGGCCTATTAGATTACGCAGGTAACGTACACAAAGCCTTACACTATCCTATTCAAGTAAACGACTATGTACGTAGGTTACAGTTATTAACTGAACGTGATTTGCGCCTTAATCCTAATCAAGCTTTAGATCCGCTTAATCAGTTAAAGAACATGAATGAGGCTTTTGAGTATTCTCAAAGAGCCATATATACAAACGACAACAGAATTGTTAGTGCTTACAATGCTGGTCTCAAAATATTAGAAACTACACCTAAAGGTAAAGCTGGTAGTACGGCAGCTAAGTTAATAGCTGGTACGTTGCGTATAGAAAACACAGTAATTAAAGTACCTACTAACCTAGCGTTAGATATAACTGACCACATATTAGGATTGCCATTAGGTTTAGGTAAGTTAGCGGTTGAAGCTATTAAATCATCTGGTGGTTTTGAAGGGTTAAGTTATGCGGAAACAGATCAAATATTACGTCATTTAAAGAACGGTAGTCTGGGTGGTGCATTAGCAACTTATGGATTCTTTAAATATAAAGAGCTTGGCGGATTCTATGAGCGTGGTGAAAAGCGTAAGAAGGGTGAGCTTAAGCCAGGTGAAGTTAAAGTTGGTGGAGTTACAATACCTTCATTAGCAGCTAAAGACGTAGCGTTTGAAGTGATGCAGGCTGGTGCACAATTAAACAGAACCTTACACCAAACGTATGGTTTAAAGAGTGGAGAAAAGAAAACGATTCCAGATGGCATATTGGCAGCAGCTATGGGTGTAGCTGATATAGTACCTTTTATAACCGACAGTAGTGTTATAGCTAAGTTACAAGACCCTAATCAACGTGGTCGTGTGTTAGCTTCACAATTAGCTGATTATGTAGAACCTGGCTTAGTACAAGAAGTAGCTAAGCAATTTGATAAACCTACCCCATTTGATCCCTTTGAAGATTCCGTACAGCGTAAAGGTAAAGCTAAATCATTTGGTAAAACATTTATAGAAGAGTTACAATTACGCACTCCTGGCTTAAGGTTTAAAGTACCTAAAGCTGGTAGCCAAGATATTAAGACATTTGCACGATGAGCAGCCCATTCCCAGACGAAGTAGAATATGACATGAACATGGCTGAGACTGGCCGTTGTGGTTGCCTTATTCCCCAAATTGATGATGACTCATCAGGAGATCCCGACTACGATGACGAAGATTAAAGCTGCTGCTATTAAAGATAAGCTTGGTAAGCTGCATACAGGCCGTATGCATGATGACATTGGCGTAGACGGAGAACGAGGCTTTCTAACTACGAATGGCGACTTTGTCGGCCGTAAGGAGGGTATGGTTATATCCCGTGAAGCTGGACAACTTATAGATGATGAGGGATCTGATGAGCTACATAGCCGCATGACCCGTATGACAGACTACCAAGAGGAAGAGCTTAATGATGATCTATCCACTAAGACGGTGCTGGTAGTATGTAACCCATTGTTTGTAGACCTAGCTACAAGGCTAGCTCGTGACTTTGGTAAGGTGTATTTGTATGTCCCAGTGGCTGGTAGCTTCCCTACTATGAACCACGGAATGGTGGGCTATGGCCTAGAAGGCGTAGAATTAGTAGATAATATGTGGGATAAGTATGATGAGATAGACTTGTATGTGTTTCCCGACTTAGGTCATGCAGCGTTGCAGGTGCAGCTTGAGAAGATGGGTAAGCGTGTATGGGGTGGCAGATATGGAGAAGAGCTTGAAATCTACCGTGATGTAATGAAAGAAATCATGGAGAAGGAAGGCTTGCCTGTACAGCCGTGGAAGATGATGAAGGGAATGAAAGCTCTTAGGGAATACCTAATGGAGCATGAGAACCAGCACGTTAAGATTAACAAATGGCGTGGTGTCACTGAATCCTTTTTTGCCCCTAGGTATGATATAGTAGCACCTAAGCTGGATGAGATAGCAGCCAAGTTAGGAGCATTCCAAGAGGTGTTAGAGTTTATAGTAGAGGATGACTTACCAGACCGCGTAGAGGTAGGGTTAGATTGTTTCTGTATAGATGGCCAATATCCCAAGAACACCTTGTGTGGTATAGAAGTTAAAGACTTAGGCTACGTAGGCGAGTTTATGCCCTATAGTGCCATTCCTGAGCCCATTACGAGGTGGACAGATACAATGGCTCCCTACCTAGCCAGAGCTGGTTATAGGGGCTTCCTGAGCAATGAAATACGCATAGGCGACGATCGTGAGCCGTACATGATAGATGCTACCTGCCGTGCACCATGCCCACCTAATGAGTTGTACCAGGAGCTATACACCAACCTAGCTGAGATCATTTATTACGGGGCAGATGGCATCCTAGTAGAGCCTAAGCCAGCAGGTAAGTTTGGGGTAGAGGTGATTCTTAAGTCTGCATGGGCTGAAAAGAACTGGCAGCAGATCAGCTTTGACCCTAAGTATAGGAATAACATTAAGCTATTTAACGCCGTTAAAGTAGACGACAATTACTACATAGTACCCCAAGATGATGAGATGATAGAGATAGGGGCTGTTGTAGGCTGGGGAGATACGTTAGATGATGCTATAGAAATGGTTAAGGAAGCAGGCGACACCATTGAAGGCTATGGCATTAAGTTTAACGTAGGACCTGTAGAGATGGCTAAAGAACAAATAGCCAAGATAGAAGACATAGGCGTTTCACCATTTTCCATTGAATCTAAATCTGAATAAACATACTTACTTTTTTATGAAAATAGTTCGTTACCTCATCCCGTTGGTCTTGTTTGCCGTACAGGCTGGGGCCACGCTCACTCCAACTACAGACGTGTCAGGTCCTTTTATTACGACCAATGGCACATCTCCCTACTATACTACTATCCCTACAGGTTTAGAGTTCCAGACTGCTTCTGATCTTACTGTTGTAGACGTAGGACAATCGTCAGCTCCACGTATCCCTGGTGTTGTTCTAGCACAGGGTTCTGATTATACGGTGACGGGTGGTGGGTACATTACGGGTACGGCTGAGATGCAGTCGGGTAATATAGTGATTAAGTCTACAGGTACTAATAGCGTCCTTGTCGGGGATTACATTTATATCTATCGTAGTTCTAAAGTTAACCAAATAACGAATCTAACTAATGGTGGGTATCTAACAGGACCTATCATTGAACAGGCTTTAGATAAGACGGCTATGATAAGCCAGAATGCGGTTAATGCCAATCAAGCTAGCTTACATGTAGAGACATGGGAAACAAAGAACTCTACGCCTCCTAATCTTTTAATGCCTCTAGCTACTAGAGCTGGAAAGTATCTAGCTTTTGATAGCAACGGTAATGTTGCGTTTACGACAAACACCATAACAGCAATTAATGGTATTCAATCTGTGTCTGGTACATCAGGACAGATAGCTGCTGTTACAACAAACAATAATGCAGTGGTTAGCTTGGTAGCTACGGCTGTAACACCCGGCTCATACACTAACACCAATCTCACTGTAGATAGTTATGGTCGTATCACTCTAGCTTCTAATGGTTCTGGTGGTGGAGGCTCTGGCACTGTAACTAATTTTACAGCAGGCAATTTATCTCCTTTGTTTACTACGGCTGTGGCTACGTCCAATAGCACACCAGCTCTTAGCTTTAGTTTAACTAGTGCAGCAGCTAACACCATTTTTGGTAATAACACATCTGGATCCGCAGCTCCTGCCTATTACGGCATATCATCATATCTGGATACGTTTGGTACTACACAGGGTTCTATACTCTATCGTGGAGCTACTGGCTGGGTAGTACTTGCACCTGGTACGTCAGGCTACGTTCTACAGACTAACGGTTCTGGTTCTAATCCAACATGGACTGCTGTTGCTAGCGGGGCTGCTGGGGCCAATCCTACTGCTTCTGTAGGGCTTACGGCTGTTAATGGCTCAGCTACTACCTTTTTACGTTCAGATGGAGCTCCAGCCTTATCACAAGCTATTGTGCCTACATGGACGGGGTTACATACATTTACTGGCGGCATCACTTTTGGAAGCTCTACAGGTTCTGTACAAGCTACGGCTGGTGTTCTATCCGTGATTAGTAACACTGGTACTGGTAATAACGTACTAGCCACATCACCCACTCTTGTTACACCTATATTGGGAACACCTACATCCGTAACCCTAACTAACGCTACTGGACTCCCTCTCAGTACAGGTGTAACAGGTACTCTTCCTGTAGCTAATGGTGGTACAGGAGTTACTACTTCATCTGGTGCTAATAGCGTTGTATTGCGTGATAGTAATAGTAATGTATTTGGTAATAATTTTTTTAAGAACTTTCTTAATCAAGCAGCTAGCGGAACAACAATTACTTTAACGGCTTCATCTAGTCCTGATATGGTAATTACGGGTTCTGGTGGGCAAGTAATTAAACTACCTGATGCTACAACACTACCTAACGGAAACATATTCACGTTTAACAACAATCAATCTAGTGGAACAATAACCGTTCAAAATAATTCTGGTACTACTATAGCGACGTTACAGTCTGGTTCGTTTATTGATGTCGTTTTATTATCAAATGCAACATCAACAGGTACTTGGGATTATCACAATGTTGCTCCTTCTAATGCAAGCTGGTCAACAAACACGTTGTCATGGGCTGGAACTTATACAAACGGAACATGGAATGGTAATACTATAGGCGTTGGGTACGGCGGAACAGGAGCTACGAGCTTAACAGGTTATGTTTATGGTAATGGTACAAGCGCAATGACTGCTAGCACGACGATTCCTACATCTGCATTATCTGGTTCAATAGCTCTTGGATCACAAGTAAGCGGTACATTGCCTATTGCTAATGGCGGTACTGGTGCAGCTACATCAGCAGCAAATACTATTTTTGGTAATAATACTTCATCAAGTGCTGCTCCTGCTTTTAACACAGTAAGTTCTTATTTAGATAATGCGTTCAGCTCATCACAAGGGGCTATTCTTTATCGTGGGGCTTCTGGCTGGGCAGCTCTGCCTGCTGGGACATCTGGCTACCTATTACAGACCAATGGTAGTAGCGCCAATCCATCATGGGTAGCAGCTCCAAGTTCTAGTGGTACTGTTAGTTCCTTTAGCTTCACTAATGCTAACGGCATATCTGGAACAGTAACCAACTATACCACGACTCCTAACCTTACCCTAAGTCTAGGTGCTATTAGTCCAACTAGCGTATCTACTAATACACTAACTTTTGGTTCTACAACGGGTGTTCTTACGGCCTTATTAGGATCGGTAAGTACAGCATCCATTACGGGATCTGGTCAGGCAGTGTTTAACTCAGGTCCTAGCATAAGCAATGCTTCCTTCACGGGCACATTCACCCTCCCTACTAGCTTTAACGGCGCATTATCAGCAAGCTCTGGTGTGGTAAGTGCAACAACATTAACTATTGGTAATGGTGGTACTAACTCAACTAACGCTCAGGGTGCTAATCAAAACCTAACAGTTGCTACATCAACCATTACTCAAGGCACAGGTCTTACAGTTAATTGGGGAACAAGCAATGCGTTCTACCTATCCCTTGGTGCTAACAGTACAATAACAACATTCTCTAATGCCGTGGATGGTCAGACTATTACGATTGAAGTGAAGCAGAATGGCGGCAATTACACGCTTACATGGCCTTCAGCAGTAAAGTGGTCGGGTGGTACAGCTCCTACCATGACCGCAACTAACGGCAAATACGACGTTTATACATTCATTTACAACTCAACTCTTGCTGTTTATTTTGGTTCCTATGTACAGAATTACTAAGCTAGTCCTCGTTAGCATCCTTATAGCTTGCCAGCTTAACGCTGGTCAATTTGGACAAATGAGCTTTGCCTTTTGGCAGAGCGTAGCTGCTGGTGGTGTTGTGGCTTCTGGTGGTACACAAGCTACCCCAGCTAACGGATATAACCAATGGTCGTTTACAACAACAGGATCTAATACATTTACTGTCACAACAGGCGGTACAGTTTATTATGCTATTGTTGCTGGAGGGGGTGGCGGAGGATATGGTATAGCTG
>Ga0208746_1000639_pt1 | contig 11197 bp, 7 predicted proteins | sample CryBogCBH15Jun09_FD_184623 | JGI IMG/M metagenome (GOLD analysis project Ga0208746, IMG submission 184623) | Freshwater microbial communities from Crystal Bog, Wisconsin, USA - CBH15Jun09 (SPAdes) | ecosystem: Environmental > Aquatic > Freshwater > Lake | place: Crystal Bog, Wisconsin, USA... | reverse complement strand
TACTGCCCCGTCCATTAACTGGTATAATGCGAATGGTGATGTATTAAATGATACCCCACCGGTCAATATTCAATGGGATACAAATGATAGCGACCCAGCCCTTACAGTTCAATGTTATAGTAATAAAAGTGGTGGAGTGGCTACGAACCAATATCCTATCATATCATATGTTGGTGTATGGGTTAGTGGAACACATTATGCTAAAGGTAGTATAGCGATAAGCCCTCTTAATAATAATGCCTATATATGTTTGGTTTTCACGAGTGGAGTTCAAGACCCTTCAATAGCAACGGGTGTATGGTTGGCGTTAAATGCGTCCGTTGGCGGTGTATCATCAATATCAGATGGGACGACATCACTTACTGGAGCAGTATCGCTACTTGCGGGGGAGGGTATTGAGATAACCACAAATGCCGAAACAAATACTATGACATTAGCATCAGACCCTTTTGTTGGCGATTACTGGTTCGGCACACAATCCACCTTTACTAATATTAATATCGGCACGGCTATATTTGACGCACAAGACCCTAATAACGATAATACCGTTGTAAGTTATGATACCACTTCTGGAATATTTACTGTGCTAAAAGCCGGTGTGTATCAGTTAAACTGGACTTGCTCCGTATCTGCTAATAGTGCGGTATGGGAAACTTTAACTTCTGCTGAAGCATTTATATCAGTATTATTAGATACATCAACACGGCGTAATACTTCAACCACACTTTATGTTCCTTACCCCAATGGAGCGAGTTCTGCTGGTTTCAGAATACAAGCCAACTGTGTTATTTCATTAAATGTTGGTTCTACATTTAACTTTGGACTACAATGGGGGACAGCCCCAACGGGTTCTTGGGGTTTCTATATACGGAATAACACAAATGGTCTTGGAGCATTTGCGTCTTGGAGTTTCATCAAACCCCTCTAAGCCTTCTTCTTACCAGTCGTGAAATAGACGAATGAAAAGCGATTACCCGATGTTATTTTACTAACATAGTGTAAGTTCTTAGCACCGTTGAATATCAGAGGCTTATAGGCAATGTTATGAGGCTTATCATTGATATATAGGTCGCCACCACCATAATCACCAACGGCAAATATCATAGATAGTCCGTGGTTATTCTTATCAATGTGTGGTAGGCATTCGTAGTTCTGATTGACTTGGACGCTTGTAAATCCTAAGGGGTTATACTTCTTCCCTATATTGAATAATAGCGTCTTAAGGTCTGGATTAGCCTTAGTAAAGGCACTATCATTGAATGTAGATTTGAACTTCTGCCTTACCTTACCAACAGTCTGGGAGCGACCTATACCGCTATTAGCACGGGACTTATTGATAGGAAGTTCATTCTCCATCATATATTGTGTTAGAGCCTTAACATCTGGGTCGGTCTTTGATAGGGCTGGTAGTTCATAGAGTTTATCTTCATCGTATTTTCTATTAAATACAGTTCCCTTTGATACCTTGATAGGGGGGTTGAGCCTTACCTCTCCCTCCTTACCGTGGCTATCACCGCCAAAAATATGAGGTAGTAGCCCAGCATCATCTAAATGTCTCATCATAACACTATAGTGATGCTGACGACCCTCACCGCTAAACGATGAATATGGTAGGGCATTTTCATCAAATGGTAGGCTTTTTAAATCCATACTGTATTCCATAGTATCATCAGCAAGTTCTGCGTCGGTGGCTGGTGCTACATCTCCTTTCTTGCGTCTGCTGGTATAAGGTAATACCTCAGTCTCAAGGTTGGGATACCACCCCTTAGTCATCTCTTCCTTACTACGCTTTAGCCGTTTCTTCTCCTCATCAGTAAATGCCTTCTTCTCCTTAGGCGGTGCTATGTATGTCATAGACTGCTTAGGTGGTGGCTCATTCTTGGCTACTGGTATTTCGTCCTTATCATCACCCCTTGTCTCAAACATAACAAAGGAGCAACGATGTCTATCATTCCGCTTATCCTCTTCTGTTAGTTGGAGAACCATATGGGGGTTATCAACGCCATTGAATAGTAGAGGCTGATACTTAATATCAAGAGGACGACCATTCACTACTAACAGACCACTACCCTTCTCTGGGCTATAGTCGCCTACTGCGAAAATACAAGAGAGACCTCTATTACCTCCATCAGTATGACGACGGGCAAAGTAATCAATGTTTAACTGATACGATGTATATCTTAGCGGATTGATACGATTGCCTATACGGTCTAATATCTCTTCTACTAAATCCCACTGCTTTATCATCTCACCAGTCTTATCACCTACCACGAACTCTGGCTTGTCAAAGCGTGTTGCTGGGCGTGATAATAACTTACCAGTCTTCTTAGGGTCAATACTACCAACCTTCTTAGCCTCTTCCGTAGTGTGCTTATAGGCATCATTCATAACCTTCAACTTAGTGCTATGGGGAACTCTGGATTTCTCAGCGTCCTTATATGCCTTTGATGCCTTCACACCAGCCAACCAAGCCGTCCCCTCTGGGGTTATACCTTCATAGTCAAACTTGCCCTTTGGCTTAACACCGAATGACTTAGGAATGTATCCCAACTTCTCAAGTGTATTAGCCACGGAGTATGTCTTACCGGGCTTACCCGGTTCATTGAGACCCGCTCTATCGCTATTAGGCTTCAGCATATTGCGGTTGCGGTCAATCCACGCATTGAGTGCTACCATATCTGGGTGATTGGGGTCAAGAGGTGGAAGGTAGTAAGTGTTATTAGTCGCATACTGTGTGCTAAATACCTCATTACTCTCAACTATTACTGGAACATTCTCATTCTCCCCTAACTCCTTAGGGTGCTTCCACTTAACTAAGTCCCTCTCTGCTATCTCGTAGATATGACCCTTAGTCTTCTTAGTAGATAATGGGGCTGGTGTCTCCTCTGTCTTTTCCTCATCCACTTCATTATTATCTTCTATAACATTCCCCTCCTCTTCTGCCTCAGTCTTAAGGGGGTTGGTATCGGGTAGCGTAATGTTAGGCGGTGGCTTGGTATTGTTAGCATTGTAGCGTTCAGCGATAGCCACTTCTGCCTTAGTCTCAAGTTGTGTTAGTTCAATGTTAGGCGTTGATACATTGAACTTTTCGTGTCCCACTGCCTCAGATGCTGATATCTTTGGTGGTGCTGATGATACCGAAGTATCAACAATCTCATTCTTTGGTTCATTCTTATCAATGAGTGCTTGTAGTGCTGGTTTATTCAAAGTTGATATTCCCATATTACGCTTATACCACGATGCCTTCTTGATATAATCCCTCATCTGTGGTAATGTCATTTTAGCACCGCCGGATACCTTCTTAGGGTAGAGGTGAGCGAACAGATTGAACTTTCGTGGTATGTTATGTCTTGGTGGATTACGCCCATAGCCCTCCACTACGGACTTACCGATTGATACCTCAATGTTAGGTATGTTCTTTACCACACGGGGCAATATCTCAAAGGTCATAGGGATTTGTTCCATAGACATCTTACTATATAATGTATGTAGATATTTTCTACTCACATTATACATTGTTTTCATATTACTGCTTACTCATCGTCCATAAACATATACACGGCTGGTGGTAGTTCTTGTTGAACGGTATATCTTGGGTTAGTTGGGTCGTATGCCCGTGTGCTTTCTATCATCTTTGTATATTTCTCATACTTCGCCTTATCCATATCTGTGCCGTCGCTTTCGTAGGGTGCTACCTTGAGGTCATACCACGGTATGTGTAATACCTTGTGTTTGTAATCCACAATCTCACCTTCCTTATTACGACCCTTACGCTGAAAATCCTCTTTCTTATACTTAGAGAATGTGGTAGGAGCGTAATGACGATATAATGACACATCAACGAACTTGAATATGATGATACCCTTCGCATTATTATCCTTTAGATACTTATGTTTGTTCGCTCCGATGATACAACTATTCTGTCGTAGTTTGGGAGATTGTGATATGCGGATAACAGTCATCAAATCATCGGTGCGACTTTTCTGTTCCAGATAGTAGTCGTATGGCTCACCGGTCTTCAGTGATGTGAGTGTATCAACACATCTCCAGTCCATTGCGTGGAATGGGTTAGAAGTCTTACGAAAGTTCATTCCATTGGTGAGTTTCTTGATAAGAGGCTCATTCTCTATCTCATTCTTCGCTCCGAGTAGTAGGTCGTCTGACTGAGTGCGAACGGTGGGAGGCACGGCGGACATTGGTTATACCTTGGAAACCGGAAATAAATCGCCGGAAAGAACTCACAGCGAGTGCTGTAAAATCACCATTTTACACAGATATAGGCTATTAGGTTGTAAAAATCTCCATTTACGCAGTAATATACACATAATACCAGTAAAAATCATATGATTTTTACCTATAATAATGGTTATTTACAATAGGAACTAATAGATTTTTACTTATTTGCGTATTTAATCGTGTAATAATCTCCCGGTATAGTATATAATGCTACAATATATAATACCTTATGTGATTGTGATAGGTTTATATCATATAATCGTCAAGAAGTCAATCAAGTATCATAAGCCAACATTGCCTATCTGGGTTTGATAGGAAAGTTTTGCGGTTTCCCCGGCAAAATATAATAGTTCCATTAAGTATAACAATGGCGACCTTCCGTATTACGCCCTTTATGGAAACCCTACGCAAGGTGATGGTAGATGCTGGACTGGCTGAGACAAGTGCTGACCTTTATATGAAGTGTCTCTACACACTCAACAACAAGCAACCCTTTAACAACCTATCATTCACTAAGCAGACTGATAGTCTCAACACAATCATCAACACATACTCTGAGACTACTAAGAGAACCTATTACTCGGCTCTCATCAATGCTCTCAAGAGTGTCAAGGATAAGGCTTCTTATAAGAAGATATACAAGTATTGGTCTGACCTTATGGCTGAGAAGACAAAGGAGAAGAACGCTACTAAACCAGACGACCAGCAGAAGAGTGATAAGCAGAAGGATAACTGGATTGAGTGGAATGAGGTCATCACTAAGGTTGATGATATGAATAAGGGTATGGTTGCTACGGCTAATAAGAAGAACATCACACCCCAAGAGTATGATAAACTACTTCAGACAGTTGTCCTATCACTCTACGCATACATTCCTCCCCGTCGCAACCAAGACTATCTGGATATGTATATCGTTAAGAAGTGGGCTGATACAATGGATAAGGACAAGAACTATTTTGACTTAACTGGTAAGCGGTTCATATTCAATGTGTATAAGACCAGTAAGAAGCACGGTCAGCAGATAGAGGCTCTACCTCACGACCTACTCCACCCCCTAATGACCTATGTGAAGCACCACCCACTCCTAAGAGGCAACAAGGGAAAGACCCCAATGGTTAAGATGCTTGTATCCAGTGATGGAACTCCTATCACGGCGGTGAATGCGATTACCCGTATTCTTAATAAGTTGTTTGGGAAGTCAGTGGGGTCATCAATGCTCCGCCACATTTACCTCTCAAATAAGTATGGTGATAAGTTGGAGGAGATGAAGGAGGACGCAGAGATGATGGCTCATAGTATGGGTCAGCAAAAAGAATATATAAAAACAAGTGATTGATAGATTGGGTATCATAATGAGGGTAATGAGGGTTAAACGCATAGTTTCCTAATAGACCAGCCTCCCATAGAAGACTTTGGAGGAGAACCCTCATTGCCCTCATTGTATTAGAGTTTCTACCAGCCAGACTTTCCGGCTCGTAAAATCCCCGGCGTTTAATATCTTTACTACCAATATAATGGATAGCCTACCAGAGCCTAAGCAGACTTCCACGCTGAAAGACCTTGATGTGTTAAAGGGTATCGTAAATGATATCCATAAGTTATACGATGAGATTATCCGTCTTGAGGCTGATACGGCATATGTCGTGGGTGATATGAAACAAGCATATATCCGTGTCATAAAGGATAAGGTGTGGAGAACTAATAGACTTCTATGGACTTACCAGATGGAGGCTCTTGGTCGCTTTGGAGACTATGCTGGTAGCACGATGCCTACTATCCCCACACACATTGACCCTATAGTCAGTCAATCAGACCCCAAAGACGCTAAGGCAGTCCCACGAGCATATATAGATGAGTTAAGAACTGATAAACTCCTTAGACACCCCTTAGCCCGTTCGTAATATCCCGGCATTTTAAATATTATTACTAAGTATAAGATGAAGATTGTTTTTGCCTCTAATCACTATCACGATGTGAAAGGATATGCTATTGTCGTGTATGAAATCCTTTCACGCCTTGTTAAAGAGCCTAACCTTGATGTGTATCTCTTTGGGTGGAGACAACATAAGACATTCCGTCGTCCTAAGATTGAAGGATTGAAAGGTGAATATGTTGCTTCTGTAGGCGACGAAGCCCAAATCGGTCAAGATGTGCTACATAAGTATCTTGCTAAAATAAAGCCAGACCTTACTATCGTCTATGGGTCAAATATGGTTATGAAGGTATTAAGTGAAGCCTTACCTAAGAAGACATATAGAATATGGTGTTATTTAGACCAAGTATATAAGGGAGGTAATCTATTTGGACTTGAGGTAGAGAAGTATATTGTATTTTCAGAACAATGGAGAATGCCCGTATCAGTTCCTCAGATTGTAATGACCCACGCACCAAATGTATATGCTAAGCCTTTGCCTATTGAAGATTGTTTAGCATTGAGAAAGGAACTTAATATAGGCGATACTGAGACTGTATATCTATCAATCAACACAAATACCGCAAGAAAACGCTTAGACCTTCTATTACAATCCTTTAAGATATACAAAGATAAGGGTGGTGAAGGCAAACTTGTTATGCTAACCCAACAAGATGGTTTTTATAGGTTAGATGCCGTTATGGCGGTTGAGAAAATCAATCAAGATGATATCAGAGTGATACAAAGTGGTGGTCTTTCTGACGAAACAATCAACCTATTTTATAATATGGCTGATTATGGCGTTAATAGTTCAGATGGTGAGGGTTGGGGTATTATGGCTTGTGATATGGCTTACCTTGGAAAACCACAAATAGCGATGGATATAGGTGCGTATAGGACTTGGCTCACGGACGACACTGCCGTGTTATTAAAACCAACTATACGCATCTATAGACATTTAGCAGACTATTGTGGTCTATACAACAATACAACAACTCCAGAACTATTTGCTGAAGCATATGCTGATGTTAGAACCAAATCAAAACCAGTTGTCAATATTACTTGGGACACTGCTATGATAGAGTTTAAGCGGGAGTTGTTCCTAAGTCAGTAGCACTGAGCCATACCCTCCAGCCCGGTGAGTATTCAGTCCAAGTGATGTTAGCAACATTAGTATTACCTATGCCTTGTCCTCCATTCAACACAACATTGAGATACACATTAGCATCAAGGGCGGGGTAGAACACTTGGTATGTGAGAGGAGGGAAGTCAATGAGAGGGTTAGCACCGTTAGAAACCGCTGATACAGATGTAGGGGCAGAAAAGGTATTCTGCTGACCGTATCCAAAGAGAGAAGGGAGACTGTCCTCCGCACCAGTAGCCGTGTTAGAAATGTAAGGGGAAGATGTTAGAGATGTGCCGGGACTTGAACCAGTCCAAGTCGTGTTAGCACCACCGTCATACACCATCGTGATGAGGTAAGTATTACCCGCCGTAAGCCCAAGGTTAAACTGCTGAAGAGGAACTGATAGAACATTACCAACGGGTGTGCCTCCCTCCGCCTTAGCAGTGAGTGCCGTTCCAGTAGCAATGAGTTTGAGACCACCAGCACCAGCGGACACGGCAGATACTGAGATAGTATTATCCGTTAGGCTGGGCTGGAGGTTAATACCCGCACCAGCAACAAGGGCAGAGCCAACTGTTATGCCCGTAGCAGAAGGCACAAGATTTACACCACTTCCAAACTGGGACGCTAATGCTAACGCATACATAGGTGTCCAAGGTGAAGGGGTGTTAAGGTGAGGGGCAGTGAGAACTGCGGGTGCTACTGGGGCAACAATCTCAGTATTACAGACATAGAGACCACCGAAACCACCAGCACTGTTATCACGAACAACCTCACCAACCGCATAGCCACGGCTATCAAGCCACACACCAGAACCGGTCGTAGCATCAAGGGGGGCAAGGGAAAGAGCCGTAGCACCGGGCGTAGGAGGTGCGGGTGTAGCAGACCCAAATACGACCCAAGGGCTGGGGGCGGGAGCAGTAGTAGGGTCAGTTCCACGGTTAGAAGCGGAGGCAAGAACATAGGCGACATTGTTAGAGCCAAACACCACATTGTGAAGCACATATGTTGTATCAGCGTTCCAAGCACCACCATAAGTTAGAGCCTCTGGAGCAAATACATTGACATTACCGGCTAATGACGACAAGGACATTGTTATATACTGATAGGAGATATTTTTTATGCCGTTATGTTCGTTTTTGAAACGAATATAATAGGATAAATATCTAAGATGGGTAATGAGGGTTATCCTCAAAACCTTATATAGTGCCGGAAACCTTTAGCAGTTATTTAGCGGAAGACCCTCATTGCCCTCATTGTATCATTTACATAATACGGTCGGCGATGCTCTTCTTGCCTCCGCTACGACCACCAGAGCGACCTCCAGACATACCACCAGATGAGCCACCGCTATTACCATATCCAGCCATCTCAGCGACTTGGCGGACATTTTCGGGCATCATACCTTTAGCCATACTAATGTAGGGCTTTGTCTGGTGATAGACATCACGAGCCTTTGATAGGATATTTCCAAGGCTTCCCATTAGTCCTTTACCGCCAACAATACGCTTGAGTTCAGCGTGAGAGGCGACGGGGGCAAGGGGAGCAGAGATGATATCTTGCTCGGAGAGGACACCCTTGATGATACGGGAACTACCACGGATACTCTCAAAGAAGCCACTATTAACCGTGATGACATACATAGAAGCACCAACGGCGAAGGGAGCGGGGTTATACACAGATAACTGGAACTGGAGAGTGTAGTTGCCTACAAGCGATGGGGCTTGTCCGCTCTGTAGGGTGATATCAGTGCCGGGCTTTAGCACGAGGAAGCCACCAGACATAGGCACTTGTGCCCCATTAGCACCTTGGAACGCCTTACCAGACCACTGCTGATAGTCCATCTCAAGACCATTGCGAACAGACATACCATATAACTGCTCCGATGTGTGAGATGATAGGAGACCAGAGAAGTTATCAAACTGGATACTGAGAGGATTGACACGACCACCACCGATACTTGCCGTAGCGGGAGGGAGATACCAATCACCGTAGTAAGGGGAGTAGGGGTCTTCTCCACCAAGTGAGAGAGGCTTCACATAGATGATTAGTAGGTCGGGTATCTGAGGGAGCGTGATAGTCTGAGACTGTATCTGCTGGACTTGTCCCGCTGGGATAGGTGTGAGACTATTAGTGATGTAGCGGGGGAACTCCATATAAGGCACGACTGACTTAGGAGGAAGAGCGACCTCAAGAGAAGGTGTTAGGAACTGCGTATTCATAATAGAACCACGGAAGGCGACATTCTGGAACTGTGTGATAGGAGCAGATAGAGTATTAACAAGAGCATTGCTTGGAGACCAACGCCACACACGACCGGGCTGACGCAAATTCATAATAAGTTGAATGTTATTGATACCAAAGAGACCAGTGTCGCACTCATTGACATCGGAATAGATGAAAGGAGAGAGAACCAGTTTCTCCGTGCTACGGAAGGCAAGGAAGAGGACGAATGAGCCATTAGCGGGGATATCAGCCACGGGTGCTGGGACATAGTAAGGGAGACCATCGTCCGTATTAGCCACTTCCTTAGCCTTATATTCAACACCACCAACAGTCCAGTTAGCCGTAGAGGCATTGAGGATATTGCCGTTGTTATCCGTGTAGTAGCAAGAACTGAAAGCACCGTTGGGGAGAGTATCAACCGCCGTCTGAGAGCCTACCGTAGCATTGGGCTGATTGACAGTCTGGGCGTTGAGACCACCGTTATACTGATACTTATCAAGCATTGTCGGGCAAGTTCTCTGGAGACGGTTGTGCTTGTAATCTACCATACGCAGAACCTCACGCTGAACATCTTGGGCGTTGATGACAGATGTAGTATCGTTAATCGTGGTCGTCATCGTGGAGCAAAGGGAGTTTAGCGGGAAGGCACAAAGGGCAAGACCATTACCAAGACCTACTGGGAATGCCGTGTCAGCGGGAAGGGCTACTGATGTGGTGAAACTGGACTGAGTGTAGCAAGTGGAAGACCACTCTAAGGCTCTATCAACAAACACATTCTCAGAAGGCACATAGATGTTATATGTGTGCTGAGACGCAGTCTCGGAGATAGCCGTGAAAGGGGCGTTCGTGATGGATAACGCACCCTTATCAACGGCAAACTTCGGGCGGGACTGAATGATACGACCATCAAATACTGCTTCCTTGACGATATCAGAGGACATTGTTATATACTGATAGGAGATATTTTTTATGGGATTTAGCAAATCCGCTAAAAAATAGTTATTTTGGTTCTTACGCCACTGAGGTTAGTAAATCCGCCGGACGCTTACGGAAGAGTATCTTAATAGAAACGCTTGATAGGTTAAACATTTGGACGGGATAGAGTTGGTTATCCAAACGGTTCTTCCACCATACTTGGATATCAATCTGGCGGATTTCTTGGCGTGATTTCTCAAACGAAGCCATACGATACTCGGCAGTAGGAACATAGTAGATGAACTGACGATATCCCTCAGCCCCATCAGCACTTAGGTCAATACCGATATCCGTAATGATAGGCTGGAAAGCACTCTGGGTTGTAGCGGAGTTAGCCCCTAAGTTGCTTGTTCCAAACCTAATAGGCTCTCCCGTGCTTTCGGTCTTGATTGGTAGGAGGGTGCTGGTGAAAACAAGAGACGCTATCGGAGACCATAACTGAGATGTTGATACATAGTCTTGCTCCGCTATCCAATATACTTGGGTGTTCCACGCCGGGATTGATACAAGGTTCTGGTTAGTATTGTCAAGGAGGTTGCGATAGTTCTTATTAGGGAACTGAACCTCGGCATAATAGCCATCAAGAACACGGGTCTGGAGACCAAAGTTATATAAGACATAAGAAAAACTACTAAACATTCCATATAAGTTAGCATTAAAGTATAGATATCCCTCTGGCTGACCCGTCTGTGCTGGTTGCGTGATAGGGAGGACAACCGGGG
>Ga0208746_1000637_pt1 | contig 11227 bp, 30 predicted proteins | sample CryBogCBH15Jun09_FD_184623 | JGI IMG/M metagenome (GOLD analysis project Ga0208746, IMG submission 184623) | Freshwater microbial communities from Crystal Bog, Wisconsin, USA - CBH15Jun09 (SPAdes) | ecosystem: Environmental > Aquatic > Freshwater > Lake | place: Crystal Bog, Wisconsin, USA... | reverse complement strand
CTACCGGATAGCAGCTTTATGCCATTCCTGCCACATGGAGCTGGATCAAGGAACTAAGTGGCTAAAGGCCAAAAGACTGGAAGTGTGGGAAGAAGCCCACAGAAATACGATAGGCTGGTTATTTGAAGCCGGTAGGTTAGACGTCAGCAAGTAACCTGTTGACAAAATTTTCCGTATTGTGGTATATTGATCTTAGTTGAGCCACGCTCAGCTCCGGGATGATCTTCTTATAGTTAGTTTTATCCCGTGGACGACTACTAGCAGTGGTCTTCCGCTCGGTGCCTACCCCTCCTCCCCTGCACCTGAACCCTCGGACAACCTCCGGGGGTTCTTCTTTTCTGGCTTGCAAAATTAAAAAATTTAGTGTAATCTACACACACTATAAGAAGATTGTTTGGGAGGGCAATCTATAGGCCGAAAGGCCTATTTTCCATTCTATCTTCTATAGTCGTGCTCCAGACGTTACACAGAGCCTACATGGGCTGCGTGGAAGAGAACATAGGCCGATTTACATCCGATTGCGTGCCTCGTAGCGTTAAATGGCGACTACACAAGTGGAAAGATACATGGGTGATAGACAGATCTTTCAACGAATGAACATTCACTCCGAGTAGGACTGGTTATTAGACAATGCAGCTGAAAGTATAATAATGGGTCAGGTTAACAGCTATCCAGATGTGGGGCTGTCACCCTTGGGGAACTATTGCCTAAAGTTCTAGGGCGTCAAAGCCAAGCTCATCTGAGACGACTTTGGCGCGCCGCTTGAACTCTTTATCATGGCTTGACCAGCGGTCATTAGCCCAGCGGGACATATGGATGCACTCATGGCAGAGGACCCGGATCACTGTCGCCAGATGCCCGCACATTTCAGTTGAAACAGTAATGGTGTGCTCAAACTCCTCGCCATCCTCATAGATGTACGTTCCCATGGCATCCTTATCAGCATTGGGGACGAACCGGATCTGTTCTGGCAAAGGCATATTCCACCGATTAAACGGCTTCATGCAATAAATTGCTGAATACAGGTTCTTGAGAATGGCGGGGGTTAATTTCATTTCCAGCTAATCCATCCGGTTTTTTCTTGCTTAGGCCTACGATCAACGTAAATCGGGATACTGAAGGTAATTCCGTGGTCAGGGTGGGTCAGCCATAAAGCCTGCCGAGGCGGCTCAAATCCAAAATTGTTGCTGTAAGCGTACTCATCGTAGCCTTTAAGGCTACCATTGACTATAAGGCGCTCTAGCTGGATTAACTGGTGCCAGTGACCTAAGAGCATTGTATCGTACTCCATGTCAATCTGAGCGTTTCTGGAACGTTTGCGGTGGTCTCCGCGAATGATGGGGCCTAAAGCGCCAATAACACCGTCACCCCCACGAAATTGATCCCCGTGTGTAAGTAGATATTTATGTCCGTAGATTGAATAATAGGCATCAGGGCCATCGGGAATATGGAATTGAATACGGGTATCATTTTCAAACCTCTTAGCTAGAAATTGATATAGTAACCAATCAAAAGAAGTGTAATTCCTACCCTTTGCCCTAATTTTGTGCGTATTGCGTCCATGATTGCCCGAAACGCACGGAATAAAGACATTTCCGAACTCATCGGCCAAAGATTCTATACACCACGATAAAACGCCATATAAATCAATGACTGTGGGCATAATCTCTTTTTCGTTGGTGGCCATTAACTCTTCGTGAATGTCACCCGAAACCATATCGCCTCCCAAAACAAAGACAATTCCCGGATAATCGGTGTGTGCAACATGGTTTTTTAATAAATCTATGGTCTTTTCAATCATAAACCGCGCCCGATCATGGGCAATACTGATATCAAACTTATTCACATGGTTAATCTGATTTGGGTCAACAATCTCCCCCCAGTGCCAGTCGGAGGCGAAGAGAGTCGGGACACCAGCAAAAGACTTCTTTTTTTCTTTACGAATCAGCCACTTGGGCGGGTTTACTGGCGCATCTTTGAGCTTAAGGATAGTTCGCTTAATAAAATCAGCGTCAACTTTTTCCCTTGCTTCAGTAGCGATAGCAGCCTCTAAGGTCTGAATCTTATCCCTAGCATCTTGCAGCTGAGATAACACATCGTCTTTCTTTTCTTCTACCGGTATGCTGGATGTGACTCCGGCTAATTTTGCAGCGCGGTATCTAGATTGGTAGGTTGAGGAATTAAGGCCAAGTAGCTTAGCAGCAGCTTCTTTAGATCCTAGTCTGGCAAAGGCGTCTACGGCCTCTTGCATTTGTTGCTGTGATAAAGATTTTTGTACCACCAAATTCTCCCAGTTTGTTGAACAAATTCAAGCAATTAAAACACATTTTTGCCAAAATACCATGACAATTTTTCTTAACTTCCTATTGCAAAGCAAAATTAAATTCTGTATAGTTTTCTTTCCACTGCTAGGAATACGATGACTGACATAGATTTGAACGACCGCATTAGGGAATTAACTGATGTCATTGCGCAGCTATCGGAGGAAAATAGAAATTTAATGCAAATCATCGCCACCCAAAAATGGGATGCCAGCGATATTGAGAAGGATTGGGTAGAGGAGGAATTAAAGCGTTTGCAAAAAGAGAATAAGTTATTAGTAGTTGACAATAATTCACTTCGGTATAGTCGGGATATGTTTCAGCACCGAAATGCCGAGCTAACAAAATCATTAAATTCTTTAACTAAAAAACTAAAGAAACAATGAGCCCACGCCGAAGGGTTTTTCGGTAGTTAAGGAGAGGTATGCTAGTTTTACGGGAGCATCAAGAGCACGTCATTGAGAAACTCAGAGAGGGGTTTAGGCAAGGTCACAGATCACAGTTGTTATACGCGCCCACAGGGTTTGGTAAAACCGAAGTGGCGATTGCGTTAATGAAAGCAACAAATGAGAAATTTAACAAAGCGGCTATTGTGCTGGATCGCGTCATTCTGGTAGATCAAACCAGCGACAGATTAGATAAATACAATATTCCACACGGGGTATTGCAAGCGCAGCACTTTAAATACAATCGCAGTCACCGGTTGCAAGTATGCAGCGCGCAGACATTGGAAAAGATGAAGAACTTTCCTGATGTGGATTTGCTGATTGTGGATGAGTGCCATATTGCGCGCAAACAAACATCCGAGTTTATTAAGAATAATCCCCATGTCAAGGTGGTTGGATTGACTGCAACGCCATTTACAAAAGGGCTTGGCAAGTTGTATTCCAATGTAGTATGCGGATCAACTACACAAGATTTAGTAAACAACAAATGGCTTACACCGCTCAAAGTCTATATTGCCAAAGAGATTGACATGACTGGGGCAAAAAAGGTGGCCGGCGAGTGGGCTCAAGATGTTGTCACCGAGCGCGGCATGAAATTAACCGGTGATATCGTTCAAGAATGGATTAAAAAGACTCACGAAATCTTTGGCGAGCCAAAAAAAACTATTGTATTTTGTGCTGGCGTAGCGCATGGCGCAGACTTAGTTAAACAGTTTGCAGAGCATGGCTATAACTTTGTTTCTATTTCATATAAGGATGATAGTGAATACAAAAAACAAGCAATCGCAGATTTCTCGCGGCCTGATACACAGATTCATGGGCTTATTGCTACCGATATTCTTACTAGGGGCTTTGATGTTCCTGATGTCGCCATTGGAGTATCCGCTAGACCTTTTTCCAAGTCCCTTTCTTCCCACATCCAGCAGCTCGGCAGAGTCATGCGCCCCCATCCTAGTAAAGATTTTGCATTGTGGCTAGATCACTCTGGCAATTACTTGCGGTTCAGAGATGACTGGGATGAAGTTTTTGAGCATGGTGTAGAAGTATTAGACGATCAGGGTGAGAAGGCTAAGAAAGAACCTACCGAGAAGGTAAAGAAGGAAGCCAAGTGCGTTAAGTGTGATTTTCTATTGCCAAAGAATGTAGATTGCTGCCCATCATGCGGACACATCCGGCAAAAGCGCAGCGAGATCGTTAATGTATCGGGCTCTATGGAAGAGTTGGCATTTGAAGCAGTCAAGATTAACAAGAATGAAAAGCAAAATTTCTACTCAGAGCTGCTTTATATTGCCAAAGAGCGCGGCTATAACGAGTATTGGGCTAGTCATAAATACAAAGAGAAGTTTAAAGTTTGGCCACGCGGTTTAGAAGATACGCCCAGAATACCAAGCCTAAACACAATGAACTGGATTAAAAGCCGCAACATAGCATGGGCAAGAAGTAAAGAAAGGATGGCAGCATGAACGCAAATGAAATAGCTGATAAATTAGAGCAAGGTCATTGGGAAGGTGGCACAAGAGAACAAGCAGCCACCATGCTACGCCAGCAACAAGCTGAAATAGAGTATTGGAAAGAAAAGTTTAATAAAGCTATGGAAATGCAAGAAGTAAAGCCAGCAAAGTATTCAGATGCGTGGTGGAAAGAAGTTGCTGAATTTAATAAACAGTCAAAGGCACAAGAGAAATGAATAATGAACCAGTAGCGTATGGAAAGTATTTAGAAGAACATGATTATTGGGTAACGGCAAGCGGTATTATTCCAAACCCAAAAGAAGGTTATGTTCCACTCTACACCCATCCAGCAAAGACACTAACAGATGAGGAAATACTTGAGTTATGGGATTGGGATAGTGGTGAAATACTAGCTACGGATTTGTTGGATTTTGCTGATGCAATACTAAGAAAGGCACAACAGAAATGAAACGATTTTGCGTTGGGAAAATTGGAAATTGGGGTGTTATTGAATGGGAAGATGATATATATCCGCAAATGGGTGACAGACTTTATAGCCAACCAGCAGAACTAACAGATGAGGAAATATTAGATATTTGGTACGCAATGAAAGATGACAGCAATAACTGGACTAGGTATGTAGATTTTGCTAGAGCAATACTAAGAAAGGCACAAGATAATGGCTGATATAACAATGTGCCGTGACGAGGCTTGCAAGAAACGTGAAAGGTGTTATCGCTTTACTGCTAGAGCTACACCAGAGTATCAGTCTTACTTTGTGGATAGCCCTAGAGAAGGTAAGGATTGTAAATACTTTAGCGATAACGAAGATAAAACTAAACGATTAAGAAAGAACTGTGAATGAACGCAAATGAACTAGCTTCTGATATTGAAAATGGTATGTTTAATGATGCCAACTACAACAAAAAGAAAGCAGCCGAATTTATACGTCAGCAACAAGCTGAAATAGAGGCGTTGAAAGCAAAGACACTAACAGATGAGGAAATAATTAGTTCAGCAGAAGAAGCTAGATTTAATTGGTCAGAAGATAAAGGAATTTTTGTAAGACATTCAAATGGTAGCTGGATTGGTCTTGATTCAAAGATAGTGGATTTTGCTAGAGCAATACTAAGAAAGGCACAAGAGAAATGACTAAATACGACTTTATGGTGTCGGGTGATGCAGAAGATTGGACTGAAGAAGAAAAGCAGTTAGTCATCAAACGGCATGAGCAACGTGAAAAATATCTTAGGAAAAACTGGGAAGGAAAGAAGGTGGAAATTGTCGGTAATTTCTTTGCCATTAAAACAGAAAAGGCACAAGAGAAATGAATCGGCAGGAAGACAATCGCCGTTTTGTGCAGCATCTTAATGCCAGCCAGCAAGCCGTTTGGGAGATCGCTCAATGGCTATCAGCTAAGGGTAAAGTAGTCACTATTCCGCCAACCAAAGTCACGCCCAGCTACGAAGAGCGTATGAATTTTGTGGATGAGGGCGATATTTACATGAGCGACAAACTGGGTGATGAAGGCCAGCGCGTTGAAGTTAAACATCTTGGCACTCAATTTACGGGCGCGGAAGATTGGAAGTTTGGAGATCATTTTATGGTTTGCGCGCGGCATAGCTACGACAATGCGGTGCCTAAACCTTATCTATACATTTACTTAAGCAAAGAAAAGACCCATATCGCTACGCTCAAAGGTGACACCCATGCACAATGGACAGTTAAAACCTACAAAGATAAGCGTTATCAAGACATGACCCAAGAATTTTATATAGCACCAATCAACATCCTTAAATTTATGAAAGCGGAATAATGGAAAAACAACAATATAAAGACTTTAACATGACTCAAGCGGAGGTCGCAGCACAGTTAGGCCTAAACCGAGGTGAAGTAGGCCACATAGAAAAGCAAGCGCTTAAAAAAGTAAAAGAAGAGCTTAAGCGTAGGGGCATTGACGCAAATTTATTTTTTAAGGATTAGTATGCAGTTTCAAGACTTTGCTAAAGCACATGGCCTGATTATTAACTCATTGTCATACGATAAATGGGTGCGGGTTCCTACTACCGACCATCCTTATAAAAAGAATGGCGCTTATATCTACAACGGACATAGGGGTGCGGTGCAAAACTGGGCTACGATGGAAAAGCCAGCAGTCTGGAAATCAGAAGAAAAAACGCATCAACCCGCGAATTTAACAAGAATCTTGCGCGCGGCCGATGATCGCAAGGAGCTGGCCGACAAAGCGGCAGCCAAAGCAGGCTGGATCATGCACCAGACAGTCATGCAAAGCCACCCATATATGGAAAGAAAAGGGTTTCCTGATGAGAAGTGGCCAGTATGGGAAGACAACGGAGAGCGCAAGCTAGTTATTCCGATGCGGATTGGTGATAGATTGGTCGGATGTCAACTCATCAACGAGCAGGGGGAGAAAAAATTCTTGTATGGACAAACGACTAAGGGGGCAAGTTTCCTCATGGACGCAAAAGGGATTCCCATCTTCTGCGAGGGTTTTGCCACGGGCAATTCCGTGCGCTTGGCTATGAAAAGCAGCAACCTGAGATATCGTATCTACATCTGCTTCTCGGCAGGAAATCTCAAGGAGGTAGCGCGGGCAGTCGGGCAGGGGATCATCGTTGCTGACAATGACCCCAGTCATGTTGGACAGTCCGTTGCGATTGAAACAGGCCATCCTTACTGGATCAGTAGCACAACTGGGGAGGATTTCAACGATTATCATAATAAAGTGGGCATCTTTACCGCAAGCCAAAGCCTAAAGAAAGTATTGATGCCCCATTATACTAGTCAGGCTTTTTCTCAAAAATAACATCGCCGTGTTCACTAATGTGATACGGCGCGCCAGACTCTTTGGCCTTAATCAGATCGCGATACTGCCACTTGGCGTTATTTTCCATCCACTTTTGGGCGTCTTTATCATTTTGGTTCACAATTAGACTCCTTGATTTGGTTAAGAATCTGACCCAAGCGGCTAGTATCCTCAATAAAGTAAGTGTTGCCAGTAGTCACCTTGTAATCGGTGCCTTGTTCCCAAGCCTCAAAAAAAGTATCAAACTCACCCATCAGCTCTTTTTTGTTATCCCACAACTTAAATCTTTTCATAATGCTCCTCTGCTGGTTCAAATTTTGGCGTAGTGTTTGTTTGCAATATTAGTGCATCAATATCCTGTATCACTTCTTGAGCCTGTGTGATTACTTCTTTATCTTCCTCATACTGCTCAGGATACCTATGTTTAGGATAGTCATCTATCCACCAATCTGCATACATTAACAGACTTCTAATTTTGTCATATTGTTCATGTGTAAGTGTAATCATGCTGCTTTCTCCCTATTTTGAATAACTCTATCAATCCAATGATCCATTGAATCCCAAGTGTGGCCAATATTGCAGTCATGGTTTTTATCCATCATTTGCAATATCCACAAAGCCTCATCCTCTGTTAATTGCTCACCATTAGATTCGGCTTGCTCTATGACATCATCGGTATGCCACCATTCTGCCATCCAGCATGGATCAAAAGCGCGTTTAACCGCGCCATAAATTTCTGATACTGTGGTGCCTTTTGGCACTTCTACTTCAAGCGTTATTTTCATCGTCTAGCTCCTCTACATAATCAATATATTCATTGGCATGAACCAGTTTGCCATGATCTAAATAGGATGTGTCGTTATTAAACTCATCCCAAGCCTTTTGCTCCGCGTCTTTCTCATCTGCGGCCTCAACCTCAAGTAAATAAATGGTAGTTTCCTCTCTAGCTAAAGAGACTTCATATTTAGGCATTTTCATCTTCCTTAATAATATGTTTCTCAATAATTCGTTCAATTTGCGCCATCTTCCCTTTTTGTTCATAAGCAAAATCTCTGAAACTGTCAAACTCTTGAAATCCATCAATCCGATCATCTAATTCGTTGTTATCCAGTAGATCGCATAAATCAAAATAAACCTCTTGGACTTTCGTTAATAAAGTGTCATGTATTCCCATCATTCGCTCCCGTTTTAGAACCGCAAACCAAACAGCCATTGTCATGCTCAACTGGTGTCACATCTTCACAAGCCAAACAATAGCTCCATGTTTTACAACGCAATATGCCAGCATTTACTGCATCGTAAACAGCATACTGGCCGCCGTTTTCGTAAATTTTTACAGCTCTTTGATAGTTATCCATCATTCCCTCACATAGCTAACATTAAACATATAAAAAGGTAGATCGCGGCCAGAGAGGCCACGCCCACCAGCACCCACAAAATCAAATCTATAAGCTCTCTCATAGGATTACCTCCAGCCCGTAATCCCGTAAGTGAGCCCTAAACTTGGAACCCGTTGTGGCCTGAGCACCTCTAAAAATCGCCTCAGCCTCCGCATTATCAAGATTAGGATTACAGTCTATAAAGATCATCCGCGCCAGACCTCTGGGGATCGGCTTACTGTTGAAATAAAATCTCATAGCTCATACTCCGCGTAAACATTCAGTAAATAATCCCTGACCGCGTAGCCTGTGACATCATCGCGCCAATTTGCTAGGGCGCGGCTTTCCATAAAACCCAGCGCATCATCCTTATTAGAAAACTCCCCTATCGGTATGCTGCTGGTTAAACTGTTTTGATATACATAAAACATTATTTCCCCCTTACAAAACATTCGGCCATCGTCATGGCGTATTCACGCAAACTCAAGCTGCTATCTAAATCGGGGATGTGATATCCATGCTCAAAGCATTTAACGATATATGCCCCCGCCTCTGTGTGATAGATATTGACCCTTCTGAAATCATAATCCATCGTTAAGTAATGCTCAGACTGTCTTACTTGCATTGTTTCCTCCGTTAGTTAATAAACCAAGACCAGCTCACGCTGGTTTCGCTCTTATGAGCTCATCAGTTGGTTAGAATGTGGTTAATCTTTTGAGCCGCCTCAATCCACGCCTGAGGCGCAATAAGTGACCTTTCAGGGTAATCCTCAGGTTTAGACGCGGCCACCTCCGCGCTGTATCGGTGTAGTGCTTCTATGACAAAAGCATAGGCAAGCGGTGAGCTATCTAAAACCTTGTTTAATGATGTAGCCATCATTTTGTTCATTAGTGTTGCCATTACAGTTCTTCCTCCTCTAGTTCGTAATCTGTGTTTATGGTGTATTTCCCAAAGGTCAGCCGACCCTGCCCGTCATCTACTGCGCGAGTGTCCCTCTCAAAAGTGACAATATGGTCAGGCCAGTATTTATCCTCATTAAGCTGGGCGTATTCAATCGGAACTAAACCCAACAGCCCCGCATCTACTGGATAGGAGCTCCCGAAATTGTCCGTATAGCAGCCATCCCCATGCAAGGTTCCGAACCCTAAAATGGTTTTACCGCCGCCAATGTCGGCGACTGGTGAGGCTCTAAAGTAATCGCAAGATTCCAGCAAAAGCATCCAGTCATCATCGGGAGTTGTGTAGCAGGGATCCCCCAGCACATATTGCCCCGCTCTAATCAGCACAGTATCGTCATCTAACAGAATGAACTTATCCATTACGCTGCCTCCCTTTCGCAGTTATAAACAACGGCGCGGCTAGTATTGACAAAGACGCAGCCATTCTCAGAGCCGCCACAAACATATTCACCGACCCAGCCCAGACGCTTGGCGAGCAGCATCGCAGCCCTTGCGTGGTTTTCCTCCTGATTTATCCCATAATCCCATGAGACAGTCACAGAGTCGCCCCCGTAGCTGGTTGTAGCCTTAATGCGGCTGCACTTCGTATTGGTAGGGCTTAGATATTTCGTCTCAATATATTGCATAAAACCTCCGATTAGTTAAACAGAGACCAGCTCACGCTGGTTTCGCTGGGATTTCACCAGCTCATCAGTCTGCTATGGGTTTGCCTAACATCTGTGACAACTGGTTAAAGACGGAGAGGCGCGAGCCTTTCAGACCCAGCTCGCGTTTAATGATGGCGTAAGCACTTGCGCCTCGGCTCATCTTCAAGCCAGCCAGCTCCAGTTTTAAGCCCTGACGCAAGGTTAAAAGGCGAAAGTGAGCGATCTGCTCAGGTGTGTCAATAATCATAAATTTCCCCCTGCTGGTGTGTGTGTTGTCATGCGTGGATCAAACCAGTTTGAGTTCTCAAAGTTCAGGAGCTCTTGATAGGTCTCAAACCAGTAATAGTGATGGCTGACCTTGGCACAATAGAACTGCTCGGCTAGTGCTGGGTTGTAATAATCGGTGTATCTCATTGTTCGCACTCCTCAGGGCTGTATTCAACTTCATAAACTGTCGGGTCTTGCTTGTTGATTTCAACAATGGTGAAATCTTCGCCATCGTTTAAAACATCGCCGACCTTCAGCGCCTCAAATTCATAATAAGTCAAATAAAAATAGATCTTCTCATCTGCATAACTGTCCCAATGTGCATCGTGTGGGTGACCTTCCTCAACTACGCCGAGCTGGATCTGAGCGCCTTCCCCCAGCCAGTCGCAATTAACGATAGCGTCATAAGCCGTAATCTTTACTGTTGCCATAATAAAACCCTCCTAAGTTAGTAGGTGACACAAGAGCGAGTCACCTGCCGATTGTATTGCCCAGCGCGTCTGGGCTGCAAGGGTTGTCAAGCCTAAATCATTCCACGATATGAGAAAATTTAAAACGCGGTTAGAGAGAGCGGAGCGGATCAGTTCAACAGATACTACGGATAGTAGAGATACACAGAGACAGATACAACATCTAGTAGGTTGGTGATACAATTCCACCATATGAGATACTTACCTTATACCTACTAAATGAGCACCAGTAAACCACCCAAGCTGACACGCAAACAGGTCAAGGATGGTCTGGAGACTGTGCCGATTGAGACTGTGCTACTGGGAACCACTACCGCCAGTAAAACAAGACTGACACACAGTCAGAAAGAGTTTGCCTATCAGATGGCAGTAGGTAAGACCAAGGCCGAGGCTTATCGCCAGTCACGCCCTAATGGGCGCAAGAGTAAAGCCAAGCCTGAGACAGCAAGCAAGCGTGGAC
>Ga0208746_1000634_pt1 | contig 11256 bp, 16 predicted proteins | sample CryBogCBH15Jun09_FD_184623 | JGI IMG/M metagenome (GOLD analysis project Ga0208746, IMG submission 184623) | Freshwater microbial communities from Crystal Bog, Wisconsin, USA - CBH15Jun09 (SPAdes) | ecosystem: Environmental > Aquatic > Freshwater > Lake | place: Crystal Bog, Wisconsin, USA... | reverse complement strand
AACGTTACCTGTAAGCGTAATACCGTTTACAGTACCGTTCCCCTGTACTTGCGTAACAGTTCCGTTGGTTGCAGTTCCAGTGATTACAGCTATAGTTTTTAACATATTAATACTTTAGTACTAGTCGCCATCGCCAGGCGTTATGTAAATAGTTGCCGTACTACTTGTTGCATTTGCAGAGAAGTACGCATTAGGTACAAATGTAATTATTTCATCTGTACCCGGAAGTAAAGGTAAGCAATTAGCCTGTGTGGTAGTTGGCACTACAGCTCCAGACGCAGCCAGAGCAGATGTTTGACCATATCCTAAAATAACGGTTACAGAACCGCTATTAATAATACGGTATTGATTACCTCCAAGCGTACTAGACGTTACTTGTACAGGCGTAGTAGCAGTAGTAGTTGCAGATATAACTACTGTGTTACCGCAAGGGGAGAATGGAGCGCTTACACTCATGTTAATGCCTTTGGAGGTTCTGGGTTTACAACAATTTGTCCATTTTGGACAATGTATTGCCCACTAATCAATTGATTGTATTGTTCGTCAGTAAGAACTATTGCGCCTTCTTGCAAAGAGTGAGAGTCTTCACGAATTTCAGTTACACCGTCTTGACGTACTATTGCGTATTTCATCTCATTCTCCTTGCTCTAATCAATCCATAAGTTTTTGCGGTGCTTACAGTAAAAGTTGCCAATCCTACCAAATAAATTGTTGTTGTAGAGGATAAAGAAAATCTTGTTGTCGGTACAGTTTGACCAAAATCTTGTGTATTAAAAACAGTAGTACCTCCACTAGCAAAACCTTCAATCCAATAAGAACCTGATGACCCAAGATTTGCGCTTGTTGTTCCAATAGAACCTATAAGTTGATTTACAACTGTTGTTGTTCCTCCAGAAAAATATACAATTCCACCAACATCCCAATCACCAGCGGTTAAAGAAATAGATGTTATATTTGCATAAGTTGATGTTGTTAGAGAAACAGCACTTGCAAATAAAACCTGAGAAGAAACATATTCACCAACATAACCAGCAGAAGCGTTATCTCCAGCGGTTGTTCCAAGTGTTATAGAGTTTGCAACATTTCCAGACGCTACGTTAGCAGTTGTCAATGTAGACCCAGTAATAGTTACATTATTGATTGTGGTAATCGTATTACCAAGTTGTACTGCAGTATTACCAAGCGTAATAGGAGTAGCAAAGTTGGTATCAAGATTAGCCAAAGGAATTGCAGATGTTGCACTAGCAAATGTATTTGGTACTGGCATTTTAGAACCTCACTCTTAATTCATGTTCAAATTCAAACGTGTTTACTGTAAATGCTGCATTATTAGAAGTCATGGTTAACCCCAAATACTTCCCGTACTGACTAGCATCACTCTTGTACAAATAATATCCAACAGACAATAACCACTGAATAATAGCTAAACTATTGTTTGTCCATGATATTACCTGATTACTGTTATTTATCCAAGTAACTCCTGAGTCACTTAAAACATAAGGCGTTGTAGACCCTTGTTCAGAATCCACCGTAACATTAAAAACACCACTTTGGGTAAGCGTTGCCTCTACTGCAAATTTTAACGCTTGCTTGGTTCTTATGGGGTCACCCATATCCATCAAAGCGGTCTGAATGTAACTGCTAATATTAGCTGAACTATTAGCGTAAAGTTGATATAAAGCGTTAGATTGTGTACCGTAAAGGTTTACTTTTCCAGACAGGGGCGCAGATGTAACATATTGCAATGTTCCTTGACTGGTAATAAACCATTTTTTCTCAAAAAATACCGCCTGTATGTACCTAGAACCGCCAGAGCCATAAGGAAAACTGGAGTTGACGTAAAAATTGAATACCGCACATAAAATATTGTTCAACAACGCCTGACCCGCCGTTACAGGCTTTGTAAAGTCAATATACGGGAAAATACCGTCAAGAGGGTCTGAAATCTTGGTGGTTGTAGAACCTACAAGCGCATATACACCGTAATCATTCATAAATAGCACAGAACGGAAATACGCAAATATGGCGTAAATACGTTTAGAACCTATAGACGCAGATACGTTGGTATTCGTAAATACAGTTGCACCAGTAGATGTAACCTGCAAATTAGAAAATACGTTGATAGAGTCATCACCAAAAATGTACAAGAAATTGTTAGCAGACAATAATGCTTGTATATTCCCGTGTAAGGTTGAGTCTGTCAAATTAAAAGCTACGGCAGATACGGACGTATAATCTGTAGGAGATACTGCAGAAGATGCGTAAACTGTACGCCCGGCTGCCACCCAAACCCGTCCCGAGAACGTTGCTACATCCACAATTCCTGTTGTATTCACAGTTGCGGTTATGTTTGCACCCGTTCCTGAACCTCCAATACTGACTGTTGGCGTGCTGGTATACCCTGAACCTGCGTTATTCATAATAACCTGGGTAATTACGTTGCCAGAAATCACTGCAGACGCATTTGCCCCCGACCCGCCACCTCCGCTAAAGGTAACGTAAATAGAGCCGTTAGCACCGTATCCTGTGCCCCCATTGTTGACTTGAACAGATACTGTACCCGTTGCAAATGTAACCAGTTGCGCTATTGCTGTAGCATTGTTACCACCACCGCCAGAAATAGTAACTGTAGGTTGTGATGTGTACCCACTACCCGCATTTGTCAAAACAATATAACTAACGGTATTAGACGTTGTAGTTCCCGCAACAGCTGTAGCTTGTCTACCTCCTGTTTGATTAGGAGGTGAAATAGTAACGTTGGGTGCGCTTGTATAGCCAGAACCAGGGTTAACTACCGCAATAATACCAACAGAACCGATAGCAACCAGATTAGCACCGTCCCAGGAATACAAACCTTTAGACGGGTCTCCTATAAATACGTTTGTGTTTTGATATTGCGCTAAACTGACACCCGAACTTGAAAAAGTACCTGCTGCAGCAACATTACCTTGTTTTAAAGTAATTAAATCAAAGTATTCCATCTGACCATTAGCTTCTGACGCAAGAATATAATCATCAGTGACGTTTGCAGACGTTAAATAGCTAACTGTGTTGGAAAATACAACTGCTACGTTACCTACATTAGATACGGCAGAAGATGCTGGAGTTATTTTGATATTGCCAAACCCTATAGGCATGGCATTTTCTATCCAATTAAACTCATCTTTGTCTATAGCAGTGCGATTAGCTTTGGTATTTAAACCTTTAAACTGCTTAACAATTGCATAAGACTTTTTTTGCTCTGCGGATGCCATTATTAGCCTCCACTAGAGTAAGGGTCTGGAATCCTTCTGGTAAACGTACTATTGAGTACATTTAAGATATGTTTGTTATATTCTTGTTTAAATATTTCAGCTTCACCATAACTTTGTTCATAAAACTTAGCTTTATAAGCTGCGTAATATTGAACTGCCGTACTCCACGGGTCAATAATTTGGTCAACTACATTAGGATTTGTAGTAGAAAGAGCAGTTGGCAATATATTTGTATCTATCTCAATGTAATATTGCTGGTCTGGAATAGGTGCTATGTACATGGCTTGTTGACCGTACATAGAAAAACAAATAGGTCTACCAATATAATTCTGCCAATATCTTAACTGTGCAGAGAAATTAGACCAGGGTAAATACCTAAGAGGTATTCTAGAATTACCCCAATAAAGGTTAACGCTGACAACGTCATAGGTTTGTATACCGTTTGGCAGTGCAGCAAAGTTAATAATTTCACCAGCAGATGTATATTGCAGTGTTGCCGTACCGTCAGCAAACGGAGTAGTAGGGGGAAATACGTTGTTTCCTGTAGGATAAGGAGGCGCAGTAGACCCAGATGTTCCGCCTGAAGTATAGGTATAAACAAAGATATTAGAAAAGACTACCTGACCTGCAGTTACAGTTGTGTTAGCAGTCCAGGGAGTAGCTACAGTACCCGTTGGTGTAATAGGTACTTGAGTTGTTTGAATGGTACGCAGACAACCGGTGTCTCTTACCGTTCTTTCTCTAGCTTCGTTGATGTAGGTTGTTAATTGAGACTGAGACCAAAAAACATTGTTGGAGTCATGCAACAGATTTTCAACCTGATTAAGATAATCCGTAAGCGTTGCCATGAAACTTCCATAGTTAAGCTACCCGTCTTTGAAAGGATTTTCCCCCAGCAGACTTTTCAATCCGCAGGGGTACTACGCCTACAGCCGAGGGTAACGAGCTGTTTTTTTCCGGTCTCTCAGTTGTTATTTCAAACTGGTCTAACTTCTTTAAACTTTCTTCAAGTTCGCTATGTAGTTTTATCCATCCATAACGAACCAAAATATGTTCTCTGTCTTCCAACTTGTAACCAAACAACTGCACAGCTCCTGCAAAAGGAATTTCTACAGTTTCGTTTTTCTTAAACTCATAAAGAACACCGTCATACCCTACCGTAAGTTCGGTGTTCCCCCTGTTGGTTACAAATACATTCATCAGAATTGAACTACGTCACCGTAAACTTGAATACTTGCAACGTTGGTATTTCCACTCGCCACTGCTACGTTGAAGTAGAGAGCTTGAGTTAAGTTACCAGTAATTGCAGTTGTTGTTGAATACGGTGTTGCAATTGTTAAGTCTTGGTATCTGCCTGCAGCCGTAATATTAGCCAAGTTAGTAGTAGCAACCACTGCGTTAGAAGTGTTGCCATCATTACTTGTTGTAATAGATACGTTCGCAGTAGACAAAGAACCAGTTGGATTGTTAATTGTGACTCTCCTCACAATAACAGCTCCAGAACCAGTAATGTTGCCTGAATTTGTCAAACCACCATTAACAAACGGTATAGTAACCACTGCGTTACCTACCGTTGCAAATGAAACAGCTTGAGCAGAACCAATACGACCATTCCCAAATGAATCCAAGTAATACTGACTGACTGAATCGGGATTAGCCATTTGTCACTCCTTAGACGTTGTTGAAAGTACCAGAAACTGGTTGTCCACCAGTAACCGTCAACATCACAACTGTTGTGTTAGATGTTGCATTGGCTGAGAAGTTCACACCGTCAGAGAAGACTAAACCACCAGTGTTGTTAGCTAAGAACAATGAGTAACCTGTGATGTTACCTGTTGCATTGATTGCTGTAGCTACGTTGATGGTTACGTTAGCAGTTGGTAAAACTGTATAAAGACCAGCAGGTATTGTGTTACCCACTGTTGTAGCAGTCATATTCGCAAACGTTACATACGCACCAGGCGTATTTGTGGTTGCCCCCGCAAGGATAATCTTATTAAGTGCTAATGACATTTGTAATTACTCCTTATAGTGACAAGTAGTTGTAGTTGGTAATCTTAGACATTGACTTGGGCTTTACAGACACCAATTCAGCAATCATAAGAACTGCACCAACATAACCAATTTGCCAGTTTGGAAGTGTGGACTCAAATCCTGTAAACACAAATGAACCTTGCTCATGGATGTAGAGCGACAAGTAGTTTGTATTGAGGAAGTACACAGTACCTTCTGGGCAATATGGGTCTGCGTAGATTGGAACACCAGCAACCATCAAAGCTCTAAATGCAGCTTGAGGACCGTTAGCATCACCATCAAAACCAGAACCAGGAGTGATGACATACTGCTCTTGACCTACAAAGTCTTGTGCTAGTAATGTCCATGTACCAAATCCGCAAACACCAAAGGTAGGTACTTCTGCACCTCTCTTCACTGTTCCAGAAATGTACTGAAGAATGTTTTGTCTTGTTGGGTTTACGTTACCTGCGTTGTAAACCTTAGACTGCCACCAAGTATAGGTGCTACGGTTGATGTTACCGTAAGTAGTCTGATATGTTGCACCACCTGTACCGTCATCCACAGCAGCTGGGAGTCCGATAAACTGTTGGTTGTTTGTGGTGTTGTTATACAAGGCAGTTGCCATTGCATCCATCATCACGTTTGTTGCATCATTCATACGAGCTTCAATCAATGGAATGATTGCAGCGTCTTGTTGAGCAACACCTTCCATACCGAGGAACGGTACGGGAGAAATCATCAATTTAAGGTCAAACTCAGCATTGAAAGCACCCTGTTGGACTGTTGGCTGGGCAAAAGAGCCAGAGTAGTCAGACCACTGAGCGTTAACAAACTGTGCGCCTTGAACTGGGACAGTTACAGAAGATACACCTCCAGATGCTTGCTGACTGTTGGCAATCAGCGCAGCCATGAGGGGCGTGGAGTTGTACAGTTGTACAACGAGTTTGGGAATAAAGGCTCTGCGAGTAACGTAAGTTAACTCAGTAAACTGAGAACTATTTGTTGAAGGCAGAATACCACCACCTATAGCCATATTAGCTCCTTAAAGATGGGCATTTCTGCCCCTACAAAACTTAATACCCTCTTACAAACCAATTGGACGTTGAGGCTTTCTCAAGTCCGCTAACGCATTTGCTGCTTCATTTCTAGCCGCACTTCTTGGGTCTTTCCAAAATGCTCCAAGGTTTAAACCCTTAATTGCACTTGGCTTGTACCCTGTAGGTGTAGGCTTTGCAGCTTGTTTCATGTACTCATAATACTCGGCAGCAGACTCATGGTTAGAGATGCCTTTTTCGAGCATTACTTTTTCAACCTGGTCAATCTCATCTTCTTTGACAAGACCTTTTTTAACCAAATTGTTTCTACGTTTTTGCAACTCTTCCATTGCCTCTTTTTCTCTGAGCTTGGCTTCTAAGGCTTGCACACGTTGGTCAGATGCAGTAATTGCTCTGTTGGTGTGGTCCTCAATATCCAACTCAGGAATAGGCATCCCAGGTTTGACTTTTTTGGTCATACGCAAGAAATCCTTGCGTGTATCTGGATTTTCCGCAAGCGTTTGAGCCAGACTAGCTAACTCATCTCTTGCTTCTAATGAAAGGTTTTCTAAAGACATTTTGTTACCCTCTTACCGTTGTTAAATAACTTTTTTACCGTCAGCTGGTTTTTCAACCCGCATACCATTTGTCGCAGCTTTTGTCGCACTTGTCAGACCACCAAACGTAGCATAACGTGGAGTATTAACTACAACGCCATGTTTTTGATTGTTGTCTGTGGGATTGCGGGGTGAGGATGCGCCTCTTGGTTTATATAAATCCATGATAACTCCTTACATTGGGGGTGGGGTCATACCGCCACCAGGAGGTGGAGGTGGGGGAGGCATACCACCTGGAGGTGACATACCAGGAATTGGCGCAGCAGCCATTGCTTTACCTTCAGGCGTTCCGCCACCAGCTTGTGGAAGTGTTTGCAACATCTGAAGAATTTCTGACTGCTGAAGTTCGTTTGTTTTATTTTTTCTTGCACCAAGAATTTTATTGATTGCACTGATAGCTGCAAGAGTGGCTTTGCCCTCTTCTGAATCAGAACCCAGCGCAGGTAGGGATTGCTCTAGTAAATCTTGAGCCATACCTAAATTAATTCTTGCTGCTTCTTTTGAACCCATCTTTGGTTCTGGAGTAGACATAGGAGAACCCATTGGAGGAACTTCTGCGTCTGACATATTTGGTCCAGGCATAGAAGGAGTAACAGGCACAGGTGCACCAGCAGACTGACCGCCCTTCATTAACTCCATCAATTTATCACTTGGAACACTCATATTTTCTCCTTGCCCTAGTTTGTAACCACTTACAAACCTTTTGTCAATAGGGTGAGGGGTATTTTACGACAAACCCCTCAAGTCGGTTTAATCCTTGCGGATTACTTACGCTTGTGTTTACGAGCTTTACGTGCCATGGTATTTCTCCTTATAGCAAGTGGTCACCTACTTCACAGGGGAGGCAGCCACACCCTTTTTCTTCTCAGAAAATTATCTACGAGTCTTGCGACCTGTTTTTCCGTGTTTTTTGTACATGATGATTCCTTGTGTTAGTGCTAACTTCTGGCGTAAGACCGTTGTGTTCTACCGCCAGACTGGTTTTTAACATTACTTGTTCTGTATGTCAAGCCAGGTCCTGAAGATTCTTTTTTTAAAGTTTCTGAAGACACCCGTGGCTGGTCTGCCCTAGGCTGAGTTTGTGGTCCACCTACATTTTTTGTAGCCATCATCCCTCCTTCTTGTACTCTACTTTACCGTGTTCTTTACCAGAAGAATGTTGGGGTTGTGAAGCCTGTTTTGCTTCCATCGTTTTAAGTCTCTCCAACAATTCTTCTTTCATAGGTGGCTCTATTAAATCAAGTAAAGATTTTTTGTCAATAGCCCCAGCTTTTAAAAGGTTAAACGCAAGAGTTCTGGTGTCCTCAGTAAAGATGGGCGAATTGGAGTGTCCGTCAACCTTGACAGTAAAGTGTTTAGTAAATTGTTCTGCAATAAACGGAACGCCATGCGTATCTTTAAAATGCGTGTCATCATAAAGCTGCAGTGCTTTTAGATAAAGAGAAGCTAACTTCTCTAATGAATCTTCAATGATGAGTGCACGTTTTTTAACTCTAGATGAACCCAGTCTAGCAAGTTGGCTTGCGTGTCCAGCAGAGCGTACTCCCGCCTCACCCTTGCCTTGTAAAACGTTGCCCACACCTGATGCTTCTTCAAACATTGCATCTACTTCCCTGATAACTTCAAAGAGGTCAGGAGGCATGGTTGGAGCCATTTTTTCTACTTTAGCGTTAGGCATATCTGTAGAAAGAAGTCCACCTGCTCGGTTAAGTGCAAAATTCTTTTCGTCAAGTATTCCCGTAAATCCAATCAAAGCAGTTGGTGGAGCAACTTGTTTTGAGAGCAGGTCAAGTATTTCTGACATTCTTTGGTTTCTAAGTCGTTGCAAGAAAATGAGTCTGTTGACTTCACTTCCTCCCCAGTAGTAGTCGTAGAGTGGGTTGGGGCATATTTGAACAAAAGGTAATTCACCCTTGATAAATACAGATTCACCTGGTCTGTCATAAATGATTACGTCTGGGTCTGCTTTTGTTATAACTCGGTAGTCAAGAATGTCATCATCCCAAACCCACAGCTCAGTCATCTCAACTGTATCTTCCCGAACTTCTGCTTTGTATCTATTGCCACCAGTCAAGTCTAAGTTGACGTTACCGTACATAGTACCGCCTTGTGTCCCCAGGTTAGATGCAGACATAAGTATGCGGTCAAGACCGTTTGCTATCTCTGTTCTTTCGTGGACCTGAGTGTTGATGCGTTCTAGTATTTTTTCTCTTCTAGGATGAGAGTAAAGTCTTGCGTAAAGTTCAGACTTGGTGATGTAGTATTTTTGAATGAGAGCTTCTTGCCTGTCGGTATAAGTGATGTCTTCTCTTAACACCCCCATAGACCCAGGCTCAATCATGTAAGGATGAATACCGTTATTGACAATCATCTTGACATAGGTTGTTCCGTACACCAGTGCCCAAGTCACAGCTGTAGAAAATACTTGGTCAGCGTTGCTATTTAACCACTCATTGTTCAACAACTTTGTTAAAGCAGGAATCTTGCGGTGTTCTTCTCCGTGAACCTCTGCCCCAAGGTTGATGGAGAAACGAGTAGTTTCTGCCGAGTAGAGGAAAGAAGTGACCTGGTCTAGATGCGGATATATTTTGTTGTAGATAGACGGAGCTTCATTCGGTCCGTTACCAAAGAGATACCAATTCCTTAGAGAGCCATAATCTGTTTTACGGTTCTCCAAGGAAACCTCGCACTTAAAAATAAGGTCGTTAAAGAACTCCTCTCTGTCTTGTGCGCCTTTTGGTATCTTCATTTATTACTCCAACTTTAAACCTTCATGGTCATTTTGAGTGCCTGGTCCTGGCATTGGGGGTCTAAATCTCCCGCCAGGAGCAACGTCACTGGGTAAAACGCTTACGGATTCATCACGGACAGGTTTAAACTGCCCGCCCATGACGGAATTGAGGTTGATATTACCACCATTACCCCACATTGCGCCACCTAATCTTTGTTTGACAATATTTTCCTCTTCCATCTTCTGATTATGAGCCATAGCCTCACCAGCTTGGGCAAATTCTTTGTCTGTGAGCTTATTATTGCGTTTTAAGTACCCAGTTTGGTGTTCACCTTCTTTTGTAGACTTAATATCGGTCATATTGAACTCTAAAGCGAGTTGTTCTATGTTTTTATCGTTTCTTTTGGTCTTTTCTGACTTTATAGCCACTGGTTGGAGAAAAATTACCGATAAATCCCCTTTACAGAACTTTATAGGGCATTTTGCCTCTCTAGATTCAAATACACCGTGTTCTGTACACATATAGTCTTTAAGAACTCCCATATCACCCCCTTTTTCAAGTTTTTAACAAAATATTGTCGAAATTTGCGTAATCGTGGCGGTTTAAAGGTTTGTTTTGTACTTTAAACCCCGTATTCGTCATAACCAACTTACTCATAGGTATCAAAGGTTGTACAGGTTCTTTCCTGTAATCAGGATAAGTTTCATTTGTACGCTTCTTCATTACCCGTATCTTTCCTTCTTTCCAATGCTTGTAGGCTCTATTTAGCCCCCTTTGGGTCTCTTCTGTTAGGGGCGCAGTACCCTCACGGAAGATGTAAAAGAACAATCGGTCAGATATACCTGCTAATTCACAGAAGTTTTTGATAGAAATGCCCCTGTCTTTGTCTTCTAAAAACAATTTCATCTCTACCATAAGTTGTTTCTTACTGAGGTTTTGTATCATTTCATTCTTCACAGGTTAATGACTAGACCCGTACATCCCTATCATTTTTAAATAATTGGAAACATTTTTTCCAACTGCAATTTGTTCAGGGGTGTATTCATCTTGTTTTGTTGACATCATCCTGGTAAGGCGTTGCGCTATCAATCTAGGTTGCACTTGTTCTGCCCATGCTATTGTTGCCAGTGCTGAAGCAATGACCCTGTCGTCTTTGCCACGACCAGGCGCACCTATGAATCCATTTTCACGAACAATGCCTTTCATCTCTTCTAAGGTGTCCATGCTGAATATACCCATCATGCCACGTTCAAAATAATCTTTCATGTAAGAGAGCATACGTTCTTTGGAAGAGCTTGTGGTCACAAATCCTATGGAGTTGGACAGACCACCCATAGAGTCTAAACGCCTCCAGATGTAATTAGACATAGAGCCAAGTACGTCCATGAGTCCACGACCAGTGCCTCCTTCCATAGCAGAGGCTAAACGTTTTAAGTTTCTGAGTTCGTTGATTACGGCTTGTCCTGGTCCGTTGACTTCGAGGTTAAGAGTCGAGTTTTTGTATGCTCCAGCAAGGTGAGCAATGACCCAAGCGAACTGGTAAGTGTTAAGCTCCGATGTGGCGAACTCAGCAACTTGGTCAAGTCCGTCTGCATAGACTCTA
>Ga0208746_1000610_pt1 | contig 11401 bp, 18 predicted proteins | sample CryBogCBH15Jun09_FD_184623 | JGI IMG/M metagenome (GOLD analysis project Ga0208746, IMG submission 184623) | Freshwater microbial communities from Crystal Bog, Wisconsin, USA - CBH15Jun09 (SPAdes) | ecosystem: Environmental > Aquatic > Freshwater > Lake | place: Crystal Bog, Wisconsin, USA... | reverse complement strand
GGCTAGTACTGCCAGCAGAACTTCCAGAACCGCCATTGCCACCAGTTCCACTTAGACCATTTCCACCGCCACCGCCACCAGCACCACCACCAGAACCCCCGCTGCAATAGCCACCTGCTCCACCAGATCCGGGGAAAATTCTGCCACCACCACCACCACCTCTATAAAGAATGCAACTTACGCAAGCACTACCGCCTGTGCCACCACTTCCACCAATTGATCCACCAGATCCACCAGAAACAAAACAACATGGATTATTACCAACACCACCACCAGCTCCACCACCACCACCATTTCTATATCTTGAGTACGCATCGTAACCTGCTCCACCGCCACCACCAATATAGCCACCATTGTTAATAGTTAAACCAATTCCAGTTCCAATGTTTAATGCCGGTCCACCATTACTTTCATGCCCACCTTGACCCATAATGTAGCCATTATTTACTAGATTAAGAGTATCGCCTGTAGTTCCACCAGAAAGGTTTAAACCATAGTTTCCAGTTGAATTAGCCCATAAATAAACACCGCTATTTACTGTAACAGTAATATCGGACTTGCCAGAACTATATCCGCCAATGCTACTTATATTTAATGAAGCGTTAGTTGTTGAAGAAGTAAATGTATAGCTGATTGATACACGATTAGATTTTCCATAAAAGTTGGTAGGCATTGTAATAGCGCCACTAGGAACACCAGCCAAAGAACGAACAGCAGCATCGTTAAGGCTGATTTGGGTTGTGCCATTACCGCCATTTTCGATTTCAATAGAAACACCAGCAGTTGTGCCAGCCAAACTAATTGGTCCTGATGAATTTAATGTCATATTACTGTTGCCTGTTTAGAATAAAACTTTTGGTCAATTTTAATAGTATTAGGTAATGCTCCACGAGAGCTTGCTGCTTGTATTAATTTATTACGTTCTTCTGGATCATTATTTCTAAAATTAATTATATCAACTAATAAATATCCTAAGAACATTTCAAAATCTTTAGTTCCTTTTAACTGCACACCAGCTAAATGTTGAGGAATTTGAAACAACTCATATTCAAAAGTAAAAGTATTTTGATTGCTATCTTGAGCAAGAACAGAGCCACCAAATTCTAAAATGGTGTCAGCATATTCTCCTGTTAAAATTTGAACTCTTGTTTTGAAGACATTCAAATCAGAATATTCGTAAATGAAATCAACTCCATTTTTCATTATGGTGTTCCATATGCAGTTATGTTCAATAATGAAACAAAATTACCAGTTGAATCTAAACTGGCAATATTAGTACCATTATAATTAAAATATAATTTACTACCATTAGGGGTAATATTCCATCCACCTGCGTTTGCTATACTTTGTGCAACTCCTGCTGTAAGGCTTGCCGCTGTTCCTGTTAATCCTGTTCCTGCTCCTGTGAATGTAGTTGCAGTAATGGATGTAGCGCTAATAGCTGTAGCGCTAATACTGGTAGCAGTCAAAGTACTCATAATGGTAGATCCAGTATGCGTAGATGTACCTGCAACTACTAAATTTCCACCTACATTCCAATTTCCAGCCGCCGCAGTTTGCGCAGAATAAAATCCAATACCGCTACCGCTTACATTTGATGCATCGCAATAACATTGTCCTGTTGATAGGGCTGGAATAACTAATGAAACAGCTCCACCAGAAGCTACCATCGTTAATGGTTGGGTAGTGTTATTTACAATAGCGTATAGTTTATTTTGAGCTGGAGCAGTAATGGTTGGAGCAGAGCTTGGAGTGCCAGTAAAAATTAATACAGCATTTCTAGCATCGTCTGACGTGCCATTATAATTTGTTAGTGTATAAGAACTTATACCTTGCAAAGAAATAGCAGTTACGCCCGTAATAGCTTGTTCAAGCAATGTTCCTAAATTTGTATTGGTAGTTTGACCCCAAGTACCAGATTGGTCTCCGGTTCCAATAAGGGCTAATTTAAGCGATGGTGAATATGTCGTTGTCATGTTAATCCTTATTGTGAGTTGTTAATTACAACCCAGTTTGGAGTTTGTGAGTCAATAATTTTAATCCAATCTGATACAGTGGTTGCGCCATCAGATGGTGCTATGTTTTCGCTAATTACAGATTTAAATGAAGCTATAACAGATGGTACATCTGCTGGGTTTATATTTTCCATTACAGCCCCAACAAATGCTGCAATATTGGATTGTTTATCTGCTGCAGTAATATTTTCGCTAATTACTGAATATTGAGTTTTTAATCCAGTAGAAGCATCTGCAGCAGTAATTCCTTCTGAAATTACGCTATTAAAGCTAGCTATAACGGCATCAATATCAGCATCAGAACTAATATTTTCATTAACTGCCACAAGGAATACAGATACACCAGCAGTAATATCAGTTTCAGCGTTTATTTGTTCATTTATTATTACTGCGTAAGTTTGAACTGGCTGAGGTATTGAGTCTGCAAAATTACTAATAGCCTCAGATATTTGAACCCCATATGTTTGTTGGACAGTTTCAGAATCTGAAAAACTAGATATTGCTTCTGTAATAACGCTATTAAAATTAGCAATTACTGCATCAATATCAGTATCTGATGAAATACCTTCGCTAACGCTTCCGCCATAAATATTGGATATAAAAGCATTAAATGGAGCGGTAGCAAAAGGGGTTAAGCCAAACATCATTTACCCTTTAATGCGTCTACTTCCGCTTTCAATTCTTTAATTGCTTGGAATGCTAGCGCAACTAATTTTGAATAATCTACAGCTAAAGATTCATCTTCTCGAATTCTTACAGCCAATGGAAATACTGCCTGAACATCTTGAGCTATAACACCAAAATCATGTTTTTTGATAAAGTAATCATCTTCCCCGCCTTTATCATTGATGTAATTTTGTGACCAATCAAAGGTTTTTCCGCCAATATAATTAACTTTATTAAGAGCAGATTCAATTGGTTGAATATTTTCTTTGAATTTTTTATCTGATGAATAATAAGCTGTTACGTTATTGGTTGCTCTAATTTCTCCAGAGGTTCCTGATGATGGTGTACCAACTCCTAAAGATGAAATATTAGCAGCAGTAGCAGTAAATGCCGCAATCGTTCCAAGCGTTGTAACGTTTGCAAGCGAGGTAAGTGAAGTATTGCTAGTTGCAGTAATGTTTGCTGCGTTACCATTAATAGATCCCGAAATAATTGCTGTTACTGCAAGGGTTGCAAGCGTTCCCACTGAAGTTAAACTAGAAGCTGTAACGTTAGACGCAAGAGTAGTTCCAGCTAAAGTACTTGCTGGATACCCAGTAGTATTAGTTAAAACACCAGAGGTTGGAGTGCCAAGAGCTGGAGTTACTAAAGAAACGCTAGTTAGTGTAGTATTCCATGTAGGAGATCCAGATCCACCTGATACCAAAACTTGACCCGATGTGCCAGCAGCAGTTAAAGCAAGAGCTGTACCCGTTGAATATACTGATGCTCCAGCAGTAGGCAACAAAGAAGCTCCAGTACCACCATAAGTCATGGAAATAGTGCTGCCAGCCCATGTAGCCCCACTAAGAGTTCCTCCGCCCATATTTAAACCAGATGTACCCCAAGTTACAGCTCCACTCGGTCCTGCGCCCGGCACAAACATATAACCAGACCAGCTACCAGCCGCTGTGCTATTGTTTTCACAAAAAATAAATGCTGCCATGCCCGGTACAACCGCCCCCAAAGCGCCACCACCGTTTGCTAATAACGTTACGTTGCCCGTTGAATCATTATCAAGAATAAATCCTTGACCTAAAGATACTGTAGTAGCATCAGGAAGAATAACGGTTTGCGTTAATGTACCAACAAATCTTTGGTAATATGAGCTTATTACGGTTAAAGTTGTTGTAGCCGATGCAGTTGTATTTGAAGTCCATCCGGGAGTAAAGCTATTTGCTGATACATTTCCGTTTGCATCTTTATAAACAGATTTTCCTGATGGATAATCTACCCATACTGCCGCAGTATTACCAGCAAGATTAATTGCTGAACCGCTATTACTTGAAGACAGAATCGTATTACGAGCTAAAGTATTAGGTGATGTTGTAAATGTGCCAATACCTACTTCCCATGCAAAGGATGTATTGTCATAAATGGTGTAATAGCAAGTGTTGCCATTACCTACGCCAACAGTAAATGATTGGTAACCATTGACAGCCCCAGCCAAAATGACTGAGCCTGTCCCTGTACTGGTCGTAGTTTCCTGTACTCTATCAGCTAATACTAAAGCCATAATTGGCTCCTAAATTAAGACGTTGCGGTAGTTGTGTAGGTAACTGCTAATGAGTCGCCGGTTGACACAATTTTGCTTCCTGCGGTAAAGCTACCAGCACTATATAAAACGCCGGAGGTAGAATCTTTAGTAGCAGATGCAGATGCGCCAGAGTTGATAAAGCAACCAAACACAGTACCACCACTTGTAAATGTAAATGTCAATGCAGAAGCAGCTTTGGATGTAATGTTGCTACCAGCAGCAGATCCGTTGTTTGTAGATGCTGTCCAGTTTGGAGCTTGACGTGTGCCAGTGTATGCAGGTGCATTAGATCCGCCAACTTCAATCCAACCAGCATGGCTAGAAATAGTATCTGATGGGAAATAGTTAGCAGTAGCTGAAGCGCTTCCTACCAATCCAAGGTAATTAGCACCAGAAGAAGTGCCGCCACCAGTACCAGTTGAGCCAAAATAGTAATCAAATAGAGCATTTTTTCCAGCAGCAGTCACCAAGTTAGGCGCTCTGTCTTCCCACTTAAGATTGCCTTGTGCATCGTAGCATACTACATCGTAGAATCCCTCGAAACCTACAGAGTTGTCAGACGCAGCATTACGAGTAACCGCAGCGGTACTGATATCTCCAAATTTTGCTTTTTCCATATAAAACTCCTTAACTAATTGTCAGTACTGCTGTTGTTGATGTTGCCGTTGGGAACGTAACGGTAAACGTATTTGAGCTGGTAATTGTGCTACCAAAATTCAAAATAAAACACGCCGCTCCAGTGGTGCTATTATAAACTAACGCCCCATTTGCGGAAAGACCTCCAGACCAAGAAACGTTATTAAACGATATATAAGCGATGTTATTGGTCGTATCTTGGGTAGGAGGATTGGCTATGGTTAATGCTTGACCACCGGCGGTATAGCCGGGCGCAACAACCTCATTTGTTGAAGTATAGGCCGTGGTCGTATTGTTCAAATTGGCGTTGCCGTTATAAAGAGCTATTTTGTATGTATATGGGGAAGTTAGGGTAAAGTTCTCCAAACCAGACAAAATGTTGGCTTTAAATAATGTAGTTTGTCCTTGTACGATAGGCATTAGGTTTTAACCATAAGTTTAGTTTGACCATCGCGGTAAGCATCGCCACGCTCAAGACCATCACCAAGGCGCTTGATCTCAGACAGGGCTTCTTGAAACTTATCTTCGTAATATTTAATAATATCTTGTTCCTGCTTTTGGAATAGCATAGCTTCGCGCATAGATCCGTAAAATAGGACTGGATCGTAATTGTCGCCCAACCAGCTTTGACCAGATGGGTTATTAAGCTGTTGGATTCCTATTGCAAACCCTGATCCAGTGCCGCCTACAGAAGAAGCGGAAACCCCCAAAATATCGGTTGAAGTATAAAAACTACCACCGTTTTGGATGGTGCATGTGGAAACGTTACCAGATGCATTGACCAAAATGTCAGCAGTAGCACCAGATCCAGAGCCACCGGTTAATGGGACATTTTGATATAAGCCCGGAGAATATAGGGTTCCAGCTGTGAATGTAGTATTCAAAATAGCAATTACGCCTTGAACAATAGACACTGGATAGTAGAAATAGTGTAATTCTGCGTTATAGGATGAGTCCGGTGTTGGTCCAACAATTGCGGTCAATTCATTGACATTGTTAGTAGAGCTGCCAAAAATAGCGTAATACTTAGGTAAAGACCAAGAGCTTGTGCCGTTGTTAGGGTACGCTTCGCGGATAAAGTTAACATCTTTGTTAAGTAGGTAAGTATAGTTTCCACTGCTATCTACTACTGCAATAGAATAGGTGGCTAACCAGTCAAACGGCAAAGTTAAATACTGGTTTCCAGCTGTTAAATTACCTGTAACATTTTTGCGCAGGGATGGAATTTGTACTGCGTTATATATGCGTGTTTCAGCCTGTTCCACAAAGAATGGAATATTTGCCACAAACGTCGTTTCTGACGTCTGGGCATAGGTTTGAATGTTGTTATATAACGTTTCGTAGTTCATTTATTACGCCATTGGTCCACGAGCAATACGACCTTTGGTAGCAGCGCCATTTCCACGGGTTTCTTGTCCGTCTTCTTTGGTTGTGCCTTTGCCCCAGCTTACAGCGCTTGCTGGTAATGGATCTTTAATATTAGCGGTTTTTGCGGACTTCTCAGTAGCATAATCGCCCATTTCCATTACTTCATTACCATCAATGATTTTGCCAGCCATTGTGTGTGGGCGCGCATAGTCACTTGCAGGTTTGTCATAGGGAGCCTTACCAGTTTTGATAGCTGGGCTATTCTTGGTGGTAGGTTTTACATTCTTTGCGGTTGCCATATTAACGACCTCTTGAGCTAGACTTTTGATTTGTAGCACGAGCCATATTGCGACCCATGCTGCGTAGGTTAGACTGGGTTACACCACCCTTAGCCATTTTCTTAACATCCATGCCACCCTTTTTGAGTTTAAGCTTGGTATGCTTTCCGGGATGCTCTTGAGCATCGTGTTCTTTCATGGCTTTCTTGATCTCTTTATCAGCGACCATTTTGTCCATTTTCATATCTGCTTTTTTGGATTCTTTTTCCATAACTTTTCCACCTTTTTTCATATTGTCTTCTACATTTTTTGGGTTAAAGGGTTCGTCAGTTTTAACACCACGTTGTTTTTGCATTGCCATTTTTACTCCTACGCTGTCGTAATTGTTACTGAATTAATGTTGCCTTTTCCCACTAAATAATTGGGGGTAAGGTTTCTATCTATGCCGCTAGAACCCCCTACAGGATACCATCCCCACTGTATTACTCTACTACCACCTTCTGGATAACCTGCCTGTAATGGGCTGTTACCGCCACCTTGTTGCGTCTGCAATCCACTTGGACCAGATGCATAATAACTAATATCAGGTCTTGGTTCGCGCACTGCTTGTGGGTCGTTCACTGGATACAAGCCAAGTTGCAACTGTGGCTGATCTGGATCCCAACACTCAGGACAAACCTTAATACTGACTTGCTTGGTCTTAATGGTTAGCTTTTTTAATTCTACTAACTTATATCGTTGACCACATCTGTCACATTCCGCAATACTGTGTTTGCCACTAGCATACTTAGTTGGCATACTTACCTCGAATAAAACAAGTTACGAGGTACAAATCTAATTGATACGTCTTCTCTATCTTCTTCAATTGCCTGCTCAAGCTGAGTCATATACTCCGCTTTAAGCCCTGCTGCGCGCTGAATATCCATATTAGGCAGCTTCATAGCCAAATAATATGACAATCCAGCCACCAAACAATTAATCCAACGGAATGGAATATCTTGAACATAAACACCAGTTCCAGAGTCCTGAACCCGTCTCATGCGCCAATAAACGAGCGTATACGGCGTTCCATTATCTGGGGTAGGCCATACTGCCAAGCTAGGTAATTGTTGGTCGTAAATCGCTGCTCCGACATTATGTGACGCCGCTGTAGTATTGTACTGTCCACGGTAGCAGTTTAAAAGCTGGTTTCCTGAAATATTGACGTATCCAATAATCTCATTGTCAATTTGGATAAAACCAGTAGACCGCATATTAAAGGTTGAGCTAAGGGTAATTGTGGTAGCTGATGGGGTCAAAGTAGCAGCCAAAGTTACGCCAGCGTAAATATTAGAATTACCAGTTTGACGGTTGTACCAAACTTGAATAGGACGACCATAGGTTAGTTTGTTAGGAATCGTAGAATAGGTAGACTCAGAGATACGGTTTAGGTTGATATCTTGCTGATTAGATGCGCTAGCGTTATTAGTGCGAGTAACCAAATCTAAAATATCAATCGTATCTGCGCCGACAGGGTATATAGCTTGGCCATATACCAAAGGAATAGATATTTCCTCTACTGTCCAGAAGTTAATGCCTCGGTTAGCCCACTCAATCGTTAATAGGTTAATAGACCTTTTTGCTGTGCGAAGATCATATCCAGTGCGTAACTGCGAGCCACAACGCTCAAAGGCTTCTTCTACAAGCTCAGTGAGGTCAAGGTTAAATGTAGAATTACCACTGGTATATGCCATTATTTTTTCTTCATGCCTTTAAGGGTTTCAGCCAATCTAGCTCTCTGCCCTAACTTGCCGGGCTTTTTTGCAGCAGCAGCTAGTTTCTTAGCAGGAATAGTCTTGCCTTCCTTAACGCCTAATTCTTTTTTTAATGCACCGGGCTTTTTGATAGCCTTTTGAATCCATTTTTCAGCCATTATTTTTTCCTTGCGGCTCTCATGTTATCTACAAGATTTGGGTATGGTCTGCCAGCTGCTTTAGCCATAGCCTTGGCACTAGCTTTTTTGGCTGGTGATAGCTTCTTAGATTTGCCTAATCCTTTTGGACGTGGCTTATCCCAAACTTCGCCGCCTTTAGCAAAAAGGTCAACATCATTCGGATTATCCGTACGATGGATAACCTTTTTCTTAGGCATTTTGGAAGGGCTTACTGCGCCCATTCCTCGACTCGCCATCATTACTTCTTGCCCTTAGCATAACCACCGCCACACATTGCTTTAACGTGTTCATGGTGCAATTTGTGACCAGCAGCGTGTTTCTTGAAATGCTCATGATGTTGAGCGTGTCCATCGCCGCCATAATGCTTTTCCATATGGTCTGGGTGAATCATATGCTCTTCAGCTTGCATATCTTTAGATAGTGGTGCGTGATCCATTTTCATAATTTTTCCTTTATTAGCAATATTTACCGCGGGTTTTTCCCTTTTGTGCAATACCATCAGCACGGGATGATGCAGTACCGCCAGAAGCCATCTTCTTAACCATACCACCTTTTTTCTTGGTATTAACAGGAGCGCCATTACCAATATCGTTACCAGCCATTTTGACATTGGTTCCACGAGTCATGCCGCGCTCTTGATCTGGATGTTGACCAAATGGTTTGATACCCTTTTTAGAAGGAGCCATTTCGCCTTTTTCTACTGGGAACTTAGTCATTCCACCAGCAGCCATCTTTTTAACTTTCCCGCCTTTTTTCATTGAAGATTCAAAAGACTTCATGTTGCCTTCAGATTCAATTGGCTCGGTCTTGCCAGAATCACCCAAATTCATGCCACGGGTTAAACCGCGCTTTTGAACATCAGATTGACCAAATTTACGATGCTTGTTTGAACCAGCTTCTACGTCTTTCGACATATTGCGTGGACCCATTGTTTCTTTCATTTTCATATCGCCACCCTTTTTAAAAGATTTGCCCTTATCGGCCTTTACAAAATCCTCACCGACAGAGCGAGGGATACCTACTTTCTTAGCAAATTTCGCATTATGCGCAACTGCTTCCATCAAATTGTGTTGCTTTTTAGAGACACTTGGCATTATACAAAACGTCCTTTAGTGTGGCCTTTTTCAATACAACCATCTGCACGCTTAGATGCTGAAGACACTTTACCGCCTTTTTTCATGCCGGTAGCCGCAGGAGCTGTAACGTCGCCCATAGGGTTGACTTGTGGAATATTTTGCTCAGTAGTGCCAAATAACTTGTAATCGCGTTCTGCTTCTTGACGAATGCCACGCTCTTTATTGGCTTTCATGTAAGCTTCTCGCTTAGCTTTTTGACTACCGGTTTCTTCGTATGGCATTATTTATGTCCTTCAATGAAGCGGTCTAACTTAGCTTCTAGTTTATCAAATCGGTCAATAATTTGTTGCATATCATTGCGAACTTCTTGTTTAGTAATATAGTCTCTTGCCATTTCTTCACGAGTCTTATTAACCAAAATAGTTACACGGTCTAATTCATTAAACTTTTCTTTAACAAAGTATCCGATTGCTCCAACAACGATTGTCAGTAACGCATTCCAAAATTGCATAATTGATTCCATTAGCACTTCCACTTTTTTAAAGATTTATTAATGCGGCTATCTGGATCGCTTGCAGTTTTAGAAGAGGTAAGCTTCTTTTTCATCCCTTCCATGCGGGCGCAAAATGATTTCTTGCGTGATCCGCCTTCTGGTTGGGGTGCTTTAAGATTCATGCCTTCTTTTTTGGCTGAGGCTCTACCTTTGGCATTCAAGCCGCCGGAGGGAGACTTCCCCTCCTTGCGTTGCCAAGCTGGAGTCTTAGCCATATTAAGCCATCGCTTCCTGACAAACTACGTTAACTTGAACTACTGTACCAGTTGTAGTTGTAATAGCTACCGTCAAAATATCAGCTACGTTACCTTTAATGTTGGTCAATACAGGGAAGAAGTTTGTCAAATCCAATTGTTGCAGTGCATTATTTGGAGTTGAAAATGCGTAAACTACTTCACCACCACTTAAACCAGTTGCTGATAAATCTACTTCAGCGAATGAGTTAAATGAACCAAGTGTATTTAAAGGTTTGAATGATGCGCTTTGTAATGACAACTGGTTGGTTGGCGTACTAGCAATCAACTCAATCAAAGCAGTTTGGCTGGTATTGGTCAACAATGTCTGTGGCAATAACTGTCCACGATCAATCAAGCCAATCTGATATGAACAGCCAGCAGTTGGTGCATTAGGCAATGGGTTTCCAGTAACTATGTCACCAAAAGTAATAGCAGAAGTTGTATTACTTGTAATACGGCCTGTATATGGCGATGTAATAGTCTGGCCAGCCAATGTAATTGCGCCCGGACTAGATGGTAAATAGATCTGAGCCTGAGTAGCATTTAGCGCTGTTACGTTAAAAATACCATTGTACTGGGTAGGTGCTGCGCCAGAGATGGTAATAACGTTATTGGTTGCCAAGCTAGTGATTGATGCAAAACTTAAAGTTACAGGGAATTGAGTTACGCCACCAATGACAGTGGCTGCTCCGATTGCTGCGCCAGTAAGACTTGGCAATGCTGCTTGATAGTAAACCGACTTACCAACCCATTGATTTGCACCCCAATATGTTGCTGTTGGAGTGGAGGTCAATGTTGCACCATTTGCCAAAATAATTGGCAGAATCATTGTGCTTGTTGTTGGAACAGACTGAATCAACCAAGTTTGTGCTGAATAGGTTGTTATAGCAGTTAAAGTTCCAGATACACCGGTTTGAGCAGAGCTTAACTGATATGTACCAACACCGCCTACTGCATATGATGTAACTGTACCAGCAACTTGTGCCGTAAATGTTTTGTTTACAGTGATAGTTGCACCGTTAACAGCAGTAATGTATGCACCTGTTTGAATACCTGTACCAGCA
>Ga0208746_1000599_pt1 | contig 11533 bp, 8 predicted proteins | sample CryBogCBH15Jun09_FD_184623 | JGI IMG/M metagenome (GOLD analysis project Ga0208746, IMG submission 184623) | Freshwater microbial communities from Crystal Bog, Wisconsin, USA - CBH15Jun09 (SPAdes) | ecosystem: Environmental > Aquatic > Freshwater > Lake | place: Crystal Bog, Wisconsin, USA... | reverse complement strand
GACAAATGACTTGCTCGACTTTCCACTAGATAAAGCTGCGGGAAGGCTTAACAAGCCCCTAGTTGCAGAAATCGTCACCCACAAGCAAATTCAAGTAGGAATTGCGATCGCCCTTATTGCGGCGATTCTGCTCTCATTTCTAGGCCCCCTTGGAATTAGGGGAGGTCTGCTCCACATGTTCGGCCTACTCAGTGCCACGATCTATAACTTCTGGGCTAAATCCACCTGGTTCTCCCCAGTGCCGTATGCAATTTCCTTTGGAGCACTTCCGTGGGCCGTTTACTCTGTAGTCCACAAGCACCCACCCACCTGGCTGTTCATAGATTTCATCCTGGTTTCGATGTCATTCCATTTCTTGAACGTGATAAAAGATTTGGAATGGGATCGCTCTCAATTAGTTCTTGGATTACCGCAAAGGATTGGAAAAAAGTGGTGTGCTTGGACTGCCGGTTTATTGGTGTTATCGGCTGCTTTTGTAGCGCTTCTCCGTTAACCTCAATCCGTGCTCGCCTACGTAGCTTCTAAGAAGCAATTTCTGCTTGATGCCCCAAGCATTGAGGACAAAGTTAGGGATGCGGTTTTTAAGCACCTACACATGAAGGTGGGCCAAGCTGAGTACAACTCTTGGCGTAATTCCCTGGGCAATGCGATGTTTCATCTTTTGGATAAGAGCGATATTCCCGATGATGCTGCCGTTGCAGTGGAATACCGTTTGAACGGTCGGCGCTTCCGTATTGATTTCATGATCGGAGGAACCGATGAGGTTGGGAACGAAGCAATTAGCATTATTGAACTCAAACAGTGGACAGATATTGAATTCTCTGACTTAGGGGAGCACGTTCGGACCAGGGTTGGAAAAGGCGTTCATGATGAACAACACCCGTCTTATCAAGCTTGGAGTTATCTGACTCACCTACGTGATTTCAACGAGTACGCCTATTCAAACGCCTTGAATATCAATGCCTCCGCCTATCTACATAATTGCCCATCTGATTCAGTGATTAGGAATGCCAGATACAAGGAATTAACTCAAAAAGCCCCTGTTTTTATTAAGGATGAGCGGGAGAGTCTTCGCAAGCATATTTCGGAAGTCATACAGAATGGTGTGAGCACAGACTTGTTCCGAGAGCTCGATGCTGCGGTAATTCGGCCTTCAAAACAATTGGCGGATGCGGTGGGCGGAATGCTCGAAGGTAAAGATGAGTTTGTTTTGCTTGACGATCAGAAAACCGCTCTCGAACGAATAATTCAAGCAACTAATTATGCGCAAGACGCACAAAAACAAGTACTCATAATCAACGGGGGTCCAGGCACGGGTAAATCGGTAATATCCATTAATGCCTTGGCTCGGATCACATCTTCGAGATTAAATGCTCGATATGTGACTCCAAATGGAGCGCCACGAAAGGTTTACGAGTCCAAACTAAGCGGGATCATCCCTGGGGACACCTTCAAGCACCTGTTCACGGGTTCAGGTTCATTTTGGGATTCCGATGAGGATACCTACGACGCGCTGATTGTTGATGAGTCCCATCGACTGACCATGAAGTCGGGCTTCATGAAAAACCTTGGGGAAAATCAAATTAAGGAGATTATCAACGCTGCGCGGACGAGCGTCTTCTTCATTGATGAAGCTCAGAAAGTCACCTGGGCGGATGTGGGGGAGATTGACTCCATTGTGGAAGCCGCCGAGATAGTCGGAGCGAATGTCCAACATTTGACACTCTCTTCGCAATTTAGATGTGGTGGATCAGATGATTATCTAGCATGGCTAGATGACGTGCTGGGTGTTAAGGCGACTAGCGATCATTACTTTTCTCAAGAGCGGTTTGATTTTCAGATTTTCGATTCCGTGAAGGAGTTGGAAGAAGTCATCCGCGAAAAGAACAAGGAATCTAACAAGGCTCGTCTAGTCGCCGGTTACTGCTGGGACTGGGTAAGTGCGAAGGATCCGGAAAAGTTTGACATTGTTTTCCCCGAAGAAAAATTCAAAATGAAATGGAATCTGAATTCCTATGGCCAAACTTGGATCATTGACCCTAGGTCCGTGAGTGAAGTCGGATGCATCCACACCTGCCAAGGTTTAGAGGTTGACTATGTTGGCGTAATTGTGGGCGAAGATTTAGTAGTAAAAGATGGGGAATTGGTAACTCAACCGGAGTTCCGAGCGAAAACGGATAAGTCACTCAAGGGGTACAAAAAAGCCCTCAAAGAAAGCCCTATTGAAGCTGAACTCAAGGCGGATGAGATTATTCGGAATACCTATCGGACTCTTATGACTAGAGGTATGAAGGGTTGTTATGTTTATTTTTCTCACCAGGAAACGGCAAATTATTTTAGAAATCTCCTGAATTTACTGGTGGAATTATAAAAGATAAACTCGCTTCTAGAAATGGTATAGAACCCGCAAATTCACAAAGAACTTCACGCCTTAAGCGCAAGAATTGTCTGAGAAAAAACTGACTCTACAAGTTTATCTAACTCGTATTCATTCATAGCTTGAACTACTTGAACTGACACTGTTCGCCTCAAATTTTGAGCCGTGACTTTGACTATTTTCGAGTTCAGCATCTTTGGCGCGTTCAAGAGACTTGCTTCAGATCTGCTGTTAACAACATATCTGGCAATCGACTTAGCGAGAGGAACATTGCTTCCCAACGCCAGTGTTCGTTCAAATATATTTAGAGCCTCATCTTCTTGCAATCCAACTGCTAGGTCAGGGCCCAAGATATGCGCGCGTTGCCAAAGTCGTTGGTAGCAAGAGCGTTCAATACCTCCGATAAAGCGTTCGTCATCGTTATCTGGCCATCTCCACAGCGTGAGATCAGGAAGTAGACGAAGGGTTATATACGACCAAACATCTCTTTGAAATGCGTCAATTAAACTTAGATCACTGAACAACTCAAGGCAATGTAACGTGAACACCCGGTCAAAATCAGTTGGTTTCATCTTCAAATCTACTACGGAATTCACACCTAACAATTGCAAGAATGATTTGCGAATTTCAATCAATCTATCGGTTGTTATTGTTTCATCCAAAAAAGGTCTTAGGTGAAAATCTTCGCGGGAGAGTGATTCGCTGAGATCGAAATTTCCCTTCTTGACTTCAGCCACTTCCGCTAGAGCCAAATCAATCCCCAGATATCGATATGAAATGCTCATGATAATTCCAAACTAACTGACATCAAATTCTGTACAGCTGTTCGTATATCTTCGGGATTTTGATCCCATTTTTGTCGAACATTTACGTCACCTTCTGGGAATATCGCTTGAAAGAGTGTTTTGACAAATATAGACCAAGACCCCTCCCCATCTCCTTCATTAACAAGAAACTCATAAATTTCATCATTCTTAATCGCATCATCTAGAGCTTGGATAGCAATATCGGTTGCCAAGAGAGTTTGAAAATGTGGTTCGAGCAATGATTCCGCGTAGTCCTTGCTTATTTCAATTCGCAACATGTTGGATTGTTGTGATATCAGCCAATTCTCCAAGTCAGGCATTTTTCGTATTTGGACATGCCACATTGATTTGCTCCATCTTGGATTCTTTGAAAAATCTACAACGACGACATTTGCTTGACTCTGCGATCCGGACAATTTAAGAGTCCAAGATCTAGTAAGTAACCTGCTCCAATTCACCACTGGAGCACCAAAATTCCGTTGTTGCTCATCGTCAAGTCTCACCGTTAGAGTTGCTGAAACAATCAAATTGTCAGAAATTTCTCCAGCTGGGATATCAATTTGAGCCAAGTTCTCGCCAGTGTGAATTTCAGTGAAGAGTCCTACATGTTGTTTTTTTGTTCCCGTACTATAGGTGTGCAGCGCGAGTAGAACCTTGTCTCTCTTGGATAATGAGGCCTTTGAGTAGATCGAGGCAGCATCTAGATCGAATTTCACCATTAAATTCAATGGAATATTTGCAGTCCAGGATTGGGTTAGATCAAATTCCTCTTTACCCTCACCAAAATTTTCTTGCTCTTTTCCATTTATGTAGAGATTCAAAGGAATCAGCGACTGATGGTCGGGAGTGTTGTAGCCAGGGGTGAAAAATAATTTAGGCATTTAGATTCACTTTTCGAATCTTGCAGGTTGACGCAACACCTTGCGGAGATTGGATAATCACCTTCAACTCAGTTGGAAAATTGCTTTCATCGATCATGATGCTATTTAACGAATCCAACTTTCTGCCATCAGCAAAAATTGCAATTACCTCGGGTGAACTAGCTCCCTCTGGCGGATTATTTTCTATCATACCGTTATCTAGAATCGCGTGGGCAGAGACTTCAAATTTATGCGATCCAACCAAATTCATTTTCTTGTTCAACGAGAAACGAAATTCAGCAGAATATAGATCGCTATTTGATTCGATAATAACTGGGTTTTCTTTAGGAGCGATTTGCAGAGGTTCAGAGTCCGATTGGACGACTCTTGATGCACCAGATGTAGTTCTTGGTGCATTTACTCCAGTTAATCCTAAGCCACCGAGCAGTCGACCGAGAGAATTACCAATTTGAATCGAGGCACTGCCAGAAATTCCGGCGGTTTTTGGTCTTGAAATCTCTCGAAAATTTTGCCGAATACTTTCCAAAGTTTGCCTTATTGGATTCCTGGCGCTTGGCTTAAGTTGGAGTTTTGACGGGATCCAGTCATCATGTGCCACTGGTTCTGACTTTCTAAATAGCGAATCATAAGCTTGATTCACTTTGAATATTCCCCTCGTCGATACACCATCAGCGATCTGAGGTATTTCAAGATACTTCACTACAAAATTTGCCTGACGGATTAGTGCTATTGAGTTCTTAGGCAAGCCGTCAGTAGTCAAATTATCTCCAGAGTTAAATCCATCAGGAATATGTAGCCACGTCAAAGTGCCAGTTTCTTGGTTAATAGAAGAGGAGCGAAAAAAGATACTTTTCTTTTTTACTGGCGAATCAGCAGAATCCAAAGCAAGATAACTTCGAACGTAATCACTTAAAATAGGGATGTCTAATAGAGATTTTTCTGGACAAATCTTGTCATCATATTGAAATCTGAAATCAACGGATTTTTTTGCTTTTGAGCCAATCATATGGGGCCATGCATATTTATAGGCAGCTTGCTGCAAGACTTCGACAGCGGCTTTTCTATCTTCGGTAGTTATTTCCTGTTCCTCTACATTAGATATAAATTTGTTACCGAGTACCATCGCGATCATGCCAGTATCGGTAGAAAGTTCTAGCCCTATGTCATTTGCAATGGTGTCGGCTTCATGCCCCTCAAAAGGCGCAATTTCACTGGAACTCGATGAAACTGACTTCCCAAACCAATGTCGGCCAGTATATCTCTTGCGATTTACTGCGTAAGAACCTGATATCGCCATTCCCATAAATCGGGATTTGATTTTGGTGCCCTCGTAAAATCTGGAGTAAACCAGAACAGTCGAATAGTTACTTGCCGAAGTAAGTACCGTTCTTCCGAGCCCAAAACTACCACCACTAGAGCTTTCAACTTCCTGTCTTCCGACGTTGTAAAAGAAACCTGCAAAATTGGATTGCATTTCTTCTGAAGCGTCTAATTGACCGGACAATCCTTTAGTGTTTCCATCAGCCACGACGAGAATTTCCAACTGCTCCTGCTCCATAAGATGATTAAGATTTAAAGGATCAACCTGCAAATCAATATGGTCGAGAAACTTCTGCAAGTTTGCAAGGCTTTTGCCAGAGAGTGCTTTCATAGAAATCGCAAAATTTATAGGCTTGTTAGCCTCAAGTCTCTGATCACAAGAATTCTGGAGAACTTCGCGCAAGAAGGTTTCTTCCTGCGAGTAATTGGAAGTGGCAATTGAATTAGCCATTACATCTGCGACGATACCTCCATGGTATTGAACTGGTTCACTATGCAGTTCAATTTTTATTTTTCTCATAAGATTTTCTGCAAATCTAAAGATTCCAACTTATTACTTTTCATTAGTTCTAATCCAGCGACATCCAGAACATATTGAAGGTCTTTGATTCTGGATAAATTTGATACCTTAGAAAGATTTTCACTCGAAAGAGCTGGAAAATTAGAATCAATTTCATAAAGATAAAATTCGGTGAAGTTAAAGCGAAAATCGCCATATGAGTTTGCACTAGCAATCTCGTAACCGGCTGAGCTCAACTTTTCAAATATCTCAGATTTTTTGTGAGCATGTTTCAGGACCAATTCATTTACGAGGTCGGTCAAACTTTTTCCGTATGGTTCAATTTCGCACTTCACTAGCAAAAGATAAAGTTTCTTATTTTCGAACGATGCAAGTTGTTTAAATCCATGAATTGTCACTTCATTGCGATTTCTTTGTAGTGAAGTCTTCACTTCAACCGAGGAAGACTGGAACTCGAAGTCGTGACGACTTCCACTGTAACCCGTCCAATGTTTAAGGGAATCTTGATGGAGTGCTGAATCGATAAAATTCATGAAGTACAGTTCACCCGCTAGTCCAACAATCTCCCCAAGTGTGAGTCTCGTTGATCCAGTAAACGTGAGCATTTTTCGCCATCTATTAATCAGCTCTGGAATTCCCGTGTGAAGATCAAAATCGTCTAACGTAGCAATTAGGGAAAAGAGTTCCTCGATCAAGGCAGATATCAATATTGGATCCATACGATTGGTGAATTTTAATTCTAGGTAGTCGGAGGATGAGTTCGTCAAAGGATCCTGTAATTTCCTTATTGACAGAACTATGGTTTCCGTCAACTTATGGGGGGTTGTCTGCACCTTGTTCAAATCTTCTGTTGTTGAGAACAAGACCAGCAAATCATTAGAGCTGGATTTTCCAAACATGATTTGGCGCCCACGGTGTTTTATAGGAGTTACATAAATGTTAATTTTCTCCACATCAACTGGTACCTCAATCAAATTGATGGTGGTGAGCACATCAAAATCTGTTGAATTATTCATCATTTCTTCTGATCTTCATCAAGTTCATCTGCGGTATCTAGATAATCATCTTCATCGAGATCAACCTCATCGCGCAAATCTGGGCCAAAGTAGTCTAGGTCTGCCTGCTCGACAGAAGCTTCACCAAAAAATATGCCCAGGCCTACCAAATCGGCATCAAGTTTCAAATTCTTTCGCTCTGGCTTATCAGGATCTGCCTTGGAGTTTCTATCTATTAAATAGATACCCAACAGTCCTCTGTTTTTGGATGAGTCTGATTTTTCTCTCAGTTTCCGCATACTTGAGTCTGAGACTGGTCCCAATTTCGCAACCTCGATTTTCGTCAAACCAACATCTGCAGATCCGTCAATGCTGCTCACGAGGTGGTGAATATTGATATTGAGGTTATCGTCACCAGTATCCATGGCGGACCGGTTTATTAAGCTCGCCTCTATGCCGTGGCCGAGGGGGAATTTACTCAAAACATTTCTGTTGATTTGATAGATAAATATGTTCCACTTTTCAAGGTCTCCAGACCCTTGGTGTTGATCCACGTACTTGGTGATCAATTCACCATTAGCCACTCTTGCATTGGGAGACCATGAGTAACTTGCAAAGTATTGCTTAACTATTTCCCAGGGAACATCGTAGAAAATCGGCCAGCCATCTGGATTCGTGTTATTCATTGCGATACCGTTGTCTGCAAGATTTGATATAAATCTCTTAGTAACCTCTTGATTATGCAATATGATTTCAGCTCGAGCATCAAATGAAATAGTTTCAACGCGAGTATCGGAGTATCCGATCTGAAGTTGCTTTGCGTAAGTCATTTTATTTAGTGCAGTAATCGTAAGCAGCTTATGGTCGCGAATTTTTATTGGTACTTGGCTCGGTGTTAGACCCTCTCTTGCCATATTTGAAATTTGGTTTCTAATTTCCTCTTCAACTAGTGCCATATATCTAAAATTTAGTTTCATATCAGATTCCATCCAGATACGTTGAAGGTCTTCATAGCCAACGCGATAACCAAACCACCTGCCCATTTGTAATAGGGAGTCATATGCACTACTAGTTCTTAAAAAGTACGAAGAGATTAATCCTTCCAATGTAAGCCCTCGAGCAAGAGTATTACCACCGATCACGATATATGGATTGGCAGTTGTTTCATTGTCAAAGTCGTAATTTAATCGATCCTCGGAACGACTATTGTCTACAATTATTTTACAAGTTCGAAGCACGAGAATGGCCTCAGTTTCGATTTCTGACCATTCCAATATATTTTGGTCTCCCGGTAACCAAGCTTGGGCTCGTCCAAGAAGCCATGCATCACGCAGGCGTAATTTAGTAGATTCAACATTTTGATCCCGGAGATGTTCTACATATTTGGCGACCAATGACTGCATCTTTTGGTGATCCAAAATCCGACCCGATGTGTGGATCAACATTGTTGAAAACTTAGTTCTATTTGTCCTGATCCTTCTTGCCGCGGTTGCCACTAGAAACCAATTTATGGCGTCTATAAGGGATTTTGGCAGGTGGGAATATTCAAAATCAGCCTCTCCTTTAAAAAGGTCATCGAGGTGATCTTTATCGCTAGCTGATATTTCATTAATTAAGTTTCGACCAGTTTCTTTCTCTTGATCTTGCTCATCTATTGGATCTCTTCCGAAAAGTTGTTCTGCCCCGAAATACTTTTCAGGCTTTTTTAAAGGATAAATGAAATCCCGCGGGAACAATTGATTGGGATCTTTAGAATCACTCAAAATATTCGCAAAAGGTGTTGCGGTATAACCCAAGTATGAATTTTTTGGAAGAAAGTCTGGCTTTAACATGTTGGTTAATGTTAAGTTTATGGCGGTCTGACGTTCTCTTTGGCGATGAGAATTTATCGTTGCTTGATCAGCTTCGTCATCTATTATCAAGACTGGTAAATTTTGGAGGACGGTTGAAGGGGCAGTCTTCAACCATTTTTCAAGTTTTCTTAGTCGTGAATTATTTTTCTTTATGACTGCAATCACTCTTTTGCTATTGGTGCTTAAAATTTCGTTTGCGTTCTTGCTTTCATTGAAATCACTGTCTTCAGAGGTTAGCCAGTACCAATTATTTGGATTCTTGCCAGTCAAAGAACGTTCAAGTCTTTCTTGGGTTTGTTTACGCAAGTTATTTGTGACACCTGATAAAACAATTATCAGGCGATACCCCGCGTCGGCCGCCTGGGCGATAGTTGAAATAAAATTTGTTGTTTTCCCTGATTGAACGTATCCAAGGACGAGACCTCTGGATGAAAATGAGGGCCAAGAGGGACTAGCCAATTGACCTAAAATTTGTGCAGAAGCAGTTAATACCTCAGCTAATTCTTGCTCCGACCTTCCTTCGTCAATTAGTTGTTTTTTGGCAAATTCCCAACGAACAGAGTGTTCTGATGGGCCGGCGTACCAACGAGCACCTGCCTGCTTTTGATCTAGTGAAGAAATGACATAAGGATCAACGAGATAGTAGATCTCTGATGTTCGTTGCCTGACATTTGCTATCGCAAGGTTTAGTGTTGTTTCGTCAAGAAAATTGAGTTCTTGCTTGATTCCTTGAGTGTCGTTTCCTGCCTTTAAAAAATTTTCGACGAGATTCTCATATTTGGTTAGTAGGGCATCGTCTTCTGAATTCATGACACACCCTTCAACTCAAAAGTAAACTTAAGAAATCGGCGGCCGAGAATTTCATACTAGCCGACCTTGGCAGTTTCGTGAAGAGTTAGTGCTTTTATGATTTGCTTTGCGTAGTCTCTAACAGCCCACACGGCTACGCTGTTCCCGAGAAGTTTTAGTGCTGCACTATCTGATACAGGGAATTTAAAACTGGATGGGAATCCTTGCATCTTGAGTCCTTCGGCAGGAGTCAACCTTCTTGGTTTGCCGTTAACTAGATACCCGTCCCAATTCCTGCGGTCTTCAATGGGAGAGGACTTGCCACCAACGCGAAGTGTGTAGCCAATCTCGCGATTTACCTTTCCCTTCATTACATCTGACATTGTTAGATTTAAATTTCTTTTCTTTGGAAAGGTAAAAGTTGTTAGGGGATCGGCGAAACCGATCATAAATAGGCGAGGTCTATGCTGAGGTAGCCCATGGTCTGATGCCCTCACAATTGCGTGGTGAAACGAATATCCGAGATCTTTTTCTAAAATGTTCTGAATGGTGTTGAAGGTATTACCGCCATCATGAGAGTACAAACCCTGAACATTTTCTAGGAAAAAAGCCTTTGGACGCTTAATATCCAGAATTTCGGCTATGTCAAAAAATAGATTACCCCTTTTATCCTTAAAGCCGTGACCTCGTCCTGCTTGGCTAAAGGGCTGGCAGGGAAAACCGCCAGTCAAAATATCAAATTTAGGAATTTTTGCTTTATCGAATTGAGTGATATCTCCGATGAACCGCTTCTTACTAAATAATTCTGGAGATTTGGATTTGAAATTCAATTCATAGGTCTGTCTAGCCTTTTCGTCCCATTCGGATGCAAAAACACATTTGGCCCCCTCCTGATGAAAGGCAAGATGGAACCCGCCGATCCCAGCAAAAAGATCAATAAACTTGTATTGTTTTTGAGGCTCAACTTGCATGCGAGGAACTATACCCGGACACTGTGACAAGTTAACTAAACAGCGATGTATACCAAAATTTCAATTTCTCGGAAGAAATTACCTAACACTCCTCAACACCGCAGTCACCTTGCCCAATATCTCCGCATTATCTGCAGGGATCGGGGCGTAGTTGTCGTTAGCGGGGAGTAGCCAGTAGTGGCCATCTTTCTTGGAGAAAGTTTTGACTGTGGCTTCGCCATCAATCATTGCGGCAACGATCTCGCCCTTGTTGGCATCCTTTTGGGAGCGGATTACGACGTAATCGCCATCGCAGATTGCGACATCGATCATGGAGTCGCCCACGACTTTAAGGAGGAACAGCTCGCCTTGACCCACGAGGGACTCGGGGAGTGGGAAGACCTCTTCGATGTGTTGTTCAGCGAGGATTGGTCCACCGGCGGCGATTCGGCCCACTAATGGGATGTTTACGGTCTTTTCGGGCTTAATGGAGTCGGCATCATTGGGATCGGTGATCTCAAAGGCCCGGCCTTTTGAGGCGTCTTTGCGGATAAAGCCTTTTTCGACGAGGGCTTCGATCTGATATTTAACGGAGGCGGGGGAGGCGAGGCCGGCTGCTTGGCCGATTTCGCGCATTGAAGGGGGATAGCCGTTGGTTTCGATGGCCTTCTTGATGACATCCAGGATCAATTGCTGGCGAGTGGTGAGGCCATTGTCATCGGCCGGGCCATCTGGCAGCTCGGAGATGGTTGCTGGGGCCTTCTTTACGCCTGTGGCGTCATCTTTTGTGCTCATGGATTAAGGGTAGGGGAAAGGGGAGAAAAAGTCGAACATATGTTCGAAATTTTCTTGCCAATGTCGGCGGGGGTATGTAATGTTCTCTTTAGAACAGGTGTTCGAATCCCCTCGAATTCCGTTTAAGCAAGTGAAGGAGCTTCCCCCATGGCTACTAAGTTAACTGCTCGTGGTCGCAACGTCGTACGTGGCACTGCTGTTGCATCGCTATTGATAGTGATTGGCGCTGGTTTTAGCGCTGTTGGTA
>Ga0208746_1000581_pt1 | contig 11824 bp, 6 predicted proteins | sample CryBogCBH15Jun09_FD_184623 | JGI IMG/M metagenome (GOLD analysis project Ga0208746, IMG submission 184623) | Freshwater microbial communities from Crystal Bog, Wisconsin, USA - CBH15Jun09 (SPAdes) | ecosystem: Environmental > Aquatic > Freshwater > Lake | place: Crystal Bog, Wisconsin, USA... | reverse complement strand
GAAACAAATAACTCCCGATTTCACCTTCGTTCTCGGGACCGCCTTTGCACGCTTCCTGGCCGAAGAGCGAGAGCCGGGAACCGTAGTCATCGGGGAGGATATGCGCCCCTCCTCGGATGATCTAGCCACCGCCTTTGCTGATGGATTGAACTCCCAAGGAGTGGACGCGATTCGGATAGGGCTGGCGTCGACCGACATGCTCTACTTTGCTTCTGGATCCCTTAACCTCCCCGGGGCGATGTTCACCGCGAGCCATAATCCGGCCGCTTATAACGGGATTAAATTAGCCAAGTCCGGTGCCCGGCCAATTGGCGCTGAATCTGGACTGCTGCGCATCAAGTCATTAATGGAGCAAGGCGTTTCGATGCAGGTTGGGCCTATCGGCCGGACTACAGAGCAAGAGCTCTTGAATGACTACATTGATTTCCTCCTCAGTTTATTTAAGGCTGATGAGTTCTCATCTGGACGCAGGTTGAAAGTTGTCGTGGATGCAGGAAATGGCATGGCGGGATTCACTGCGCCGGCGTTGATGTCTCGCTTAAACGTTGAATTGGTACCTCTCTACTTTGAACTTGATGGCAACTTCCCAAACCACGAGGCAAATCCCATCGATCCCAAGAACCTCCGCGATCTCGTCAAGAAGGTCAAGAAGGTAAAGGCGGATATTGGGCTGGCCTTTGATGGGGATGCCGACCGCTGCTTCTTGGTTGATGAAGAAGGCGAGTTAGTGAATCCATCGGCTCTGACCTCGCTCATCGCTATTCGTGAGTTGAAGCGCAGACCTGGCTCCACAATTATTTATAACCTGATCTCCTCGAAGGCGGTCCCTGAGATCATCGCCGAGAACGGAGGAGTCCCACTCCGCTCTCGCGTTGGCCACTCTTACATCAAAAGGATGATGGCAGAGAGCGGCGCGATCTTTGGAGGCGAGCACTCCGGTCACTTCTACTTTGATGATTTCTGGCGGGCAGATTCTGGGGCGCTCGCTGCGCTCTATACCATCGCTGAGCTGTCACATAGCGATCAACCACTCTCGGCCTTGTTGGCACCGCTCAATCGCTATGTCTCCACGGGCGAGATCAACACCACAGTGGCAGATCCATTGGCGAGCATCGCGCGGGTTAAGGAGGCATTCTCCGGGAGCTATGAGATTGACGAACTTGATGGCGTCACGGTTACCGCTCCCGAGTGGTGGTTTAACGTGCGCGCCTCAAACACAGAACCCTTGCTCCGCCTTAACGCCGAGGCGACCACGACTAAGGAGCTAAAGAAGGTTCGGGACAGGGTCTTGGCCCTAATCGGGTAACCTTTAGCCCTACGGACGCCTGTCCACCACTCATTAGACATGTATCTGACATGTACGTGAACTCTCGAAGGAGCCCTTGTGTCGGTCGAAACATCAGTTAGTTATGACATTGCTAATTCCTCACTCGCAGCCGAGGGCAAGAAGAGAATTGAATGGGCCGAGCGCAATATGCCGGTTCTTGCACAGATCAAAGAGCGTTTTGCCATCGAGAAGCCATTCGTCGGAATTCGCATCGCTGCCTGTATGCATGTCACTACCGAGACAGCTAACTTGATGCGCGCCTTACAGGCTGGTGGCGCTGAATTGGCGCTCTGTGCCTCTAACCCGCTCTCCACACAAGATGACACCGCGGCCGCCTTGGTTCATGAATATGGAATCAATGTATTTGCACACAACGGAGTGGATCGTGAGGGGTACTACCGCGATCTCAACTCTGCCCTCGATATAAAGCCAAATTTAGTCTTTGATGACGGATGCGATCTGGTAAACACAATCCATACCTCACGCACCGAATTGCTCCCAGAGATCATGGGCGGATGTGAAGAGACAACCACGGGAGTTATTCGCCTCAGTCAGATGACGAAGGATGGCGCACTTAAATTTCCAATGATCGCCGTCAATGACACCGATACCAAGCATATGTTTGATAACCGCTTCGGAACCGGACAGTCGACGATGGATGCCATCTTCCGTGCAACTAACGGCTTGGTGGCCGGTTCAACTGTCGTTGTGTGTGGATTTGGATATTGCGGAAAGGGAGTGGCAGAACGTGCTCGTGGAATGGGAGCGAACGTTGTTGTCACTGAGATCGATCCAACAAAGGCCTTAGATGCTTTGATGCAGGGATATCGCGTCATGAACTCACTCGAGGCCGCCAAGATCGGTGATTTCTTCATCACCGTTACTGGAAATCGCGATGTACTTCGTGAAGAGCACTTTGCAGTTATGAAGGATGGGGCGATCTTCGCGAATTCAGGTCACTTTGATATTGAGATTGATGTGGCTTGGTTAGAGAAGCACGCTGCAAAGAAGAACAAGCGTATTCGCCATCAGACTGATGAATATGTTCTTGCAGACGGTCGCCGCTTACTTTTGATCGCCGAAGGACGTCTTGTAAATCTTGGCGCAGCAGAAGGCCACCCAGCTTCAGTGATGGATATGTCCTTCTCTGACCAAGCTCTGACTGCTGAGTGGTTGGTGAAGAGCGCCGCTGGTCTCGGAGCTGGACTTCATGATGTTCCAACTGAGATCGACAAAGAGGTTGCCCGCTTAAAGCTCGCCAGCATGGGAGTTACTATCGACACCCTCACCGCTGCGCAAGAGCACTACCTCAGTTCATGGGAGCACGGCAGCTAATGACTCTGATCATGGTCGTCGATGATGACCAAGATTTAGCAGAGATGCTGGGGATCGTCTTAACCGGATCCGGCTTTGAAGTCGATCTGGTTAATGCCGGCGATCAAGTGATGAACATCTTTAATTCGCACGAACCAGATCTCGTCTTGCTCGATGTCATGCTTCCTGGCATGAGCGGCATAGAGGTCTGCAAATTGATTCGCGATAAATCGATGGTCCCTATCGTCATGTTGACCGCCAAGGGCGATAGCTACGATGTAGTAAAAGGTCTAGAGGCTGGAGCTGACGATTACGTCGTCAAGCCATTTAACCCCTCGGAGTTGGTTGCTCGCATTAAGGTGCGTCTGCGCCGCTCTAGTTCCGAGAGTTCTACGACCTTGCGAATTGGCGATATCGTGATTGATCAAGTCGCTCATACGATTATTCGTAATGGAAAAACCATTCCGCTTACGCGTCTGGAGTTTGACCTTCTGGTGGCACTGGCCAAAGAGCCAGGACGGGTCTTCACACGCGATGCTCTCTTGAGCGAAGTTTGGGGTTACCAACATGCGGCTGATACCCGTTTGGTGAATGTGCACGTTCAGCGGTTGCGCGCCAAGGTGGAAGAGGATGCCGATAATCCGCAGATTGTTCTCACTGTTCGCGGCGTTGGATATAAGGCGGGAACGAGTCAGGCGTGAGTTGGCTGGGCGGCAGATGGCGCAGTTCGATCCTCTTTCGCGTTATTAGTACCACCTTCATCCTCTCCCTGATACTGATCTCACTCGTCGGCAGTATTCTCTTCATTCAAATTTCAAATGGAATTTTCCGCGAGAAGACCAATGAATCAGTATCGGAAGCGCAATCACTGTATGAGTATGCCCAAGGTCAACTCGATGCAACTTTGTATCTCACCTCCCTCAAGTTGCCGACAGTTGTTCACACCATCTTGCAGGGAAGCGACCTCACAGTTGCGACGACGCCACGTGAAGTAGTTTTAATCGGCTCACCGATCCTGCACAAGTCAAATAGTTTTTATGATGGCGCCTCCGGGAACGTCGATCTCACCTCGATTCCTAACAGTTTGCGCATCCAGGTGCGTAAGACTGGAGGTGCACAGTGGATACGCGGCAGCATCAATTTCAAGGATGGCCACACGCAAGATGCCATCATCGTTGGCCACGCCGTTGAGGTACCGCCGCAATCTCCCTACGAGCTCTACTACGTATTTTTACTTACCGAGCAACAGACCATCGTAAATTTCATCGGCCGTCTTCTGCTCCTTGCAGGATTTCTCCTCATCTTTATGATCGGTGGAATCTCTTGGTATGTGATTCGCCAAGCAATTAACCCAGTTCGAGATGCTGCAGAGATCGCGGAGCAATTGACCGCGGGCGATCTCAATCGCCGTATGCATGTTGTCGGAGAAGATGAGATGGCTCGCCTAGCGATCTCCTTCAATGAGATGGCGCTCTCTATGCAACAACAGATCTCGCGGTTAGAAAATCTATCTCGATTACAGCAACGCTTTGTCTCTGATGTTTCCCATGAACTTCGCACTCCGCTAACGACGATCCGCATGGCCTCGCAAGTCATCGCAGATGCTCGCGACAAGATGGAACCTGCAGTCGCGCGTAGCGCAGAGTTATTGCAATCTCAGATTGCCCGCTTTGAATCACTTCTGACTGATTTGTTAGAGGTCAGTCGCTTCGATGCCAGCGCCTCCATTTTGGAACTCAAGGAGACTGATATCAAGACACTGGTGATCCAAACTATCGATCAACTTCACATCGGCCACCCTGGTCAGATTCATACTGATTTCTCTTCTGCTCCAGTCACTGCGCTCGTTGATCCGCGGCGCATCGAACGCGTTCTGCGCAATTTGATCGCCAATGCAATCGATCACAGCGAGGGCAAGGCGATAGAAATTCTGATCCGTCAGAGTGAACGAGAAGTTGCCGTTGGAGTGCGAGATTACGGTGTGGGATTTAGTGAGAGAGAATCAGAACGTCTCTTTGATCGATTCTGGCGCGCCGATCCATCACGTTCCCGTTTGCGTGGCGGCACCGGTCTAGGACTTTCGATTTCTCTCGATGATGCGAAGTTGCACCAAGGAACGCTCAAGGCGTGGGGAGCCCCAGGTAAGGGAGCGAACTTTGTTCTGACAGTTCCAAAAGCTCCTGGTATTCCGATCCAAGGTGAACCGATTCCAGTTAACCCCAACGATCAGACTTCCACATCATTCTTATCCTTTGATGAGGATGACATCTAAATAGTCCGAGAGTTTCTCTATGGACTCACTCGCGCAACTCCTCTTCCCTCCCTCCTGCCTTATCTGTGGGGCCTCTCACTTCGATATCTGCGGGATGTGCGATGCAAGAATTATTCGAAGCAGGCAGCGTATAGATATTGATGGGGTGCGACTCTGGGCTGCTGCTCTCTATGGTGATGAGCTGGCGCAGATAATTCTGCAAGCAAAGGAGAAGAACAGTTCACCCGCGCGGAATTTTCTGGTGCGACTCCTTGTTGAGGCTTGTATGGAAGCCCTAGGGAGTTCTGAAAGTTCCGCGGATTTAATACTTGTTCCCGTGCCTTCACGCCCATCTGCAAATCGAGAGCGTGGGTATCGCCATGCCTATTTGTTGGCGAAGGGGCTGGCGAAAGAGCTGAAGAGGCGAAATGTGGGAGAGGTGGCGGTGCAGGAAATCCTCAGGGTAAATCGCGCCATCCTCGATCAGAGCAACCTCAATAGGGCAGAGCGCTCTCGCAATCTCTCGGGTGCTTATTCCATTCAGAGTAGAAAAAACACCTCTTTGCGAAGGGGCGCCGGCAGCAGGATCTTCTTGCTTGATGATCTGGTCACTTCGGGAGCGTCGGCGCGGGAGGGGCTGCGCGCCCTACGCGCTGGCGGTATCAACCCAACGGCTCTGCTCGCCGCCGGGGTCTCAGCTGGAGTCTCCGGGGGAGTTTTTTCCTAATACGATAGGGGCTGGTAAATGATTAAAGATTCCGAAAAGAGGGTTCGTGGCTGTTTTAGATAAAATCCTGCGCGCAGGCGAAGGTCGTGCCGTACGTAACCTCGAAAAGATAGCCGAAGAGGTTAACTCTTGGGAGTCCAAGATCGTTGCCCTGAGCGATGAAGAGCTGCGGGGCCAAACCGTTAAATTTCGCGAGCGTCTAGCAGCCGGAGAGAGCTTAGATGCTCTCCTTCCTGAAGCCTTTGCAACCGTTCGACAGGCCGCGGTCAGAACTCTCGGGCAGCGCCACTATGACGTTCAGCTTATGGGTGGAGCCGCGCTCCATCTCGGAAATATCGCCGAAATGCGCACAGGTGAAGGTAAGACTCTGGTTTCAACTCTGCCGGCCTACCTCAACGCTTTAACCGGCAAGGGCGTTCACGTCGTCACCACCAATGATTACCTCGCCGAGCGCGATAGCGAGTGGATGGGTCGCGTTCACCGTTTCCTTGGCTTGAAAGTCGGCGTCATCCTCGCCAGCATGACTCCAGCTGAGCGCCGCGAGGCCTACGCTGCAGATATCACCTACGGAACCAACAATGAATTTGGTTTTGATTACCTGCGTGACAATATGGCTTGGTCACTTGAAGATTGCGTACAACGCGAACACAACTTTGCCATCGTCGATGAAGTTGACTCGATTCTTATCGATGAGGCGCGTACTCCACTGATCATTAGCGGACCGGCAGATAAGGCGACCAAGTGGTACGTCGAATTTGCAAATATCTGCGGACAGCTGACCCGCGATCTGCATTACGAGATCGATGAGAAGAAGAAGACAGTCTCGATTCTTGAAGAGGGTGTCACAAAGGTCGAGAACATTCTCGGTATCGAAAATCTCTACGAGGCTGTCAATACACCGCTCATCGGCTATCTCAACAATGGAATTCGTGCCAAAGAGCTCTTCAAACGCGATAAAGATTACGTCGTCATGGGCGGTGAGCTTCTGATCGTCGATGAACATACCGGCCGCATGCTCTCTGGTCGTCGCTATGCCGAAGGTTTGCACCAAGCCCTCGAGGCGAAGGAGCGCATTGAGATCAAGGATGAGAATCAGACTCTCGCTACGATCACCTTGCAAAATTACTTCCGCCTCTACGAGAAGCTCTCCGGCATGACCGGTACGGCTATGACAGAGGCCGCCGAATTTATGCAGATCTATAAGTTGGGTGTAATTCCAATTCCAACTAATAAGCCAACCGCTCGCGTTGACTCCTCGGATTTGATTTACAAGACCGAGGCTGCCAAGTTCTTGGCTGTAGCCGAAGATATCGTCAAGCGTCATAAGGCGGGTCAACCAGTTCTCGTCGGTACCGTCTCGGTCGAGAAGTCAGAAGAACTTTCGGCAGTTCTGACTCGTCGCGGTATTCGCCACGAAGTCCTTAACGCCAAGCAGCATGAGCGTGAGGCAGCCGTTATCGCTCGCGCTGGAACTGTAGGGGCTGTAACCGTCGCCACCAATATGGCCGGACGCGGTACCGACATCATGCTCGGTGGAAACCCAGAATTTATGGCCGACTTCGAGTTACAACGGCGCGGATTAAACCCAGCCGAAAATCCCGAAGAGTACGAGGCCGCATGGCCAGCCGAGATCGCCAAGCAGAAGGCAGCCGTTGCTCTCGAGCACGAGACTGTCGTCGCCGCTGGTGGTCTATATGTTCTCGGCACTGAGCGTCACGAATCGCGTCGTATCGATAACCAGCTACGCGGACGTTCTGGACGTCAAGGTGATCCGGGAGAATCTCGCTTCTACCTATCATTGCAAGATGATCTGATGCGTCGCTTTAACTCTGGACTGGTTGAACGCTTCTTGGGCGCCGCTGGAATCGCAGAGGATGTCCCGATTGAGTCAAAGATGGTTTCCAATGCCATCCGCTCAGCACAGACCCAAGTCGAATCCTTAAACTTTGAGATGCGTAAGAATGTTTTGAAGTATGACGATGTCATGAACCGTCAACGCACCGTCGTCTACTCAGAGCGCAGAGAAGTTCTTGAGGGTGAAGATATCTCCGGTCAGGTGCAGAACTTTATGGTCGATACCCTTACTGCTTATGTAAAAGGCGCAACTGCCGAGGGATACCCAGAGCAATGGGATCTTGATGCGCTCTTTACGGCGCTCAATGTTCTCTATCCCGCGAGCATTACTCCAGAGTCGTTGGCCCAAGAAGTCGGCGGGGTAGCAAATCTCGATGCTGATTTTATTTTGGACCGTGTTCTTGCCGATGCACAAGCGCAATATCGTGCCCGTGAAGAAACACTTACCGCACCAGTAACACGTGAGCTGGAGCGCAAGGTTCTACTCTCTGTCCTCGATCGCAAATGGCGCGAACATCTTTACGAGATGGATTACCTACAAGAGGGAATTGGTCTACGTGCTATGGCCCAACGCGATCCTCTCGTCGAATACCAACGTGAGGGCTACGAGTTATTCGCTGCGATGATGGATGGCATTAAAGAGGAGCTTGTCGGGCTGCTCTTCCATGTAGAAGTTAATGTGGAGACGACTGATGAGAATGGCGCACCCGTCATCGCTGCTCCAGGTTTAGAGGTTCCTGCTCCTGCTGAGGTTAGCCAATTGCGTTACACCGCAGCAGATGAAGATGGCAGCGCCGTTGAAACTGGTGGAGGAACACCAAAGAATGCCCCTTGTCCTTGCGGATCAGGAAGAAAGTACAAGCGCTGTCACGGCGCCGCTTAACTCAGCCCGTATTTCTAAGTCCTGCTGCGACACCATTGATGGTGAGCAGTAGGGCTCGGCGGATGGTTGCGTCCGGACTTTCGCCCTTTCGTACGCGCTCCAAGAGTGAAATCTGTAGCAGATGTAAAGGTGCGAGGTAGGCGTCGCGGACACCCAAGGTACGCGCCAAAATAGGTTGATCTCCCAAGATCTCACTCTTCTTAGTTAGCAGCATGATCTCGCTTCGGGTTAGCTCAAACTCTTCTTCTATTGTCGTTAAGAAGTGATGCAAATTCGGATCGACGAGGCGATCGACATATTTACCTGCCATTGCTAAGTCGGTCTTTGCCAAGGTCATCTCCACATTGGAGATGAAGGTGCGAAAGAAGTGCCAATCTTGCAACATCGCCTGCAACACGGGTGCTTCGCCTGACTCGCGTGCCGCTTTCAGACCAGAACCGACGCCGAACCAACCGGGGACGATCTGTCGGGATTGCGTCCAACCAAAGACCCAAGGAATAGCACGCAGGCTGCTGAGCCCACCTGCTGCATCAGGGCGGCGAGAGGGGCGCGAGCCCAAGAAGAGATCCCCCAACTGCTCAACCGGAGTGGATGCATAGAAGTAGGCTGGCAGATCGGGATGATCAATCAGAGCGCGGTAACGCGAGAAGGCGCTATCGCTGACCAGGTCCATGCAGTTGCTCCACTTAGCCAGGTCCTCCGGGCTCTGCCGAGGTGCACGGTTCAAGACGGTCGCTTCGAGTGCAGCAGCGAGTGAGAGTTCTACATTCTCGCGGGCCAAGGCGGGCAAGGCGTACTTATCCGAGATGACCTCACCCTGCTCCGTCATCTTTACTTGTCCGTCGATCGAACCCCATGGCAGAGCGATCAGGGCGTCGTAGGTAGGACCTCCGCCGCGACCGACTGAGCCGCCGCGACCATGGAAGAGACGGAGTTTCACACCATGTTTGATGGCAACATCGCGCAGCTTGCGCTGCGCTTTATGGATCTCCCATTGCGAGGTTGCAATTCCAGCATCTTTATTTGAATCGGAGTAGCCGAGCATTACCTCCTGCACATCGTGACGACCTCTCACGATTTCACGATAGGCGGGGTCAGAGAGGAGTAGGTCAAGGATGGTGTCTGCCGCACGCAATTCGGCGACCGTCTCAAGGAGTGGCGCAAAACCGACCTTAGAGTGGCCATCTGTGATTAATCCGGCGTAGCGAGCGAGTTCAACGGCGGCTAATACGTCGGTGTGAGCCTTGGTCATCGAGATGATGTAAGTCTCGATGACTTCTGGACCAAACTTAGTTATCAATTCATCGATTGCTCTAAATGTGTCGACGGTGTTCTGCGCGCGTTCATCGAGCGCGGCTGGGTTAGCAGCCAATTGCGCAAGGGCATGGTGGTGAGCATCCGAGTGCTCGCGCACATCCATCGTCGCATGTGTTATTCCAAAACTCGATACAGTCCGAATCACTCGCTCGAGCAAGCCATGGGCGATGAGTTCTCCCTTGTGTGCAAGGAGTGAATCTCGCATCAACATGAGATCGGCAAGGAGCTCTGCAGTATTTTCGTAATCGCGACCTTCTTGATGCTCGGCGCCAGCGGCGTGACGGCGCTGCGTCAATATGAGGCGATGGCGAATTGCAGTTGCCTTGAGGCGGTAAGGCTCCTCGACATTGAGGCGAAGAAAGCGCGGCTCAATTTCAGGTAACTTCTCTAGATCTCGCGCTACCGAATCTTGAAGTTCTAGTGATGCCCCCGCAATTCGAGTAGAGACCGAGAGCGCTTGGCGGAGTGGATCAAGGGCGGCGAGCATGGCACGGATAAAGTGGCCAATCTGAAGTGTGATCGCATCGCGAGTGACCGCAGCGGTGATATTTGGATTTCCATCCCGGTCGCCACCGATCCATGTTCCAAAAGAGAGGGGACGGGCTGTAGGTGAGATGGTGACGCCAAGGCGGGCAAGCTCGCGGGCAAAATCATCCAGAACATCTGGAATCGTCATCGCGAAGAGATCATCGAGGTAGTAGAGCGCGTTCACCGCTTCATCAAGTGGCTCTGGTCGTCCGAGCCGCAACTCGTCGGTCTGCCACAGTAGATCCACAGTTTCGGCCAAGCGACGCTCGCGGACCGAGTTCTTATTGTCATCAAGTAGATCCGCAATCGTTCCGAGTTTGCTCAGAACGGAACGGCGCGCGGCCTCGGTCGGGTGCGCGGTAAAGACGGGACGAAGCGAAAATTCATTCATCCACCCCTGCAGATCTTCTTGAGTGAACTCGTGGAGAGAGCTCTGAACTTCAAGGATGCGATCTACCGCCCGCGAGATCCACGAGCCGCTGGAGGCGCGCTCATCTTGTAAGACTCGTGCGCGGTGTACCTGCTCGGCAACATTTGCGAGGTGGAAGTAAGTACTAAAAGCGCGAACTAACTGCACGCTATCTTCAACCGAGAGCGTGGCAAGTATCTCCTCGCCACCGCCTTCGCGAACCGCCTTGCGCACAGACTCCACGAGCTCCAAAAGATCGGCGCCCTCCTGGCGGACCAGAGTCTCACCGAGGAGTTCTCCCAGTTTGCGCACGTCGCTACGCAACGCCAGATCATCGCGCGCTATCGAACTTTGCGATGAACTTTGTGGATCTGCGACAGGAATGGAATTACTCATACTCGCGTTACCTCCGCGGCCTAATGAAGCCTGGCTGCCCACAGCGGTGGGGGCGATTCAGGGGTAAATCATCGCATCTCCCGCGGGATAGAATTTCCGTAAATTACGACCCCCTTCCATCTGGAAATCGGGGGCTTTTTGCGTGGGGAGGTGGGGCATGAGCACGCTCCTACGCGCCTTCCAGGGCATAGAGATAGAGCAGGGCGCGTCTCATCTAGCCGCACCCACATCCACCACGGGATTCCTCCTAGCTGCCCGCAGCGAAAGCTCGCCCCTAATAGTTGTTACCGCCTCCTCCCGTCGGGCCGATGAGTTGAAGGATGAGTTAGAGACCTACCTGGGTGCTGGAAGCGTCGTAGAACTACCCCCTTGGGAGACCTTGCCCCACGAGAAGTTGAGCCCCAAGAGCGACACGGTCGCCACTCGGATCAAGGTCCTTACTCAACTCAACTCTGCCAAGGTGATTGTCACTTCGGTACGAGCCCTAATCCAGCCGGTCGCTCCACTTGAGGTCCCATTGCTGACCCTTGAGATCGAGAAAGAGATCGCGATGGATCACCTCATGAACCATCTCGTGCTTCTCGGCTTTACCCGCACCGATCTCGTTGAACGTCGTGGAGATTTCGCAGTGCGCGGAGGCATCCTCGATCTCTTCTTGCCGGATCAAGATCACCCTGTGCGTATCGATTTCTTCGGGGATCAGATCGAAGAGCTGGCCTGGTTCACCGTTGCCGATCAGAGAACCTTTGAACCCGTCACCGGAACTCTCACGATTTATCCTTGCCGTGAAATTCTTCTCACCCCAAACATCAGAGAAC
>Ga0208746_1000580_pt1 | contig 11825 bp, 21 predicted proteins | sample CryBogCBH15Jun09_FD_184623 | JGI IMG/M metagenome (GOLD analysis project Ga0208746, IMG submission 184623) | Freshwater microbial communities from Crystal Bog, Wisconsin, USA - CBH15Jun09 (SPAdes) | ecosystem: Environmental > Aquatic > Freshwater > Lake | place: Crystal Bog, Wisconsin, USA... | reverse complement strand
TACTAAACCACTGAATCACTTTCATGCCATCATGCTGCATGATTGTAAAGCTCATTTGGTAGCCATAATATATAAACCTACGTTGGAAAAAGCGTATCCGCTATATACCACCGCCATAGCCCAGTTACCTTTTACACCCTGCTCACAGGCAATGTACCCGTACACCAGCCCAGTTACTATGATAAGCCAAGAGCTCATTGGGTTCCTTTCGTTTTTTGAAGTATACCCATTTTACTAAAATAATTGCACAAATCGTAAAATAGTGTAGAATTACAACAACTGGGTGATTGCTTATTCCGCCACTGCCCCAGCAGACGATGCAACGATTGGAATAGGCTCTTTTGCATAAGGAAACTTATAATGGCACGCGCAACCTTTGAAGGCCCGATTCTATCTGGTCCAAACCGTTTTTCCCCTTTCCGCAACGTCGGTTACACTGATTTAGTTCAGGAAACCTCTATTGTTTTAACCAACTCTACTAATGGTACTGCTGGTTATGCTGGTGGATCTGGTCAATTTGTTAACGGAAATACCGTTCCTAACGTAAACGCTACTGTTTACACCCCATCTTCTAGCGTCTACCCACCTGTAGCAGCTACTATTACTGCCGATGCTGGAACTGGCGGTACAGGTACTTTGTACCGTGGCGTTACATTTTGGCTACCATATGCCGCAAATATTAACGATTTCTTGATTGATACCAATGTGGCTATTACAGCTACTGGCGGCACAATTGGTACAGTAACCGCTAGCATTGGTAACGCTTTTAATACAACTACTTACGCTAACGTAGCTTCTATGAATGCTGCTGCAGGCCGTAACACTGTTGCTTTAACTGGCGCTCAATTGCTTGCACAAAACTCTACAACTGGTGACATTACAGTTTCTCCAGCACAAGCCTCATCTCAGTATGCTGGATTAGTCTCCCAAGTTGTTGTAACTTTGACTATTCCTTACACAGCTGGAACAGGTACAACTTTGCCAGTAATTACTGCAGGTACATTTACTTTTGCTGTACGTTACACACAAACTGACTACAATATTGGTAATACTACAACATACCCATACGGTAACTTTGACTAATTAATCGAATAATGGGGCGCAGATCTGAAGGTTCTTGCGCTTAAACGAGTGTCCTAAACACCGCCCCTTTTTTAAAATTTAGGAGATTAATTATGACAATGCAATATGACGTAAAAGCCTCGCACCTTAACCAGTCAGGTTTTTTAGTGCTTAATGGTTCAGTAAATAGAACTCGTCTTAAACAGCTAACCTATTCTGGTAATGCTGGACAGGCGGGTACACTAATGCTATTTGATACTTTAACAGCCCCAATATCTGCTGTATATGCCCGTTCAGGTACAACAGTTACAGTAACAAAAACTGCTCACGGATTAAGTACAGGCACTCAAATTGGTATTGGGTACTTAAGTGCTTCTGGTGCTTCTGCAACTGATGGCAACTGGACAATTACAGTAACTGATGCAAATACTTTTACTATTACAGACCCTAATTCTGGAACAGTATCAGGTGGAACAACTTGTTATTATGTAGTAGCTTATCCAACAGGTTTTACAGTAAATCAAAACTCTGCTCGTTGGTTAATGGCTTTTGATACCCTTACAGGGGCTACTTCTACACAACAAGTAAGTATACCTGGTGAAGGTGTATTAACTCAGCTAGGGGCATACGCTCAAATGACATATATTGGTTTTGTTACTGCATTCTATGGCTAAGAAAACCCCATCTCTCGCAGTTGGGCGTGGTGAGAAACTTCCAGTCTCGAAAGGGGCTGGTCTCACTGCTAAAGGCCGCGCTAAGTATAATGCAGCTACAGGTAGTAATTTAAAGGCTCCACAGCCTGAAGGTGGGGCTAGGAAGAAGTCATTCTGCGCTCGTATGTCCGGTATGCCGGGTCCAATGAAAGACGAAAAAGGTCGCCCTACTCGTAAGGCAGCTAGTTTAAAACGATGGGCTTGTGGCTCAAAATGAACAACATTAACCCAATCGAAACCGCCAGAGAGTTGGCAACACATGCTAATGATATTGAGCATTTACAGGCGGATATGGATAAACTTGTTAAAGACATGGAAGAAGTAAAAAAATGCTTAGCGGAAATACAGAGATTACTTGGAGAACAAACCGCTAGTAGAAGAACCATGCACACTGTATTTAATGTAATTGCAGTTTTGTTTGGCGGTTTAATTGTGGCGTTATTTGAAAAATTTGTAAAGTAAGGAAATAATATGGCAAAGAGTGATATGAAAGAAGACATGAAAGCCGATGTCAAGCAAGATAAGGCTATTGTGAAAAAAGCATTCCGTATGCATGATGCGCAAGAGCATAAGGGCGGCAAGGGTACAAACCTTACCAAACTTAAAAAAGGCGGTAAAGCAAAACGTTACGATGAAGGCGGCGATGTAGAAACTGACACCGCACAAGGTAAAAACTCAATGATTGATGACAATACTCGCGCTATGGCGTTGGATTATGCCAATACAGATATTGATAAAGAACCTCGCTTAGATAACGTGCCAATGCCAAAAGAAAAAGCCAAAGCTAAGGCGTCTTCGAAAGGCGCTAAAGCTTTTACTAAGGCAGAAACAAAAGGAGGCGCTGCGCTAATGACTCGTAAAGATCGTAGCGACATGCCTAAAGCTAAAGCAAAATCTTCTAGCTATACCCCGGATTACTCCGTTGGAATGGCAATGAAAGCGGGCGGTAAAGTTCGCGGTTGTGGTATTGCTCAACGTGGTTTAACTAAAGGAAAAGTATTATGAAAGAAACAATGGGACCAAAAACAATGGCTAAAGATGTGGAGAAGTTTCCTCAGTTTGAAAGCCACGACGCTGCTACAGCTAAACACGGCGCAGGCCATTTGCCACACCACAAGTTCTTCCAAGAGCATAAGGCAGGCCATGATGTTCATACTGAAGCTGTACAGAAGTTTTGTACAGGCGGTAAGATGAAATGAGAGCTTCTCGCGGTATGGGTGATATTAACCCTGCTAAAGAACCAAAGGCTACGACCGCTCTAAAAGCAGGCGGTAAAACCAACTGGATCGCGGGAGCTATCAAGAAACCTGGCGCTTTACATAAAGCTTTGGGTGTGCCAGAAGGTGAAAAGATTCCGTCTAGCAAACTGGCTGCAGCTGCAAAAAAACCCGGCAAGATGGGTAAGCGGGCTAGGCTAGCGGAAACCTTGAAAGGGTTGAAGAAATGAGTTTTGTTATTACTTGGTTATTTGACAAACTTGGCTACATGCCTAAAATTAAAGTAGATGTCGGTAGCATTGCGTATAAAGCATGGCCTTTCCCTGTAGAATCAAAAGCGGAAGAAACGCCGGTAAAGAAATCGGCTGTTAAAAAAACAAGAACTTTGCCGTCTAGAGCAACTATTGCTAAAACTGCCCGTACAAAAAAGGCTAAGTGATGACCGTACCATCCCCTCTTACCACAGGCACTACGTTATTTAATCTAGATTTAAATGATCTGATTGAGGAAGCGTTTGAGCGCTGCGGTAAAGAGCTACGTTCTGGTTACGACTTTAGAACTGCAAGACGTTCTTTGAATTTGCTAACTGTTGAGTGGGCAAACCGCGGCATTAACATGTGGACTATTGAGCAGGGAACTATTAATTTAGTTCAAGGACAAACTACCTACGCGTTGCCTACAGATACTATTGACCTCTTAGAGCACCAGATTCGTACACAGGCAAATAGCCCATCTAATCAAACGGATATAAATATATCCAGAATTTCAGTATCTACTTATTCAACAATCCCAAACAAGCTATCCCAAGGTAGGCCAATTCAAGTCTGGATTCAACGTTTATCTGGCCAGCCAAACAATAGCACGTATACATTAGCTTCTACCATTTCAGCAACAGACACAACAATTACTCTTTCTGACACAACTAACCTGGCTTCAGCCGGTTTTATTCAAATTGACAATGAGATCATCGCCTATGGCTATGTATCTGGAAACCAAATAGGTTTCTGTGCTCGTGGGCAAGCGAATACAACTGCAGCAGCTCACACTTCAGGCGCAAGTATATACGTTCAAAATCTTCCAGCGGTGTCAGTCTGGCCTACACCAGATGGGTCACAACCATACCAATTTGTGTATTGGCGTTTGCGTCGTATTCAAGACGCTGGGGATGGTGTAAATATCCAAGATATTCCGTTTCGTTTTGTTAACTGTTTAGTTGCTGGTTTGGCGTATTATTTGTCAATCAAACTACTAGGAGTAGACCCCCAGCGCATCGCCGGTTTAAAGGCAGATTATGAGCAGCAGTTTCAGTTAGCGTCAGAAGAAGATAGAGAAAAAGCCCCAGTTCGGTTTGTACCACGTAGGATGTTTATTGGGGGTTATTAATGCCTAATAAGTTTGCTTCTGGTAAGTATGCAATTGCAGAGTGCGATCGGTGTGCATTTAGATATAAGTTGGTTGAGTTACGTACGGAAATCATAAAGACGAAACCCTACCAGCTAAAAGTCTGTAATACCTGCTGGGACCCTGATCAACCTCAGTTACAATTAGGGATGTATCCTATCAACGATCCCCAGGCAGTACGGGAACCAAGACGGGATTTGAGTTATGTACAGTCAGGTTTGACGGCGTATGGGTATCAGGCTGGAGGCAGCCGAGATACTCAGTGGGGTTGGAATCCTGTAGGACAGGGGTATGACTACAATGAAACGCCGAATTATTTGGTTGGGCAAGGGCAAGTTGGAACAGTAACAATTAACTAGGAGTAGGACATGGGATATAAAAGCGCAGCCGATGGCATAACAGGTAAAGGTAAAACTAAGGGCAAAAACCTTGGCGATTCCGGTTCAGATGTTGGCATCGAAATGGGTAAAAAAGTTGGTAAGGGCACTGCTGGCGGTAAAACCGATGCAGACATGCTATCAATGGGCCGTAACTTGGCTAAAGTTAAAGCAAACGGAAAATAATCATGGCTATTAACAACAAACCTGCATCTAAATACGCACAGCCCCATACAATGAGTGGTAAGGCTGTTGGTAATGAACTGCCAGCTGAATCTACAGAATCCGGTAAAGATTACATGGATGAGATGAATATCTCTATTGCTAACGTTAGTAAGGGTAACTACAAGCCTACCAAGACTTCTGGCATTGAAATGCGCGGTGGTAAAGCTCAGACTAAAGGTAAAATGTCACGTGGGCCAATGGCTTAAGGGTAAACCCTGATGAACTACGAAACGTTATATAACTCGATCCAAGCGTACGCTGAGAATACTGAACAGCTGTTTGTGGCTAACATTCCTGTATTTGTTCAGGAAGCTGAAGATCGCATATATAACTCCGTAAACCTACCATCGCTACGCAAAAATGTAACAGGTACACTAACTGCTGCTAACCAATATATTTCACTGCCTAGCGATTGGTTGGCTAATTATTCATTAGCTGTTATTGATTCTACAAATCGATATAACTACCTGCTTAACAAAGATGTTAACTTTTTGCGGGAAGCGTACCCCTCGGTTGTGTACACAAGCCCAACATACCAGGGTACACCGCAGGGGGTTCCAAGGTATTACGCTTTATTTGGTTCACAGCTATCCAACGTCAATGAAATGACACTGATGGTAGCCCCAACACCAGATGCTAACTACACAGTAGAGATGCACTATTTCTACTACCCGCCAACTATTGTTCAGGGTCAAATTGCCACGCTAGGCGCTATTACTGCCGGTTCTTTATATACTAATGGCGTATACCAAAACGTAGCCTTAACAGGCGGCTCCGGCGCTAATGCAACTGCTGATATTGTTGTTGCTGGCGGTGTTGTAACAAATGTTAGCCTTAAGTTTGGCGGCAATTTCTATGTGGCTGGAGATATTCTTTCTTGTTCTTCCCTTGGTTCTACTGGTGCCGGTTTTTCTATTCCAGTATCCTCCGTATCAAATGCAGCTGGAACAAGCTGGCTCGGCGATAACTACGACCCGGTTTTGTTTTACGGTTCTATGCGTGAAGCTATGCTATTTATGAAGGGCGAGCAAGACTTAATTGGCTATTACGAATCTAAATACCAAGAGGCTTTACAGCAACTTGTTCGTCTTAGCGAGGGGCTTGATCGTGGTGATTTCTACAGAGATGGCCAGACTAAACTTAACGTTAGCGGAGCTAGGCCTTAATGTCTATAACGCAAGGTCAAACGACCCAATTTAAAGTAAACCTACTTAGCGGGCTTGAAAACTTTGCTTCTGGTACCCCTTATACATATAAGATAGCGCTCTATACTGGTAATGCGGCTTTGAACAGTGCTACGGCTACTTACACTACTGCCAATGAAATAACTGGCGCTGGTTATACAGCTGGTGGTAAACCCTTAACAATAACCCAAGTTCCAGTTGGGGATTTAAATAGCAATACTGCCTATATATCATTTGCACCCGTAATTTGGACTGGCGCTAGCTTTACTACCAGGGCGGCTCTGATTTATAATAGCAATACAAATGCGTCTATTTGCGTATTGGATTTTGGTTCGGATAAGACTAATACCCAAGCAGGAACATTTACAATAACTTTCCCAACACCCACGGCGACTAACGCCATTATTAGAATTAGCTAGGAGTAATTATGCAAAAAGAATTAGCAAGCTGTGGCGATAACGCTGTAGCGACGTTACAAGCAAATGTAGCTATTCCGGAAGGAATGACGCAAGAAGGCTACTATCATGTTGAGTGCCGTGATGCACAAGGCAATTTAAAGTGGGAAGAGCAAGTTCCTAACCTAGTAGTTGCTATTGGTAAGCAGTTAATGCTTGATACCTTGTTAAAAGGTTCTTCATATTCTGTTACTGGCCCATTTTTAGGTCTGACTAAAGTTTCATTAACGCCAGCTGCTACTGACACTATGACCACATTGGTTACTACTAACGCTGCTGAGTTTACTAACTACACAGTAAGTGGTTCCGCAGTTCGTGGTACAGCCGTATTTGCTTCATCTACCTCAAGCGGAACAACTCCATCTAACGTAACATCTTCTACTGCTACTGGTATTACTTACACTATTACTGGCGCTGGTGGTACAGTTTATGGTTGTTTCTTAGTATTGGGTTCTGGCGCAGTAAATACACAAAGTTCAACTGGCGGTACTTTATATTCTGAAGGAAACTTTTCGGTTGCAAAAGCAACCACTGCTGGTGATACAGTTACTGTAACGTATTCTACAACTGCTACAAGTTAAGGAGTCTTAAATGGCTCTAGTAGTTTATGATCGTGTCCAAGAGACCACGAGTACCACAGGAACAGGGACAATAACCCTAGGCGGTGCTGTATCTGGATATCAATCATTTGCTGTAGTTGGCAACGGAAATACTACCTATTATTGTATTATTAATGGCACGCAGTGGGAAGTAGGTATTGGAACTTATACATTATCTGGAACTACTTTAGCTAGAACCACTGTTCTTTCAAACTCTAACGGCAATACATCACCTATTACGTTAGCTGGTAGCTCACAAGTATTTGTTACTTACCCATCTGAAAAATCAGTAAACCTAGATTCAATAAATACGGCTACTGTCCCGCAATTAGCAATAAGTTCTTTTACAAGCACAACCCCTGTATTATCATTTAACGCTTCTAATAGTCCATTTGCTTCAGGTGCATCAGTATCTGGAAGTTATTTACAAACTCTATTGCAAAACAAATCAGGAACTGCAGGGGCTTCTACTAACTATGTTCTGAGTAATGACTTAGGAACAGACTCATCATATTACGGTGAGTTTGGCATGAACTCTTCTGTATTTAGTGCATCTACTCCTAGCGATTTCTTTAGCATAAATAATGGTGTTTATTTTTCAGGTCATGATGGTGATATAACCGTTGGCTCAGGCAATGGATATAAACAATATTTTGCTTGGGGTACAACAGGGCAATCAGCCCATGTCATAAATGCTTCAGGTGCTATTGGTTTATCTACAAACCTTGGCACAACACCCGCTACATCTGGAACTACTGGATATGGAACTTCAGGTCAAGTATTAACTTCTGGTGGTAGTGCGGCGGCCCCTACTTGGACAACTCCTACTACAGGTACAGTAACTTCTGTAGCACAATCATTTACAGGAGGTTTAATTTCTGTATCTGGTTCGCCTGTTACCACTTCAGGTACTTTAGCCCTTACAGTGGCTGGTACTTCTGGTGGCATACCTTATTTTTCTAGTACTTCTGCTTGGGCATCTTCAGCTGTTTTAACTGCCAATGGAATAGTTTATGGTGGTGGTGCTGGTGTATCCCCTAGTTCTACCGCTGCTGGTACTACTGGTCAATTTTTAATTGGAAATACTAGCGCAGCTCCTTCTTGGGGTACTTTGTCTAGCTCTACAGTTACATCGTTTTCCGCAGGTACAACTGGACTTACCCCTTCTTCAGCTACAACAGGTGCAGTAACTCTTGCTGGTACTTTAGGCGTTGGTAACGGCGGTACTGGGCTTTCTTCAACCCCAGCAAATGGCGCACTAGATATTGGTAATGGTACAGGATTTACACGCACCACTTTAACTCAAGGAACAGGCATTACTATTACCAATGCTGCTGGTTCTATTACTATTGCAAGTAGTTCTACAAGCCCTATTCCCGCTGGCACAGTAATGCTGTTTTATCAGTCTGCTGCGCCTACTGGCTGGACACAAGTAACAACCCTTAATGATTACGCTTTACGTATTGTTAGTGGCACAGGTGGCAGTACTGGTGGCTCTGTTGCATTTAGTACAGCCTTTGCAAGCCAAGCAGTATCAGGATCAGTAGCAGCTACAGGTTCTTCAACAGCTACAGGTACTACAGACTCAACAACTGCTACTGGAACTATAGCTGCAACAGGTTCTTCAACAGCTACAGGTACTACAGACTCAACAACTGCTACTGGAACTATAGCTGCAACAGGTGCAACTGCAGCAACAGGTACTACAGATGGAACAACGCTAACAGCAACGCAAATACCAAGCCATACTCATGGATACTACAACAACGGATCTGGTTATGATAACCCAAACAACGTAGGCGGTCCACGATATAACATTTATTCATCGGCAACTACAGACAGTGGTACGGGTGGCAATGGTTCGCATACTCATACATTTACGAGTGCTACCCATACCCATACTTCTGGAGCTTTTACAGGAACCGCCCATACCCATACATTTACAAGTGCTGGTCATACTCATACTTCTGGAGCTTTTACAGGAACCGCCCATACCCATACATTTACAAGTGCTGGTCATACTCATACTTCTGGGGCATTTACAGGAACAGCAATTAACCTTGCAGTTCAATACGCTAACATTATAATTTGCAGCAAAAACTAATGAAAATAGAACCTAAAGCAAATTGTCCTTTACATAACTTTGAACCATGCAAAGAAATGGACTGTGCGTGGTTTATGAAAATAGCTGGAACTAACCCAAATACTGGAAAAGAAATAGAAGATTGGGGATGTGCAGTTACTTGGCTGCCTATGTTACTTATTGAGACAGGTAGACAGCAACATAGTACTACTGCTGCAGTAGAATCATTTAGAAATGAAATGGTTAAAAACAATGAAATTGGGCAACGTGTTCTATTGTCAGCTGCTGGAATAGCGCCACAAGCTCAGTCAATGATTTTGGATAGCAAATAATATGAGACTAACAATTATTCCTTCTGATGGACTTGTTTCTGTAAACAAAGTTGCAATATTAGATTTGACTTTAACTAATATTCCAGCAAATATTCATGCTATTCAATGGTATGAAACCCAAGGTGAAATTGAGTTTACAGACGGTACTCCAAATCAACCTATTACTGTATTGCCTGATTGGGCTATAAATGCTGAATCTGTTTGGCAAGTGGCTTATGACGCTTCTATTGCTCCACCCCCAGCACCATTGCCACCTACAGCAGATCAAAACAAAGCTCTTGCTGCAAGTAAGTTATATCAAACCGATTGGACAACAATTTCTGACGTATCAGATCCAAGCAAAAGCAATCCTTATTTAATGAATGTTGCAGATTTTACTGCTTATAGAAATCAAATTAGACAAATAGCAATCAATCCAGTAGCGGGTAATATTGATTGGGTAGTAGAGCCAACGCCAAAATGGTCTAATTGAAATGTCAGTAAAAATAACTGAAAATGTATTTTCAGATAGCCTATTAGAAAAGCTATTTATTTTTAGCCGAGATGGAAAGCAGCCAACAAAAACCAATTTTTTTTCTTGGGGTGCTGACGTTGTTGGTGGTAGTAATGCGATATTTTTATTTAATCTTGAAGAAGACTTAAAAAAAGAAGTTGCACAAGAGTTAATATTTAAAGGAATTTTGAAAAAAGAGCCTACTGCATGGAAAGGCAATATTTTCCTAATGTCTCGGAACTCTCATATTCCTTGGCATCATGACGGTGGATATACGTTCTCAATTACTGTTTATTTAAACAAAGTTTGGGACCCTAATTTTGGCGGTTTTTTATTGTATGAAGACGGGGAAGACATAAAAGCGTATCTTCCAAAATACAACTCAGCAGTTTCTTTTGCCCCGCCATTGCAGCATTGCACTACATTAACCTCCAATTTTTCTCCTTTAAGAGAATCATTGCAAATTTTCATTGACGATACGGTAGTTTAAATATGTTTGGTTTAACTACTTTTGCGCAAGCACCTTTTGCTTCTCTCCCATTAGGGGGCAATGCCTATATTCTTTCCTTAATAGAAAATTCTACACTTGCAGATAGTCAAGTCTTTCAAGCTCAATACGCCTCTAGTCTTTCTGAAAATTCTACACTTGCAGATAGTCAAGTCTTTCAAGCTCAATACGCCTCTAGTCTTTCTGAAAATTCTACACTTGCAGATAGTCAAGTCTTTCAAGCTCAATACGCTTCTAGTATTTTTGAAGCAATATCCCAAATTTTAGATGTACAGAGTGAACAAGATAACTTTTTTGAAGGCATAGTAGAAGTTTTAACTCAGAATGATTCTAGTACTCAATTATCTACTTTTTTAGAGAGTCTTTCTGAAAATTCTACACTTGCAAATAGTCAACAAATTAATTTAGGTATTGCCTTATCCGAAGCAGTTACTATGGCTGAGCTAGAAACAATAGCTGCCCAATATATTTCAAGCATTTCAGAAGCTACAACAATAGCTGATATTAGGACCATTACTGCTGGATTTATTGAGTCTATTGCAGAAAACTTTGGGTCAGCCGCCGCTCAAACCGCTACTTTAGCTATTACTTATGCCATTACAGAAGCTATTAGTATGGCTGATTCCAACATAGTACAAGCCGCTTTTTTACAAGCTATTACTGAAAACGTGTATTTGTTAGACTTATTAGTCCAGCGTGGCTGGATAAAAATTAATGACAACGGTTCTGTTACATGGAATAATATTAACAATGCTGGTGGGGGTAGCTGGACTACTATTAACGATACTCAGAACCCCGGCTGGACCCAAATTAACGATTTTCAAGGATAGATCATGGCATCTTCATATACAACAAGTTTAAAAATACAAGAAATTGGTAACGGCGATCAATCCGGTGTATGGGGTGCTACTACTAATACTAACTGGACGCTGATAGAACAAGCAGTAGCTGGGGTACAAACCATTACGATGTCTAACTCCAACTACACCCTAACTAACCTTAACGGCGTATCAGATGAAGCCCGTAACATGGTGCTTGTGGTTCAAGGAACTAATTCTGGTATATATCAAATTGTTGCGCCTTTAAACCAACCAAAAATGTACGTAGTTTATAACAACACGACAGGTGGATATGCCATTACTATTGGTGCTTCTAGCGGTGCTGTTATTACTATCC
>Ga0208746_1000574_pt1 | contig 11909 bp, 22 predicted proteins | sample CryBogCBH15Jun09_FD_184623 | JGI IMG/M metagenome (GOLD analysis project Ga0208746, IMG submission 184623) | Freshwater microbial communities from Crystal Bog, Wisconsin, USA - CBH15Jun09 (SPAdes) | ecosystem: Environmental > Aquatic > Freshwater > Lake | place: Crystal Bog, Wisconsin, USA... | reverse complement strand
ACTCTTGTTTAGCTTTTTCAAGCTGCATTTGACCTTGTAACTTAGCTTGTTCAACCTGGGCTTGCATCTGAATCTGTTGCATCTTCGATTGGTTGTCCATTTGCGCCTTCTGAATCTCAGGAGGAGGCGGTTTAGGTTGACCTTGTGATTGTTGTGCAGAAATACGCAATTTATCGGCTGTTTCGTCAATAATACCTTCTAATTGCTTACCGGCTTTAAAGGCTGTAACACCAAATTTCAGCATTTCAAGCGCCATAGGTGCTAACTCAGGGCTATTTTGTACCATTGGTACAGCTTGGGCCATAAATCCACCGACTGCTTGCAAGAATTGCATCCTATCTTGCTTTTCTTGCTGTTCATCTTGGTAAATCATCGAATCAGAAGTAACTTCAATGCGGAAATTCTTACTAGCTTCGTTTCTTAATAGTTCTATTGCTTGTGGAATCATCTGTTTATCTTGCTCAGACAATTGCATTGCACCACTAATCTTAACTAGCGTTTCATCAGTAAAGTGATTGCAGATAATCTGCGCTTTAATAGACAACAGAGATGTTGCGAAATCTACTACTGCGTGTTGCTGAGTCTTTAGACGACCAGCAGCGTTATTTGACTTGATAATCTGTGCGCCAAGCGTGTCATTAGGGTCTGATTGACCTCTTTGAATGTCAGAAATACCCATTAACTCATAGATTTGATTCTTAACTTGTTCCATTGCTTGATAACAAGCCATTAAAGCAGTCGAGAATGGGGCTAAGTCTACTAAGTCAATAGCACCTTTCATACCTTGCTTTTCAGCAAAAGCCATCCAGTTAGCTACTGGAATCATGGTGTTATTTTCGCCTTCAGAAAATAAGCGTTGTAGCTCACTTGCTGAAGCATCGTATACACCACGCACTTTAAGGGCGTTAATCAAGCCATCTATGCGGTCACATAGCGTGTCTAACTCTCTAGCTTGGTCTTGGTAGATAGTAAAGTCAGGAATAGGCTCTAGCGAGTCTGTAGTAAGAGTAGCGTAAAGTGGTTTAGGACAAGGCCAGAAGTTCTCTAATCCTAGTGGGTCATCTCTTTCGTCAACAATCTTGCCGAGTGACTTAGAAATCCATAATACTTTGCCTGTTTCTTTATCCCAGACTTCATAGATAACGGCTTCATACACTCCGTCATCTGACTTGTAAGATTGTTTTAAATCGTCTGGCTTGGTATCTAATGGGATTTTATGACCCATTTCTTCGCCAAATCTTTCAACCAAAGCAGGGCGAGACATATAGACTCTGCGCCATACTGCGGTGACTTCTTCCCAAGTCCTAGCGATTGTGTGACCAAAATCCCGCCAATGGACATAATCAACTGGGCAGCACTCGTATTCAATGCGCTCTTGTGATTCATTCTCTACTGCACCTTCAGTTTCAGCTTCGTCAGAATCTTCAGTTACTTCTAGTCCGTCATCAGGCTCGCCATCTTCTTCGCCTACAATATGCGGCTCATAACGCACCCAAGCTACCCCACGACCACCCAATAAGCGGTCAAGGACAGCATTATTCATTGCTGATTTGTAGTCACCATAGTGCTCAATCTCAAACTCTAAGGCTCTTTCAAGCATCATAGAAGCGACACGGCCAATAGGGTCGTTATCACGGAATCTACGGCTTACATCAGGTCTAGGGAGTCTAGCAAAGATAGCAGGTTGGATTGTTTGGACATTTGACCAGAGGATATTAAACCTAGCATTAGGATTGCGGTCATAGCGACTGTCATCCTTATACTTCTTTACTATGCGGTCTACTCTAGCTTCCCAACGCTTATAAGACCTTTCGTATCCCATAATCGTTTTGTACCAATCCTCATAGGAATGATTGACCGTTGCTTTATCGTTTGCCATAGAGTTGCCCTAATGTTTGAATATTTGGCGAAATGTTTGCTTATTTTACCCTTTTTATATTCTATTGTTTGATTTGGTCTTAGTTTCTTTCCAAAGCTCATTAAGGCTTACATCTGTTTTCCCTACAAACAAACCTCGGATAGGCTCATCTGCGGTAATAATCTTCGCTTCATCTTTCCAAACTATAGCCAAGTACCTAAAGGCATCTGCGCCATGAGAAGTCCAGTCATGTTTAGGTTTGTCTCTAAATGACTTTGAGTCTTCATCGTATAAACGCTGGTATTGCCTTAGACACTCTATTCCGTCTATTGTCTTATGGTCAAACCAAGTACGAGTAAGGGCTAATCTTGATGCTTGAATTCCGTCTTGCAAGGATAAGTTAGGGACTATCTTTAGGGTTTTTAGGGGAATCTTATCGCCTAGCTGCTCAATCACGCTTCTATTACTTGATAGAGTCTTAGCCCTGGCGTCATGTGGTAGCCAATGAGTGCCGTAGGTATAGCTTCTTTCATCTTCCCTTGATTGTATGATTCCAGCGTAAAAGGCCACCGGCTGACCATTACTAGAGTGATAGTCTAAGCATCTAATCTCCCCATGCACGACTTGAAACCACCATATCGCTGTGTCATCGCTATAGCCTAAGTCCCATGCGGTATGGACTGGGAATAAGGGGTCATATTCAATATCCGTGATTCTGTCTTGGTCAGTCAGTTGGCGCATTTCTTTACCATAGTAAGCGCCTAAGATAGCCGATTCAAAGTCACATTCGAATTCTTGTAAGTATTGGTCTTGGGTCATGGTCTTGGCGGCATCGTCTAACTCCGATTGTTCCAGTAACCCTGTCTGACTAGCCCTTAAGACTTTGACATACCAGTCTTTGTCTTGGGTTGCATTGTTGTAAACCTCCCAGAAGCTATTATGTCCCTTTGGAGTGCCTATAAAGGTACACCAGCCCTTCCGGTCTGAAAGTAAAGGTCTCAATACAGCCCCAAAGATAGAGGGCTTCATATCTGCGTATTCATCTAAGACCACGCCATCCAAGTAAAGACCTCGGAGGGCGTCTGGATTGTCCGCACCAAATAGCCTTATGCGTGCCCCATTGACTAATTCAACCCATAATTCTGACTGATTGGCTTTGGCTAATACCGGCTTAGAGAAGCGGACTAAGTAGTCCCAGGCGATTGTTTTACTTTGGGCATAGTATGGACTGAGGTAAGCGTATCGCCCATCTTCCTTATCATCTATTAGCGCCCTATAAATTAGGTCGTTAATACACAATACAGTCTTACCGCACCGCCTATGCGCCACAATAACTGACCATCTTTGATGTCTATCGTGGAAGTCTTCAAAGACCTTCCGAGGACAATAGTCCATTTCTACTTCAAGGACTCTCTCTGTCACTCTGGGCGCTTCCAGCTAATGACCATTCGCTGAGGGGCCGCCTCATCTCCTACAACCTCTTGGCGGGCTAATTTGGGGAGGTGATACTCCATTACAGCTTGTAACATGAGAAAAGCCTTCTCTGGGTTAGGCGGGACTATCCACACAATGTCCCCATTCTTGTCATATCTTATACAGCCTTCTTTGTCAGTCTTTGGGATACCGGCTGCCACTTCCTCAAGCCAATGTTGCATCCTGGGGCTATTCTTATCCACAAATTTAGCTATGGCCTCTTTAGCTATAGCGGTGTGTTTGTTGACTGCCCCAACAGGTCGACCCTTACCAGCATTGGGAGGAAGACGCTTGGTTGCAACCTTTGAGCCGTCTTCGTTAATAGTTATGTTGTTATAGCTTTTAGCTATAGGTTTAGAGTTTGTCATAGCTTTCAGTAATTAAGGAGTTAATTAAACGCTAAGTATTTGATTCATTTAGATGCAATATAACATAAACACATAGAAGTAGCACAAATACCACACTATCTAGATAGATTAGTAATAAAGCGTAAATAATTTACATAATCCTGTAGTTATGGACTACATTAACAGTTAGCAACACCGTTAAACAGTCACCTAAAGGGGAAACTTAAATGACTACAGTTAAACAAGAGGCAGCACAAGAGTTAGGCAACATCCTAAGCACTATTCCAACAGATACCATCTATACAGTTATCCGTCATGTATCAGCTTCTGGTATGTCTCGAGAGATAAGCGTAAAGATGATTGATGCAGGTCGCATCATCTCATTAGATTGGCTTATATCTAACGCATTAGGCACAAAGATTGGTAAGCATGGTGGGTTAGTAGTTAAAGGATGTGGCATGGATATGGGCTTTCACCTAGTAGACCAGATTAACCATTGGTTCTCACCCTCTAAGACATTTAGACAAGAATGGATTTAATCATGAAAAACTATCAAGCGGTGTTACTTTCTCTTTTTCTTTTGGCGGTTGGGTACTTAGGTTTCTACCTTACTGCCATACATATCATTTAAACGCATTTTAAGGGGGTTTTAACATGAATAACGGATTCGGTAATAGTAGCGTAGCCACTCAATACATATATGAGCGTGTAGCTGACATTTTAGATGGCAAAGATTTGGCCTTTGAGCTTTCCAGGCTATTAGATGAATTGGCACACAATTACAAAGTTGACACCGGCAAATTGATAGGGGAGGTTTTATGAATAGCTTAAAAGTATTGGAAAACAGTCTTTTTTGGCAAAAAGTAGTATTTAAAGAGAGTAAAAACCCTATTCAAAAAGCCAGGGTAAGTAAGACTATTGAGAAACTAACAGCACAAATCGCAGCAATCACCAAAGGGGAATAACATGACCACAAAGAAAACAGCAGTAAAACCATTAACTAAAGTCGAGCAGTTAGAAAGAAAAATAGGCAATTTGGAAGAGTCTATCTATATGGCATACAACGACACAGACGAATTATTCGGTTCTTTATACCTAATAGTCAAAGAATTAGAAAAGCCGGACTGCAATCGTTACATGGTTAAAAGCGCAGTTCAGGCCTTAAGGTCTTTGCTTATAGCTAATCAGGGAAATATGATGGATTGTGCAGGTTTAGAGTACTAATAAGCATTTATCAACAATAAGGGGGGTTCGCTCCCCTTTCTTTTTGCGGGGCATTATATGGAATATAACCTTCTACAATGGAGAAGGGCGCTAGGACTCACACAAGAGGCTGCAGCGAATCTCTTGGGTGTGCATAGGGTTACCTATACCAGATGGGAGAATGGCGCTCAGAGTCCGCCTAAGCTGATTGGGATGGCCTGCTTATCTTTAAAGCAAATCATGAAACCATAAACCAATCACAAATTTTTTGAAAAGATTTGAAATTGAAAATCGTGGTCTGAGGTTGTGTGTATCTGAAGAAAAAGTCAAAAACTAGGTCTATACCCTAGCTTATCTGAAGAAATTATGCAATGTCAGCGTCATGTAGCTTATTCATAGCCTTAGCTAACTTCTCTTTACGCTTTAGTCTATCGTTAATTTTCTTATTTAGAATGTCTTTATCGCTACCAACATTCTCTTCTTGCTTACGTTTATCTTTTTTGCCGACTACGGATGGTAGGTTAAACATTACATCTCAGCTTTCTCAGTCTTTTTAGACTCTTTCTTGGTTTCGCCTTTTTCTTCTGTGCCAGCCATGTGTTTAGCATAAGCAGCTTCTAGCTTAGACTTTACTTTACCTTTAGCATGGGTGCGTTGTTCGGACAATGCAATCGCCAGGGCTTGCTTCTTAGGTTTTCCTGCGGCAACTTCAGTTTTATAGTTTTTACCTACGCTTTGGGCTGACCCACTTTTGTCCATTGGCATGATTATTTCTCCTGTTTGTATGATTTTAGCAAATCTATTGCTTCTTGTTCATTATTTACTCTAAATAAATCACCACCTTGCCAGCCAGCTATAAACTTTAATTGGTCAGGCGTAAAAACTTTATCTGCGCCATCTTTTACTTCAATTAAAATGGTGTGTCCTTCATAAGCGCATAATAAGTCGGGAATACCCTTACCCACCATGTGAAGAAGGTGTACATCAGCACCATAATCTCGTAGTGCTTTTACAACAGATGCTTGATTTTTATCAACTTTTTTAATATAAGACATAATTGTATGTTAGTGTTCTTTTACTTGTTAAGGGGAATTCAATGTACCATTTAAGTGATGAAGAGTGGATTGCAACCTGGAAAGAATGTGGCTCAGCCGTTGTAATGGCAACAAAAATAGGTGTTAGTCAGCGTTCAGTATATAACAGAAGAAGGTCAATAGAAGCAAGGCATAAGATTGAATTGCCTTCAGTAGATGACCAGCGTTTTGACCAGTTAAAGAAAATCGCCCAAACTACAGGACATACTCGTAGGGGTATGGATATAGAAAAAGGCAGAGTCATTGTCTTTAGTGATGCACACTTTTGGCCTGACGATACCACCACAGCGTTTAAAGCCCTCTTAGAGATGATTAAAGAGTTTAAGCCTACGGCAGTAGTCTGTAATGGCGATGCGTTGGATGGTGCTAATTTAAGCCGTTTCCCACGCCAAGATTGGAATAAAGTACCAACTGTCAAAGAAGAATTAGAAGCCTGTCAGTATTACTTAGGTGAAATCGAAGCAGTTTCTAAAGGGTCTAAGTTGTTTTGGCCTATGGGCAACCATGACCAAAGACTTGAAATGTCTATTATTGCTAATCTTCCTACATTTGAGGGTGTGTTTGGTACTTCATTGCGGGATTACTTTCCTATGTGGCAGCCTTGTTGGTCTTTTTGGGTCAATGAAGATACTTGTATTAAGCATCGCTGGAAAGGTGGTTGGACTGGTGGTAGGAATAATGCAGTCAATTCCGGTGTAAATATGATTACAGGTCATACCCATGTCTTATCTTCTATTCCATTTAACGATTATAACGGCACACGCTGGGGAGTCCAGACTGGGACTTTAGCTGACCCTATGGGGCAACAATTTGCCTATACTGAGGATACTCCTAAAGACTGGAATAGCGGTTTTGTAATGCTATCGTTTGACCATAGCAAGATGCTTCAGCCTGAGATTATTCGTGTATGTGGTGAAAATGCTGTAGATTTTAGGGGGCGAATTCACAAGGTTTAACCATTATTTGCAAAATCTTTATGATATTTTTTTCTTGCCTCAGTTGAAGCATTTACAGCTTCTTCTAATGTTTTAAATATACCCAAATGTATTCTTTTTCCTTGGTTATAAATTTCAACACAAAATCTATCTTTATATCTTGAATGTTGATAAATTCCTTTTGCTGGATATTTTGATGTTTTTATGCGTTTTCTATTGTGATTATTTTGTGATGATGTAGCTTCACGCAGATTTTCTATGCGATTGTCTGACCTATTTCCGTTTATATGGTCTATGTATTTAGGCAAATAACCTTTAAACATTAAAAATATCACCCTATGTTGAAGATATATTTTTCCAGAAAAACCAACTTGTCTATATCCGCAAGAATTTAAAGTTCCCGCAAGCTCTCCAGGTCTGACAATTAGTCTATTAACTTTCCAATACAAAAGTCCCATGTCATATTTAAACATTTCTTTTGCTAATTCTTGTGTTAGGATAGTTTTCATTCCCATTCCTTTTTAGTGGTTTTAATAATTATACACTATATGAAAGAAAAATGAAGCTGACTACTCCAATCCTTCGTAACTTTTATAATGCCCTGGTTGTTTGCCATCCATTTACTAAATGGGATATGCCATTAGCAGCCCAAATAGACTTTGTAGTTGATTCAGATGACGCTATTATGGGTAGCTATATGTATGAAGATGGGGAAAAGTATGAGCATACTATTACTATTTCATCGGCAAAATGTGGTCATATATCAACTGTAATTCGAGTTCTCTGTCACGAAATGGCACATTGTAGTTTTCATCGGCAAAAAGGTGACAAATGGTTACAACATGGCAAACCATTTAGGACTCGTTGCAAGATGATTTCTGATGAATTGGGTTTTGACCCACTTGAGCTTTAATTAACTTTTCTAATTCCCTAGCAAATCTATAGCGTGTTTGCCATTCATTAGCGGAAGCAACGCCTCGTAATCCTAAAGAATACCAAGCGTTTTCAATTTCTTCATCTGTCAACTCAGCACTATCCATAGTGCGATTAAAGGTGCGAATAGCACAAATACACCAAAATATAGTAAAAGGTCATTCATATTAGGGCTAACAAATCTTCTTCAGAGAAACCCCAATGCTTTTCAAACCCTTTATGTCCAAGCTGGTGAATACTGGTATCGCCAAGTCGATGATGAATGGCGCACAAAGGGATGACAGGTGCAAGGCTTCTTTTACCTCCATATCTTCTGATGTGGTGCATTTCAACAGGGGAATCGTCAAGGTTTCGCACATCTGTTTGTTTGCACAATATACAGCCCAGTCGTGCCAGTTTTGCATAATTGTCTTTTTCTGCTTTAGTTGCCATCTGCCCATTCAAACCATTGTTTGTAATACGCTATAAATTCTTGCTTGGATGTACCAATTTTGATACATGACCCATGTGGCTGCACTAAGAAAAATTCTTCAATTTTCATACCATTGTCAGTATCACCTATTACTATAACAACAATAAAATCAGCTTTACCAGCTAGTGCTTGCAACATAATACGCTGACCGGTGCTTACTTTTTCTTTGGGGCGCTTCCATTCCATTACAAAAAACTTGCCATTTCTTTCAGCAATACCATCTAAATCACTAGGCGTAAATTTAGGACTATTGGGGATTACCCCAACAAAATCCCCATAATCAACATGAGAAGCTAATAAAGACCGCATTAAGACAGCCATTGTTTTCTTATCTGGTCATAAGTAGCAAATTCTAATTTAATGGTTTCTTCTGATAACTCATGGGCTAATTGTGTAGCTAATTCATAATCACATTTAAGCGTAGCGTTATGGTAAGACTTCATTAATCTTTGAAGTTTAAGGTAGTTTTCTGAATAATCATTCATCGTGTCATTTTTTCTATGTTTCTATTACTGGCTTCTTGTGTGCGCCATGCCTCAAAACGCATCTTGGCAGCTTCTAATTTCCATCTAAGTGCTTCGGCTTTTTCTGTCGCCAATCCAATGGCCTTACATAATGACTGGTAAGCCTCGCTACGATACGCTTCTCTTTCTTGCGCCCCAAGGCTTTGTTCTGACGATTCAGACATTTTAATAGCCTTAAGGCTAGACTTAAATGCCTCCAATTCAGCGAGTTCACCTTTCGCTTTGGCATATAGCGGTGCATTTGTGTATATATAGTCGATAGCGTCATTTGGGTCATATTCTTTCATTTGAGTGCCATCCAAAGTCCAATTTGGCTAAAGCTATAACCAGCCCAAATCATTGCGTTTGGTATAGACCCTTTTTTAAGCTGAATAACTGCGACTATGCAATAAGAAAACCCTGTCATTGCAATCAATATTTTATCTAAAGCCATTTGTTTATTTCTCCCCGATTCCCTTTTTCATATTGCGTATAAAAATCTTGAAGTAGCTTATCGTCAAGTTTATATTTAGTAAGATAAAGTCTAAACTTTTGCAGACCCCATTCTTTACGCCATTTGCATAATTGTCTTACACCACAGCGATGTTTAGCTTCCTCATACATTTTTGTTTAAGACTATCGTAAGAATCGTAACCAGTACCAAAAACACCAAGTTCTCTAGCTTTAGTTTCAATACCATTATTGCTAAACATCCACTTTTTATCAATCTTTTCTTTCTTGGGTTCAATTACTATTTCATCTTCGTAGCGTTCACCTTTAAGCCAAGTGCTTGCATGGGGTATAAATTCTAACTCAACTTCTTTAACTTTCCAGTATTCGCAATGTGTATTAATAGCTTTTGCAGCCATAAGTTGTTGTTCTGCGGATAATTTTTCCCATGACTTTCTTGCAGCTGCTTTAGCAATTTTTCGTGGATATAAAGACCAGAATTCATCAAACATTCTCCTCTCCTATTGTAGGGTGCGTGGGCTTGTAGGTGTAGATGGACTAGATGGTGTTGTGTATTGCGGTGTACCTACTACGCCAGTTGTATAACCACTTGGGCTTGTAAATACAATCTGATTAGGATAGATAGTAGCAGTCTGAGTGGTGTAACCCATAGGATTTACAAACTGTGCTGTATTACCTTGAATCTGTACTGTACCTTGACTGTATCCTTGTGGGTTTGTCATCTGATAAGTTTGTGCGTGGGCTGACCCATAACCAAACATACAACCTAAAACAATACCAAGAATTGCAACTCCAATAGCATCTTTCATTTAAATCCCCTTTAGTTACTAGACAAAGTAATTTGTGTCTAGGAATTTAGTTTCTTATTATTTTTAGCTACTGTCACCTATGACAAACCCTTAGTTGTATATTTACAACATAGGTTGACCAAGGGTGATAGGAAACTATCAACTGACCCATTAGTAACTTATATGTTACTAACCAGTCCTACCTGAGTTAATGGTCAATCGATTAAAGGTCTTGTATCACCTTGTCCCTAAAATCTTGTGTAGTCGCCATTTAACGCTACTAGGCTGAAGTGGGGTGCATCACTCGCCTATCTTTTCTTCCACGCCACCGATTTAGGTGCTTAGTACGCCTGGAGTGCGGACTGCAATAATACTACAAGTATTTACTCATGTGAAAATCCCCATGAAAACCAAAGGTTTGCAGATTTGATAACTCTCTTTCATAGCTAAAATACCTTGCTAACTCTTCCGGTGCAAACTTTATTCCGTTGCTAACCAAGTAATCACGGTTTAAATGACAGATTAAATCATCTTCGTTTTTATTGTTGTAAACAAACTTAGGAGTGTTGGTTAATTCCAACAGTTTCTTACTTCTAAGGGAAAACCCTCCATTACCAACTCTTAGTCCTTCAGGATGCCAAGGCCATACAGCACCTATGTAGTCATAGTCTAAAAATTGAGGCTTCCAGGCGTTTGCGTCAATTACCCACCCATCCCATTGCACTATCAAAACAAAGTCCGTATGGATGTATTTATGCAACTCTTGAAGGATAAATTTGCTATATGCTTGGCGACTGTTAATACTCATGTGGTCAATAAACAATTCACCACCAAATTCAATATTTCTTTTGCTTCTTTCTATGGCTTTTTTAGCTTTGTCTGGTTGTACTGAATCTATGGCGCAAATGGTTACATTAGATAGCTTCATAGTCTTGTTCTTGTGGGTAGTTACCAGCATCGGCAGGCAACTCATCTAAATACACATCTTTTAGAACTGTTTGCTTTTTAAATCTTTCCAATTTAGCCATGCGGTCAAATTGTACTGGAAAGTCTACTTTAATTTTATTCCAATAGCCTTTACCGCCTTTTACGCAACCAATACAGTTGTTGTTGTGATAACCTAGCTTATACATTGTTGGCAACTCTATACCAGCGTTTTGAAGCATTGCTAAGCAATCTACTTTACCAAGACCTTTGTCAATTAAAGGCGCTATAGCATCAATGTTATTGGCATCAAGAAAACGGTCATAGCGGTCTTGTTCTTCCATTGTATAGCCAAATACTTGAATGTCTGTAGGCTTCTCAAATTTAAGCCTTACATCCTTTTTTAACTTACGAGTGCATGGGCTTGCGCCCTTAATATTCATAGCTGATGTTTCAAAAGTCTTATAAATAGACCTTTCATAGCGGTCATTTCCTAAAATAAGTATTTTTTGACCAAACCATTTCTCACAATCCGCAAGAAAACGCTTGTTGTCTGGGTGTTCTTCAATTACTTCTGTGTAAGCAATAATTATTTCTTTGTCTTTAAATTGCGACAAAGCAAGTTTGGTAGCTACAGCACTAGCAGCCCCACAAGAAAACCAACAAACAATTCTATTCATCTTGTTTGCCAAAACTGTTGTTTTTTAACAACTCTGGCCAAATTAACCAAAAGTTAGTAGGAAATATATCTTGACGAGTTACAAGACCATGACTAGCTTCTTCTATTCTTGCACCAAGAAACATAAATTTAGCTGCTGGTATCCCACGAATACGCCAATTAGATACGGCTGCGGGGTCGCATTTACACATTCTTGCTACCTTTGCAGTACCACCAAGAAGGTCAATAA
>Ga0208746_1000567_pt1 | contig 12051 bp, 7 predicted proteins | sample CryBogCBH15Jun09_FD_184623 | JGI IMG/M metagenome (GOLD analysis project Ga0208746, IMG submission 184623) | Freshwater microbial communities from Crystal Bog, Wisconsin, USA - CBH15Jun09 (SPAdes) | ecosystem: Environmental > Aquatic > Freshwater > Lake | place: Crystal Bog, Wisconsin, USA... | reverse complement strand
GGCTACTAATAGTATTGTTATAAATCCAACTCCGTTAGGTTCACCTACAATTACATCAGTGACCACGGCATCAACAAGTTCTGTCACGGTATCATTTTCAGCACCCGCATCTACAGGCGGCATACCTATTACCAAATATACAGTGATTAGTAATCCTTGTAATATCACAATCAGCAGTTCAAATTCTCCTGTAACAGTTACCGGTCTAACATCCGGACAGACATATACATTTACTGTCAGTGCTCAAAATAGTTTTGGATCAGGACCCGCTGGTGCGTCAAGTAACAGCATCAAATTACCATCGAGAGTAGCTTCATCTTCGACCTCATTTACCGTACCGGGAACGTATTGTTGGTATGCACCTACTTGTACTTCTGTATCCGTTGTAGCGGTAGGCGGTGGAGGAGGTGGATATGCTCAACGATCAGGTTTGTGGGGTTCCGGTGGTGGAGCGGGTTTGGGATATATCAACAATTATGCTGTAACTTCTGGAACCAACTATCGTGTTGTGGTCGGAGCTGGCGGAGTAGGTGCTCCGATCTGTCTCAATTACCCATGCCACAGCAGTGACGGAGGTAATAGTTATTTTGTTAACACTAGTATTGTCATGGGTGGATCTGGTCCGGGGTGGTATTCCGCATATACACAAAATAGTGTATTTGTTGGTTGCGGCGGTAGCCATGGTGGAGCTGGGATGGGGTCAGGTGGAGGACATAATAGTGGCGGCGGAGGTGGTGCTGCCGGATATACAGGTTGTGGCGGTGGTGGTGGCTATAATAGCACGCTCGGTAATGCTAGTCCAGGTTTTGGCGGCGGCGGTGGTGGTGGCTATGCTTACAGTGGAGGCGGCGGAGTTGGTATATTTGGCCAAGGAACAAATGGTATAGCCGGGTCTTGTAATGGCATTAGGGGCGGGGGAGGAGGCAGTGGAGGTAGTACAGGGTCAACAGCTTATGGTATCCTTTATCCCGGGTGTAAATCTCTTGTAGGAAATGGAGGTGCCTATGGTGGTGGTGGTGGTGGACCAATTATCTGCGGAGGCACGACCGGTGGCTATCCACAAAGTACTAGTGGTGGCAATGGTGCTGTTCGTATTGTTTGGCCAGGCGATATTCGGAAATTCCCCAGTACCTGCGTAAGTACACCATAAGTAATACTATAAATAACCCAAAGGACATATAAAATGAGTGTGACATTTGGACCGGGCATAACAATCAGTGGTGGAAGTGGAATCAGTGTTAATTTAAAACTCCAATCACCTACTATTAGTACAGCCACTGTAATATCAACAACCAGTACTTCAGTATCATTTACTATGCCAGTGACTATAGGTCACCCTCCTACTCGCTCATATACGGTCACAAGTCATCCTAGTTGTATCACTGCTACTGGTCCCAGCAGTCCCATAGTTGTAAGTGGTTTAACTTCGGGAGTCAGCTACACATTCACTGTGGTTGCTAATAATATCATGGATACTAGTGTCCCTAGTGTGGCCAGTATACCGGTAACACAGACAACTGTGCCTGGTGCACCTACCATTGGTACTGCCACAGCAGTGACTAATAGTACTACGGCTACTGTGGCATTTACGGCACCTGCTAGTAACGGCGGTGCTGCCATAACAAGATACACAGTCACAAGTAGTCCCGGATCTATCATTACCACTGGAACTACAAGTCCTATCACAGTAATTGGTTTGACTGCTGGAACTGCATATACATTTACCGTATCTGCAACCAACAGTGCTGGTACTGGAGCGTCGAGTTCTCCTAGTAATAGTATTACTCCTACTACGGTTTCGGGTGCACCAACTATAGGTACTGTGACTTTCAGTAGTACAACAGCCAGTGTACCATTCACTGCTCCGGGATACAATGGTGGCACAGCTATTACAAGCTATACAGCCACTAGTACACCAGGTAGTATAACTGGAACATTATCACAAGCAGGTTCAGGTACTATCAGTGTTCCAGGGTTGACTCTTGGTACGGCATATACATTTACCGTTGTTGCTACTAATGCGGTTGGTGCTAGTGCATCTAGTTCTGTAAGTAACAGCATTACACCGTTAACTGCACCAGGTGCACCTACTATTGGTACTGCTACTGTTACTGGAGCAACTACTGCAACCGTGTCTTATACAGCACCTGCAAGTAATGGTGGTGCAACTATAACAAGCTATACTGCAACCAGTAGCCCTGGCGGGATTACCGGAACATTAAGTCAAGCCGGCTCGGGCACAATAACAGTCAGTGGTTTAACTGCTGGGACTGCTTATACATTTACAGTAAAGGCAACAAATAGTGTCGGAACTGGATCAGCTAGTTCAGCAAGTAACAGCGTTGTACCTCTGACTGTGTTCAACGGATTTAATACACCTGCCCCAATGAACAGTAGTTACACTGCGGCATTTATGAAGTCGGTTGCTGTCAACAGCTCAGGACTATTTGTTGCGATTGGTTACAATGGTAGCAATTACCCCGTTTACGCTACATCAAGCAATGGTAGCACTTGGACCACACCTGCTACTATGAACGGTAGTACAGTCATCGCTAATATGTTTTCAGTCACTGTTAACAGCGCAGGATTATTTGTAGCGGTTGGTTACAATGGTAGCGGTTACCCAGTCTACGCCACAAGTAGTAATGGCAGTACCTGGACCACACCTGCCTTAATGAACGGTTATTCAGTTCGAACATTTATGAATGCAGTCACTGTTAACAGCTCAGGATTATTTGTTGCGGTTGGTTATGACGGTAACAGTCACCCGGCCTACGCCACATCAAGCGACGGCAGCACTTGGACCACACCTGCTACTATGAACGGTAGTACAGTTGCGGCTACTATGCACTCGGTTGCGGTCAACAACGCAGGATTATTTGTTGCGGTTGGTAATGACGGTAACGGTTACCCCGTTTACGCCAAATCAAGCAATGGCAGTACCTGGACCACACCTGCTACTATGAACGGTAGTACAACTGTGGCATATATGAATGCAGTCACTGTTAACAGCGCAGGATTATTTGTTGCAGTTGGATATGACAGTAACGATTACCCCGTTTACGCCAAATCAAGCAATGGCAGTACCTGGACCACACCTGCTACTATGAACGGTAGTACTACTTATGCAACTATAGCCTCAGTGGCTGTCAACAGCGCTGGATTATTTGTTGCGGTTGGTAATAGTTACGGTCCCCCTCTCTACGCCAGAAGTAGTGATGGCAGCACTTGGACTACACCTGCCGCAATGAACGGTAGCTCAGTTGTGGCAAATATGCAGTCAGTCGCTGTTAACAGCTCAGGTTTATTTGTTGCGGTTGGTTATGACGTTAACAGTTACCCGGCCTACGCCACATCAAATTAATTAAAAGGAAATAAATGAAATTATATGTAGTGGTCAGCAAAGATACAAATAATGGAGCGTCGGGTGCAGTACGCATTGTTTGGCCTGGTTCAACAAGACGATTCCCAAGCACCTGTGCTGGTTCACCATAAGCAATACCATAAATAACTCAAAGGATATAATATGGGCGTGACATTTGGACCGGGTGTGACAATTAGCGGTAGTGGTGGAATTAGTATTAATTTAAAACTACAACCACCTAGTATCAGTACAGCTACAGTAGTCAGCACTACTAGTACTTCAGTATCATTTAATATGCCGGTGACGATTGGGCATCCCCCTACTAAGTCCTACACAGTGACCAGTCATCCAGGTTGTATTACTGCTACTGGGACATTTAGTCCAATAACTGTATATGGATTAACATCTGGGCAGAGTTATACATTCACTATGGTGGCTAATAATGCCATGGATACCAGCAATGCAAGTATAGCCAGTCCAACTGTGACACAGATATCAGTTCCGGGTGCACCTACTATTGGAGTTGCTACACCTATAGGGGCTACCAGTGCTACAGTGACATTTACAGCACCAGCAAGTAATGGTGGAGCTAGTATTACAAGTTACAGGGCTACAAGTTCACCAGGAGGAGTAATCAGTACTGCCACATCTAGCCCAATTACAATTACCGGATTAACTTCTGGTCAAAGCTATACATTTACTGTGCAGGCTATTAATTCAGTTGGAGCAGGAACTGCTAGTTCTGCAAGTAATAGCACTACAGAATGGACTGTACCTGGTGCCCCAACTATTGGTACAGCCGCCGCTGTTACAAACAGCACAACTGTTAATGTGGCATTCACAGCACCAGCAAGTAATGGTGGTGCAACTATTACAAGTTATAGGGCAACAAGTTCACCTGGTAGTCTTTCAAATACCGGAACTACAAGTCCAATATTAGTCACTGGCCTTACTGCTGGTACGGCATATACATTTACCGTATCTGCTACTAATAGTGTAGGTGCTGGTGCATCTAGTTCTGCAAGTAATAGTATTACACCTACTACTGTACCAGGAACACCTACTATTGGTACTGCTACATTCAGTGGAGCAACAGCTAGTATGCCATTTACTGCACCAGCAAGTAATGGTGGTACTGCTATCACCAGTTATACTGCAACATCAAGCCCAGGTGGCATAACAGGTACTGTAAGTCAGGCCGGTTCAGGTACTATCAGTGTTCCGGGGTTGACTCTTGGTACTGCATATACATTTACAGTAACTGCAACCAACTCAGTTGGTACTAGTTCAGCCAGTAGTGCAAGTAACAGTATAACACCAGCAACTGCACCAGGTGCACCAACAATAGGTACTGCTACTGCTACTGGGGCAACTACTGCAACTGTGTCTTATACAGCACCGGGATCAAATGGTGGTGCAACTATTACAAGCTATACTGCAACTAGTAGCCCGGGCGGCATTACTGGAACATTAAGTCAAGCCGGCTCAGGTACTATCACATTATCTGGTTTAACTGCTGGTACAGCTTATACATTTACAGTAAAAGCAACTAATTCAGTGGGAACTGGTTCAGCTAGTAGTACAAGTAATAGCGTTGTACCTCTAACTGTTTTCCACGGATTTAACACACCTGCCTCAATGAACGGTTCTACAGCCAACTTTTCTATGAGGGCAATCGCAGTAAACAGCGCAGGATTATTTGTTGCGGTTGGGTATAATAGTAACGGTTATCCAGCTTACGCCACATCCAGTGACGGCAGCACCTGGACTACACCTGCCCTAATGAACGGTAGTACAACTTATGGTTCTATGTATGGAGTCGCAGTCAACAGTGCAGGATTATTTGTTGCGGTCGGAGAAAATGGTAACGGTAACCCACTCTACGCCACAAGTAGCAATGGCAGCACCTGGACTACACCTGCTCTACTGTACGGTACAAATTGGGCACCCTTATGGTCAGTCGCAGTAAACAGCGCAGGATTATTTGTTGCGGTTGGTTTTAACATTAGCGGGTATCCCATTTACACAACATCAAGCAATGGAAGCACTTGGACTACACCTGCTACAATGAACGGTAGTACATCTCAGATAGTCATGAATTCAGTCGCTGTAAATAGTGCAGGAGTATTTGTTGCGGTTGGGCAACTTAACAATTCTAGCCAATCCCCATACTACGCCACTTCAAGTAATGGCAGTACCTGGACTACACCTGCCCTAATGAACGGCAGTACAACTTCGGCAATGATGACTTCAGTCGCCGGTAACGGTTCAGGAGTATGGGTTGCGGTTGGTTCTAATTATAGTGGCAATTATTACCCACGCTATGCTTATTCAATCGACAACGGCAACACTTGGTCTACACCTGCCGCAATAAACGGTAGTACATCTGGGGGATTGATGTCTTCAGTCGCAGTAAACAGTGCAGGATTATTTGTTGCGGTTGGTTATAACAATGTTAATAATACTCCATTCTACGCCACAAGTACAAATGGCAGCACTTGGACTACACCTGCTGCAATGAACGGTAGTGCGGGGGTGGCAAATTTGCCTGGACTCGCTGTCAACAGCGCAGGATTATTTGTTGCGGTTGGTCAAAGCTCTACCAACCTTTCCCCAATCTACGCCACATCAAATTAATTAAAAGGAAATAAATAAAATTATATGTAGTGGTCAGCAAAGGTACAAATGATGGAGCGTCGGGTGCAGTACGTATTGTTTGGCCTGGCACAACAAGACAATTTCCTAGTACCTGCGTAGCATCACCGTAAATTAACCTATACAGTATCCTTACAGTTGTAATAAATAAAGAAACTAGGGAAAATACAATGCGAGTAGCAGATCTTTTAAGAGTAATAGTTAATAAAAATTTTACTTCAATTACAACAGTAGTTTAATATGCGAGCAAAAGAGTTTACAATTAATGTACCTATCACTATTACTATTAATGGTGATGATGAGCCTGTAGTAAGTCAAGGCGAAAATCCTGCTGATGATAAACTTCAACAAAATCCGGTTTTCGTTGCTCCTCAGCAACAAGCATTGGAACTACAAAAAGCAGAACTAGGCAAAGAAAGTCCTGTAATTGATAAACTTACACAAAACAGTAACATTGGTGCTGAAGCTGATCCAGCAAGCGATTTACTGGGCAGAATCAAACAACTAATGGCACGATAAATACTCACACTAGGGTATTTAGATGGCATTCATACAAAAATTATTTTCCAGTTTCCATAATTACGATGACGGTGATGCTCGTTTAGGTGAGTTGAACCGCATTTGGTATGACTCTAACCGTAATGCCTTTTACATATCTGACGGTGCTACCCCCGGTGGAGTACTTATTGGTGGTGGAGGAGGAGGTGGCGGTACATATACACTATTAACAGCAACTAATGTTCGTTTGGGCGGAGTTAGAATCGGCGATGGAATTCAAATCAGCCCAACTGGAGTTATCAGCGTAAACACTTCTACACTAGCAGGACCGCAGGGACCTAAGGGAGATACAGGAACACAAGGCGTAATCGGTCCTACAGGCCCTAAAGGAGATACTGGTACCACTGGCGCAACAGGTGCTACAGGATCAGTTGGACCAAAAGGCGACACAGGAACACAAGGTATTCAAGGTATTCAGGGAGTACAGGGACTAATTGGTAACACGGGTACACAAGGCATCCAAGGACCACAAGGCCTAATAGGACTACAAGGAGTTCAAGGCATACAGGGATTACAAGGAACAAATGGATCTCAAGGCATCCAAGGTGTAATTGGTAACACTGGTACACAAGGAGTTCAGGGCCTGCAAGGAGTTCAAGGTACTAATGGAACAACTGGCTCACAGGGATTACAAGGTCAATCTGGTAACACTGGTACACAAGGAGTTCAGGGACTACAAGGACAAATTGGTAGTACTGGTACACAAGGCGTCCAAGGAATAATTGGTAATACCGGTACTCAAGGCGTACAGGGACTACAAGGCTTATTAGGAACACAAGGTGTACAAGGACTGCAAGGACAAACTGGCAGCCAAGGTGTTCAGGGATTACAAGGTCAAATTGGTAACACTGGTACTCAAGGAGTTCAGGGCTTACAGGGACTACAAGGCTTATTAGGGACACAGGGAGTTCAGGGCCTGCAAGGTGTTCAAGGTATAATTGGTAACACTGGTACTCAAGGAACTACTGGAGTCCAGGGACTACAAGGAGTCCAGGGACTAATTGGTAATACTGGTACTCAAGGTGTACAAGGCCTACAGGGTGTTCAAGGAGTTCAAGGAACACAAGGTCTTCAAGGCGTACAAGGTCAAATTGGTAACACTGGTACTCAAGGTGTTCAAGGTCTGCAGGGAACACAGGGATTACAAGGTGTCCAGGGATTACAAGGAACTCAAGGTGTACAAGGTTTAATTGGTAATACTGGTACTCAAGGAGTACAGGGCGTTCAGGGCTTACAAGGAGTGCAGGGTTTAATTGGAGCCCAAGGAGTTCAGGGACTTCAAGGAAATCAGGGTGTCCAGGGCGTACAAGGACTCCAAGGGGTACAAGGTTTAACTGGATTCTTTAGCGGAACAACAACAAGTACAGTCAACATTAATAATGCTACATCGGCTACATCAACAGTTACTGGTGCATTAACTGTGCTTGGTGGTGTTGGCATTGGCGGTAGCTTGTATGTTGGCGGTACTAGCTATGTTAACGGTGCTCAAATATTAACCACTGCGACTGTTAATAGTTTTGTTACAGCAGGTGTAAGTAGTATAACTGCAGGAACAGGTACAGTAGTTACAACATCCACTGGTGCTGTAACTGTTTATATCAATACTGCTACGCTGATGTCTAATGCTGTTACAGCAACCTATGCCCAATCATTTAATACATCGACATTAGTAGCACAGGCAGTATCAGCATCAACTGCTACCTATGCTGGATATGCTTATTCGTTTAATACGGGTACTTTAGTTGCTAATGCTGTAAACGCACAAACAGTAACAGGTGGTGTTGGTGTTTATACTCTAACAGCAGGTACTGGTACTGTAGTTAATACTTCAACTGGTGCTGTAACTGTTTGGTTCAATACAGCAACACTTGTTGCCAATAGTGTAAATGCGATTACTGCTACCAATACTACAATGTTAACAGATGGTGTAGCACAGGCATATTTTGCTGGCAGTGAATACTTAACATTAAATGGTTCTAATGTACTTCGCGTACTGAACACTGATCAATTCCAAATTGCTCTAAACGGTACTCCGACTTATACATTGTTAACATTCTCTAGTACAGGTACATTGGCTCTGCCCGTTAACACAGGTACTATCACAGGTGCAATGACATTTGGAGATGGAACACGGCAAGCAACTGCTTGGAATACTACTACAGTGGTATCATCTGCTACTACTTTATATAACAGCGGTAATCAAGTAGCTCTAAACAGCAACGGAACTATGTCGTTCCCAAACAACAAGATAGATGTTGGAACCAGCACAGCGGCATTGTGGAGTAGCAATCAATCAGCATTGGTTTGGCGTGTTAGTGGTCCGGGTACCGCAGGACAACCGTTACAATCTGTAGTCACTGTATCATCAGGTAGTGTTACCATTGGTACAGCCACTGGATTGTTAGCTGGCCCCAACACCGCAGAAAATTGGGTATTTGATACTTTTGGTAATATAACATTCCCTGATAGCACAGTACAGACAACAGCCTATACTGGTTATGCCAACACAGCTACAATCGTATCAGCAGCCGCACAACCTAACATCACAAGTGTTGGTACATTAACTAGATTAACCGTAAGTGGTATAGTTACCGCTACAAACTTTGTTGGAACATTAACTACTGCTCTACAGCCTAATATTACCAGTGTTGGTACACTAACAAGTTTAACTTCTACTGGTACTATCACTGTAAATTATACTCCTGCTACAGCAGTAGGATCTGCTATACTTGCCACAGGTAGCAATACAGCAGGTGGCGCAACTTACTTTGATTTCCTAAAAGTAACAAACACACTCAGTACCGCTACTAACGGATCAAAAAGTTTCCGTATAAGTGCCACAGGTGGATTAGAAATAGTAAGAAGCGATTACGGTGCTGTAATATTTACACTATCGGATGCTGGTATTGTACAAATTCCACAAGGTGGTGTCGCAGGTTCTACAGCAACATCTAATGCTATTAACCTTGGCAGTCAAGGGCAACTATATTCAGATGGTAATGTTCACCTTCATTCAAATGGTGGACAGATTTGGATCAATGCCCTGGATGGTAGTGATGTTGCTGTTAATACACAGGTTACTCCTACAGCAGGCGGTTTACAAGTAGGCGGAGCCCTAAAATCACACAGTCGCATGTTTGACTGGACAGCAATGATACACGGTTCGCCTGCCACTGGCGGAATAACTACAGGTACAATATTAGGAAACGCTTCATATTCAAACTCAAGCGACGGAGTTCAACTTACACCTAATAATACCAATCAAACTGGTGTTGTGGCTTGGAACGCTTCTGGATTTGATTTTGGTAAAGATTTCGTTATGGAATGGTCTTGGTTCACCAGTAGTAGCGGAACTAACCCTGCTGACGGTATCTGGGCATTTTTTGGCGGTAGCAGTAGTGGCGGCGCAAATCAGCCGCAGTATGTAAATAGTGGTTCTATTGCTTTGAGGTACTTGACCTTTACTAACCTTAAAACACAGTGGTATAACAACGGTTCTACTACAGGCAACGCTGTAAATTTTAGAGCAGGTGTTACATATCAGGGTGAATGGATGACCAGTCGTTTTATGGTCAGAAGTGTGGGCTCTAAGCGATATGCGTATGTTTACACAGGAGTAAGCGGAGTCTGTGATAATGCTATTGATATAACTGGGTGGTCTCCTGGCGGAACTTGGATCGGTGTAGGAGCGTCAACAGGAGGTAATTCAGCAGGACAGTTGTGTTGCCATGTGAGTTTAGAGTACTTGTAACAGGCTACAACATTATAGCCGAGCGGCTACTATAACCAGATAAATAAAGTACCAACTTATTATAAAGGTATTATATGAAAAAAATTCTATTTGTATTGCTAATGGCAGTCACAGGACTAGCCAGTGCTTGGACACAACGAGCACCGTTTCCTCCTGCACAATGCCAAGCACACGCACCCTACGGTTTCCCACAAACTGCTGGTGTACAACCACTATGCCAACAAGCATACCTAGTAGGCTATGATGCGGCTGCTAAACTACCAAAGTATGTGACCTACGAACTATTGCCACAAAACGCACTAGGCTGTGTTGCTCGTACTAACGCATTTGCCGCTAACCAATTTGTACCTAATGGTGCTGTTCCTGGCGACTATGCCGGTACAGGCTACGACAAAGGACACATGGCTCCGGATGGGGACTTATCATGGGATCCACAGGTAGAGTATGAATCATTCTTGATGACCAACATGAGTCCACAAGCAGGTTCATTAAATCGTGGTATTTGGAAACTACTTGAAACAAGTGTACGCGGATGGACTGTGCAACTCAATCAATCATACACAGTTTATGTTGGCGGTGTTTACAATGCACAAGATAAAACTATCGGTAAAGGCGTTGTAGTACCACATGGTTTCTACAAGATTGTTATCAATAATCAAACTAAGGAAATGGCAGGCTGGGCATTCCCCCATGTTGCACCATATCCAAACTTAGGTAATGACCTAACTAAATTCCGTTTGCCAATTGCACAGATTGAACAAGCAGGTGGCGTACAATTTGCATTTCCTCCCGGAGCAGTTGAACTACAACCGGGTAAAGAATGGCCGGTGAATTTTGGGGCCTTAACTACCGCCAAGAGGCAGAAATGTGGCGCTAATGCCAGTGACGACTAATCCCAATGATTACCCAGTCTATCCAGAAGATGACGGGTATGACCGCTTTAGAAATCCTTACAGTCCTGTATGAGGCTGTAGCAAAATTAGGGTGTGCGAAGGTTGGCCTTCCATACCCTTAACTTTACCCACCTTAGGGCCGGTTGATGTCAACGGTAATAGGCGTCCGCGCAATTGAACTGCTCCGCGTAGTGAGCCGGGAGATAAAGTAACTCCCACTAAATATACTAATGCGAGCACAAGAATTTACCCCCATTGAAGAAGACATAAGCCGTAGAGGCTTCCTACGAGGACTAGGTGCCGCAGGGGTATCAGCAGCCGCTGGCTCTGCACTTGCAAAGTCTAACCCAATTCAACGAGTAGTAGTAGGACCTGGAGATACAATTTATTCTATTGCTAGAAACTTTGATGTCAGCCCAGAAGAAATCTACAAACTCAACGGCATGAATAGGAATACTAGATTAACTCCAAATCAAGAAATCAAAGTTCCTGACATCGGAGAACCAATTAAAACTCCTGCCAAAGCTGATACTGGCTCACACGCAGATGAATTTGCACAGGCAATGGATCAAGAAGATGTTATTGGTAAAATTGCCACAGGTAAACTAGATCCTAAAACGATTAAATCAAGACCAGAACCGCACAAGGCTCCTGCTCATAAAGAAGTTAATAAACCTAAAGTAGAAATCCGTCAACCTGCAGGTTCTGTACCATGGCAAGATATTGCTCGTTACTGTAAATCACGCTGGAAAATGACTCGTGAACAGATAGCTGGAATTCTAGCCAACATTAAAGTTGAATCACAGTTCAAAGCCGATGACCTACACATG
>Ga0208746_1000561_pt1 | contig 12111 bp, 9 predicted proteins | sample CryBogCBH15Jun09_FD_184623 | JGI IMG/M metagenome (GOLD analysis project Ga0208746, IMG submission 184623) | Freshwater microbial communities from Crystal Bog, Wisconsin, USA - CBH15Jun09 (SPAdes) | ecosystem: Environmental > Aquatic > Freshwater > Lake | place: Crystal Bog, Wisconsin, USA... | reverse complement strand
GATCCCACTGCGCGATTCCGGGAGATGCGGTGTGGCTGAGCTGGGCCAGAACCGCGTGGTACTGCGCCGACGTCAGCAGCACCCAACCATGGGTGAGCGCGGTGATGGACGCCCGATAGGCGTAGTCATCGGGTTCGAGCAAGGAAGGGGACTTGGCGAGCACGGCAATGGCGAAGCCAATGAACGCCACGACCGCCACGCCGATCTCGATGCGGAGGGTGCTTTGAGCGGGCTCCGGTGCTTCGCCATGAGGCGCGGAGGCGGGTTCTGCATCGGGTGCTGGGGGCTGGTGGGCTCCGTCGGGGAGCTCAATGATGGAAGCGTCTTCGGGCGTGGTGTCCATGATGGGCACCGTACTGAGACGAAGTAAGAAGAGGAGAAGACCTCAGTCGGTAGCCGGGGGCCCACCAGCGGGCTTCAAGACGGCCAAGACCTTTTGGTCGTCAATCCACCACGCCGCAATGGCGGCCATGAAGGCGAAGGCTGCGCACCAGAAGAACGGGGCCTTGTAGGCGTCGTAGAAGTGGTTCTGCACGGCGAGGGACTTCGGACCAGAACTTGCGATGATCGGGCCGACCGTCGCCTTGGCGGTGGTCACCTGTGCGGCCAGGATCGAGATCAAGACCGCGATGCCGAGCGAACTCGCCACCTGGCGCTGGGTTGAGAAGAGCGCAGAGGCTCGACCGGTGTCGGCGAAGGGAATCGTCGCGAACGCGGCTGCCTGGAGGGGAATGAACACGAATGCCCAGCACATGCCTCGAGCGAAGAGCACGATGCGGTAGTCCCAGAGGTTGGTGCTCGCAGACGTCCACAACAAGCTCAACATGACGAGTCCGGCAATGGTGAGACCCACCATGAGGAGTCGCCGAGGACCGACCTTCGGGTAGAGGTGTCGGACGATCTGGCTCATCAGGATCACGCCGAGGGCCTGAGGGAAGGTCGTGAGGCCGGACTGCGCTGCTGAGAGTCCGCGCACGGTCTGCAACATGAGCGGCATGAGGAGCACGAGACCGAAGAAGCTCGCGGTGGCGAAGATCGAGGTGATGTTGGTGGCTCGGAAGACCGACTCCTTGAAGAGTCGGAGTGCGAGCAACGGGTCGTGGCGTCGCTCCTCAACGACCACCAGCACAATCCCGAGAACGACGCCGGCGATCAAGAACCCGAGGACCCGCGGACTCGTCCATCCAACGAGCTCTGCCTGGTTGAGCGCATAGAGGATGGAACCGAGCGCTGCACCAGAGAGGATGAATCCAGCGGGGTCAAACTTCGACGTGGCGTGGTGCGCGTACTCCTTCAGGCGCCAGACCCCAAAGGCAAAGGCCAAGATGCCGAAGGGGACGTTGACGTAGAAGATCCAGCGCCATCCGAGCCCATCGGTCAAGTAGCCACCGAGGACAGGGCCGAGGGCAGGGGCCATGAGGGTCGGCACCACCAGGATCGCCGATGCCTTGGCCCGTTCCGCTGGTGGGAATTCTCTGAACAACATCGCGGTGCCGACCGGGGTCATCATGCCGCCGCCGATGCCCTGAACGAAGCGGAACACCGAGAGTTCGGCGAGCGAGTGCGCTTGGCCACAGAGCACCGAGGCTGCAGTGAAGGTGAACAGAGCGAAGAGGAAGATCCGCTTCGTTCCGAACCGATCACCGAGCCATCCCGACGCAGGGATCCAAATCGCCAACGAGAGGAGGTAGCCGAGGACGACCCACGCGAGCTTCGTCGGACTCGTAGATCCGAATTCCTTCCCAATTGCTGGAAGTGCCGTGTTGACGATGGTCCCGTCCATGATGTCCATGAACATGGCCACGACGAAGATGGTCGCAACCGCAGAACGGTCACTCATGTTGCCGAGGAAGCCGAAGGGGCCTCGGTAGTGACGCCGCTCTGCCGGGTAGGTTTCGCTCATAGGGGTCATCCTACGGTCGAGCACGCAACGTCCCCCATACCCGCTCTGGAACAACTGGGAGAATCCTGCGTGCGAACGGTCCTCACTCGAGGACCCTTGGCATCGATGCTCCCTGAGGGACCGGGCGGTCGCGGCGACGTCCTCCATGGCCCTCGACGGCTCATGTCGCGCGACATCGTGGACAGACCGAGAACCTGCCGAGGGTCACTGCGCTGCGAGTGCTTCCTCCCACGCCAACTTGGTCTGCTCGTTGAACGCGACGAGGGTGACCGCGAGGTCTGGCCCATCAACCTCTCGCAGGGTGCGCACACTCACCGCAGCAGCTCGCTCCAAGGGGAACCCGAAGAAGCCAGTCGAAATCGATGGGTAGGCGATCGACGTCAGCCCAGCGCTTCGGAGGCAGGAAATGGAGGCTCGGTAGGCGTCGGCGAGGAGTCGATCGGCGGCGTCGGATGATGCATCGGAGAATCTCGGACCTACAGCGTGGATGATGGCCTCAACGCCCTGCGAGGCGAGGTCGAATGCTGGCGTGATTCGGGCACTCCCCGTCGGGCAGGGAGCGACGCTGTGGCATGCCTGTTGCAGGTGCCGGAGTCCAGCGGCACGGAAGATCGCTCCGCAGACGCCGCTTCCGGCGACCAGCCGTTCATTCGCTGCATTCACGATGGCTTGTGCGGCGTACGGGGTGCCGTGGAGTTCGGTGATGTCGCCGAGGAACACGTTGATCATCGATCAACGGCACTGCGCTCCATGTCCGGGCAAGCCATGACGAGCCTCGCTTCTGGGGGGCAACCTGCCACCTACCAACGGGCGTAGGTGGCGATTTCTTCGGCGAAGGCGATTCGGTCTTCGGCGCTAATCGATGGCTTCGTTCGTTCCAACGCCTGGGCGATGTCGTCGGGACTGATCGCCGTGTCACCCTCGGATGCCAGCGCTCGTTCAAAGGCGGCCTGGGCGGCCTGGCGCATGACGTAGTCCAAATCGGCCAAGGTGTAGCCCTCGGTCTGCTCCACAATGTGCGCGACGTCGACGTGCTCGGTATTGACGTGATCGAAAATTCGGTGCAGCGCTTCGGTCCGGGCCTGAATGTCCGGCGGGCCAATGGGCAACAGGTAGTCGAAACGACCGGTTCGCACAAACGCTGGGTCGAGACGACTGATGTTGTTGGTGGCGCAGATGAGAAGGCGCCCCGGTAGCGCTCGGAAGCCCGGAATTGCTTTGAGCAACTCATTGGTGATGGCCTGACCGGCGCTGTGCTCTTGGCGTCGACTGGCAATCTCGTCGACCTCGTCAATGAAGACCACCGCGTGTTCCACCACTCGGAGCCGGTCGAAGGTCTCTCGAACCCCAGAGGCGATTTCGGTCGCGCTGGACCCCAACTGCGCGGGGAAGACTTCAATGAAGGGCCATCCCAGTCGCCCGGCGACACCGCGCGCGAGCGAGGTTTTTCCCGTTCCCGGGGGGCCGAAGAGAACGGCGGCCCCCGGCGGACGGAGCCCGTGTCGCTCCGCGATCGCGGGGTGGGCGAGCGGCGCAATCAGGGTCCGTTCGATGAGCTCCTTCGTGGTGGAGCCACCACCAAACTCCGACCAGGTCGTGGGCGGAACTACTCGTCCGCCGAGCTCGAGCACCACCTGGGCTTGGTTCGATCCATAGGATTCGCGGCGATTGAAGTACCGCACCGTGGCGGGGCCGGCGTAGCCCTGGTTGACGAAGGCCTCGTCACCAATCTCGCCCTCGTGGAGCAAGGCACTCAGTCGGGTCAGACCCGCTTCAGTCAGGGCTTGCTCGAGGGCCATGAGGAGCGCCGAACCAATTCCTTGATGGCGCCAGGCTTGGGCGATGGCGAGTCGACAGATCCACGCCCGATCACCCTCCACCACACTGCAGGCCGTTCCCACAATCTGCCCATTGGCTTCGGCGACCAGAGCTGGGTCACCGCGAGAGACGCTGCCGATGACTTCGGCGACCGAGAACACGGGCTCACGCCCATGGACCCCGGCTTCATCCCACACCCGGATCGCGACATCAAAGTCAGCCGACTTCATCTCTCGAATGGACCACATCGCCATAGCGCAATGTACCCGACGGAACTCCATGAGACGGGCAGATGGGCCTCGTCCGCCCATGAATCACCTTCACCGGCACCAAAAGCTCGTGGTGGGCGAGGGGGGACTTGAACCCCCACGTCCTTTCGGACACTGGAACCTGAATCCAGCGCGTCTGCCTATTCCGCCACTCGCCCGAGTGGACTTCTGATGCTAGTCCAGAATCACCATTCCACCCCAATGTCGCGGTGCTCGCCTCCAGAGGGGCCCGAGCGCCCGATAGGCTGAGGACATGGGCCTGCAGCAGTTCGAAGAGCGTCTCGGACGCCTCATGGACGGCGCGCTCACGCGGCCATTCAAGAAGACCCTGCAACCGGTGGAGATCGCTCGGAAGCTGACGAGAGAAATGGATCTCAGTCGACGAGTCTCGTCACGGACCCTCATCTCCCCGAACCGTTTCGCCGTCCACGTGGCCACCACCGATGCCGAGCGGTTCTTGACCTTCGCCGACGCTCTGAGTCGTGAACTCGTGGTGTCCGCCAAAGAGCACGCCCAGACCGAGGGCTACAGCTTCATCGGCCCAGTAAGCGTCGAGATCTTCGAAGATCCTGACTTGAAGTCCGGTGACTGCGACATTGAGGGATCGTTCGATGAAACGGCGTCCAAGGGCGTCGTCACGACTCCCGATGGTCGGCGGACGGTCATCGAGGATCGAGAGATCACCATTGGCCGGATCGCAGGATGCGATGTGGTCGTGAACGACACCAACGTGTCTCGTCGCCACGCCAGCGTGGCTCGCAGTGGCGATCAGTTCATCGTCACCGATTTGGGCTCCACCAACGGCACGCTCCTCAACGGGCGACGCATTCAGCAATCCGTACTCCAGGCCGGTGACGTCCTCACCGTCGGAACCACGAAGCTGACCTTTGAGACGGCCTAGGTGACCCTGATGGACCTGGTTGTCGCTGCGAACTACCAGGGGTGGATTCGACCAATCCAAGTCTTCATCTTGGCGTTCGTGTTCCTCTTCTTCTTCCGGGTCATCCGGGCAATCATGGTCGAGTCTCGTCCCCCAATTCGCGACAAACGCCAAGAACGGTCGACCGCATCAGCAGCTGCGAAGAAGACCTGGCTCTACTTGACGGTCTTGGAACCCGAAGACGCCGCAGGTGAACGGTTCCCGCTCAGTGGTGCCTTGACCGTTGGCCGGTCTTCGACCTGCGACGTCAACCTCGCCTACGACCAATTCGCCTCGACGAAGCACGCCACGTTCTCCCGCAACGGCGACGCCGTCACCGTTGAGGATCACGGTTCGACCAATGGGGTGTGGATCGACGGCGAACGGATCGACGGTCCGACCCGAGTGAAGAAGGGGGACCGCGTCCAGATCGGTGAGACGATCTTCGAGGTCACGAAGTGATCATCTTCCGTACCGGTTCCGCGAGCCACGTCGGCAGGGTCCGCTCCGTCAATCAGGACTTCCACTACGAGTCCATGGAGCTCTGCATCGTCGCTGACGGCATGGGCGGTGCTGCTGCTGGTGACGTCGCGTCCCGCCTCGCCGTCGAGACGCTGGCTGCCACCTTCGCCCAACGATCCGCCACCGCAGGAGCGATGCACGCTGGCATCGACGCCGCCAACGCCGTGGTCTACGAGGCCAGCCTCAACACCTTGGAATACGCCGGCATGGGAACGACCATCACCGCGTTCGCTCCGGTGGCTGATCCCGACCTCGGCGACCACGTCGTGATCGCCAACGTCGGCGACTCACGGTGCTACCTCTACACGAACGGCGAACTCCGGCTCATCACCAACGACCATTCGGTCGCCGCCGAGATGGTGCGCAACGGCGAGCTCACGCCGGCCCAGGCAGCCGTGCATCCGCAGCGGCACATGCTCACCCGAGCGCTCGGCGTCGAGGCCGAGGTCGCCGTCGACCTCTTCGAGCTACCTCTGGCTGCTGGGGATCGACTCCTGTTGTGCAGTGATGGCCTCAGCAACGAAGTCGAGAGCGTGGCCATTGCCTCGGTGCTCGGTGATCTCACCGACCCCGTCGCTGCTGCCGGAGCGCTCATCGAGCTCGCCCTCCTCGCTGGAGGGCACGACAACGTGACCGCCCTCGTCATCGACGTCCTCGTCGGTGACGCCACCGCGTCGACGCGCAACCTCGACGCCATTGCCCCACTCGCCGGTGCCCTATCGACCCCACCGGCTGCGAACGACTTGACGGGTTCGGTTCCAGCGATCACCGAGCTCGCACCCCTCACCGATGCCACGACCACGGTGGCTGCTGCGAGCGTGATAGTGAGCGCACCCTCGAGCACTCGGTCGATTCCCGATGGTGCCCCCGCCATCAAGCACCCACGCCTCATCACGGTGCGCACCGTGCTCTTCGTGGCAGCTGCCTTCGCCATCATCTACACAGGGTTCCGGTTCGTCGAGTGGTTCGCCTCGAGCCAGTACTACGTCACGACGTCAGGGAGCGCCATCGTGATCTACCAGGGCCAACCCGGTGGCACGCTCTGGGTGCAGCCGAAGCTGGTCCGCACGAGCGCCACCACCACCGCAGAGATCTTGCCGAGCCGCCTCGCTGACCTCGCAGTCGGCGTGCCCGAGCCGTCCATTGCGGCAGCGACGACCTACATCTCGAACCTGGTGCTCGAGGACTCGGCGGCCAAGAACCCCGGCACAGTGGTGACCACCACGACGACGCCCGTGTGGACACCACCGCCGACGACCACGGTCGTGACGTCAACGAGCCAAGCGACCACGTCGACGACGACGTCGACCACGTCACCGAGCACCACCACGATCGCCACGACGACCACCGCACCGACCACCACGACGGCAGCAGGCTGACGTGGGCCGCAGGATTCAGGGCTTGGCCGTCGTCATGGCCCTGCTGTTCTCGCTGATTCTGATCCAGCTCGTCAATATCCAAGTCGTCCGAGCCCCATCGCTCAACAACTCTCCCTACAACGCTCGAGCAGCCCAGATCGACCAGGACCACCCCCGTGGTGAGATCTTGGCCGCCAATGGTTCGCCGCTCGCCATCTCCAACAAGGCCACCTCCGGGAGCTACCTCTACCAACGCTCCTACCCGTTCGGTCCACTGTTCTCCCAGATCGTCGGTATCGATTCCCCGATCTACGGCAAGTACGGCCTCGAGGCCTCCTACGACAGCTACCTGAAGTCCCACACCTTGGACCCAGAGACCATCGGCCAACTCCTCGTCCCAAAGAGTGGCACCGACACCATTACGACGACCGTGTCGGTCGGCCTCCAAGCGCTCGCCGCCAAGGAGTTGGCGGGTCGTGACGGCGCGGTCGTCGTGCTCGACACCCGAACCGGTGCGGTGCTCGCGATGTACTCGAACCCGACCTACAAGCCCGGCCCGCTCGTCGATCCCTCACCGGCGGTTGAAGCCACCGCGTGGAAGCAGGCGACCTGTCGGGCGTGCAACGACCACGGGTTCGCCGCGCTGACCTCACTGGCGTATCAGTTCACGTTCGCCCCAGGTTCGACCTCCAAGGTGGTCACCTCTGCCGCCACCTTCGACCTCGACCCAGCGCTGCAGTACAAGGACTACCCCGTGATCTCGGCGCTGAATCTCCCCCAGTCCGACAAGCCGCTGCATAACTTCGCCTTCGGCAGCTGCGGCGGCACCTTGCCCATCATGCTCCCGCCATCGTGTGACACCGGCTTCGCCGCCATGGGCCTCGACCTCGGTGGGTCGCGGCTCTCCACCCAGGCCAATCGCTTCGGCTACAACCAGGTCCCCCCACTCGACCTCCCCGGCGTCGCCGCCTCCTCGTTCCCAACCGCGTCGCAGATGAACGCCAACCAGCCCGAGCTCGCCTACTCCGCCATTGGCCAGCAGAACGTCGGCACGACGGCGCTCCAGAACGCGCTCATCGCCGCTGGTGTGGCCAACAAGGGAGCAGTCATGGCTCCGCACCTCGTCGAGCAAGTGCGCGACCAGAACGGCAACGCGGTCTACACCTGGCACCCCCACGTCTGGAAGCAGGCGATGTCGTCCGGCGCTGCTGCTCTCCTCACGCCCATCATGGAGAATGTGGCCGCCTACGGCACCGCCGCCGGGGTCTTCCCCTACAACCTCCACGTCGCAGCCAAGACCGGAACTGCTCAAGCGGGCTACCCCGTCGTGACCAACACCCATGACTGGATGATCGCGTTCGGCCCCAATCCCAACCCGCAGGTCTCGGTGGCGGTCGTCATCCCGTGGCAGCCCATCTCGGGCACTGGAGCCGTGGTCGCTGGTCCGGTCATGCGCTGCATGATGGAAGGGGCCATTGCTTACGAGGCCCACCAGCCGGTTTCTGGCACCTCGACCACCTGCCCGTGAGCGAGTGGTCGTCGCCGCGTGAGGACCGTGTCCTAGGCTGAAGCATCGTGGAACCTGTCGTCAGCCCCCGGACCTTCTCCAACCGCTACGAACTGACGCACCTGATCGCGCGCGGCGGCATGGCGCAGGTCTACCTGGCCCACGATCGCCTACTCGATCGACCAGTTGCGCTCAAGGTGCTGTTCCCTGAACTGTCGGTGGACTTGGCCTTCGTGGAGCGGTTCCGACGCGAAGCCCAAGCAGCGGCAAACCTTGCGCACCCGAACATCGTCCAGGTCTTCGACTGGGGCGAGGACAACGGCTCCTACTTCATCGTCATGGAGTACGTCGAGGGTCGCTCGCTCTCGGCCATGCTGCGCCAGAGCCCTCGCCTGCACCCAACTGAAGCCGCCGAGATCGCGGCCAAGGTTGCCGCCGGTCTCGCCTACGCTCATCGCCGCGGCGTGGTCCATCGTGACGTGAAGCCTGGCAACATCTTGCTCACTCCTGCCGGCGAGGTGAAGGTCACCGACTTCGGCATCGCCCGAGCGGTCAACACCGAAGATTCGCTCACCCAGGTGGGCTCGGTCATGGGGACCGCTGCCTACTTCAGCCCCGAGCAAGCCGAGGGCCTGACCGTCGACGCTCGCAGCGACCTCTACTCCTTGGGCGTCGTGCTCTTCGAGATGCTCACCGGGCGGACCCCCTTCATGGGAGACTCACCAGTGGTCGTGGCGTCCAAGCACGTGCGCGAGCAGGCCCCACTCGCTCGCTCAATCAACCCCAGCGTGCCGGTGCCGCTCGAGGCCATTGTCTCGATGGCCATGGCCAAGGCTCCCTCGGAGCGCTACCAATCCGCAGAGGACTTCCGCGCCGACCTCCTCCGCTTCACTGAAGGCCAGCCGGTCATGGCTGAAGCCAAGTTGGCAGCAATGGCCGACACCGGAGAGGTGGCGGTGACCGGAGCGCTGACCGGCATCGTCGCTGGTGTCGCCGCCGGGGATCCAGCCACTGCGTCGATTCCCGTCGGTGGTCGCCCCTACGCCGTTCCACCAGCCAAGAAGAAGCGTCCAGCCTGGCTCGTTCCCGTCGTGCTCGCCGTCGTGGCGATCGTCGCCATTGCCGTGTTCTTGGTCGGATCTGGTGGTGGCTCCTCAACGAAGCCCATCCCGCAGGTGAGCGGACTGTCGGTCGACCAAGCCACCACCGAACTCCTCCAAGCTGGCTTCACCGTCAAGGGTGAGAAGAAGGTGTCTTCGCCAACCGTCACCGCAGGTCTCGTGGCCGGCACCGACCCAGCAGTTGGGTCTGAGCGGGCTCCGGGCACCCTCGTCACCTTGGAGATCAGCGTCGGCAACGAGCAGCAGGTCACCATTCCTGACCTCACCGGCTACAGCGCCACCGCAGCCCAAGCCAAGCTCAGTAGCCTCGGCCTCAACCCGGTGATCGCCTACATCCCGAGCCCGCTGCCCCAGAACACCGTCATCAGCACCGACCCGGCTGCTGGTACGCAGGTGTGGACGACCTCCAAGGTCACCCTCAACGTGCCCGTCATCGTGTCGCCAACGGTTCCAGCTGTCGTCGGCATGACCCCGGTGAACGCCGGAGCAGCCCTCGCCAGTGCCGGGCTCACCGTTGGCACGACGACGTCTGCGTGCTCAAATACCGTGGCGAGTGGGCTCGTGACCGCGGCCCTTCCCGCACCAGGTGCCAAGGTGCCGACGGGATCAGCCGTTGCCCTCACGATCTCCACTGGGGTCTGCCAAGTGGTCGTGCCCGACGTCACCGGCCAAGACACCGCCACCGCTATCGCCAGCCTGCAGTCCCTCGGACTCACCGCGACGACGAGTGCCTTCGGCGGCGACCCGACCACCTGTGTGGCCAACACCGTTGCCCTCCAGGACACGACCGCTGGCTCGTCGGTGAACTACGGATCGACAATCAACCTAGAGATCTGCCCCGCTCAAGCGTCGGGCTGAGGAATTGCAGTTTGCATCGGTGCCGATGAACTCATCTGTTGTTAGCCTAACTAGCACTTGACTAAACAAGGTAGAGGAGTCTGTCGTGAGGTCCAGTACAAAATTGAGCTTTGGAATTCGGGCCATCGCAATCGCTTTGAGCGGCGTGCTCTTGACCTGCGCCCTACAAGAAGGCAGAAGCGATCATGCTGGCGCAACCTCCAAGCCACCCCAGTTCATCATTGGAAATCCCGCCAACTGGACTACATCAGCTTTCCCAACCCTCAGCGACTGCGGAAATATGGCCTTCTTCAAGTGCTACATCACCCCTGCCATTTCGATTAACTTGACGAAAATTCCAAGCGATTTAATCTCCACGATGACAGTCGGAAGGGGTTCATATTTACGAGTTGGCCTTCCCCAGTCTTGGCATATTTGCGATCTCCGTTGGTACGACAACAAGACTGGAGCGACAATAAACGTCGAAAATCGATGTGACCCAAAGATGTTTGAAAAGGCAGATAAGGATTCAATCTCGTTTCTAAAATCTTTCTATGCGGGCTACTGGTTCTCGGGTGAGATCCGCTGCAGGATTGCCTGCGGTGGTTCTTCAAGTGTCTCAAAACTTGAAATTGGAGACGGATCCTTGGCAGCCCTTTTGCAGTGGGATATCGAATCGGGCAATGTCTCCACGAAAAATGATGGTGCTGTATGGGCGGCAACTCAGTTACGAAATTTCCTCATTTCTATGGGATCGTGGGTAGAACTGAACTACGGGATCCACTCAACGATCAAGAATCCGGACCCATGCTCAACTTTTCAACTCAAGGGTCAACAGATTTCGTCTCTTGAGGCCGCTTGCTTTACTTGGCAGGAAGGATACGCAGCGCTCAATCAATATGAATACCTATCTGAGTTAGTCAAACTCTGCGCAATTCCTCAGATTTTCAACTATCACTCATTCGCTGTGGTGTCCAAGACGACGAAGGACCGAAAGGCAGCCTGCTTGCGACAGCTCTCATTCCCGGTGATCAACTTTGACGCCACCACTGGATGGATTGGAGTTCCACCGCACGCGGTTCCCACTTCCGGAATTATCTATCAAGACTTGAAGGGTGGCGCCGAAGCACTCTGTTTTCCCAAGCGAAATGCGCCCCTGAACTTCATCCGCTCAACGCAGCAACTCGCAGACACATCTGAATTCCCTAGCGAGGGCTCCTTTGAACCTGGTGCTCCCGATTTGGGCTCTGCAATCGGGCGATTCGCCGCGAGACTCGCTGAATCACTCAGCAGTCAGGCCCCCCTCGATCTGACCGTACTGTCAGCGCCATGCTGAGGTGAAGCCCGTCTGCGACCTGATTCTCAGCGTGCTCCTGCGATGAAGCGTCTTATCAACTTGCTTTCCCATGGGGGGAGATGAACGGTACGTCGGGGAGTCGCTAAAGATCCCTTGAGAGGTTCAAGAAGTTCTCGAGCAGGCGTGGCCCCATTGGGGACAGGATTGACTCGGGGTGGAACTGCACCCCTTCGATGAGGAACTCGCGATGGCGCAGTCCCATGATGATGCCGTCGACCGTGGTGGCCGTCACCTCGAGGCAGTCGGGCACGGTTGCTGGATCGACCACGAGGGAGTGGTAGCGGGTCGCGGTGAAGGGGTTCGGGAGACCGACGAAGACCCCCTTGCCTTCGTGGTGCATCTCAGAGACCTTGCCGTGCATGAGCGTTGGCGCTGGAACGACGTCACCACCGAAGACCTCGCCAATGGTCTGATGCCCGAGGCACACCCCGAGGATGGGGATGACGCCGCCGAGACTGCGCACGAGCTCTGCGGAGATCCCGGCATCGCTCGGGCGACCT
>Ga0208746_1000539_pt1 | contig 12381 bp, 16 predicted proteins | sample CryBogCBH15Jun09_FD_184623 | JGI IMG/M metagenome (GOLD analysis project Ga0208746, IMG submission 184623) | Freshwater microbial communities from Crystal Bog, Wisconsin, USA - CBH15Jun09 (SPAdes) | ecosystem: Environmental > Aquatic > Freshwater > Lake | place: Crystal Bog, Wisconsin, USA... | reverse complement strand
CGGTAACTATCGGTAGTACAAGTGTTAGTCTTGGAGGTACAGCAACCACAATATCTGGATTAACTTTAACATCAAGTGCATTTAACGGCACACTTGGAGCAACTACACCAAGCACGGCAGTAGTAACATCTTTGACCGATTCAGGATTAACTGCTGGTCGAGTAAATTACAACGGTACAGGCGGTCTTTTAGTAGATAGTGCCAACATGACGTTTAACGGCACTAGCTTAACTTTAGCTAATGACGCATCTATATCAGGTCTTACTGTTGGTAAGGGTTCAAACGCAGTTGGTGGAAATACAGCATTAGGCTATAATGCGTTGGCATCAGGTTCATTAAGCGGTGGTAGTAATACAGGTATTGGATATTTATCACTAACCACAAACACCACAGGAACAAACAATGTGGGGGTTGGACAGCAGTCTTTACAATTAAACACAGCTGGCGGTTCAAATGTTGGATTAGGGTTTACTGCTTTATATCAAAATACTACTGGAAATTACAATACTTCAGTAGGAACAAATGCTCTTTACTCAAACACCACCGCATCTAATAACACCGCAGTTGGCTATCAGGCTGGGTATTCAAATACTACTGGCACTGGTTTAACTTTGCTTGGTTACTCAGCAGGTTATAGTTTTAGTAAAAGTGGTGGTGATGCTGTATACGCAACTACATTGATTGGTCAATATGCTGGTCAAAACATCACAACTGGAACTGATAACACGTTTGTTGGCGCACAAGCAGCAAATTTTATTACTACTGGTGGCTATAACGTAGGTGTTGGTGGGGGTGCATTAAGAGGTGCATCAGGTACGTCAACTGGTAACTACAATACAGCGATTGGGTTTCAATCATTACAAGCAAACACCACTGCAAATAGCCATACCGCAATAGGTTATCAGTCGCTATATAACAACACAACAGGGGCGCAGAATACAGCATTAGGTTATCAGGCTGGGTACATATATACAACAGGTAACAATAACATAACAATCGGTTACACTGCAAACGGTTCTAGTTCTGCTGCTTCAAATGAAATAACAATTGGTGCTGGTGCGGTAGGTAAAGGTACAAATACGGGTTATATATCTGTTCCGTGCTATCAAAGCAATAATTCAACTTTATGGTCAGTTACTTCTGACCGGCGAATCAAAGAAAACATTGCAACACTAACAGGAAACTTAGACATTATTACTAAGTTACGACCAGTATCATTTAATTATAAAACTGGCGATAAGAAAAAAGATATTTCGTTCATTGCACAAGAATATCAACAAGTATTGCCTGACCAAGTTAATGAACACGCTGCTAACCCAGAAGAAAAAGAAGTTGCTGGTACAGATACTTTGTTAGGGTTAACACCTAATTTAGTACCGTATCTTGTAGGGGCAATTCAAGAACTTAAAGCAGAATTTGACGCATACAAAGCAACTCACCCTTAATAGGAGAATTAAATGGCAACAGTAACAACTTGGACTTGGACAATTAATTCCATGTACACACTACCTAACGTACCGAATCAACCAAACTATGTAGTTAATACATTGTGGACTTTAACTGGCACAGACGGGACACAAACCGCATCTATTGGTGGCAACACACAGTTTACGGTAGAGCAATCCGACCCGAACTTTGTACCTTATGCTAACTTAACGCAGGCTATTGTGATTGGTTGGGTACAAACAGCATTAGGCGAGCAAGGCATTGCTAACTACGAAGCAAACGTACAAGGACAGATTAACAGCTTGGAGAACCCACCAGTATCTCCATCAAATACACCATTACCTTGGTCTAATTAATTTTTTAACGTAGTACAACTTTAGGGGAAAACCATGATTAACTTAAATCATACAATTGAAGAAGTAAACGTCTTATTACACGCATTATCACAAATGGCTTATCGTGATGTTGCTGGACTGATTGACAAATTAAAAGGTCAAGCAGAACCACAAGTACAAGCCATTCAAGCTCAACAACAAGCGCAAGTACAGGCTGCAACACCTGCACCTGAACAAACACAGGAACAACCACAATGAGCGTAAACGCACCATTTACCCCAACTGGTAACACTGTCATCATTACGGCTGCTAATCCTGCTCCAACACCTGTACAAGTCACATCGTATAGTGGTGGTAGCAATCAATACCGTATTCTTAATGCTGGTACGGTTGTTGCATTTTTGGGTTATGGTGGTAACGCTGCTACTGCAACAGCAGGAGCAAATACTCCAAATACGTCTTTAGGTAACTGTTTACCATTGTTGCCGGGTACGGATGAGATTATTACTTTTCAACCAAACGCATACTTTACAGCAAATGCCTCAACATCGTGTGTGTTATACCTGACTCCGGGTGACGGCTCCTAAATGCTTAAGACTGCAAGCTCCCTCATTAATCAACTGTTTTATGCAGGGACTTGGAACGCTTCAACAAATACTCCTACGCTGGTATCTGGTGTAGGAGTTAAAAACACATACTATATTGTTTCTACAGCTGGCACTACAAACCTTGATGGTATTACTGCATGGGGTGTAGGTGATTGGGCTATTTTTAATGGAACAGTATGGGAGAGGATTCTTGGTGGTTCTACAGAAACATTCACTAATATTACCGTTACTGGTCTTACTGGGTATATGTATGCAAACGGTAATAGTGCAGTTACTTCTTCTACTACTATACCGGTGGCAAACGTAACCGGTGCGGTACCGAATACCGTTTACATTTTAGCTGGTACCAATTTAACTGGTGGCGGTGCTTTAACTGGAAATGTCACCATTAACAACCCGTACAATGGTACAGTAACAAGTGTTGCAACAGGAACAGGATTATCTGGTGGACCTATTACATCCAGCGGTACTATTAGCATTACTAATACTTCAGTTGTCTCCGGCACTTATGGTAGTGCTTCTTCAGTATCTCAATTTACTGTAAATGCACAGGGTCAATTAACTGCTGCGTCTAACGTAGCAATCTTAATTGGTAACTCAGGTTTAGTAAATAATTCAGTCACTTATAACGGTGTTGCAGTTGCTTTAGGTTCTTCAGGAACAATTACTGCTGCTAATCCTAATGCGTTAACAATAGGTACTGGTTTATCAGGAACGAGTTATACCGGTGCTTCACCGGTTACTATTGCAATATCAAATACTGCGGTAACTGCAGGTAGTTACGGTAACGCTTCCACAGTAGCTACGTTTACAGTTAATGCTCAAGGACAACTGACAGCTGCTGCTAATACAACAATTTCAATTGCTAATACGCAGGTATCTGGTTTAGGTACCATGTCTACGCAGAACAGTAACAATGTCACCATTACGGGTGGTTCAATTAACGTACAGGCAGTCAATTTAGTATCAACAACTTCTTCAAGTGCTACGTTTGCCACGTCTAGTTTACCTCTTGTGCCAGCAGGGTATATTCAGGTAGACTTAAACGGAACAGTAGTTAAAGTCCCTTACTATGCGGTGTAATCATGGAAAACCAACAAATATTTGATTTTGTAATTGTTATAGCTGGATTTCTAGCTGCATTTGTTGTTAATAAGACAACAAAAGATATAACTCGCATGGAAGAAGATATGAAGAACTTTTCTCGTAGTTATATTTCAAAAGATGATTACCGACCAGACATTGCTGAAATTAAACAAATGCTTAGTAAAATCTTTGACAAATTAGACCAAAAGGTTGATAAATGAATATGGACACGCTCTCCATTGTTAAATTCGGTGATAAAGAGTCACTAGGAGAGTTTTTGTTTGAAAATGGCACACAACACCTGTTATTTTGGGAAACATTGACTGATAAAGGTCAAACATACTCTAAATTCCCTATTACAGATGCCAATGTAGACAACCTAGATGACTGGTTATTGGCTCATCAAGTCGAGCATCAAGCCCTTGCAGGACTCTTAAATTTGAGTAATCCGTTTAATATGTTGGACGTAAACTTTCAAGATGAGAGTGATTTTTACGATTGGTTAGGTACACATTATGATATTCATGTGCAGATTGCCGCAACTTTAGGACTTTAAAAATGACTCCCGTCCCCCAAAAAAATTCAGATTTTGGACAACAAGGTGCTGTAGCACCTAATGTTATGGAAACCTTAAAAACAAAAGGTAAACCCACCCATCCTCCTGAAGTAGAAAAAGCAAAACAACACATCAAAGATTTAATTGTAAAAAAAATTGTAAATTCACAAATATTGATTCAAGCAGGGCAATTAGCCGAACAAGGATTAAAAGACCCTGTTATTTATCAAATGGCTATGCAAATGGCGCAAAAAAATGGTTTGGTTACGGCAGAACAAATGACTGGTGGAAAAAATTACAAAGTATTAGGTATTGCAATTACAGCAGGAAAACTGGCGCAAGAACTTGTTGATGAAGGAATTTGATGGAAGTTTATTGTTCACCTAAAGAAACTGTAGAAGATATATGGAAAGAAGTTTCTGTTTATTTTCAACGTGCTTTAAATAAACATGATGCCGAATATACTTTAGACGATTTAAAAAATTTAATTGTAAATGGCAGTTGGAAATTGTTTGTTTTTATAAATGATGACAACAAAATAAATGGTGCTGCAGTTGTGTCGTTTATTACTTATCCTCGTTCACATACAGCATTTGTTACTTGTATTGGTGGTAATCAATTAGTCAATGAAGAATATTACAAAAAATTTATGGAATTGTTAAAAAATTACGGAGCAACACGGGTACAAGGATATGTGACTGCGTCTATTGAGCGTTTATATCGCAAATTAGGGATTGCTCGAAAAACAACAATGGTGGAGATACCGTTATGAATATTAAATTTTGGAAACATTTTTTCTTTGACCAATTCACTTTATATGGTGGCGGAGGCGGTGGCGGCAAAGGGGGTGGTGGCAAAGGTGGTGGTGGTATATTAAGTGTTATTGTGCCTGTACTAGAAGTTGCTGCCGCAGTAGTTGCTGCTCCGATTGTCGGTCCAGCTATTGCTGCTGATATGGGTATAGTTGGTGCTAGTGAAGCAACAACGGCTGCTATTGGTGCTGCCGCTGTTAGTGGAACAACGTCTGCTGTTAACACAGCTATTGCTGGCGGAAATCCAGCAGATGTAATTAAAGCCGGATTAACGGGTGCAGCATCCGGAGCGGTTGGTTCTGAAATTGGAAGTGTTGCAAATGCTGCTGTTCCCGATATTGGACAAACTGGTGCTTCTGTTGTTGGAGGAGCGGCTAAAGGTGCTGTTGCTCCTGCATTGTCAGGCGGTAATATTGGTGCTGGTGCAGCAGGTGGAGCATTAGGTTCTGCGTTAGGAACAAATATTGGTGGTACGGTTGGTAATGTTATTGGTGGTGCTGCCGGAAGCGGTACTGCTGCTGCATTGTCGGGCGGAGATGTTCCGGCATCTATTCTTACTGGTGCTGCTTCACAATTAGGTGGAAGTTTAGCAAAAAATGCAACTACAACCCCAACAACTCCTACTGATACAACAACTCCTGTTGATACCGTTGCAACAACTCCTGTTGATACCGCTGCAACAACTCCTGTTGATACAACCATTCCAACAAATACAAAAGACGTTGGAGAAATAACGGTTACAGCAAATAAAGACCAGCCAATACTTAATTTAATTAGCCCTACTGGACCTACGACAATCCCATCTGATATTACAGATAAAGGTGAAATTACGGTCACAGCAAACAAAGACAAACCAGTATTAGATTTAATTAATCCAACAGATGTTGGAGAGATTACTATTGATGCAACAAAAGACAATGCGGCAAATACAACAGTTACGGCAAGCAAAGATAATGTACCGTCAAGCAATAATACTGTTTCACTTCTATCGCCAAGTGTAGTACCATCTAAAAGCACAAGCACATCTAAAACACCCGGTTCATCATCGGCAGCATTGTTAGGGCAAGCATTAGGTACTACGCAACCCGACACATCTTTAGTTGGTGGTTCTCCTATTTTAGATGGTGAAAAAGGTAAGAAAAGAAATGTTTGGAATACTGAATCTTTGAAATCAGCATTGGGGATTGTATAATGGCACTATCAAAAGCACTAGGCACTGACCTATCATCACTAGCAAAAATACTACAATCTAAAGGTCGGGGTAAAGACACCGTTCTTGCACACATTACCCCTAAAGAAGCTGCATTATTAAAAGCTAGAGGTGGTCGTGGCAGCATTAATCCTGACACCGGTTTAGTGGAGTTTGAAAACGAGGGTGATTACAATATTGGTAATGTCCCATCTTTGGGTGATGCGCCAGTAACACAAGCACCGGCTATAGAACAACCAAGTACACAAGATGTATCTCCTAATATTGCTGCTACACCGGGATACGGTGAGGGCGCACCAACAGGTAATGCAACACAAGTACAAGAATCTGGTTTTACTGCACCGGAATTTAGTTCAGTTCCTGCATTTTCACCGTCTACCATACAAGCTGGTACTAGACCAACACCTACAGATTTAGCAACTTTTCAAGCACAAAATCCTCCTCCCACTGACGTTCCGGGAGCTATGGCATCCCTTAGTCAAGGTACTAAATTAGACCAATCTAATTTTATTAATCAAGCATTACAAAAATTACAGACTCCTGAAATGCTCGGTAAATTAGGGCTTACTGGAGGTTTAGGAATATACAACGCAATACAAAATAGACAAGCACAAGCCGGTAATGATGCAGCTGTAGCACAAAAACAAGCGTTAGCTGCACCATATCAACAACAGGGTCAGCAATTAGTGGGTGTTGCTCAACGTGGTGAATTAACTCCAGCTAATCAACAGGTTATACAACAACAACGTGCTAGACTTGCTCAAGCGTCTGCAAATATGGGTGGTGTTGGTCAGCAGCAAATTGAGAATCAAATTAGTTCATTAACAGCTAATTTATTGCAAAACCAATATCAATACGGATTACAAGTGATGCAGATTGGTGACAATATTTCTCTTGGTGCTATTAATACACAGTTGCAATTAGACCAACAATTAAATGCTGCTAATAAACAATTCTATATGGGACTTGCTAATTTAGTTGCTGGTAGTCCTACATACATTAATCAAACAAAGGTAGGTGGATAATGGCTGATATGTCTGCACTTACAGGAGCTTTAGGCACAGAGCTAGGTTCCTCTATTAACAATTTAGCTAATATTGACCCAACAAAAGGTGTTTCAGAAAAGTTGTACTTGCAACAATCTAAAAATATTTTAGATGCTCAAAAAAATATGGCTTTAGAAGAAGTCTACTTTAAAGGACAAGCTGCTGATTATCAAAAAGCACAAAGTGATGCTTACTTAGCAAAACAAAAAAAAGAATATGAAGATACTTCAGAAAAAACCAAAAAATTAGAAGAGCAGCAAAATTGGGAATATCCTGAGTTTCATCCAACACAAACCAACTTACAAGATATGGCTACTATTTTTAGTCTTGTCGGAATTGTAGGAACAATGCTTGGCGGTGGTGGTCGCAATGCTGGAATGAACGCTTTATCTGGAATGACCGGCATGATGGAAGGTTGGAAAAAAGGTGAAAAAGAAAAATTCAATCAAGAAAAAATTACTTTTGATGAAAACATCAAAGTTATGGAACAAAAAAATAATGCTCTGCAAAAACGGATTGAACAAGTTACTAAAGATTCTGTTCGTAATAGGGAGGCAGCAAAAGATGAGTACGCTGTCTTATTAGCTGAAAATCCATATTTAAAAAAATTGGATGCTATTGGTGGTGTAAAAAGTGTTATTACTGGTGCTGCGGAAGCAAATAAAGGAATGTTGAATTTATTAGAATTTAAAGAAAGAAAAGAAGAGCGAGAACAAGCGAGAAGAGAAAAAGTTGCACAAAAAATTGCACATACTTCTGCAGATAGATATGGTTTTGGGGATATTGTGGCAGCAGCTTCAAATGAGGCATCAGCGGCTATTAAAAACATTATGGGTTTACCAATGGAAAGTACATCGGGTATATTTGGTGGTCGTACAACAACAAGTTTGTTTACAGCGCCAGTTGATGCAATGGCTAACAAAATTACTTCAGAAACAGCACAGCGTTATAACGTAGAATCTGGAAAACTTGCTTACAGTTTAGCTCAATTAATGAGTGGCGGTAGAGCTGCTAGAGTTAATGATGTTGCGCAAATGAATAGTATTCTTAGTATTAAAGAAGGTGACACACTTGAAACTGTGGCAACAAAAGTTGCTGAGGCACGACAAATAGCAGAAAGAACAATGGAAGTTCGAGCAAGAAGTTCAAGCACGGACCCCGGATTAAGAGAAGTTTTTAAAGAAAATTTAGCAACTGTACAACAAGTTGTTCCATTTACAGTTGATGATATTAATAAATTTGTTATTAATCGAGACAAATCAACAACATTAATAGATGCTTTATCAAAAAAATATACATCACAAGATAAATACAGTGACCCAGATAAAGAAGCTCGCTATCAAAAATGGTTGAAGGAAAATCCACAATGACAGAAAACGAAGAATTTGAATTTCGTGCTAGAGCGGAAAAAGAAAGGGCAACAAAAAATTTGCCTGAACAAACAAAACCTAAAGACAAATCTCTTATGGAAATGGAAGAAAGGATGTCTAAAGTTGACCCTGAATCTATTTTTGGTCAAGTTCAACAAGGCGCAAAAATTGGTTTTCAAGAAGTTGGTGAAGCCGGAAAACAATATTTATCTGGCGGTGTTACTCCAGAACAATCAAAAAGATTACAAGATTTACAACAACAAAAACAAAAATTAGGAGATGTTGGTAAAGCTGCTACTTATTTGCCAGAAACCGTTGCAACTATTCCTGCAATTATGGCAGCACCGGCTATTGGTACTGGTGCTAGTTTGGCAGCATTATTAGGCACAACTGGATTGTCTCAGGCAATTATGAGACCTGTTGAAAAAGAAACAAAAGGAACTAAAGATTTTATTAAAGAAAAAGCACAACAAGTAGTAGAGGGTGTAAAAGGTGCGGAAGAAGGATTGTTAACAGGTTTAGGAATATTTAAAGGTATTCCTGCGGCTGGAAAATATTTAGCAGAAAAATACGTTGGTGGAAAAACTCAACCAGCAATTACAGACTTGGCAAAAAATTTAGAAAAAAAAGGTGTTATATTAGACCCTGCACAACTTAGACCAGAAAAACCAATTAGTTCACCGGGTTATAAAACACCGGCACAAATTAATAATGAAAAAATATTTACAAGAGAAGCAACAAAAGAAACTGGTTTAGAAACAGAAAATATAACTCCTGAATTTTTAAGAGAACGAAAAGATAAACTTTCTAAAAATTACGACAAAATATTTAATAGAAATTTTGAAATTGACAAACCGTTTGTTGATAAATTGCAAGAAATATCTGATTTTGAACAACGAGTAAATCCTGCTGGTTCACGTCAAATTATTGGTACTGCTAAAAATTTAGTCAACAGATATCAAGAAGAAGCTCTTACGCAACAATTGCAACAACTACAACAAAGAATAAAAAATACAACACGAAAGCAGGGACCGTCTGTTGGTGGTGTCCCACAAAGTGTAAGAAAAGATTTTCCAACTTTGTATTTAAAAGGTGACGCAAAAGCTCCACCTTGGATGGATGATGTAACTAATGCTGTCAACGAATTATCAGATAGTCTTGGATTGCCAAAACCTCCAAAGGTTTATTCTGGTCCGCCTCGCCGTTCTTCTTTATATGGATTAGCAACAGGTGATGGTGATTTAATTGTTGTTTCAAGTAATTTAGATAGAAACGGTGCGGTAGCTACAGCATTGCATGAATTTGGTCATAATGTAGAATTTCAATTATTTGCATACGCACCACAAGCTGTACAAAAAGAAATTATGGCTTCTTATCTTAATCAAAAAGCCACGTTACCTAAAGGTGGTTTAACAACGGAACAGCACAGACCAATTACAGCAGATAAATATGGACCGGGTGTAAGAGATTTACCGGCGGTAGGTTCTTATGAAACATATTTACGCAATTTTAATGAATGGTTTGCTGAACAAACATCACGTTGGATTACAACAACGCAAGCACCAACAAATACTGTTGAAAAGTTTTTTAAAGGTGTTGCAGACGTATGGAAATCTATTTATGCAAGAGTTAAAGGTTCAATACCATTAGTTCAAGAAGTTGACCAATTTTTTAAGTCTAATTGGAAAGGTAATTTAATTAATGATATTGTTCCACCTAATACTTTTGCAGACTCTCCAATGAATCTAGGTGATATTACAGCTAAAATACCGGGTACAGAATTACAAAGGTTGCGGTCAAATTTAAGAGATGTTGCTAACACAAATACTGATGGTGCAATAAGAGAAGCTGCTAGAAATTTTGTTACACAAATTGATGCTATGGTAGGTCGTGAAAATCCACAATTATTAGAGGCATTAATAGACACAAATAGAAAATATGCGGCTACTATGACTTTAGCTAACGGTATTGAAAAAGGGTTTGTTACTCAAGGAAAAATAAGTCCACAAGGTTTAGGTAATCATTTAGCACAACAAATATACGGTTATGGTTTAGGAACAACTAATCATCCTTTGTATGACTTAGGTTACGCTGGGCAACAATTACGATTAAACTCAAGAGCGGAAGGTACAACCATAGAACCTGCTGTTGGATTGGGAGCAAAAACAAAAGCATTGGGAAGAGTGTTAGGAACTGGATTAGGTTCACGTTCTCAATTAGGAAGAAAAATACAACGTAGAATATCGGAACAATAATGCCTAAAAAACAAGATAAGGGTATTAACCCAGACTTAGAAGATGCTATCAATAATATGTTGGCTGACATGAAAACGAATGAAGAGTGGACGTTGACTGACAAAATGAAGATATTAGATAGAGCGTTAAAGTTAGAGGCAATTAAATTAAAGATTGCTGACGAGGGTTGGGGTAGTGGATTACTTGATGATAATGATGATAACGAGTAGAATGTGAATATCAATCATCAAAACGGGGGTTTACATGGATGCAGTTGCTGTCGTGCGTATAGCGTTAGGGGTCATCTCAGACCGGTTATTAACTATTCTTGGATTAAGTCTGAGTTTTGGATTATGTTGCTGGACAATGTGGGACCCAAAATATGAAAGAGTGATTGTGGTTGCATTATTCAGCATCTACAGTTATATTTTACTTATTAAAATGGAGAGTAAAGATGAGCGATACAGGAACCAAACAAAAGAAATCTAACTTAGTTGTTGGTGATAATTTGTCATGGGGACAGAAATTTGCTGACCCAGTAAGACCACAAAAAATTTCCGACAACACCGGCATGAATGACAGATACCAATTAGGTAAAATGCCTAAAGGTGGTTTTCAGTCTGTTTGGGATTTTAGTGGCGGTCCTTATTCCACTAAATTATCTCCTACAAGTAAGCCAGAGAAGAAAGTGAAGTTTTAATATGGCACAGTCCACCTTTTCAATGTCACAACATGGCAGGACTGAGTCTTTTGAGTTACAAGTATCAAGAGGTCAAATTCCATACCATGCTCCACAAAACATCTTTGCGTATGGAACGACTCCTGCTACTGCTGGGGTATTTAGAACCGTATGGGAAAATATGTCAACTACTGACTATGTTTTTCCTACCTCTGCTTCTACAATGACATTAGTCAGTACAGTCAATACGGATACTGCAACAATTACTATTTCTGGATTAGATGCTAATTACAACATTCTTACTGAAAATTTAGTATTGAATGGTACGACAAACGTAACCACTGTAAATAGTTATTTTAGAATCAACGTCATATATGTATCAACAGGCTCAGCTACCAATCCTACTGGTGTCATAACCTTGTCTGTAAGCTCTACAGTGTATGCACAGATTAACACGCAAGTTGTTAATGGTGTGACTACAAGTATTGGTACGTCACAGATGGCTGTATTTACCGTTCCTACTGGTTATACATTTTATGGATGGAGATATGGTGCGTATTCTAGTTTTAATGGTAATACGGCTAACTACACAACGTATCGTGCATTAACCAATCTTTCTTCAGGTGTACAGCGTGTAATTGTTCAAACTCCGTTTAATACGACTTATGAAGTACAGAGACACTATCCATTCCCTTATGCTGCCGGAACAGATTTAAGATTTCAAGTTGCAAGTAGTGTAGCGACAGCAGCGGCAGTCAGTGTTAATATAGGTGGTGTTTTAATACTTAATGAGACAACATCAGCTGGGTATTAATATCGGGGGTTAATCTATGCGTAGGTTAACAAATGGAAGATTATGGTATTGCAAGCGGAGTTAAGGGTCTATCTGAGAGTCTCAACTCCACCAGAGAAGCTGGTAAAGAGCTTACTAAAACAATAGAAGGTATCCAACACGATGCCTTGGATGTGGCTCAACAAGAGTTACAACAACTCAAAAAG
>Ga0208746_1000525_pt1 | contig 12630 bp, 5 predicted proteins | sample CryBogCBH15Jun09_FD_184623 | JGI IMG/M metagenome (GOLD analysis project Ga0208746, IMG submission 184623) | Freshwater microbial communities from Crystal Bog, Wisconsin, USA - CBH15Jun09 (SPAdes) | ecosystem: Environmental > Aquatic > Freshwater > Lake | place: Crystal Bog, Wisconsin, USA... | reverse complement strand
TGCTGCAGGTCACAAAATAAAATTTGGTGTTAGACCTAAACTATAATGGCTAAAGCCTCTAAAGAAACGTTCTATTTAGGTAATAAAAACTTACCTGTACCCGAGACTAACTTTCAATGGAATGAGGCCATGATTGAAGACTTGGAGCGTGCGCGTAAGTCTATATTACACTTTTCTCGTTTCTTCTACATTGTTAATCTTGACGAAGGTAAACAACCAATTAAGCTTTATAACTATCAAAAGCGTATTTTAAAAGCACTTGTTGATCATAGATTTAATGTTGTATTAGCAAGTAGACAGATTGGTAAAGCATTAGCGTTAGACACACCAATACCCACACCTAACGGCTGGACTACAATGGGAGAATTAAAGACCGGTGATAAAGTTTACGGTTCAGATGGTAACGCGTGTAATGTTACTCAAGCACATGATATATTATATAATAGAGATTGCTATAAGGTTACTTTTGATAACGGAGAAAATATAATAGCTGATGCTGAACATTTATGGTTTACACAAAGTAGAAAAGAAAGAAATAGTAAGGGTTCAGTAAAAACAACAAAACAACTATTTGATACTTTAGAAACATATGGTGAAGAACCTAACCATAGAATACCAACAAATATTAACGGTATAGAAGGAATTAAAAAAAACTTACCTATAGATCCATATGTGCTCGGGTTATGGCTCGGAGATGGAGCAAGTGATGTTAATTCAATTACAGTAGGTAAAAGAGATATAACTGAAATAATTGATATATTAAAAAACCAGCAAACTCAGTTTGATAAACTAACATTAAAAGAATATAATACAGACGTATATACGTTGAGAATATCGGTAAATGAAAATGTACAAACAAAAGGTCTACTGTCATTATTAACATCTAATAATTTAAGAAATAATAAACATATACCTGTAGAATATATGTTAGCAAGCAGAGAGCAAAGACTACACCTCTTACAGGGATTAATAGATAGCGATGGTTATATTAATAAAGGTGGTGTTTGTCAATTTTACAATACTAATATACCTTTAGCTAAACAAGTGAAAGAGCTAACTGAAAGCTTGGGTTATAAGGTCACATATAAAGAATATATACCAAAGCTTTATGGTGTTGAATGTGAACCAGCGGCTTGTATTACATTTACACCCATTGAGTATATTTGTAGGTTATCGTTTAAACGTAATAGATTAAATATAAAGCCATTTGAAGTGCAATCTAAATTTAGATCTCAATGGCATTATATTAAAAATATAGAAAAGGTAGACTCAGTTCCGGTACGCTGTATAACTGTTGATAGCTCGGATAGCTTATATCTTTGTGGTAAGCAATATATACCTACCCACAATACAACCATCCTAACTATATTTGCTTTATGGATGATTTGTTTCCAGGACGATTATAGAGTATTATTAATTGCTAATAAAGAAGCAACAGCTATTAATATTTTTAAGCGTATTCGGTTGGCGTATGAAATGTTACCGAACTTTTTGAAACCGGGTGTTATAAACTATGCTAAAACCGGTTTAGAGTTAGCTAACGGTAGTTCAATTGGTATTAGTACCACCACATCTGATGCTGCCAGAGGTGAATCTATTAACTGTCTACTCATTGACGAAGCTGCATTTATTCCGCCTGAGTTTATGAACGACTTTTGGGAATCAGTATTCCCTGTAGTTTCGTCTTCGAAGAAGTCCAAAATTTTTATGTTATCAACACCTAATGGTGTGGGCAACTTATTTTATAATATATATACAGAATCTTTAGACAACAGTAATGGTTGGCACAATGAAAGAGTGGACTGGTGGGAGGTGCCTGGTAGAGATGAAAAGTGGAGAGATATGACAGCTAAGGCTCTTGGTTCTGTAGAAGCATTTAATCAAGAATATGGTAATGAATTTAGAGCAGCTGGTGAAAACGCTTTAGATAGTGACTTAATGTTAGAGTTCGAAAAAACAGCTCCAGAACCCATATTAACAAGCGATGATGAATGCTATAAGATTTATGTAGAAAGAAAACCAAGACATTTCTATACAATTGGGGTTGACGTTGGAGATGGTATTGGTAGAGCTAACTCTGCTATTCAAGTACTGGATATTACGGATTTAACCAATATAGAACAGGTCGCTACGTACGCAAATAACAAGCTTGACCCTTTTAATTTTGCTGGGAAATTAGTGGAAATAGCCCACGAATGGGGAAGGCCACCTTTGTTAGTAGAACGCAATAATTGCGGTGCTCAGGTTATAGATGCATTAATACATACTCACAATTATGAAAGCTTAATAAAGTACACACCGAGTATGGGTACGTTTACTGAAAAGGCGGATAGAGATAATAGAATGGGCGTATACTCGCACACTAATAGTAAGTTCAATGCAATGGCAAACTTACGTTATTGGATGTCTACTTTAAAGTGTCTTAAGTTGTACGACAAAGAAACCATTAATGAGTTTAAAACATATGTTAAACAAGCCAATGGTGTGTGGAAAAAACAATCAGATCGTTATTTAGACGATAGAGTAGAGTCCTTAATATGGGCATTATTTGCTTTAGATACTAAAGTAGTAGAACAGTTTTATGAAGTAATGGAAAGAGATGGTAATGGTAAACCACTAAAAATAGCTCCGTTAGATTGGGACCCGTTTAGTGTGGGTGATATTGAACTACCAAGCCAAAAAGATTTATATAATAGGTACGAAAAAGGTAAAAGTCCAGATGCAACAGTACGTAACCCAACTATATTTGCCGGTAAAGACAATAACTCTGACGTTGATGAGTTATACGCACAGGGATGGAAGCCGCTGAACTTCAATTCAGCTTCTGGTCGTTTAAACGGTGGAATGTTTTAGTACATAAAAAAAAGCCGTTATTGCTAACGGCTTTGTAAACTGTACTATGTCTAAGTCTTAAGCAAAGAGATCGTCGCCAACCTTTGGCTCTTTAGTAGCACCTGCTGTAAACTTCTTTGTGTTTTGAAGTTTCTTGATATCGCCGTGCTCTTCTTTTGGTTCTGGCTCATTACGGATCTTACCATCTTCAGCTTTACCACCTGTAGCTTTGTTTGTACCTTTTGTACTTGCTACAACTGGCTTGCTAACTGAATCAGGATTACCCTTCTTTAAGGAACCATTAGCTTTAGTTAAAACATGACCTTCGTCTTCTGCTTCAACTTCTTCAGCTACCATTCCTTCATCTTCGGTATGGCCAGCAATTTCTTGATCTTCATCAGGTAAATCACCGTGTTCAGCATCTACTTCTTTATCTTTCTTTAAAAATGAAAGAACCTTTTCAAGCATTTCAATAGCTTCCTCATGTGTAGGAAGTTCTTCGTGCTGCATTTCATCGCCGCCCATTTCAGCACCATCTGCAGCTGCGTCAGTAGCAGGCATTACACCAGCTTCTTCTTCATCGTGCATCATTGCTTCTTCGTTTTCGTTGAATGGAACACCTTTGATTGCGTTCTCATATAGTTGATCGAATTTTGATTTTGACATAGTAAACTTTGGTTTGTAGATATATTTATTGTTTTCAGCTACAGTTTCTTTAACTTTTTCTTTAGCAGTAGTATTTTTCTCTGCTTCTGTATCTGCTTCTCCTTCTTTTGCTTCATGCTCTTCTTTACCTTCCTCTTCATCTTTCATTTTCTTAGCATCAGCGCCTGGATCTTCCATTTTATCTACGGGCTTAAAGCCGCTCTTTTTTGGATTTAATCCAGCAGGACCGCTTTTTGGTAATGGTGGTGTAACTTCTGCACCATCAACCTTTTTAACACCAGGACCGCCCCCGAGTGCACTTCCGGCCTTAACCATGTTCTCAGTTAGATATACACTTGTATCTGTATGTTCTACAGCTTGAGTAGCTTTTTCATTAACTACATCAGGAACTGAAATATTAGCAGCGGCAATATTTCCATAAAGTTCGCCGAGGTCGGATAGGTTTTTAATCTTCATTTACAATATTATTTAGTATATCTGGCTGTAAATCTATAGATTATAGTAAATAATTTTAATGTGTGCGTCTTTTCTATCTAAATATTGTATTGATACTGGTACATATACACCACCAGGTGTTGATGGTGTTGGGGATCAATTAAGTGGTGGATACAATTGTACGTACGGAACAAGCGGTGTTAGATTTCTTAATGTTGCTGATAACAGCGCGCAGATATCTTTATTCAATAGTTGGTGGCAAGAACAAATAAGTCAATATGGGCAGCAAATTAACTATTATATAAATGGTTATAATTTATCCGCTCATGATTATCTATATGGAGAGCATACATTATTAAGATATGCCCCACCTATTCCAATGGTAATGGCAATCCAGTTAAGTAATGATAATGTTATATTAAGCAAATTCGGTTTACAGGGTGAAGCAGATTTAACGGCTTGGATTGGTATAAACACTTTCACAACAACGGTTACCGCAGTTAGCGGTGCGCTTTCTGCATATAACTACGAACCTAAAGCAGGAGATCTCATAGAGTTAGCAGAATACGGTTCTACCCGCCCTAATGGTAGATCAGGTAAAGTATTTGAAATAACAGAACGTCTTGATGAATCCGGTGGTGAAGAATCTAACCAAATTATGGGCCATTATATATGGACTATAAAAGCGAAACGTTATGAATGGAATTACGAACTTAGTGCTCCACGTGAAAAGAAAATGGATCAAGTATATGACAACAAATATGAAGGTCCAGTTAACAGTTTACCAAAAGTACTGGAAACAAAAGAATATACGCAATTTGTTGATAAACCTTCAGCAGAAGTATTTGATTATAGAGAGAACGCTCAATCCAATACATTAGTATACGGTGACTACGAAGACACTAATGTACTTGTAAGGTTAATTGGTGTCACAAATCAAGCCGGTACAGTTACCGGTGCAGTTGCAGTTTCCGGCGCAAACACGTACTTAGTAGCTAAGAGTCCTAATAACTAACAGATGTATCAATAAGTATTTACCTCCTTCCATGTCCGTAGATTATCCAAATTTAATATTTCCTCACGAACTACCAACGGTACCAAGTTTATCTGGACAGGACCTAATTTATCTTGAACAACCAAACGGAGACGGTACATACACGTCATATGCTGTTTCGTTATCAGCATTATTTGGGTGGAGCGGTGCAAGTGGTGGTGGCGGTGGTGGTTCAGGTATTTCTGGCTTTAGTGGTTACAGTGGTTACTCCGGTGCGTCTGGCGCACCTGGTGGTACGTCAGGTTATTCTGGTTATAGTGGTACGCAAGGTATACAGGGTATACCAGGCATTCAAGGTATTTCTGGTTACTCGGGTTTCTCCGGTGCAGCTGGTTCGGATTATGTTTTCCCGTCAAACTTGACAGTATCTTTAGCTCCAGGTTATACATTTGGTCAATATAAAAACGGAGACGTTATACCTGCCTCAGGTTTAACTGTACAGCAAGTTATTAATTTAGCTATTAGTGGTGTGGTACCTACCCCGACACCTACACCGGTCGTCACTTATACACCGACTCCGGCCCCTACAAGTACGCCTACAGTAACTCCAACCCCTGTACCTACAAGTACACCTGTTCCAACAGCTACAGCTACTCCTACACCAACAGTTACACCAACACCTACTGTAACACCAACACCTACAGTAACTCATACTCCTGCTCCAACAGCTACCCCAACACCGACACCAACAGCTACTCCAACTCCAACACCTACTGGTATGGCTGGTGTAATATACTTTGGTCCTTCTGCAGCTGTACCAACTACTTCAAGCGATGTACAAGCCTTAAGTTCTACGTACACAAATGGCGCAAATCCATTCAATTTCTGGACAGGAACGACTTATAACAACTTTACAGTAGCTTTACCTGCTGCAAACAATTTAGTAACTATTATAGATGCAAATGCATTCTTTGTTGATTTGACAGATCACTTCAGCACTCAAAGCACGGTAAGCATAACAGTGGGTGGAACTCCTACTACCTATAACCTATATACTATGACGAACGCTATACCATATAGTCCTTCGCATAAACTATTAGTAACATTCTCGTAACATGGCATTAACTCCAGGCTTAGAAATTCCATTTGGTATACAACCAGTCAACCCGGTACCGGTTGATACGTGGTCAGGTCCTTATTATGGACCAAACGAAACCGCAGCAAAAGCAGCAGCTAATGCAGCAATACCTCAAGCAATAAGATTTCAATCATTACAGGTTCGTCTTATTATTGCAGGTGTGCCTTATATATACTGGTACGATACAGGTACGACAGATACTGACTTACACATATTTTCAACAGGTGGTGGTGGTACATCTGGTTACTCTGGTTATTCGGGTGTTAGTGGCTGGTCTGGTATATCTGGTTATTCAGGCTTTAACGCTAACAACCAATCTGTAACATATACAAATTCGTTTAGTGCAGGTCAAGCAATTTATAAAACAACAGGTGGTTACGATTTAGCTTTAGCAAACGATATTAATACTTCTGAAGTTATAGGGGTAGTACAATCTGCAAATAGTAGCGAATTCACATATGTTATTAATGGTTATATTTCAGGACTAACTGGTATTGAAGATGCTACATGTTATTACCTTTCAGACACAGTACCCGGTCAAATAACAACAGATGCTCCTACTGCAAGTGGTAGTGTCATTAAACCGGTATTAATTGGTACAGGTACAACAACTGGTGTGGTTGTTGAATTTCCTGGAGTAATAATTGGTAGTACAAACAATGGTACCAGTGGTTATTTAGCACGTTGGACTGGTGCCCATTCTTTAGGTAATAGTAGTATATTTGATAGCGGTCCAGATGTTATAATAGACGCCACCACAACTATTAATGGTGATTTTAATATTCTTGGCACATACCTTTTAAGTGGTGTACCGGTTTTCGATGGTGTTAGTGGTGTATCGGGTTATAGTGGTTATAGTGGTACAAATGGTACTAATGGTATAAGTGGTATGTCCGGTAAGAGTGGTTATAGTGGTTGGTCAGGTTATTCTGGTTCCGGTGTTTCAGGTTATAGCGGTTATTCAGGTATTTCTGGTTTTTCAGGCTTTAGTGGTTATTCCGGTATAAACGGTATAATAGGTGTAAATGGTACTTCCGGTTACTCTGGTATATCTGGTTACTCCGGTTATAGTGGTATAGATAGTTTAGGCTTCAACTATCGTGGTCAATATGACAACACTCAAACATATAGTATTAACGACATTGTTACTAACGGTCAAAATTTATATGTAGCTTTAGCTTCATCAACCAACCCAGGTATAGTTTTAACTAATACAGCTGTTTGGAATAAATCAGTTACAGGTACTTCAGGCTATTCTGGTTGGTCTGGTATATCCGGTTTTAGTGGTTTAGGTTTTTCAGGTAAGTCTGGTTACTCAGGTTATTCTGGTACTAACGGTACCAATGGTGCTTCTGGTTATAGCGGTATATCAGGTTACTCTGGTACTGCAGGTGCAAGCGGTATATCAGGTTATTCTGGTGCAGCAGGTACAGGAAGTGGATCTATTAACTATTCTGATGTTATAGTTGTAAGCACAAAAGCTGATAATTATTGGACTGCATATACATTAACTGGGAATGTTGAAGGGTTATATAGCAATTCGCCTTTAACGTTAAGTTCTCAAACTGTATACGGTAAACAGTTTAGTAGTGGTACTAAAACACTTATTGTAAATGATGGACCAATACACACTAATAGTACGTATGGTATAGTAGTTGAATTTCCTTCAAGCCCAAACGTGGGGGATGTTATTAGTGCTCCTTGTGTCACAATAACTAATATAGTTAGTGCCGGTTATTTTGTTCCGGGTACTGTATATACAATTGTAACACCTGGCGATACTAATTGGTCTTCTGTAGGTGCATCACAAAATTATTCAGGATTTACTTTTACAGCTACCAGTGCTGGTACGTGGGATCCAGGAGCTGGTACAGCTTCAACCCCGGCTGGAGTAGCTTACTTAATATTTAAACCAGCCTCAGGACAAGTAGCTGTACTACAATTCCAAGGTGGTGGTCAAGTATATCCATTTGGTCAAGGTGCTTCTTATATTGCAGCTTATGTTCCGCTCGGTGGACAATTTGGAGCTCAACCTATCACTTGGGTATATGCAGGGGTAATGGGTGGTGTACCGACTTGGTATCAAATGTACTTCTAATCTTAAGCTGTTCGGGATATATTTAGTTTAAAACTAAATTAAGGCTTTTTATAATAAATTATTAAAAAGCCCACTTAAAAGATATAAATAATTTGTAATAACCCAATAAATTTATGTCATTACCCAATCGAGGCGCTTTTTCTGCAGTTTATAATCCAATCGGTGTATCAGGTTTCTCTGGTTACTCTGGTTCCGGTGTGTCCGGTTATAGTGGCTGGTCTGGTGTATCTGGTATCTCAGGCTGGTCTGGTATCTCTGGCTATAGTGGCTGGAGCGGTATATCTGGCTTTAGCGGTACATCTGGTTACAGCGGTACATCAGGCTTTTCAGGCTGGAGCGGTATTTCTGGTTGGTCAGGTATTTCAGGCTGGTCTGGTTGGTCAGGTATTTCTGGCTTCAGCGGCTTCTCAGGTTGGTCTGGACAATCGGGTTATTCAGGCACATCTGGCTTCTCAGGCTTTAGTGGTATTTCAGGCTGGTCCGGTATTTCGGGCTTTAGCGGTACATCAGGCTGGAGTGGTATCTCTGGTTGGTCTGGCATAAGCGGTTGGTCAGGTATTTCTGGCTGGTCTGGTATAAGCGGTTATTCTGGTACATCAGGCTGGAGCGGTATTTCGGGTTATTCTGGTACGTCTGGCTTCTCAGGCTTTAGTGGTATCTCTGGTTGGTCAGGCATTTCTGGCTTCAGCGGTACGTCAGGCTGGTCCGGTATTTCCGGTTGGTCTGGTATTTCTGGTATTTCCGGTTGGTCTGGTATATCAGGCTTTAGCGGCTTTAGTGGTATTTCAGGCTTTAGCGGTACTTCAGGTTATTCTGGTACCTCAGGCTTCTCTGGTTGGTCAGGCATTTCTGGTTGGTCTGGTTATTCAGGCTACTCTGGTTGGTCTGGCGTAAGCGGTATTTCAGGTTGGTCTGGTATTAGTGGCTGGAGTGGTATCTCAGGCTGGTCTGGTATTTCAGGCTTCAGTGGTACGTCTGGCTTCTCAGGCTTTAGCGGTATTTCAGGCTTCTCTGGTTGGTCAGGCATTTCTGGCTTCTCTGGTTATAGCGGCGTAAGCGGTTGGTCAGGTATTTCTGGCTGGTCTGGTATTAGTGGCTTTAGCGGTATTAGCGGTTACTCCGGTTGGTCAGGTATTTCAGGTTGGTCTGGTATTTCAGGCTTCTCTGGTTACTCTGGTACAAATGGTACGTCAGTAACTATTATTGGTACAGTTCCTACAGTCGGAGTCGATCCTCAAACAACATTAAATACAGCTTACCCAAGCGCAGTTAATGGTAATGGTGTTATTGATGAAGCATCTGGCGATTTATGGGTATACGGTAATGGTGTATGGGCAAACGTTGGCCAAGTAAAAGGTGACTCAGGCTTCTCTGGTTGGTCTGGTATATCCGGTTGGTCCGGTATTTCAGGTTGGTCAGGTATTAGCGGCTGGTCTGGCTTTAGCGGTATTTCTGGCTGGTCTGGTATTAGTGGCTTTAGCGGTATTTCAGGCTATTCTGGTACATCAGGCTTTAGCGGCTTCTCTGGTATTAGTGGTTACAGCGGTTACTCTGGTACGTCTGGTTATAGCGGCTGGTCCGGTATTTCAGGTTGGTCAGGTATCTCTGGCTGGTCTGGTATTAGCGGTTTCTCTGGCACTTCGGGCTGGAGCGGTATTAGTGGCTTCTCAGGCTACTCCGGTATATCGGGCTTTAGCGGTACATCTGGCTATAGCGGTATTTCTGGTTGGTCAGGCTTTAGCGGTATTTCAGGTTGGAGCGGTATTTCAGGCTTCTCTGGTACCTCAGGTTGGTCTGGCATAAGCGGTTGGTCAGGTATTTCTGGCTACTCCGGTTGGTCTGGTATTAGCGGTTATAGCGGCTGGTCTGGTATTTCAGGCTTCTCTGGTACATCAGGCTACTCTGGTATTTCAGGTTGGTCAGGTATTTCTGGCTGGTCTGGTATTTCAGGCTTTAGCGGTACCTCAGGTTGGTCAGGCATTTCTGGCTTTAGTGGCTGGTCTGGTATTTCAGGCTGGTCTGGTTGGTCAGGTATTAGCGGTTATAGTGGCTGGTCTGGCATTAGCGGCTTCAGCGGTACTTCTGGCTACTCCGGTATTTCAGGTTGGTCAGGCTGGTCTGGTATATCCGGTTGGTCTGGCATAAGTGGCTGGTCCGGCTTTAGCGGTATTAGCGGTTGGTCAGGTATATCTGGTATTTCCGGTTACTCTGGCTGGTCTGGTATTTCAGGTTACTCTGGTATCAGTGGCTATAGCGGCTGGTCCGGTATTAGCGGTTGGTCAGGTATTTCTGGTTACTCAGGCTACTCTGGTTGGTCTGGTATCAGTGGTGCTGACGCAACATTACAATTAACAATTCCATATTCAAACGACTTTACACCTGGTACTGTAATTTACAGAGATCAGAGTGGTTCGTACCTACGTGCAAAAGCAGACAGTATTTCTACTGTTGATGCAATTGGTATCGTACAAGACGCAACAGGAAGTCAGTTTACAATCGTATACAACGGTCAAATTTCAAACCTCTCTGGTTTAACAGATGGTTACGGTTATTACCTATCTGATCAAACAGCTGGTGCATTAACAGATACAGCTCCTTCATTAAGTGGCTCGTTCATTAAGCCAATGTTAATCGCTACAAGCGATTCAACAGGTGTTGTAGTTGAATATCCAGCAACTCAAATCGGTTCTACAAACAACGGTACAAGCGGTTACCTTGCATTATGGACAAGTAATCAAACACTTGGTAATAGCTTAGTAACACAAGTAGGCAACACAATTCACTTTGACGGTAACTTCGAAGTTACAGGTACAATTTCAATGAGTGGCGCAAACTTGCAAGGCTACTCAGGCTATTCTGGTTACTCTGGCGCTAACGGTGCTTCTGCTTCGTCAGGTTATTCTGGTTATAGTGGTATAAGCGGGTACAGTGGTTATTCAGGTATTTCCGGTTACAGTGGTATCTCAGGTTATAGCGGATATATAGGTATATCAGGTTATAGCGGTATTTCAGGTTATTCTGGTATAAGTGGGTATTCTGGTATAAGTGGCTATAGTGGTATATCTGGTTGGTCCGGTTATAGTGGTATCTCAGGCTATAGCGGTATTAGCGGTTGGTCAGGTTACAGTGGCTATAGTGGTCCTCAAGGTGATCCTGGCGTACAAGGATTTGCTGGTAATGACGGTACTTCCGGCTTCTCAGGTTGGTCTGGTATTTCAGGCTACTCTGGTACTTCAGGCTTTAGCGGTTATAGTGGTACATCAGGTTACTCTGGTACATCTGGCTTCTCAGGCTTCTCTGGTACATCAGGTTATTCTGGTACATCAGGCTTTAGCGGTATTTCAGGCTATTCTGGTACTTCAGGCTTTAGCGGTATAAGCGGCTTTAGCGGTTATAGTGGTACATCAGGTTACTCTGGTACATCTGGCTTCTCAGGCTTCTCTGGTACATCAGGTTATTCTGGTACATCAGGCTTTAGCGGTATAAGCGGTTATAGCGGTATCTCAGGCTTTAGCGGTATCTCAGGCTTTAGCGGTTATTCCGGTATAAGCGGTTATAGTGGTACATCTGGCTTCTCAGGCTTCTCTGGTACATCAGGTTATTCTGGTACATCAGGCTTTAGCGGCTTTAGCGGTACTTCAGGCTTTAGCGGCTTCTCTGGTATTAGTGGCTTTAGCGGTATCAGTGGCTACTCTGGTACATCTGGTTGGTCTGGTCAAACAGGCGCATCGGTATACGGTAGAACATACTTCTTCAATGAAACAGATAGTGATCAAACATCTTATGAAAGTTTGACATTACAACCAGGCGGTGGTTCAGTAAACGATGACGTTGTTGTAGTATCTACCGGTAATAGCTCACTTGCAAGCCCAGTATTAATTGATGGTTATTTAACACCAGCTGGTGAACCTGGGCTAACAGAAATACCTGCAGGTCTGTGGGATATTGAATTTTTCCGTAAAGTAAATTCAAATTCAGCAAACTTTGTATTCCAAGTATATACTTGGGTCAATGCAACAAGCAGTACAGGTACATTAATATTAAGTGCAGATTCTGGTGCGGTAACAGATACAACTACAACATATCAAAAAGTATCTTATGCTACAAATAGTATTACAACACTAAATGCAGCAGACAGAATCTTAACACAGGTTTACGCATACTCAACAAGTTCGTCGTCAGTATCTGCTACATTCATATATAACGGTACTACTAACTATTCAGTATTACGTTCACCAATCGGTCAAGGTGCTACAGGTGCTTCTGGTTACTCAGGTTATTCTGGCATTGGCACTTCGGGTTATTCTGGTACATCTGGTTATTCAGGCTTCTCGGGATACTCTGGTATTTCGGGCTACTCTGGTACTTCTGGCTTCTCAGGCTTTAGCGGTACTTCAGGTTATTCTGGTACATCAGGCTTTAGTGGCTTCAGCGGTACATCTGGTTACTCAGGCTTTAGCGGTACTT
>Ga0208746_1000505_pt1 | contig 12983 bp, 14 predicted proteins | sample CryBogCBH15Jun09_FD_184623 | JGI IMG/M metagenome (GOLD analysis project Ga0208746, IMG submission 184623) | Freshwater microbial communities from Crystal Bog, Wisconsin, USA - CBH15Jun09 (SPAdes) | ecosystem: Environmental > Aquatic > Freshwater > Lake | place: Crystal Bog, Wisconsin, USA... | reverse complement strand
TTTGTGTAGCAAGGGTTACTCCGTCTCTCAACAAAATTCTGTTTTGTTGAAGTCCAAGAGCAGACTCGTAAGTCAACCCAAACTGGTTCATAGCAATTGGAATAAAGTTTCCATTAAGAGATTGTGTACTGTACTTGGTGTACAAGAGACTAGCAATCGTTTGCTCAGTGTCTAATTCAAATCCAAAGTTGGATAGGAAACTATAAAGAACGGGGTTAGACCAGTCAGAGGACGCAGTGTAGGCCTGTGAAATCTTATAGATGTCTGGTAGGTAGTTGTACATTGTCTGAGTGTTATTAAAGTTCTTTACTGAAACGCTAAAGGCAGTACCTACTTGCAACCATTTGTATAGTGTGAGGTCATAGGTAAAAATAGAGTAATAGTAATACTGCCCTTGAATCAGCCCTGTGTCGTTGTAATAGACCGGGGTAGAACTACCAAACAAAGAATTAACAATCTGTGTTCCATCCCATGGGTTGATAGGGAACCCATAAGGGTTACGAACAACTACGAGAGTAGACCATGAATTAGTTGGACTTTCCCAGTTAAGGGCAATAGAGCCATAGCCTGAAGGCTTGGCTGTAAAGGGCACAACTGTGTCCGGGCCATACTTAGATAGCCCGTAGTAGTTAATTCCATAACGGGACATTAGTTAAGTATTCCTCCCGTAGTGTTGATAGTGACACTACCAATACCGGACGCGGAAGAACTAGCAACAGTTCCAATCTCATACAGGGTAGGCAATTCATTAGCCGCACAGAGAATGTCCCCAACGGTTAAAGCAGTAGTAACTCCTATAGTTGCCACACCACCAGATGTATAAATTGCTCCAGAAGCGGCAGTTGTAGCAATTGTAAAGTTTGCTCCGGTAGCCGCGGTTATAACGCCAGACAAATTAAGTGTAGGGCCTGTGTTAGTTATGCCTGTTACATAGACCGTTTGGCCAACTGTAAAAGTGTTGGTTGCTGTGTATGTTACTGATGTAGAAGTAGCAGTTGCTCCAGTAACTGTTACGGTTACTGGGGTTGAAGAGACGTTGGCTGCAACAAGGGTATAGGTAAAGGTAGTACCCGTTACTCCAGTAATTACAACTGTTCCATTAAAAGTACTGTCTACATTAGAGACAAGAACTGTTTGGCCAACTGTTAGGTTGTGGGTTGTTGAAGTAGTTAACGTTGCGACGTTAGATGTAAGAGCCTTATTGCTGATAGTAAACGTCTGGTCTTGGTCAGCACGTACTAACTTTTTAATGCTTTGATAGGCCACGCCTTGAACACTTGAGATTGTGTTGCTTAGGGTGGCCACGGAAAGAGTCTCACCAAAATACACGTTATCAATGTAAAGGATGCTGTTAATAGCATTAGTAACGTTAGCAAGCACAGAACTTTGGCTGTACTGAGGAGAGACGGTGATGTTTACAATTAAGTAGACACCCACATACTTAGGCGGCTGAAAAGTAACTGTAGTGTTGGCAGGAGCCTTATCTACAAGATAAGCAAGGACGTTAGTAGCAATCGTATTAAAGGTAGTCGTTGGTGTTACATTGTCTCCGCCAACGCCAGCGTCCCCAAGAGGAGCAATGTAAAGGGTTACTGAAGAATAGGTGCTTGCTACGGCTGAGGCTTTTGCTACTCCGACGACCTGCACTGCAAGGTTTGAGTAGTCGGTTAAAGAGACGGCGCGGTTAATAGAACGAATACTTAATGGAGTGTTGTATCTAATAGAGTCAGTAGATTCTGGGTCAGCGCCTCCGGTGGCCGCACCATTTACTGTGTCTACTAAGTTTGCTGAGTTCGCTACTGTAAGGCCGGCAGGTACCGAACTAAAGGTAGGAACACTAATAATGTTGGTAATTGTTCCTGAAGGAACATTGCCTAAAGAGCCAAGCCCTATACGGTACGTAACTAAAATGTTTGCTCCTACAGGTGGGATACGTCCGCTGACACCATCACCAAATGAGATGTACGAGTAGTTATTAGTGTCAGTAGAAACTACAAATACTGGGTCGTATCCGGCAGAGTCAATAAGGTATTGAACCTGTGTGTACGAAACGCTGTTAATAGAGACTTTAATAGATGAACCAATAACATTTGGAAGATTAAGTTTGTAAAATTGGTTGGCCAGCCCTGTAGATGGGCCTTGAGTTTCTGGAGCATTAAGGATTGTGTACCCTTGGGTCGCGGCGACAACAATTGAGCCATTTATAGCACCAGATTTAGCAGGAACAGTGGCGGCAGCGTTAGTCTCAAAAAGAACCTGAGTAGTTGTTCCGTTTGCCGTAAGGGTAGTTCCTACCTGCGTTAAAGCGGGAAGAGTAATAGGTGAGGCGGTTGAGTTTTGAAAAGTAAGGTTGACAGTGGAAGGAACGTTTGTTGTTGGGATGTACCCCATTAAATTTGCAATTTGCAAAACACTAGCACGTTGAGAGGCCGTAGCAATAAACGATTCATTAGCGGCACGGTCAATGTAGTAGTTAATAATGTCGCCCATGTAAGCAAACAATTCAAGCAAGGTCATACCAAAGTCGGCTGGGTCACGAGAGGTCCACTGTGGGGAGAAGTTAGGTATGTTGGCAGTCATGTCCGCCAAGATGGCTGTGTAGTCCCTAGAGGTATAACTGACAGTAGGTATGTAGTTATTAACGGTTGCCATTTGGTACCTCCGAGATTATGTCTCCTGATTGATTAACAACATTTGTTTTAACTGAAACGGTTGTTGGCGTTCCACTGCTTCCATACTTATAGGTAATGTTGGCGTTAAGAACCCCATTACCATCAATTACCGCTTCTACATTTAACAGGGTTAGATAAGGAAGCCATTTGTTAAAGCCAGTAGAAATTTCTTGGTTAATCATTGTTATAGCGTTATTTGTGTTTTCAAAGGCTGTGGCGCGTACACGTGTCCCAAAGGTTGGGCGCATGACCCTTTCATTAACTAAGGTCATACATACAAGTACTACCCGGTCTTGGTAAATTTTTCCTTGGTCGGCTGTTGTAGTTACGCGGCCTGTGGCATCAAATGAGAAGGGCAACGAGATAGCCAACGTCATAGTTGTACTCCCATCCATACCGGGTAATTAGGGTCACCAGCGATAAACATGACCCATACTTTTTGTCCTACGTTAGGGACAGAGGTATGAGTGCTATGTGCTGAGTTTAATGTAACTGAGTGCGTGTGACTGCCGAAAGTACTGACGACTGTTCCCGTAGAGACAACGGTATCGGTGTGTGCCGTATGCGTTGTGTTGTCCGTAACGGGCAGGCAAGGAAGCGCCCAGTCAGTTTCTGAAGGCCCTAAAACTTGTGGGACTTGAAGTTTGATTCTGTTAATAGTTAATGGGTCGTTTGTGTTGGTGCAAACGCCCTCATAGATTCCATAAAAGCGCTTGTCATAACTAGGGATGCTGTTGTCGTATGTCATTAGAGTCTTGGTATTCCCGCTAGAATCCTGCTTGGAATAGCATTTACATCTACTGTTGGCGCTTTAGTACTACTAAGAATAGGCGTAGTAGACCGCCACACAGCACTATTAGATACACCCTTAGTACGGTTGTTAAGTGAACCAAAAGCGCCTTTCGACTGTGGCCCAATGTCTCGCGTTGTTCTGATTAAGGTAGTAGCCGGCTTTACTGTTGTTTGACGTACCCCCGGAATAATGGTTCTGGTTGGGTTTTTATGTGGAAGAGGGATAGTTTGCCCATCGGTCCACGCAATAGCCTCCCCAAGAGAATCGGAGCCTAGATGCAAAATAGTTGTGTAGAGATAAGCGTTTCTTTGCTCTTCAATGATTCTGTGCTCTGTTCCTAAAATGGTCCAATAGCCTGTGTATTGTGAGCCAATACCTGTTAGGTAGACAGGAACGTCTGGGCGCAAATTAGGGTTACCAATCACTTCCGCGGTAGCCCTATACGGAAATCGGTTTCTTTCTTCAGCCGCTTGTGCTTCATAGTTGGCAACTACAGCGTTGGTAGCAACTACGTGGGTTGCGTACCTGTCAAAAAACTCAGGAACAGAGTGTGAGCGCGTTACTCTAGCCCTATTCTGCTGTGTAATAGCCATAGGTTGAAGACTTACAGAGTCAACACCGGACACAGACACTGCGGCCTTATGGTCACCATCATAAGAGATTGATTGCCCAATTACTGGGGTAAAAGAGTAAAGGGTTGAGCCGCTGGGGTCGTTTGGGTCTCTCATGTCAAAGACAGGGGCTTCAGAGCGCTTAGAGGCATACTCGTAGAGCATTGGTTGAAAATAAATCTCTGTATTTTCCGTGCGAAGGCTGTAGCCAGACTGTTTTGCTAAACGAACACACATTTCCCAATCAGTATGTCCGGCCTGAGCAACTTGTGGGTAAACCCGTGGGTGGGGAACTGCAAAACAAGCAAACCCATTTTTAGCCGCAATAGTGTTAATGATGCTATCTGCTGTAAGTCCTTTGTAAATCTGTTGAGACTCATTCTTCATTACCATTGAGGCGCTAATGGCAGTGAGTTCAGTAATGCTTTTACCGGGCTGCCTATCTACCGCAATGTGGTGAATGTAACCATAAAAAGTTCTAGAGGCCCCTTTGTCAGTGATGACAAACTTTATAGGGGAGCCTTCTTTAAGAACCTCATGGTCTACATCCCAATCACGAAATTGAATTGTCGCTATTTCATGCTCATACAAGTTTTGGTAAAAGGACATGGAGTAGACAGTTTTAGGGCCAGCGTCCGTGTCTGGAAAAGAAACGGTCACATAGTTAGACACTTGGAATCCTTAAGACAGTTCCTGCTGGGATAGTCGTCAGGTCCACAGAGGGGTTGAACTCAGCAATAACCCACCAGTACAACGGGTTGCGGTAGTACTTTGTGGCTAACTGGTCTAGACGTTCGCCTTGTACGTATGTGTGCTCGTAGTACGTAAGGGTAGAGACATTGCTAAATTGATAGAAGACAACCGGGTTAGAGGCTCCATTTGGCGTTTTGGCAATAAAGTCTACAGTTGAGTACTCGTACCTTGAGCCTTTATAGATAGCCATTTACTTCCCCGCATTTACTAGGGCTACACGAGAGAAAGCGTTAAAGGAGACGTTGATGTCTGTGTGAATAGGAATCATGTCTTCGGTGAATACAGAGTGGGTAATTTGCATACTCTCTATCCAACCAATGTACGAAAGGCTGTCTGGGTTAGGACCAAACTGAATAGCAACAGCAGTAGGTTGAAGAAACCCTAAGTCTGCGGTTTTTCTATTTAGAGCGTTGACCCATACTTGGCCATTTTTGCCTGAGCCATTGAGCATCCTAAGGATGTACTCAACATCTGCCATTGTTCCTTTACGAAGAAGGTCTTGAACCTGCGATGCTGGGTCTTGAACTGCGGTGGTTGGGTACCCTGTTGTGTAATACGTTTTAGCAATGTCAGTAAATGATGGGGCGCCGGGGTACGTTGTGTTGAGCAACGCTCTAAAAGAAGCAAAATCATTTATTCTGTCAATAGTAATTGTAAATTGCAGAGTCTCCATTGCGGTAAACAGCCCAGAAGAAGCAGAAAATTTATCTAAGTTACTTGGCACTACATTGGCATTTCTAGCAAGCACTGTAGAAATAGATGTAGGGTTCCATAAAAATTGAAAGCCCCAGTAGTTATCTGTAGCGTTATTAGGACTTCCTACAATCGTGGGGTCTGCTCCGGAAGTAGGTGTAGTAGTTATGCCTGTTCCCGGCGCTGTACTTGTACCAGAATCGTCATACTGGTACATGATGGCGCGGCGTGTGTTATGCTGAATTTGGCTTAAAGTTGGGCGATTACTAGAGGCGTCCACGCCATTGTTGTCTCTTGTAATGGTGCTATCTAAAGAGCCCGGGGACAGTGGTAAACTCCAAGAGTGTGGTGGCAAGTTGTACTTCATAATGTTAGGGTGCGCGTAAACAGCCGTTTGGTCTGGCTGTGGGGAAGGTTTAATCTGTGTACTTGCTAGGGTTGAACTTAAAGTTCCACTTTTTGCAATAGTTACCGTAGATAAAAAAGTTTGTTGTGCGCCTTTTACACCCAAGTATTTATTTACAGCAGCCTGTTGTTGCAACTGATACAAAACTTGGGGGTCTACTTTGCTGGTATCAAGTGGTAAAGAACTTTTACCAGAGACTAAAGGGTTTGCGGTTCCCATTACTTTTTACCTGCCTGAGTTAGTAGTTGGTTATTTTTAAGGTGCTGATTAATGGCATCGGCTGTTTTCTTAGGGTCAGTTGCGCCATTAATAACAATGCTAATTCCCCCGTAGTTGTAATTAGTAGAACTACCACCAACAGAGGCCTGTGTACCAAAGGCGCGGGCCTGTGCTTCTGCAAGACGTGTGGCCGCGGTTGGGTCTGGGGCTACTTGGTATGCAGAAGACCCTGAAGAACCAGAGGCAGTAGAGGGCGTTAATGTTGTAGAGCCGTAATGGCCACCGTCCCAACTAGAGGCTTGCATTGCTTTTAAGAAGTTAGCAGTAGAAGTTCCGCCATTTTTTAGAATGTTAACGATGTTGGTATAGCCTCGGGCATCTGCCCCTTGACCTGTCAAAGTTCCAATGGTTGCTTGAAGCCCTTGGTTCCAAGAGTTGTATGCTTGAACTCCACCACCTGCTTTATGGCTGTTATAGTTCGTAGAACCATTCATCTGGTAAGAGGTGTTTAGAGGATTAAATGAGGCTGTGTTGTGCCAGTTACCTCCCTCTTTACCTTCCCAATACACAAGGTCGGCAATAGCCTGTGGAGTAGCGTTAGCCCCAAGGCCCTTAAGAAGTTGCGTAGCAAATCCACCAGCGGTCATGTTGCCGCCGTTTTGCCGGCCAATAACGTGGTTTGGAATGATGGTTCCATCGGTTTTAGGCACAAAAAGTTCTGGGCCTTTTTCACCAACGATGTACGGAACGCTTTGGTTTGTAGGGCCTCCCTCTGCTTTACCCCCACCAAAAATTCCTTTTATACCTGCAAAGAAACCTTTACCTCCGCCAATAGCGGCAGTTAAGTCACTCATAGCCGCGGCTAAGTTGCTCATACCAGTACCGATGTCTTGAGAGCCAGCAAAACCCCCTGCGGTAGCAGCAGATGTAGAAGTCAACAAGTTTGTGTCGGCAGAGGTTTTACTGGCCATGTTACGGATAGTGGCAGATTGAATACCTGCATTAACCATTTGCTCTTTGTTGATAGAACTAAGGGGGGCGCCATTAAAAGTGGCTTTGGCAAGAAGCATGTCTCCGACCATCTTAATCATCATTGGGTCTCCACCAAAGAGACCATTAAGCATGTTGTAAATACCAAAACCGGGTTGCATAGAGAACTGAATGTCTTTCTTAGTCATTGAGCCAGAAGGACTACTGCTCTTTAAGTAGGACCAAATCTTGTCTACTACTTGAGGTAAAGGAAGCATTGAACCGTCTTGTTGGCGAATGTTGATACCGATGGTGCGTGCAAGGTTGACTGTGTTAGCAGAGTTCAACGTGCTACCTATTGCTTGAGTAGCCTGTGTCAACCCAATGCCGGGAGTGAAGTTTGAGGCTTGGGCGGCGCCTTGCATAACTTGATTGAAGTTATTAACTCCGCTAAGGCCAGATGCTTGAGCAGAGATAAGAGCATTAGTTGAATCCATGCTGTTAAGAGCGGTTCCGTTGTGAGCCAGACTCTTCTGTAAAGAACGAACACCACCTGCACCATTAAGGCCGCCTTGGCCATAAAATGCAGAACGCTGTGTCAGTAAGTCTTGAACAACGGCCATTGGAACACCGGGCAGGTAATTTGAAATAGCAGTAGCCGCGCCACTTACGGAAGCCGCCATACCTGATGGGGAGGATGCAATCTTGTTTATAAACCCGCTTCCACCGCCACCCATTCCAGCGCTTGCGGCAGATGCACCAAATACTCCTGAGCCAGAACTTGGCGGAGGAGGTGGTGGTGGGCCTGATGAAGCAATCTTGTATGAAGCATCACTTACACCGCTACTGCCACTTCCCATGTTTGCCCCCATTGGGGACATGCCTCTCATAGCGCGGCTGGCAGATTGAATTTTTGGAAGTAGAGTGTTTTCTACGACACCTGACAGTTTGTAAATGTCATTGATGATGTTAGTGACGGTAGCGGACATGCCGCCAAGACCTAGGGAGACTTTACTGTCGTCCATCTCTACCTCCTAACCCTATTAGCGCGTTCTATCCAGTTAGTACGTTCTCGTGGCGTTAAGGTTCTTACATCTGTAAGAGTCCAACTTGGCCAACTTCTGAGTAGTAGTTCATACTCATCAAGTAAGTACGTGTACTTTGTCTCGTTATAGACGAAACAAATCTGCAAGTCCAAGTGGCAGAGGGATAATCTCTCCACATGCCTTGCAGGTCTTCTTCACCTCCCCAAGGCGTGGGCCCGGGTTTTTCTTAAGAATCTCGTCAATAATTTTGGCGCGGTCTGCTATGCCAAAATTAAGAACTGTGCTGGCTCCTAAAGAAGGCTCGCCGTTTACCGAAAGAACACAGCCGGACAGCAAGAGAGTATTAATCTCAGCCGACTTTTTATCCATGTTCTCAAGCAACTTACGTTGGGTAACTCCTGTAGGTAGTGCTACTTCTACATAGCCTTTTTTAGTTTCAATTTTCCAAGAACGGGAATCTGTAAGTTCAACGACTGGTACATCTTCGGTTAGGTCAATAACAACTTCTTGCTCTTCATTACAATTACCACAACGAGTAACAAACTCTATGGTTTCTCCCAAAGTTACTTTACGAATCCCAATAAGGATTGCGTCGCGGTCACCAGAAAGAAGAGTGTCTAGGTCATCATGTGTGGCATCTTGGCTGCCAAGTTTTTTTAGGCCACGCTCTAAAATAGTTGTAATAGAACGCCCAATGTTTGGGGCCTTAGCGATTGCTTCCTCATCTACGCCAGTAAGTTCTCTTACTTCAGCAGTTTTAATGAGTTCTCCGTTTGAAAGAAAACCACCGGGTAGGTGGACCTCAGTGCTAACAGGGGCTTTAGTAGATACTTCTACCTCAACCCCTGCTTGCGCTTGAGCAGCAAATTTATTAATAAGTTCAGCGTCTGTTATTACTTGTGGTTCAGTCACGATTAGTTCTCCTTGTTATCTATTAGTACGCGGTAACTGCTAGGCCGTCTACTGGCTTTCCATTTGGCTTAACAAAGAACACAGAAAGTCCTTCGTGAACTAGTTGCATGGTCTCAAACAAGATGGCACCGTTAGTGGCATCAAGGTCTGTAAATCCCAAAGAAGTAATCCATGCGTTATGAATCTTGAACTTCATTACTGGGGTGTCTGCGCTAGCGTTTGTGTTGGGATGCTGGTTAACCGTCAGCACCACATCAACACGGAAGTTTCTTCCAGCCGTTGATAGTGATGGGTTTGGGTTAAGGCCAGAACCTTGAGCGGCTGTAAAAAGACCGCGCATCCATGTAATTGCTTGGTCATTACCAAATAGAACACCACGGGTAAAGGTGATAGGACTAAAAGTGGTCATGCCCGGAATCTGGTGAACAGTGGTGTTGTAGCCACCTTCACGGTATTGAATGGCTTGGGTGTTTAGGTTAAGGCCGCTGATGTTGGTGAATCCTCCAACCCAACCAGTTGACACTCCACTTGAAGGAGTATTAACTGCTGAGGAGTCCTTGATACGCTTGTCAAAAACTCCAGTAGTGTCTGCCGTTGAGGGTTGAAAACTGGCACTAAATCGAAACCCGCGTAAAGGGTCTGTAGCCAGACTTGAGTTATAGGTACTAAGTGTCGTACTTGCCATTTGGCTTTATCTCCTTACGCGATAGTGACGGTAGTTCCGCCACTGTATTGTCCGATGTTGATTACTACGTATTCAGCAGGACGTTGCAATGCAACGCCCACTTGAATGTTTACATAGCCATTGTCAATGGCTGTTTGAGGGTTAAGGTCTGCGTCGCACTTTACAAAGAAAGCGCTAGAAGGGTCTGTTCCAGACAAGCCTCCCTGAGACCAGAACGAATTAAGAAAGGCATTGCAAGTTGCTTCAAGGCTGTCCCATAGGCGTTGGTCGTTTGGTTCAAAAACCGCATAGGCCGTTAAATCTTTGAGAGATTTCTCTAGGTAAATAAGTGTTCTACGAATTGGAACATAGCGGTCTACATAGCCTTGCTTCAAAGTACGAGCGCCATAAACAACAATTCCAGAACCGGGCACATACTTAATGGCGTTTACTGGAACGGTGCCCGCATTAAGGGAGTCTAGGTCACTAGAACTCAAAGACGTTACAGACACTGCTCCGGCAATTCTTGCTTGCAATCCAGCAGGCGCTTTGAAAACTCCACGAGTAGCATCGGTTTTTGCATAGATGCCAACAACCGATGCTCCAGCACCGACAGTTTTTACGGCACCAGTAATTGCTCCTACACCGACTGTAGGGTCAGCAATAGTAACCGGTGGGTAGTAAACTGCGGCTTGAGAAGTAATTGGCGAGTATGTTGCGGCTAAAGTAAGTTGGTTAGCGGCAGTGTCATTGATGCCGTCAATAACTACAAATACATCTCCACGACCTACAGCGTACGAAATAGCCGCGTTAATCGTTGTTGCGTCTGTATACCCGGGAACATTTAGGACCAATGATTGAGTTATTAAATCAAATGGGCTTGGGCTTCCAAAAGCGTAAGTAACGATTGTGGAGCCTGTTACGGCTGACCCATCATTACCAGAAGATAGAGACTGGTTAGTAATAACCGCGGGGTTGTTAGTTGGGGCTGTAGAGGCAGAGGCAAGGTCTGTTGCCGCAAGCCACGTAGAGTTGTTGTTAATTACGTTAACTGCGTAGCGGGCGTCAGAGGAGGCCATTGTAATGTCAGTCCACTGTTCAACAATGTTTCCTGCTGTGCTTCCGTTGTAGTAAACAATTAGATTAAAATAGCCAGCAGAAGACCCAGCGGTAGTGCTGACGTTAATAAGGTTTCCCCACGTGCCTACGTTTTTTGCACTTAGTTTTAAAGTTGCAAGAGGTGTTGAGGCTTGGTCATTAAGGGTACGGTTAGCCGTTGTGGATGATGCGCCGGCAACACGATAGACGTAGCACTGGCCACCGCCATTAGCAAAAAATTGATAAACAGCCAAGGGAAGGTTGTTGTTTGCAAGGGTGTTCCAAGACCCATACAGACTTGTGTACTGGCTCCATGAAGTAACAAGTGTTACTGCATTAGGTCCTCGGTCATTGGCCCCAACAAAAGCGCCAATAGAAGAAGAGGACGGACCAGCAATAGGTTGGATAGGGTTAAGCGTCTCTGTGACGTAAACCCCGGGACGGGCGTATGTTGCCATTCTTTTATCTCCTTAGGTTATAGGGTAGAGACCGTGTGTTAAGCCGGGGTGTAAGTAGACGGGATTGACGATGTAGTAGTGTTTATGTTGACGGTAGTAACTTGCTTTCCAACCACTGCGGCTGCAACGTCTGGGGTCATTTCGCTAAGTACACGGACTGTAAAGACGTTGCGGAGAAGGCGACGGTTACCCGTTTCCCCTTCAACAGTGTCTCTCTTGATGAAACCATCAAGAAACATAGAACGGCTACTGTTCTCTGTACCTAAGTCATTAGGGACAATTAAGTAGCCATACTTAGAAGGAAACTTTTTAAACAGTTGCTGCATAAGAGCAATGTCGTGGCGCGGATGACGAGCATAAGTAGTTACCTGAAACACAAGGTCATAGGCCACCGCAATGGGGTGGGTGTAAGTAACCCCACCAACGGGAGTAATGGTTCCACTGTAGTCAGTGTCAGTTAAATAGCCATAGGTTTGACGCTCATTGCCGGGAACAACGTCAATTAAATCAATAGTTATGTAAGGAAAAGTTTGCTCACGCACTTCAACATCTGGGTAACCAAACCAAACTTTAACGGTGCGATTAGGGCTAAAGTCGTCTCCAACTTTGATGCCCTGTACGTAAGACTTAAGCGCTGTCTCTTCAGCGAGTATAAAGGCCATCACCAAACCCCTAACTTTACAAACATTTCTGGGAGGGTACGGGTCTCTAAAAAGTTCTCAATGATTTTGGGCGCCCGCAAGATAAATGGGCGAATGGCGGCGTTAGGAAGTTGGCTTGGAGTCCCATACTCCATGTCTTCTACTTCAGTCTTATTTTCTTCTGGGTAGGTGACTTCTAATTGTAGAGTCGGAGAAAGGTCTACTTTTAAGACTTTAATCAAATCTTCTGGCCAGCCGGATTGGTGAGCAATAATGTGAAGGTCAGTTGTAAGTCTGGGAGTCAACTCCGCGGCCAACTCTTTGGCGTATTGTTCTAAGGTCTCAGCGCCGTTTTGCACTTTTAATGACCTTGCCAATTAGGTATGTTGCTACCACCACTTTTGCAACGCTAGTCTTGTGGTCAGGGATGTTCTGAACGATGGCGTTGGCAAACTCAGTATCTGAGGGCCCGTCAATCTTTTCAGCCATGAGGCATCTCCTAGTAGCACGCACACTAATTCGCAGGGGTAAAGCAACCTTCCCGCACGGGAATTACTCTAAGGATAGACAAAAGGCCCCGTTTCCGAGGCCTAAAGTCTGCCTCTGTTTTACCAGAGGGGCACCAAAGCAGTTATGGTTAACGCTTAAACCTTACTTCTTTTTCTTGTCGTCCTTCTTCTTGTCATCCTTTTTAGGGAATGGCTTGAGCAACTTAGAGTCCTTCTTTACAGACTTGTCTTCCTTCTTCTCAGCCTTCTTTTCATCTTTAGCCATTGTTTATCCTTTTCGTAGTGGGTTATTTGTTAATCTTAATACCAGAGCCACCACGCCTTGCGGCGGAGTTTCCCATAGAGATAGAAGCGCCCTGTTTGCTTATACGGATACTCATGCTGAGGTTACGAAGAGCAGGGCGGCTTTTGGGGTTCCAGAAGCAGAGATAGCGTAGGCGATTTCGTTAGGGCCAAGGGAATCTAGAGTAATTGATTGCCCTGCGCTTAAAGCCACACCGTAGGCAGTGGTAGAGACCCCGGGCCCACCAATGTAGATA
>Ga0208746_1000503_pt1 | contig 13023 bp, 22 predicted proteins | sample CryBogCBH15Jun09_FD_184623 | JGI IMG/M metagenome (GOLD analysis project Ga0208746, IMG submission 184623) | Freshwater microbial communities from Crystal Bog, Wisconsin, USA - CBH15Jun09 (SPAdes) | ecosystem: Environmental > Aquatic > Freshwater > Lake | place: Crystal Bog, Wisconsin, USA... | reverse complement strand
GCACTAGTTATGGATATAATGAAGTCTCGTCGCAGTGACCTCAAGTCATGGATGATGGGTTTTGAGTTGCGCGACCGTACTAGTCTTAGTATTGTGAGAGAGTATGAGGAAGCAGGGGAGTAACTCTGCTACACTCATCAACAGTACAAAATAGATAGTGAGTAAGTATGCAAACATTTGTCCCATATGCAAATTTCAGTGAGTCAGCAAAGGTGTTGGACCGCCAACGTTTGGGGAAGCAACGTGTAGAAACGCTGCAGGTCATGAAGGCTCTCAGCGACCCAGAATACGGTTGGAACAATCACCCAGCTGTGAAGATGTGGCGTGGCCACCGTGGGGCATTGATGATGTACCAGCGTGCCATCTGCAACGAATGGACTTCTCGTGGCTACAAGGACACTTGCCTTGAGAAGACAGAAGCTTTGGTGACCAACATCCCTGTATCAGAATGGCAGCAGCCATCCTGGTTGGGTAGCTACGATCTGCATGAAAGCCACAGAAGCAACTTGACACGTAAGTTTCCCGAATGGTATGGTCAGTTTTGGGATGAGCCAAATGACCTTCCCTACGTATGGCCAGAGGAGGCGTTGGTATGATTGTGTGTGCTGATTGCTTGCAAGAGATTGCTAAAGACGCAGAGAGTGGTGTTTACTACCACCTGCCACCAATGAGTTATGAGTGCGAGGGTTACTACGTACCACCACTCGACCTGTCAAACCAGAAGGACACTTTGGATGAGCTTAAGTCGCTAAGCCTCACGGTGGATGAGCTTGATGATCGCATTGCCCAGGGGCTTGGATGGCTATCTCAAAATGGCTTGTACGAGGATAAGAAGTTCATAGAGCTCCGTAACATCTTGGACGGTGAAGGTGATTAGGCTTAGGATGAGGCATTACAACCCTGCAAAACGGGTGTACCCAGATAAAACTAAACGGTACGGTTGGGTGCTAGACAAGCCAGATTATTATTCATCACGCCGTACACTTGATATATACTTCCGTACACACGTATGGGCATTTTGGTGGAGTAGGAAACATGATTGATCCAATGAAAGACCCTAAGAAGCTACATGAGCAGGCATTGGGTGATTTGTCCCCAAGGGATAGAGATTTCATAGAGCGTTTCACGAGAGAGTATAAGGAACAAATGAAATGGCTGAAGGACAACTAAGCGAGATCTTCAATGGTCTTGACGCATATGTAGTTCTCCAGGATATCCTGGGCGTAGGCGAAATCATGGAGAGTGGCGATGAGCTCATTCATTCATGCCATTTAAACATCGGCAACCACAAGAATGGCGACCGTAGCCCGAGTGCTAGCTTAAATAAGGACACACTCTTATTCAATTGCTTTACTTGTGGCGGGGGTAGCGTTATCTGGCTAGTACAAAACTCTCTCAGCATTACTCGTGAAGAAGCGATTGCCCTCCTTTTAGGAGAAGCAAATGGAACTAAGATCGTTCCCGTTGAGGATTTCGTTAAACGGCTAGAAGGCATCTTTGAACCAGTTAATCAAAGTCGTGTCGATATCCCAGTGTATAGTGACACCCTACTTCGACGATGGGAGGGTCCATGCGATTACCTTACCTCCAGAGGGGTCTCAGAGGCTGTACAGCGGGAGATGCGTACAGGAGTAGAGACTGGTAGGTCAGAGGTAGCCAAGACGCCAGAAGGCGAACGGTTGGTTACTCTCGATAGGGTTGTAATCCCACACTTTATGAACGGCAAACTGGTTGGATGGGTAGCCCGTAAGCTCCAGGAAGTACAGGGTGTGCCAAAATATCGTAACTCCAAGGGTTTCCCAAGGGGTGCATGGCTATTTAATTTGGACAATGTAGATATGCAATCAGAGGTGTACCTTGTCGAGAGCCCAATGAGTGTATTAGTACTCAAATCTAGGGGTATTCGCAATGTGGTAGCTACCTTTGGTGCTAAAGTAGACGCTAGCCAGGTGCAATTGCTTAGAAACTTCCCTAAAATCAATGTTTTTATGGATGGTGACACCGCTGGGCGTCTAGCAGTAAACCAACTTATAGAAAGTTTAGGAACTTATACAAAAATCGCTATAATTGACACACCGGATGATGAAGATCCTGCTACAATGATGTCAATACCGAATAGTATTAGTTCGTTTGAGTATCAGTTAAAACACTGTTTGACTTACAGTAGTTAAGCTGCTACTCTTATGAAAAGCAGTACTAAAACCAAACAGCCCAAGGGCTTTTAACAGAAAGAAACCATAATGGCATTGCAAAAAGGCATGGCTGCCGTAAAAGCCAGTATTGAACGCTCCCAGCAGAGCAATGGTCCAAAGACCTACGATCAGACTAACTGGTTCTACTGGACAGCAGGAGAGTCAAAGGCTCTCCGTTTCCTCACCGACGCAGACGACATCTTCGTTGTCCCAGTCCACGAGCAGGTACCCACCCACGATGGTAAGAAGACGACGTTTGTCTGCCGTACCATCTTCGATGCATCTTGTGAGCTGTGTGCTCGTGAGAAGGGTACCCCTGGTGCCTACCGTCGAGACGTTGGTTACGGTGTAGCCGTGCTTCGTGAGGAAGTCAAGGTTGACGGTAAGACCACTGGTTACCGTGATGTGACCAGCGAGTACACCGAGACCGTTGACGGTAAGGTAGTCACCAAGAAGAAGCCGTACGTGGGTATTGTTGCCCAGGGTATGCGCAACTTCTGGAACCAGATTGCTGTCATCTCCGAAAAGTACGGTTCACTCCGTGACCGTGAGATTGAGATCCTCCGACAGGGACAGGGCACTGACACCACGTACATGGCGTTCGCTCTCCCCGAGAAGGTCATCACGGACAAGGATGGCAACCCTAACATGGACAGCCGTTACGAAAAGTTTGTACCAGACGTTGAGGCATACCTCAAGCGCATTGGTTCAGCAGAGTACTACGACGCTAAGCTCCGTGGTATTGTTAAGGATAAGGTTGAAAACAAGTCGTTTTCCTCAAACAAGCCTGCTCCTACTGCTTCAAGCTCGACAGATGATGACGAGTATGGTGACGACGAGTACGTTGCCATTGAAGAAGAGACCACCGCAGAGCGCCTGCAGCGTAAGCTTGCAGCTCAGCAATAAGTTTGCTTAATACCCTCCTCAGGTAAGCAATCGGGGCCTGGGTACGCCCCCTAACAACTGCCCACTCTTCAAAGTTCTGGTGTCAATGCCGGAGTGATGTGATAACCGTTAGTAAGGGAATGTATGACTGATCGTTTAGTTGCATTGCATGTCCACTCAGAGCACAGTTGCTTGGATGGGCTTGCAACGATTGATGATATTGTTAATCGTGTAGTAGAACTTGGCCAGAGTGCCGTAGCCATCACTGATCATGGTGAATGCAGTGGTCACCTCCAGCTCCAGCATGCAGCAGACAAGGCTGGTATCAAGCCTATCTACGGTATGGAAGGGTATTTCACTGAAAACCGGCACGATAAGTCTGGTAAGAAGGGTGAAAACTACGACCACATGACCGTGTTGGCAATGAACGCCAAGGGGTTAGAGAACCTTTGGGCATTATCTAGCCTTGCTTATATCGAAGGCAGTTACTACGGCAACCCACGGTTTGACTGGGAATTGCTGGAGAAGTATAACGAGGGTCTAATTGTCACGGGTGGTTGCATGGGTGGCTGCATTGGCAAGCATCTAAAGGATGATGGCGTTTACTCAAAGGCCGTGGAGCGCATTGGTCGCTACCAAGCCATCTTCGGTGATCGTTTCCACCTAGAGCTACACACGTACCTAGACCCAGAGAGCAACGAATGGAACATGCGGGTAGCAGAAGCTGCTCTCGACTACAGCGTTCCATTGATTACTGTGGCTGACTCGCACTACGCTAAGCCTGAGCAGTGGTATGCCCATGAGCTCATGACTGCTATCCAGATGGGTAAGACTATCAACGACCCATCACGCTTCAGTTATGGTGCTAACCAACTGTGTCTGTTCTCAGAAGAAGAGACCCGTAGCCGTTTAAGCTATCTACCCGAGTCAATTGTTGACCAAGCTATCAAGCGTACATCAGAGATTGCTGACATGTGTGATGCTCGAGTCCCAGGTTCACGTAAGATGCCTGTGTTCTACAACACCGCCAAGATGGACGAGCGTAAGCTCCGTGAAACTGCTGAAGAAGGCTTTGCCCGTAAGATCGTTGGTCACATAGCCGATGACATGATTCAGGTATACCGTGACCGCCTTGAGTACGAGATGGAAGTTATCATTACCCGTGGATTCCCAGGGTATTTCTTAACCGTGCAAGACATTATTAATTGGAGCAAGAATGAAGCTTTTTTGGTCGGTCCTAGCCGTGGTTCAGTGGGCGGTAGCTTACTCGCTTATATTATGGATATCACTGAGGTCGACCCGATCCCTTCTGGTCTTATCTTTGAGCGCTTTCTTAATCCTGAGCGAGTCAGCATGCCTGATATCGATATTGATATGCCAAAGCTGGAACGTGGTATGGTTCGCGAATATCTGGAGCGCAAGTATGGACGTTACAACATTGCCTCTATTGGTACGTCTAACACGCTAGGACCAAAGCAGGCTATCCGTGATGCCTGCCGTGGCCTTGGCATCAATAAGGAAGATACCCAGCTGATGATTGACATCATCGAGGATGACTGGAATCTTAAGAACCGTGGTGCTACCTGGCAAGACGTAATGAAGCAGTACTCTAAGGACTACTCACCTTGGTTGGAAAAGTATCCTAAGTTGTTCGAGAATCTGCCTGAGTTCGTTAACCACATTCGCCATACCAGTGCACACGCCGCAGGTATCGTTATCAGCAAAGATACGCTCATTGGGGCAATGCCACTACGGTATAGCCCTAGCCAAGACGATATCCGCACACAGTTCGATATGAACGGTGTAGATGAGCTTGGCTTCGTAAAGATCGATTTGCTCGGTCTACGTACCCTAAGTACGCTTATGGCTGCACTAGAACTAATCAAGGAGAATAACAATGGGACCCTACCTTTCCGTCATTTCTACGAGTGGAACTATGAATGGGACAAGTACTACGGTGACAGTGGAGTGTGGGATTCCATCTGCACCGGTCACAATATTGGACTCTTCCAGATTGAGACAGGTTCCCTTAGAAGTCTGGTTAAGAGATTCCAACCAAGAAGCATAGAAGACCTATGCACAATGATTGCCATCTACCGACCAGGTATTACTCGATCGGTAGACTCAGAGACTGGGCTTAATCTGCTCGAGATGTACATGCAGAAGCGAGAGGGTAAGCGTAGCGTAACCTACAAGCACCCTAAGCTACGAGACATTCTCGGCGTATCGTACGGTAGTTTCGTCTACCAGGAACAGATCATGGAAACGTGTGTAGCTCTCGCAGGTTATACTATCGTTGAGACTGACCGTGTTCGCAAGGCAGTCGCTAAGTCGAACTATGAAGACATGAAGGATGAAGCTGAAATCTTTGTCCAGAAGTGTATTGAGAATGGCATCGACAAGCGTACAGCGGAATCCATCTTTGACGACATGCGGGCTTTTGGTATGTACGGATTCAATAAGAGCCACGGATACGGCTACTCCATGCTCTCCTACTGGACTGCCTGGGTGAAGCACCACTACCCACAGGAGTTCATGACTGCTCTCTTCCGTACCAATCCTAATGACAGCGTTATCTACCAGCGTGAAGCTCGTCGTATGGGCATTGAGGTACTTGGACCAGACATCAATGAAAGTGGAGACAACTTTACCTTGACAAAGGATGGCAACATCCGTTACGGTCTAAGCAAGGTCAAGTATGTAGCGAACGCCGCATCAGAGATCATCAAGTTTGGCCCGTTTAAAAGCATGGAAGACTTCCTCAATCGTGTACCAACACGGCGCGTCAATAAGCGTGCTATTGTTTCTATGATCAAGTGTGGTGTCTTCGATAGCCTTTGTGGTGACCCTAAGACTGCTTTGTATGAGTACTATAAAACCCGAAAGGAATACAAGAAATATGTCGATAACAATTGCCCTGTGGATTGTGTGTATTGCGCTGGACGCGATAATTATTTTGAATGTCTTGCGACCAACGTAGAGACAATCGATGCACGTGGGGCTAATGAGCAAGACATTCTGGGCACTATGGTTAGTATTGATCCTCTTGCTGACTATCTGGACGTTATAGAAGAAGAGCATAATTTCCCAGGAGAGAAGAGAATGTTCCAGGGAGAAAAGGCTATGCTCGGTGGTATAGTTACTATGATTAAACCATTGGTAACAAAGAAGGGCAAAAACCCAGGCTCAGAGATGTGCCAGCTATGGGTGGAGCTTCCAATATCAAGTACAGAAGAGGACGGTCTACTTGAAGAAGACGATGAAGAAGCATCTGCGAAAGATGAAAGCGTTCAAATCGTGGCCTTCCCAAGCGCATATAAAAGGGTTAGAGAAAACCTTGAAGTGGGCACACCGGTCCTGGTGGAAGTAGAAAAGCTACGAGATGGGCTAGGATTAAGAAGTCTATTCCGTCTTGACAAGCTCAAAGAGACCTGTTAAATTCATAAGTAGTAGGAAAGGAGTACGAATGGCTCGTACGACATCAAAAATGACTAACTGGCGTTGCCCTAAGTGCAGCGCAGAGATCCAAGCGATTAGCACCGCAGTCGCACACCGTTGTCCAAACAACAAAAACATCACCACTATGTGGGAGCTAGTAAAGGAAGCAGAATGAAGTACCAAAGCCTAGAAAACAGTAATATTGACCTTCTATCACATGAGCCGGATGAATGCAAGAGCAAGGATGTTTGTACCATTCACAACCGTACAGACCACCACATGAGAAGCTTCAAGCAGTTCTACCGTTTTGATCGCGGTATCATGGAACGTATCTGCAATCACGGCGTCGGTCACCCAGACCCAGACGACATCAAGATCCTTGATGGAACAGATAATGGTGCACATGGCTGTGATGGTTGCTGCATCCGTTTTGCCACAGAAGAAGAGTACAACGATTCGCAGAAATATGGCGAATAATGGACGACAAAGACATTCAATTCTTACGCAAAAAGCATATCAATTCAAGAAATACAAAGTTTGATTACTGCGATCTATGTGGCACTAGGTTCCCTTGTGATACCATCTGGGTCTTGGATGACAATAAAAGATTGCGTGATGAACTACGTAAACTTAAGGAAATAGTATTGTGAAAAAGATTACTACCATTCATGGTACCGTCTATCTTCTTGATGAAGAGAATAAGCAGGTAACTAGAGTTCCCAGTGGAGGAAGTCGATTACGTATTGATGGTAAGAAAATGGATTACAACTCAGCTACTGGCCTAGACGGAGAACCATATGCTGTAGGTGGTAACCTCTTTATTACCTACCCCGACATCAGTTACCCTTGGACAGCTAGTACAGAGATAGTGAGTATAGAAGACTATGACCCCCGAAGACTATAGAAGTAAACACCAACCCATCTTCCAGAATCAGGGTAGAAAAGGTAATGTCAACTATTGTGTAGGTTGCAAGGGTCCAAATGATACACTTATACAAGAGTGGCCGTGTGATGTTATACACGTTCTAGATTTAGTAAAGGAAAGCAGTGCAGATCACCATCGAAATTGATCAAATTACGTACCAGAACTTGATGCGTGACGCTCAATACTATAGAATAAGTAACATAGAAGAATTCATCGAAGTAAAACTAGAGGAGCTGTATGGCTAAATCAACAGACGCAATAGACAAACTAATTGATTCTCTCAATAAGTTTACCCCGGAGGGATCAACCAAGCCGTTGGTTCTTCGTGGTAACAACATTGAGAAGGTGAACGCTATCCCTTGCTTCACCCCTGCCTTAGCGTATCTGCTTGGTATTGGTGGATGGCCCGAGGGTAAGCTTATCGAGTTCTTCGGTAAGGAGCACTCGGGTAAGACTTCATTCGCCATCATGGCACTGAAGGACTGCTACGACTACTACAAGGGCGAGAAGATGGTAGCAATCATCGACCTCGAGCACCGTTTCAATCCTGAGTGGGCAGAGAAGCTTGGTCTGAAGATCGATGAGAACCTCATTGTCGTACAGCCACCAGACGCCGAGACCGCAACAGACATGATGGTTGCACTTATCAAGAGCAAGCAGATTGGTGCTATTGTCTGGGACTCGGTGGGCGCAGCAGCTACCAAGCACAGTATGCAACAGCTCACCGATAAGAACGACAAGATGGGTGGCAACGCTGCGGTGATGAAGCGTAACGTACAGACGGTTGCCCCGTTGGCTAACCTCTACGGTGTTACCTGCTTCTATCTGAACCAGCTTCGTGCTGACATGGATGGCTACAACCGCCCTATGACGCCAGGTGGCCACGCAGTGAAGCACGCTATGAGCGTACGTATCTACCTACGCCCAGGAAGTGACAAGTACTTTGACAAGATCAATGGCGAGAACACTCAGGTTGGTAATCCTATCGTTGTTAAGACGGTAAAGAATTCGTATGGCCCTCCTTTCCGTGAGGGTTGGACTGACTTCTACAGTCAGCCATGTGTCTATCTGGACCACCCAGGCATTGACACCCGTAGAGACCTGGCACGTATGGGTATCCTCTTGGGGGTAGCTAACCGTGCAGGAGCTTGGTTCACCTGGCGTGACATCAAGGCACAAGGCCGTGACTCGTTCTTTGAGCAAATCTGGAACAGTGGCAAGGCAAATGAGTTCGAGGCAGAGATTATCGATGCCATCAAGAAGGGCTCAGGCATTACAGAGGTTGAAGGCGACGACTTCTTTGGTCGCCCTTTGACCGCAGACACTTACGACCTACACGATCCTGAGGTCTAAGAACAATGAAACAAGATACAGCTAACGTCATGGTCCGCATCGTGATTGAAGCTATGCAAGAAGTTGGCGTTACAGACGAGCAACTCGAAAAGATGAGCGAGATTGTGCCAAGAAAATTTAAAGAAGCAACCCTTATTATGAAAGCAGGTATGTTGTAATGCAAGTTGGAGATTCAGTAGTATCTGTAACATCAGTCGGCATTATCGTTGGTGTAGCTAAATCTGGCAACCCAGTGGTTGAATGGACTGGGACAAACTATACAGAGTTTGAAGAAATGGCAGCAGAAGATCTTATTGTCGTAGAACTTCCTAAGCCAACCGATGAACTTGACCCATCAAAGGACACAGAATGACTGAGCACGAAGAAGAATACGAAGGCGTAACACTGTACGTCGATGCAGATGGCTGGCCAGAAAACCTAGCAGGCATTATTATCAAAGAGCAGACTGCTCTACGTTTAGAAGATGGCAGAGTCAAGATCATCGGTGATCCTATTTGGAGTGCTGAGGCGATCGATGACGAGGTTTAGTCACTTCTGTCACGATTGTAAGCTAAAGTTCTTGAAGGCCAAGGACTATATACTCCATCATAATTACCACCACATTGAGGATAACAATGACAGAATACGTACCAAAGAAAGCCAATTGTAAGAATTGTCATCGCAAGTTCGGTGATACAAGAGAGATTCTCCAAGGTGCTGATGGTACATGGGTGCATACGTTCATCAATGGTATGCACTATACTATTAAATGTAACCCATGGGAAGATTGGAAGGCAGAACCTAATGACTAATTTAGGTAAAGACAAGGATTCTTTGTTATCAAAGTATCAAAAACCTGTTGAACCAACAACTTTTGAAAAAGTCTTGCAGGAGATCCATGATCTTCATACCAAGAAGCAATCTGATTACGGTCGTCCAGAACAGGGCGACCCCTTTGCCAATGTACGTGCCAGCGAAGACTTTGGCATCCCTGGATGGTTGGGCGCCGTAATCAGAGCAAACGATAAGGTGCGCCGAATCCAGAAGTATGCACGTGGTGGCACCATGGTTAATGAGTCTGTAGAAGACTCATTGCTTGACGCAGCCGTTTACTTTATGATTGCGTTGTGTCTCTTTAGGGAAGAAAATGGAACAGCAACTCCAACTATTTGATCCAAAAGATTATCTTGGCGTTGATGGTTACTATTACACAGAGATTGACCTCGATGATGAGCAATACGCAAGAGTAAAAAAGGCTGCAGAGCAAGATGGCATTACGATTGAAGAGTACGCCAGCAAAGCAATAAAGTTTTTTATTAATAGTTTGACTTGCAATACTTGTAAGCAGTATCGTGAAGGGGTTGATGTTATGTGCAAAAACTGCGGAGAGGTAGAATAATGGAATATACCAACCAATATCTAGCCAACAAGGTTGGCAAGCTTGATGATAAGCTGAAGCGTATCAGAGAGATCTGCGAGCTTCATGATATTAATGAAGAGCTACGCCTTGCAATGATTAAGGGTGTTATCGACCCAACAAATAACATTCATTACTATTATGAAGCGTAATCTTTGGAGCAAAGTAGAGCGTGAGGGCGATTGCTGGGTATGGACCGGCAGTGTAGCCAACCGTGGCTATGGTAGTATCCACCATGATGGTAGGAACGGTTACCTTCCCCACAGACTAGCCTACGAGCTCCTGGTTGGCCCGATACCTGATGGACTGGTACTTGACCACATGTGCCAGAATAGGCGCTGTGTGAACCCTAAGCATCTAGATCCAGTTACCAACCGTGTTAATATCCTTCGTGGTAAGAGTGTTGCTGCATTAAACTTTATTAAGACCGAATGCGTTAATGGGCATCCATTCGACCAGAAGAATACTAAGATTAGGAAGGACAATTCAAGATCATGTCGTCAGTGCGAACGAGACCGTCTAAAAAAGTTCAGAGAAAATCAAAAGCTACAAAAGCACCAAAGGTAAAAATGGGTAAGAAGATCGATAGAGCCATTGAAATAGTCTATGCTTTGACGATTGAGGCATATGCAAAGGTTGATCACCATGGTACCGAGCATGATTTCGGTTATGCCCAGGGGCTTACAGAAGCTATGAGCGCACTCCGTGATGTTCAACAAGGACGCTCAAGAAGGTTCCCTAGATTCTAATGGAAACAGAAGGCTATTGGCGTAACGAATGTAAGAAGCTCGAGCAACAGCTTAGGGAAACCTACGCCCAAGTCAATTATTACGTCAATGAGAATACTAAGTTACGTGAAGAGAACGTAAAACTAAGAGAACAGCTCAATGAACAGACAGTATAATATCTGGGCAATCAAGTATGATGGCAAACATATGCATGTAGAATATGCAACTAGACTACCACGTAAACTAAAGAAGTTTGTTAAGACAATCTTTGATATGATGGAAGATAGGCACAATGATTTTGTCGTTGTTAGCCCTTCCTTTGGAAAGTTGACAGAAGAATGGGACTTTACCAGCAAAAATTCAGCCAGCGCCAGGAGCGAGAGCTCGAAGAGCAGTGGCCGCTTGCCAAGCGAACAGTAGGATCTGGCAATAAGTGGGAGAAGGGCGACCTCTCCACTAAAGAGCAACACATGATGGAGTTCGTCATTGAGGCGAAAGCTACCCAGGCTGCATCGTTTAGTATCACTAAGAAGATCTGGGACACCATCAAGGGGCATGCTCAAGATCGTAGCTGGCTAGCTAGGCCAGTACTAGCTATTAGGTTATATGGTCCAACAGAGCAGGAAACTTCCTGGGGTGGTACCATTTCTATGACCCCTGAGACACTGCCAGTAGAATTAGATCTTATCTGCATGGACAAGGATGACTTCCTTGAGCTATACTACGACTACATACGATTGAAAGAGCAAGAAAATGGTTGAAGAACAGTTGCAGTTTGATCTCAAGTTTGATGACGAGCAAGACGATGAGTAGTTTCCTTGAGCGTACGCTAGCTGCGTACCAGAACGATGAGCCTATCACGCGTTATATCGAAGAGGCATTGATGCTCGGTGACGTGTTTCCTGAGGAGTACCCTGTCAAGGTATTTAACAAGGAACGGAAATTTGATAATATGTATCACCCTTCATCTGATGTAATGGCGGGGGAATTGCAGCTATATTATAGGTTCCATCCTTCAGAAAGATTACTATGCCAAGAACAAAGAATGACTCCAACACTCGCTATGACCTTCCAGGTTGGCTCGGTTTTTCATTCGGTGATCCAAAACCTCCTTATACACCTGGGTTTTACCACTTTGGACAAAGTCGAAGTGAAGTTTCGAAACGAGGAACGGATGATTGCTGGGGCCGTAGATGTGCTGGAGCTTGTAACTCCTGACGGTACGTTCCTTGTAGACATCAAGAGCACTAACCAGCTTCCTAAAGAAGCCAGCGAGCAGTATGCCATGCAGCTCAGAGTGTACCAGGACAATTGCCCTGGTGCGCCTGACCGCATGGCTTTGCTATTTATTCAGAAGGCTTACCCTCACAAGATCAAGACGATCGAGGTTAAGAAGGACCAGGAAGCCCTGGATAAGTTATACGACAAGTGGTCACGTGTGCGTGTAGCCATCAGTAAGAATGACCCATCTGAGCTTAAGCATTGTTGCAATGGGCCTACGGATGAAGTATACTTAGGTTGTCCCGCCCGTAAGATCTGTCACTACTGGAATAAGCGATGAGTGAGTGTAAGCACGTTAAGAAGGTAACAAACTTCTTTGGTGAAGAAGAAGAGCGACCTTACACTAGCTTGTTCTGCCCAGACTGCGGAGAGCTGACGCAAGACCCAGGTAAGACTTATCCATTTAAGTTGAGGAACCGATGAGAAGAAGCAAGTTTTTCTACTGGCGTAAGAAGAAAATTAACCGCATCCTATGCTTGTTTGGTAGCCACCATCATAAGATGGGTGTTCGTTCGCAGACTGGCAAAGCATTCGGATGCCTGCATTGTGGTAAGGACTGGAAGTGACCCCCGAAGAACCCTGCAACCACTTAGAAGTTATTAGGGATGATTATCCAGGATGGCAGTACGACTACTGCCCCAAGTGCGGAGAGAAACTATGAGTCTATTTTGGCAAGATCATGAAAGAGATATGAAAACCAACTCAAAGTACCGCAGGTCATATAAGCGAGCAAAGAAGCTTTTGAAGTTACAGAGTGTTTTATATAAACTATACCCTAAGCGTGGAGAGAAACTATGACCCCCGAAGAACGCCAAGCCCTACGAG
>Ga0208746_1000498_pt1 | contig 13159 bp, 14 predicted proteins | sample CryBogCBH15Jun09_FD_184623 | JGI IMG/M metagenome (GOLD analysis project Ga0208746, IMG submission 184623) | Freshwater microbial communities from Crystal Bog, Wisconsin, USA - CBH15Jun09 (SPAdes) | ecosystem: Environmental > Aquatic > Freshwater > Lake | place: Crystal Bog, Wisconsin, USA... | reverse complement strand
GACGAAGTCGCCCGGCTTGATCTCGTCGCGGGTGATCTCGGTGGCGTAGGGGGTGACGAAGGCCAGGAACAGCTCCTCGTCCCGGTGCTCGAACCACTGCGGGGAGTAGTCGGGCTGGACGTGCGGGATCAGGCCGCACGCCTCGTAGACCGCCGCCGGGAGGTTGGCGCAGTCCACGCCGACGCCCTTGATCCGGGCGTGGTGGTGATAGGGGGTCATGAGCCACGTCATCGCCTCAGCGACAACGGCGGCGCGCTCTTCGGCTTCGGACATGGAGGTTCCTAGATGACCGTTTCCGGCACGGGAATGAACGGGGTGCCCCGGAAGTGGATCGAGTTGTCGGAGGCGAACTTCGTCTTGCAGGTGTTCAGCGATCGGTCGCATCCGGCCCGGATCGTGAACGTGTCACCCGAGGACGGAGCCACCGGGAACGGGAACGAGACGGTGACCTGCCCGCTGGTGTGGGCGTAGGCGCTGACCATGCGGGAGACGCCGTTGTTCGCGCCGCTGGTGAACGTGATGACGCCCTGCGTGAAGTAGGTGTCGGCTTCCGTGCGGTTGGTCGCGAAGGTGAGCGAGGTCGGCGTGCCCGAGACCGTTCCGCTCGCGGTGTAGGTCGCGGCGGCGAGGGTGCAGTTGCTGTCGAACAGGGTGTTGAGGCACGACGCCTGAAAGAGGTTCGGCCCCATATTCACGTTCAGCTTGATCATGCCGCTGGAGACCGTGAGGTCTACCGAGGATCGGGTGATGTTCTTGATGCTGGTGATGTAGCCCGCGAAGTCGATGACGGTGCCGGTGATGGCCGATTGCCAGTTCGGCAGGAAGGCGCGTTCGAGCTTGAACTGCGCCCCGTCGAGGCCACGCCCGGCGATGAACTGCAGGATCGGGACGCTGTTGATCGTATCGCCCGGCGCGGCGGCGATGGTCAGGTCCAGCGTCGCGACTTCGGTGCCGCTCTTGTGGCTGATCGAGCCGCGCTTGAAGACCGGGCCGGTGATGAACGTGTTGCCGTTGAAGCTCAGGGCGGTGGCGTGCCCGGTGTAGCGCAGGACGCCACCGCCGCTGAGGGTGATCGTGTAGAGGTCGGCCATGACGAAGTTCGTCCCGCCGTTGAGCAGTGCGACGGTCGCGCCCGGAAAGCCGGTCGCGTCGGTGGGGGTTCGCATGAGCGATCCTTCGTTTAGGGGATGCAGCTGGTGAACTTGAGCCCGTCGTTCGACCAGAGCTTCTGGACGATCTGGGTGAGCTTGAAGTCGTCCTGATCGAACCGGCAGAAGTAGTAGAAATACCCGGTCCAGGTGAGCACGGCGGCGTTCGCCGGGGCGGATGTGAACGTGATGACGCCGTTCGATCCGATGGTGTAGTCGGTGCCGAGCGTCTTCAGCGTGCCGCCCACGTAGATCGCTGGCAGGTAGGCCGCGTAGATCGGCTCATACCAGCTATTGATGGCGCGCTGGAGCTGGAAGGCGGTCTGCGATCCGGTGCCGGTGCCGAACTGCCCGGCGGTCACGTAGTTGTCGGTCGCATCGAGGAACAGGAAGTTGTTGTATTTCCCCTGCACCGTGTTGAAGAACTCCCACAGGACGCCGAGTTCTTCGACCGTGCTCTTGTGGCGGACGACCTCATACTTGAGGGTGAAGTTCCAGAGCGGGAAGGGCTGGATGGCGGTGCGGCGCTCGCGACCCGAGGCCGACACCACCACCTTGGTATTCCACATCGGGGCCTTCTCGACCTCGATTGCCTGCCCCGAGAGGTAGGGCAGGACGGGAAGGCTATTCATGCCGCTCCAGACGCCCGTGGGGACGCTTGAGAGCAGCGAGCTAGGCACGTAGGGCGTGATGGTCATGATGCGGACGCTCCTGCGTTCTGACGGCGTTTGGCGACGAGGCCCTTGACGATGGCGTCGCCGCCCGAGCCGCGCATGAACGTGTCGATGCTCTTCGCGTCGATGGCCGAGACGGCGATGTTGTAGGTGTCGCCGCCGCCCGATCCGCCGCCGGATGCGGAGCTAGAGCCGCCCGAGGACATCGCGTTGCCGTTCGCGGCGATCATCGCTCGCATGGGGTTGGCGATGGTGGCGGGCAGGATCATCTCCTGGGCGTGGATTTGCGCGACCATGTCGTGAGCGACGTTGTCGTAGCCGCCCGCCGCCGTGACGAGCGGGGCGAACGAGAGCGTGCCCGTGTAAGCCAGCGCGGCGGCGGCGGGAGCCAGCTCCGGGCCGGTGAACGGGACGATGGCCGTCGCAGCATAGGCGGCGGAGGCGGCGATAGCAGCGTGATCCGCAATCGTGACGACCGCCGTGGTCTTGGTGGCGAGCATCTGCGCGATCTGCGCGACGAGCCAGCGCTGGACGATGCCCTCGATGGCCTTGACGGCTTCGTCGAGGAGCGAGTTCCAGATGCCCATGGCAAACTGCCCGAAGGTCATTTGCCCCTGCATCATCTGGCGCATCCCGCCGACGAAGGCGTTGACGGTGCCCGAGGTGTAGGAGTTCCACTTCGCGGTCATCTCGTCGGTGGTCTTGCGGTTCGACGCTGCGATCTGCTGGTCAGCGTTCAGGGCCGCAGCCGTCCGGGCCTTTTCGAGCTGTTCGGCGGCGAGTTGCTTGTCCTTCAGAGCCGCCTTGTATTCGGCGGTCTCCTTGGTCGAGGAGGCCATGATCGCGTTATCGGCGGTGATGTGAGCGTTGGCGATGATCTGCGCCGTCTCGATAGCCGCCGTCATCTCTTCGAGGGCGATAGTCTTGCGACGGTCGTTCGCCTGCTCAGCCGAGATGGTGCCCTCTTTGTATGCCTGATCGACGGCGCGCGTCTCTTCTTTCAGGCCCGCCACGCGGGATTTCAGAGCATCCTGTGCGTTGGCGATGGTCTGCGCCGCCGTCGCCTTGTCAGCCGCCATCTCCTCCTTGATGTTTTCCATCGCGGCGGTGTGGACCAGCTTGCCAATCGTAATTCTGACCGCCGCCTTCTCATTGTCGGATAGGGCGGAAAACTCGGCGCTCTGCTCGACCTTCTGCCAGTAGCGAAGCTCGTTAGCCGCCATGTTCGTGAGCATGTCGTTGTGGCTGTTTTCTTCAGCCTCGAACTGCTCGCGAAGAAGCTGCATCGCGGTCTCTTGGCCGGTCTCTTTCTTCGGCTTGCCGTTGCCCTTGCCCGTGCCAGCGGGGGCGTCCTGACCTTCGGCGTTGGCAGGCTTCGAACTGGCGTTCCAGAGCGCGGCGGTTCGTTCCGCGACCCCCTTGAACGCGGCTTCCGCCGCCTCAAGGTCCTTTTGCCCACCCTGCACACCCTTGGCAAAGCCTTCCGCCGCGAGCGATCCACCCTTGGTGAAGCTCGCCGTGGCGCGGGCCATACCCTCGTCCCAGTCGCCCTTGATCGAAGAGAAGTTCAGGCGCAGCGCGTCGTCCACGACCTTCGCAAAGGTCAGGGCAATCTCGATGCCGCCGTTGATCGCCCAGTGAATAACCTCGAAGGCCGCGTCTATCGAGCCCGCCAGGAACCGGCACACCCCGTCGATCAGCTTGAAGCCGATGTCGAAGGTCGAGACCAGCACGTCGATGACGATGATGACGGCCTTCAGCGTGACCGCGATGCCATCCATCATCACGCGAACAGCGCCGCCCTCGGTGTAGGACTTGATGAACGACGCGATCATGTTGTTCACCTCCTTCACGATGACCGTAAAGGCGGGGGCGAGGCTGGTCGCCATGACGTTGCCGACGCCGGTCATTGCCAGCTTGTTGACGTTGAACGCCTCCCCGAGGGCTGCGGTCTCTTGCACGGCCACGGCGCTCTTCACGCCATACTTATCGTTCTCCTCGTCGAGCCCGGCGATCTGTTCGGTCGTGAGGCCGATCAGCCCGGCGATATTCAGGAGGCCCTTGCCGAACAGGGCGCGGGCGACTTCCACCTTCTCGAAGGGGTCCTTGATCTCGGCGAGGCCGGTGATCGTTTCCTTGAACAGGCCCGCCTGAGTGTGGGTCGCGTTGATGTCAATGCCGAGCGTCTTGAAGGCGTCGGCGAATTTTGCGGTGCCCGAGTGGGCGTTGCCGAGAGCGACATCGAGCTTGACGACCGCGCCTTGCACGGCCTCGAAGCTGGACCCGGTCTGGGTCGCCCAGCCTTGCAGTTGCTGCACCTCGTCGGTCGTCATGCCGAGGGTGTGAGCCATGTGCTCGATCTGCTCGCCCGCTTCGCCCATCTTCTTGGCGAACTCGACGACGGCCTCGACCGCGAACACGGCCAGCCAGACCTCGGCGATTTCCTGCAGCGCGGCCTTGAACTCGTTGAAGCTCTCGGCGGCTTCGTGGACGCCTTTGATGACGCCCAGCAGGCTGGCTTCTTCGATCTCAGCGTCAGCCTTGATCTCCTCGCGCGTCTTCGCCGAGGCTTCCGACATCTGTTCAAACCCGAGCTTCATGGTCGCCGCGAGGGCGTCCATGCTGGCTGCGAGGGCTTGGATATCGGGGTTGATGCTCTGGACGGCGCTGCGGGTCGTTGCTGCGCCCGCAACCGCGCCCGAGGCGTCGCCCGAAAAGACGACGCCGACTTCAGTATCATTGTTGGGCATGTGCGCCCCTCTCTAGGAGAGCGATGGGAAGGGGCTTGGTGCGTGATCGCCGCCGGGCTGAGCGCCGACGAAGTTCACAAGGTCGTCGAAGTTCTCGATCTTGGGCTCGCTCCGGGGAGGATTGACGAGACCCCATTTCAGGGCGACGGAGACGTAGACGGGTGGGCCGTAGAGCTTCCAGGCCCGGTGCATCGCGTAGTAGCGCACCATGCCCCAGGTCTGCTCGATCTCGTCCCACCCGCCGCAACCGCCAGCGACGAGTTCGGCGATCAGGCCGTCAAAGTCGCCGTCGAAGGGGGTTCCGTCACCGCCGCCTGAGCTTCCCCCGGTGGCTTGACCATTCCGCTCTCGATGAGCAGGTCATTCATGAACGGGCGCAGGCCAGCGATCTCCGCGCCGGTCAGGGCGTCGGTCAGTTCGTCGATGCGGACAGCCAGCCGGACATCGTAGGGCCTGGGATCGTCGGCTGCGGGCTTGGGTAGCGAGCCCACGGCGATCACGCCCACGATGGCGTCCATACCGCCCACGAAGTCCGTGGCCCCCTGGGCGGCTTCGATGAACCGCCAAGCCCGCTTGAGCTTGGCGTAGTTTTCGAGGTGGACTTCCACGGAAGCGCCACCGATCACGATTGCAGTCATGGTGTCAGGTTACCCCGTCATGGTCATGGTGAAGACGTTGCCCGAGCCGTCGTCCTGTGCGGACATATCGAGGCTCGGCATGGTGAAGTCGTCGAGCTTCAGGGGCAGCGAGAGCTTGTTGCACTGCACGGCCTTGAAGTTCATCGACATCGACTTGCCGCCCGCCGCGCCCTTGAAATACTCGGTGAGCTGCAGGCCCAGGATCACGTTGTTGCCGAGCAGGGTGTTCGACTGCGTGATCGTGTTGCCAGTGGCGGCGGACGTGTAGGTGTAGCTGATCTTGACGAGCCCGGAGGTCGTCACGTCGGCGGCGGCGAAGGTGTAGACGCCCGAGGTCACGGAATACTGGCCGGTCGTCGGGCCGGAAGCCACGCGGGTCAGATACTTGTTCAGGCCGGTGAAATACACGCCCAGGTCCACGGACCACGTAGAGGAGTTGGCGACGGTGACGGTCGCGGCGATGGACGTGCTTTCATCCGTGCTTCCGAGCACTTCGCCGGTCGGGTTGGTCAGGCCGAAGAACACCTGATTGAACAGGATCGGATCGACGCGCCCGAGGGTCGCCTTGATGTCGATGGTGCCCTTGCCGCGAGCTTGCTCGACCGGGAACTGAAAGCCGCCATAGAGCTTCTTCAGGTCGAAGCTGAAATTGACGGCCACGTCCTGCAGGGTGCCGAAGCGGACGGGGGTGACGTTGGTGCCTGCGGGGATGCCCCACAGGTTGCCCGTCGAGAAGATGGATTGGGCCATTCAGAGTTCCTTGGCGATGAGGGCGATGAGGTCGGGGAGCACTGCAACCACATGGTCCCAGCAGGCTTGATCTCGGGAGACGGGGGAGTTGGTGACGTAGTTGGTCAGCCAGTTGAGGGCGATGACCGCCGCACGTTCGCCCGCCGTCATCGGCTCGACCGCCACAGGAGGCGCTGGAGCCGCATCGACGAGCGCGGGCGGTGCGAGGTCGGGAGCGGGCACAATCGCCGCCAGAGGTGCCTCTGGGGTCACGGGCGGGTCGGTTGCGGGGATATCGTCGGCCATACGGCCTCCTATGGGGCGAAAATGCGGATGGGGACGATCAGGAGGGCTTGCCCGTCGATGTCGCCGTGCTCTTTGATGATCCGGCCCTGGATCGCGCAGCGGTGAACGAGGCCACCAAGAGTCTGCTGCGGATAGCGAGGATCGGAAGGGTCGGACGGGAACAGCGTGTCGAGCTGGTCGAGGATCGCGTTGCTCTCGCTGGCCGGGATCGCCGAGGCGTCCTTGCCGACGTTGTGGTAGACCAGCCACACCGCGCCGAACGTGCGGATCGCGGGCATGTTGGTGCGGGCCACCACCTGCTCGTCGTGTTCGGCTTGGCAGAGGGCAGGCCATTCGGGCACGTCGGAGAAGGTCTTCACCCGGCGCGAGCGGTAGGCGAAGGACTTCTGAGCGCCCCAGGTCAGGTTCGCAGACAGGGCGAACAACGCGCCGTAAATCTGCTCGCGGGTGGTCACGCTCATGGTTCGGCTCCGAGGGGTGATCTGATGCCCTGAACCACTGCGGCCTGCAGGCGCTCGACGATCATGTCGCGCTGATCGGCCAGCGAGGAGCGCATGAACGACCGTTCGGGGTAGGTGACGGTGAAGGACTTGCCCCGGCTGGAGACGCGGGAGACGGTGAGGCCATATTCGTGGATCACGGCGTATTTCACCGTGCTGTCCGAGAACACTTCGCCCGAGACCTTCTCGCCATCGACGATAGGGCTGTCCTGCTTGATCGAGGCGATCAGGTTGCCCGACACGCGGTTCAGCACCTGCCCGTTGAGCTTGTCTTGGATGACGTGCTCGCGCAGGCCGATGGCGAGTTCGGTGACGGCCTTCGAGAGGGCTTCGACGACCGAGCCGGGCACTTGCTCCAGCGCGGTTGCCAGTTCGGCCTCGCCGACCAGTGCGACGTTGAACACTAGATCGGTGCGACGCGGCTGTATTGCATGAGGTAGAGCTTGATCGCCTTGCCCATGTCGGCTTGGGAGTAGGTGATGACCTCTTGCCCGCCGAGGGTCTTGGTGATGATGCCGATGCGATCCATCGCCCGGTATTTCTCGCCCACCAGCTCGATCACGCAGGCTTCGAGGTCCGGGGGCACGTAGCCGTAGGAGATCAGGACTTGCGCCCCCACGTCCCCTGCAGCGAAGACGTAGACCCCATTCGAGACGGCATATTGCCCGGTCGTCGGCGCGGACGCCACGGCGGTCAGGGCGGTGCCGTTGGCGTAGGTGACGCCGCTGTCGCTGAACCATGTGAAGACCGGGGTGACGGTCGTCGCGACGGCGTGCGCTTCAGCCGACTTGAGGTAGCCCGCCGTGTAGGTGACGAGGACCGACTGCTTGTCGTAGCCGAACGTGTAGTCGGTCAGGGTCACCCGAGCGAGGTTGATCGAGGTGTCGAGGAGCCAGCCGCCGGTCGGAGGATTGCCGGTCGCCGCCGTCGTGATCGCGAGCCCGTCGAACAGGATCGACTGGATCGAGGTCACGGGGCCGTTGCGGAGGCAGATGGTGTCGTTCCCGTTGCCGTCATATCGCTCGCTGTAGGTGGTCGAGCCGATGTTGGGTCGGCTGATCCACTGGGCGACGAAGGCAGAGACGGCGGTGATGAGACGGCCCAGAAGCGGGTCCTGAGTGGTGGAGGTGATCGCGAGCCATTGCTTGACGTTCGCGAGGGTCGTCAGGTCGCCCTGGGCCATGTCTCAGTTCCTACGGGTGTGCGGGGGCGTCGGGGTCGGCGACGATGGTCACGGCGGGTTCAATCGCGACGTAGCCGTGGCCTTCGAGGTCGTGAACAGCCTCGACCGGGACGGCAATCGTGCCGTCTGTATCGACGTGGTAGTCGAGCCCGGCGAACGACACGCTCGATGCGCCCAACGGGGCCGTCATGAGCGCGTTGATGACCGGGGCGTGTTCCTGCGTCGGCTCGACCGGCTCGACGGCGACGGTAAACCCGGCGTCGGTGGCGAGGATCGCGTTGGCGTCCTCTTCCGGCAGGGTAATGACGCCGTCGAGGTCGGTCGGGTAGACGTGACCGCCGACAGACGCTTCGGTCGTGCCGGTGGGGGCTTTGATACGGGAAGGGGCCATGCGGGTCTTTCCTAGAAGTCGGCGGAAGCGGTGATGGTGCCGGAACCGCCGCCGCCTTGGAGGGACGCGGAGCCGCCCGCCGCCTGGGTCAGCGTCGTGGTGATGCTGATGGCGTTCGGCGTGTGCGTGGCGCCCGGCGCGATACCGGTGGCGGCAGCAGCAGCGGCTCCCGCGGCGACCTTGAAGGTGCCAGCCACGACCGTGACGGTGGGGGCGGTGCGCAGCTGCACCGGCGTGGCCATGTAGAAGACCTGCGCGTTGGCGGCGGCGACCGATCCGCCAGTGCCCACGATCACGCCCGCCGCAGGCTCGTTGATGACCCAGCAGTAGCGCTGGGCGATCTCAAGCTCGACCTGCACGTCGCGGTGCTCGAACGGGGAGACGGCTTGGCCGATCTCCAGTTGCAGGCCCATGAACTGCACGTAGTCCGCAGCGCCAGCGGTGCCGACCGGGGTGTAGCCGATGACGACGGCCAGCTGCGCGGCGGTGGCCGGGACGAACGCCGTGAAGGCGTAGCGCACCCAGGCGGTCGAGATGGGCTGGTTGGCGGGGGTGCCGGTGCCGTAGGCGCCAGCGGTGCCAGCCGTGGCGATGCTGGAGGTGGGGACGAGCGCGGGATAGGCTTGCCCGGTCCAGGAGCCTGCAGCGGAGCCGATCAGGGCGTTGGCGGACTGGTTGGTGCCGGTGCTGTAGTGCAGCGCGACCGAAAGGCCAGCGGCTGCGGAGAAGTTCGCCCCGGCTGCGGCCCAGAAGCTGAACGTGACGTATTGGCCTTGGCAGCGGATCGCGTCGGCGGTCTCGATGACCTGTCCGAGGAAGATCGGGGAGGTGTTGGTGTTGGCGGCGGCGCGACCGAACTGCAGGGCGCTCGCAAAGCCCATGATCTGCGTGACGGCGACCGAGGACATCGAGATGGACGAGGATGCTCCACCCACGGCGAAGAAGCGGTCGGCGAGGTAGGTGGGGGTGTTGGCGATGCTGGTGATGGTCGTGCCGCGCTGGAACGGGTTGGTGGTGAAGTCACCGCCATCGAGCAGGTTGCGGAAGTTCGCCAGCTGGTTCGTCTCTTGGACGATGCAGCCGCTCTCGATGAGATCGAGCATCCCTTGGCCCGGCGAGACGTTGTAGATCAGGGCGTTAGCGTCGGCAGTAAACACGCCTTGGCGCGTCTGGAATACCGCGCCCGGAGACGGAGCAAGCAGATACATGAGTTCATCCTGGCAAAAGAGGGCGGGGCTCCCAGAATTGAGAGCCCCGCGATAGGTGTTGACCGTCTTGGGCTAGTATTAGCCGTTGGCGATGTTGGTGATCACGCCGAGGGCGGGCGGGAAATACACCGCGAGCGCCTCTTCGGCATACACGCCGACCATCTGGGCGCGGGTCGTGACCGGCCAGTCGACTTGGTAGTAGTCGCGCCGCACCTTCATCTCGCAGACGTTCGGCACTTCGTTGGACTGATACTGCACAGGCAGGTCGTCGGCGTAGCCGAGGATCGTGCCGGGCGGGACCTGGGGGTGGATCTTCACCGGGATTTTCATCCCGCCGTTCAGGAACGGGTTGTAGTAGAAGTCAACGGTCGCACCAGCGGTGATGTGGACTTCGCCCGTGCCGGGGTCCTTGAAGTATTGCAGCAGGGGCGCGGAGCCGCTGGAGAGGCACTTCGTGGTGATGTTCTTCAGCTCTTGCGAGTTGACCCACAGGCAGGTGATCGAGACCTGATTGTTGTCCCACTGCGACTGCAGCATGGTGTCGATCTCGTTGACCGAACCCTTGCCGCTGGACGTCAGCACGGTGCCGGTTCCGGCGGTGCCGGTGGCGAGCGTGTTGACGTAAGCGCCGGAACCGCTCTTCAGGGCGGTGGTCAGCAGGCCGTCGTAGGCGGTGGAATTGGTCGAGTAGTCGACAGAGGCGATGGACGAGGCGGCTTGGGTGCCGGTCACCAGCGGAGCCGAGAAGGCGACGCTGTTCAGCGGCGTGATCTTCTGCAGGGTTTCCGAACCGGCAGCGCCGACATACCAAGCGTAGGCCACTGCGCCGGTCGTCGGGGTGACGGAGGCGAACAGGGACTGGCCGAGCGTGACGGCCTGCGTGGCATTGGCGGACTTGATCGAGGAGCCGCCGTAGACCACGAAGGTCTTGCCGTCAGCGCCCGCGATGGTCTTGGTCCCGGCGACGCCAGCGGCGACGGACGAGTTGCGGAAGCCTTCCATCGTCAGGGCGATGACGATGACGGAGTAGGGGCTCAGCGCGGGCAGGGTGGCGCCGGTGCCGGAAGCCGACAGGGTCGGGGTGCCAGCGGTGCCGAGCTGCAGGGAGGTGTTGCCGCCAAGGACGGCCATTTCTTCCTTCAGCATCATCTTCTGCAGGAGGCGCATGGTCATCCGGGCTTGGATGTCCTCGAACGTCTTGCCTGCGGAGATGGCTTCCCACGTCGCTTGGTCTTCTTCACCGATGGTCGCGTAGCCGACCGACTTGTTGGAGGTCGTGTAGCTCATCTGCCCGGCGCGCTGACCTTCCGGCACCCAGCCGGTGTTGTCGAAGCCGGAACCGACGATGGAGTTCACTTGCCGCCAGTTCGTCGCGGTGCCGGTGCCGCCGCCGATGCGGGGGATCGACTTGATCAGCGGGGTGTTGACCGGATAGAGGTTCTTGGCCGGGGCCTGCAGGTCGTAGGCGATCAGCCCGGAGCCGGTCGTGATGGCCTTCTCGATGTTGTCGGGACGAATGCCCGCCATCGTCATCACTTCACGGGAGATGTCTTCGTTCGGCGCGGAGAGCGCGGTGGAGACCGCCTTGGAGATCTCGTCGTTGGTCAGTTGCTTCATCTTGTGGTCCCATGAAAAAAGGTCCCACGCGGGGACCTCGGGACGGCATTGACGGCTCGCACATGCGGGCCGCTGGGTGGATTGGGTTCAGCCTATCGGCGGTTCGCGCTGATCGGTTGGTTCAGCGCCATCTTGACCAGGACGAGGTCCCGTTCCTCCTTGGGGAGGCCGTCGAGATAGCGGGTGATGTCGGCCTTGGTGACGGGCGCGGAGGCGTCGTCGGACGGGTCGAGGTCCTGCGCCTTGGAGACCGCCGTGAGGCCGTGGGGCGTCACTGCGCCCTTCGGGGGTGCCGGGCTATTCTCCAGGTCGGAGATGCGCTTCTGGAGCGTGCTGACGGTCACCGTCATGGCTTCGAGCGCGGTCGTCGCCTTGGTGATGGCGTCGGTCGTCGCTTCGGCCTTCGCGATGTCGTCGGCGGTCGCGGCCTTTTCGGTCGAGGCGCACTGCGCGCCGAGCGCGGCGGCGTGGTCGTGCATCGCTTGGATTGCGCTCGCGTCCTTCTTCGAGTTGCGCGCCCCGGCCTTCTCCATCAGGTCGGTGTCGGCCTTGATGAGATCGACGGTCTTGGCGGCATACATGAAGTCGTCCGTATCGGGAATGATCATCTGGTCGGGGCCGATGTCATCGACGAGTTCGGCGACCTCTTCCTTGGCCATCGCGATCAGGGCGTCGCCGAGTTGCTTCACGGCGGCGGCGATAGCGGCGGGAACCTCGGAGCCGTCGTTCTCCTTGTTCGCCTCTTCCTGCACGGCCTGCTGGACGGCCACGACGCCGTAGATCGCGTAGCAGAGGCTGGCGATGCCGCGCATCCCCTTGCGGAGCGTGTCCGGGCGGTCGAGCGTATCGAGCGCGGTCAGGGCCTTCGCCATCTCCTCCAGCTCGGATTGCACGATGCTGGCGGCAGGCTCTGCGGGCGGCGTGACGGCGGCGGTCGCCTTCTCGATGGCGTCATTCAGGGCGGCGACAGGATCGACCGTCGCAGCCTTAACGGTCTCGGCGGCTTCGGCGGCGCGCTCAGCGTCCTCGTTGGCTTCCAGCGCTTCCTGCTCGGCTTCGTCGGCTTGCGCCTCAGCGGCCACTTCGGCGTCGCCCTCGGCGAGCGTCATGGTGTGCGCCTTGATCAGCGCGTCGCGGGCGGCGACCATGAAGTTCGAGCGCGACTTCTTGCCAGCGGCGGTCATCAGCTCGTCAGCCTTGGCGATCACGTCGGCGTTGGCCGGGCTCCAGGGAGTTGCAGTCATATGGTCTTCCTCCGTGGCGGCTTCAGCCTTCCACATGGTCATGACGGCCTCGGGGTTACACGGGCGGTCTACGAGGCTGATCTCGTTGAGACGCAGCTTGGTGATGATGGTGCGGTCGGCGGGGTCTCGTTCGAGCGCCTTGCCGCCGATGGAAAAGCCAGCGTAGACGCCAGCCTTGACCTTCGCGATGGCGACCGGATCGACGACGTGAGCGACGATGTTGGTGACGCCAGCCTTGTCTACGGAAGCGTCGGTGACGCGCCCGGCGGCGGACAGCTGGTGCATTTCTCGGAGAGCGGGGAACTGCTCATATTCGGGCAGGGCGTCGGCCATCGCTTTCGAGGTGACGGTCTCGCCTGCGCTGTCCTTGGCGGACGTGCTGGCGATCCCGTAGACCTTGATGGTTCCGTCGTCCTGATCTTCGACCTTGGAGAACTCTCCAAACAGCCGGAGTGGGACCGCCGCCACTAGGCGACAGCCTTTGAATGGGTCGCCATGCGTGGCCTCATTTCATCGGTGGAGATAGGGGGTGCGACCCGCCACCGCCTTGGAGGCAGGGACGGGTCGCTGCTGGGGTGCGAAGCGCCTGCGCGCAACCTCGTCACATGGTCCCAGTCAAGGTCGTGACCGCTTAGGCGGCAGGAGCCGGGGCCACGACAACAGGGGTGGCCGGCTTGGCGGCGGCTTCGAGCTTGGCGACTTCCAGCGTCAGCGCTGCGACGGCGGCGTCGTGCGCGGCTTGGTCGGCTGCGGTGGTCGCAGCCACGGCGG
>Ga0208746_1000497_pt1 | contig 13177 bp, 26 predicted proteins | sample CryBogCBH15Jun09_FD_184623 | JGI IMG/M metagenome (GOLD analysis project Ga0208746, IMG submission 184623) | Freshwater microbial communities from Crystal Bog, Wisconsin, USA - CBH15Jun09 (SPAdes) | ecosystem: Environmental > Aquatic > Freshwater > Lake | place: Crystal Bog, Wisconsin, USA... | reverse complement strand
TCCTTGCTGTCCCGCCTTGCGGGCCTAGGCTTCTCTGCTGACAAACGGATCCCATACCCGTTTGGTAAACTCGCTCTCCAAATGCGCCTTGCGTTGGCCCGGTGGCTTGCTGCAGACCTTGCGGAAGCGGCAGCCGCCGTAGTTCCCACACGCCTTGTCATTCATCGGCCAATGCTCCCGCTCCGCGCAGAGTTCCATTTGCGCCAGCCAGTGTCCCAGCTCTTGATACCATTCCGCAATCACAGCTGGCGGACGTTGCACAAGGCCCCGCTCGCACCGGCTAAACCCGACGGCAATCTGTATCCCGTCCACGACCAGCGACCTGACGTCAAAGTTAAAAACCACCTTACTTGCAAAGGTGTAAAGGCTGAACTGATTATCCGGGCTGAAGCCGTCGAAGAAAAACCCGTTCATCGTGCTGCCGGTGGTTTTAATATCCGGGATGTAATAGTTATCCCCGTATTTGGCCAATCGGTCTAGATGCCCGCAAAGCACAAAGCTTTCCCCTGTGGCTTCGCTTTTGTAGCCCGAGTCAAACTTAAAACTCAGCTCAACGGCCGGCTTGCCGTTGCTTAGTATCACCGTCTCAAACGGATCGTTCTGACCAAATTGATCCAGATACCAAACTATCGTCCGCAGAAGCGTGTCCCGATTTTTCAGCTTGTGATCGCTGGCCCATGGCCGCTTCAGCGCCCGGTCCCAGGTGCCCCGCAGGGCCTCATCAAGAACCAAATCCAGCGCATCATCATGCCCTTGGCCTTCGGCCTTAGCCCGCTCATAGCTCTCCCTCGCCTTGTGCAAATGGATTCCAAACGTCAGATGCACGCTCTGATCCCTGGGCTGCCAGCCCTCGACGATGGACAGTTGATAGTACCTGGGACAGGTCTTAAACGCACCCAAGCTGGTGCTATCCACCCCGAGCTGGAGACCGGGCAGGATCTGGCTGAAGCTGGTGTTCGGTGTGCCGGCGGGGAGTTCGCTCATAGCCCAAGGTCCTCAAGATTCAAGCTGGTGCTGACGGCTGTTGGCGCACCGGCCTTTGCCTTTGGCTGCCGCGGGGCCTTTTTGCCTTCGGCCTCGGCCGCCGACCAACGCGCGCGCTGGGCGCGAAGCGCAGCAACGATTTGATCCCGATCTTGTCGGCTGAAGCCCTCTGGATCGCGGGAGAACAGTTCGCTTAAGCTGTCCTCGCTGGCCTCTGCCAGCAGCTGGCTCTGTGGGATCTGGCCCCCGGCCCCGGCGCTATTCATCCGTCAGCTCCTGCAGTTGCTGCTCTGCGATCTGGTCTATCGTCTTGGCCCCGTTATCTGCCCGGTCCAGCTCTCTTTGTCTAAGCTGCTTAACCGCCAGATGCACCATCTGCCGAACTATCGGTCCGGGGTAGATAAACCTTTTGTTCAAATATTCCCAGTCCTGATCATAGATCTGTATATGCCTTCGGCTTTGCGGCCGTTCTGCTTTCTTACTCATTTGCTTGGCTCCTTGTATTTGCTCGCATTGCCGGGCGTGGGGGTAACTTTCAACAAGACTACTAAATTCGGATCTTCCAGCCGGCCGAGCAATATCTGTATCCCATCCAGCTGCGGATCTTGCGCCTGCGCCCGGGCGGAATAGAACCGCTGGCGCAGCCTTTGCGGATCGTTGGTTTGGATAATCAGGCCGTAAGGCTGGGCCAGGGCCTGATAGAGGATGGTTTGATATTCGGTCAAGTTCATGGCGTTACCGTATCATGGGTGGGCATGGGTGGAAAGGGGCCTGGAATAAATTATTTGGTCTTGCGTGGGGCATACTGCCCACCAATGGCCGGCTTTGCAAAACAAACCATCAGAGTCCCAACTCTTCCATATCCAACAGCACAGCCCCCTTCTTCTCCTCCTTAGCCCATTTAACCTCCCTTTTCTTCCTCACAATCCCCGGCCCGATGGCCAGATCCAGGGCCTGGGCAATGGCATCCTGCGGGCTTTCGGCCCGCGCGAATTGCCAATTCTGCACCCTATCCCCAACATTGGCCTGCCAGATCCCCATCAGCTCCCCTTCCGTCAGCTGGCAAAGCCCGATAAGGAAAAGCCCTCGGACCTGGATTTCTTCCATCAGCTCTTCAAACGTCTTAGTCGTCATCTTTTTTCTCCGCTGCTTGCGCTTTTCTCTGCTCATAGATTGCCAGATAAAGCTCGTCTAAAACCTGGGTCCATTTTCCGTCCAAGATACTGATCTTGGTGCAGTTGATCGAGGCTAAAATGGTGGTTATTTGTTCGTAGCTCAGCTCTAGCCTGATAAGGCTGTGGCCTTCGCCTTCGGCCCCGCCGGCCCCGCTCATTGAAAATCCTCCATTCTTGCTTCCACAAGGACCTTTTTAGTCCTTGTCTCCGCTACGTATTTCAGATTCCATTCCTGCTTCAGCGCCCGATCGTCACCCATCTCTGCTGCTTTCTTTGCCTGCTTTGCCGGAAGCCGCCAAGGATCCAGATGCAGAACCAGATCCCACTCCAGGCCCTTGCTTTTGTGGATTGAACTTAGCGTCACCACCCCCTGCTCTCGGGCAAACAACTGCTCCAGCTGCGTCCGCAAATCTTTCGCATCTCGGCACTCGGCCCCCGACAGCACCGCTTGCAAGCACTCTGCCTGATCCTGTATCCCATCTACCTTATGCTCTTTCCCGTTGGCCTGGGCTAGCGCACACTCCCGCTCGCACCAATCCTGAATCCGGGCGGCGATTGCTGCCGCGGGCATATCATCATCCGGCGCAAGCTTCCGGCTTAGCACCGCTAGCCCTTTCCCGATCTCCCGGCCTAGCATCATCACTCCCACACCTTGCCGGATGAGTTTGAAAGCCAGCGTCAGCAACGGCCCGTTGTTTCGGCAAAGCACCGCAGCCGCGCCCCTTTCGGGGATGAGCCCCTGCACCTGCACCCAGCCCCACTTTGTCCCACGCTCCCCTGCCGGAACAAAGATCCCCGCTGCATTTGCCTCATGCGCCCTAAAGCCCGGGGCGTGGGCTTGTTGCCTGGCAACGATGGCCTTTGGACAGCGAAAAGTCATCGCCAGCGGCTTCTCTATCCAGCTGCTTCGCAGCTGGCGGATGTTGCTCATACTTTCACTATCGGCCCCGCGGAAGGCATAGATCGCCTGCTTCGGATCGCCCACGGCCACCAGCTTGGCATCCGACCTGCTGAGGCAGGCTGCCAGCATCCGATGGTTCAGCATAGAAAGATCCTGCGCTTCGTCTACAAAAACCACGGGGAACTTTGGAAATTGCCCGCCGAGCATTGTCGGGCAATAGACCTGATCGTCAAAGCTAATCACCCCCTTCTTCGCCAGTCTTATATCTTCTTCCAGAATCTGCCTGGCAAGGTCCTGCAAGAACTCTGCATCCGCTTGCGCTATGCCTTGCTGATCCGCGATATCTTCCCAGGTTTCTGGGCTGTCAGGCACCGCCCCTTCGGGTCCTGCCCCCTTCGGGACAAGCCCAGCTTGCATAGCCCCGGTGACTAAAGCCCGCAGCTGATGCCATTGCTCTGTCATCAGCTTCACCTTTCTCCCCTTGCTGATTTCCGTAATCAGCCCGGCTAATTTGTTTGCCTTCAGCTCCAGCCTGGAAACTGACGGCAAAGCCCTGGCCCAAGCCTGATGGCCAAGGCTGTTGAGCGTTTTCACGGTAAAATTGCCCGGGAATCTGCCTTCGAACTCTTTCACTATACTTTTGTTAAAAGCTAGCGCAAGTGCGGGAACTTTGATCTGCTGCCCTGCAAGCCCGAGTGTGGTGGTCTTCGCGCATCCGGCATATGCCGTGACGATTGTGCTTTCGCTCTGGCGCATGGAGGCCATGATGGCCTCCTGCTCTGCAGTTGGCCTAAATCCTTCAGCTATTGTCATACTCCCGGCTCCTGTTCAGCTAGCAAAACCACCAGCGCTCGTCCTTGCCCGTCGAATCGCAACTCTGCCCTGCTGTCCCAGAACACATCCCGAAACTCTTTATTCCCGACATATTTCGTCCCGGCCAGAGGCTTACCCCCGCTCGCAGCTACGTATCCGAGCCAGATATCGCCCAGCTGCCGCACCGTGTCCACGTCATGCCCCGTGCCGGAAAGCTCTTGCTCCAACGCTTCGTATTCTTGCTCCGGGATTGCCTGCGCGTCGACATAAACCCGGATGGCATTGTCATCATACGGATTATCATCCTCTTGCTCCAGCCGAAGGCTGGTAAAGCTGGGCAAATGCGCTAGCACTTGTTTAGCTGGCGGGCGGAAATGACTGCCGACCAAGAGGGAGATTAGAACTGTCTGTTGGCTCATTAGCTTTGCTCCTTGCCTGGGGCGCCTGGGGCGCCTGGGGCGCCTGCGCTTGCGCCCTGCTGCTTCAGCAACTTCAGCCCTTGACTTCGCTGCTGCTTATGCCATTGGTTTCTGCATTTGGTATTGCAAAACCTCTTATGCTCTGCGCTAGCCGGCACGGTAATAACCTGTTCACAGCTTTCACACTTTCGTTCAGTCGTTAAGTTCATGCAGATTCTCCTTCTTCAATTCCCGACCGAGCGTCGGGTTATCCCTTAGCCTTACTTTCCCATTAGCCCAAATCCAAACCTCACCGCTGTCGTCCTGTGCAACTATCCAGAGCAAATGATGCTCTGGACTGTAATCTATCCAGCCCAGAGCTTGACCTGGACCTTTCGGACTTGTCACAGGTATTTGCGGATTCAGCTGGAGCATCCGCTGTTGGCTCATATACCAGATCCTTCTTGCTGCGCGGCTAAGATCAAAGCCGAGCGTTCTTCGCTGGTAACCGTTGCCCTCGGGGGCTTCGCTATGGCCCTGGCCACCGCTTGCAGCTGCGGGCTGGGGCTATCCCCTCCACTCCCCAGATACATAATCGCGCCGATGGTCAGCTGCAGAGTCCTATAATCCCCGGGGCAGAAAGACAAACGCCCTTGCTGCTGCATCCTTCTCAGCATGACATTCATCAACCCGGAAGCGATTTCTCCCTCTTCTTCCTGCGCTCTTGCCATTTTGTCTTCAAGATTAAGCTGGCAATCAGCGCCAACTTCATCATTTGATAAATCGTCAAACCTATCAGCATTATACATCCGACTACTCCTGTTAAAACCAGCGTTATTGCTTTTTCCTCATTTGTTTTCAGAGTCCTAGATCCTCCATACTGTACTGTTGGGAATAATTCTTGCCTGGAGGTGTTATTCTCCTGACAATAACTGCGTCTGGCCCGGTGCCAAGTTTTTTAACCTTTGGCTGGGCCTTCGGCGCTGGCGTTTGTGCCTGGCAAGCTCGCGCTTGCATTTTCCTATCCCTCGCCTCGCCCTTGCAGAACAAACAACTGTTCACTGCAATCTTTCCATGCTCCTTTTTGTGATGCTCTCTCTGCTGCTTCCAGAGGTCCAGACCCGTAGGGGCTGCGCCCCCGCCCCTGGCCCGGGGCATCTGCCTTGCCCGAAGGATTTGCACTAGCTTCTTCAACCCCGCCTCGGTTGCAGGGATTTGAATCTGCTGCCCGCCCTCTGCCGAAGGCACAGCAAGAAAAAAATGTTCCTGTCCGTTTTCCTCACTTCCGGTCCAGATGGTCGCCGCATACCCCGGCACTGGGGTGTCCAGTCGGGTACTTGCGCTGCGGTAGCTGGTGAGGGCAGGAAGCTGCTGGGGAGTTGGCATAACGGTCTCCGGGGAATGGGGGTTAATGTGTGATTATGGCACATGATGGGAGGGCGTTCAACCCCCCTCGCAAACTTTTATTTCCTTTCCTTCCTCTGCTGGCGCTTTCGGCCCCGCCCCTGTCCAGCGCCCAATCCTCTTCACTATCATCTTGGCCTCACTGTTTCTTCTCTGCCAGTGGCTGATTTTAAAATGCACCGGATCATCTTTCCCCCCTGGATTCTCCCAAAGGGCTAAAGTATCTACAAACTTCTCCGCTTTAGCACTTCTTCTATTCAGCCAGATTACAAACGTCCTCTCATTCCCGTAGCGAAAAACCGCCCGCAGCTGCTGGGTCGGGCAGATAAAACTCGCTATCGCGATGGCTCCGGCATTTTGCGCCTGACGTGCGAGCCCATTCATCGTCTCCGCCTGCCATTTTCGCCCAGTTTCACTAAAATCCCAATTCCCGGTCATCTCCCTCACCTCGTCCCCGTCAAAGGTCTGCACCTTTGCTCCTTCTTTCTCCCATTCTGCTTTCAGCGCCTGGGCAAGCCAGCTTTTCCCCGTGCCGGGCAGGCCGCAGATCAGCAACCGCACTGCGGGCCAATTCTTTTCTCTCTTCATTCACTCTCCTCCGCGAACGGGTCTTGACCCGGCTCCAGCCCTGAAGGGCTGATATTTTCATACTTGCTCCGTAGTTGTCTGATTTCTTCCAGCTCCTCGGCGGATAGGTGAAACGGCCGAGCTTCGGGCTGAAAGCCTGGGGCCGCCGGCCCCGCCGGCCCCGCCGGCGCTCGCGCTCGCGCCCCTGCTTCTCTTCTCCTTTTCTCACTAGCTTTCTTGCTTATCTCATTCTTGCTCCAGGTTAGCCTCAGCCTTTCCTGCTCCACTTCCAGAATCGCGGCATCGGTTGCTGCGCTAGGCCAGAGCAAATGTTCCTGCCCCAGCTCGTAGAGCTGCCGCATGGCCTGCTCCCAGCTTTGCTCCTCGCTCCTGGCCCGGAGAAAAGCTTCCTGCACCAGCTTCTGCAACTGCCTATAGGCCTTGCGCCCTCGACTGCCGGCATCGGCTACGGCTTTCAGCCGTTCCTTATTCATGCTCATGTCTGCTGCTCCTTGCTGGCAAGAAGTTGATCGATTTTTTTCTTTGCCTTCTCTGTTAGCCAGACCGGCTTCCCTGTGAGTCGGGAAACTATCCAGATCAGCGGAATCGGCCCGGCAAGCTGGAGGAAGAGGGAATACCAGCGTTGCTGGATTTTAATCTGCCCGACGATAGTCGGCTGGTGCAGATCCAACTTTTCCCCTTTCGGGGCGAAGATTACTTCGCTGATCCAGTCCGCTGCAACGTATTGCATCCGGAGCTCCGGGGCTTCGCCGCTGCCCCATTGCTTACTCATCCCATTCCTCCTCTTGCTTCGCGCACTCGAGTAGATGCTCTAGCCCGTGAGCTTGCAGGTATTCCCATGCAAGTTCCAGCATCCAGTCTGGCAGGGGCTTATCCGCATCCGCGCTCTCAATCCCGTCAATTTCCACCATTGCCGGCTCTTCCGGCTCGCCGCCGGAGTCCCAGCTGGGGCCGGAAGCCGGCACTCGGGGGAAGTAGGTGAAATCTACCAGCACTGGCAGCCGGTAGAAGTTTTCAAACATATCCAGTTCGATGATTGTTTGATGCTTGGTCATGGTTACTCCGTGTGGCTTGTTTTGGTGTAAATTACTTTGCCCCAAGCGGCTTGGCCTTCGGCCTTGCCCTCAGGGCCTTTGGCCCTGGCCCTGGCCCCGGCCCTGTTAACCGCATCCGCTAGTGCTCTTGCATACGCTATGTCCCGGATGAAAAACGTCACCCTATTCCCGTCCGGGGATAAAAGATCCACTGTAGCAAACGCTCCCGGGTCTGCAAACGTATGCAGCACTGCTTCCAGCTTGTCTTGCAGATGGAAATCTATTCTAATCTCGCTTCTCATACCGTGTCCTCCACCGTTATCTCTTGCCCGTCTAGTTCCCAATCCGCTGTCAGTCCCCCTGCGGCCTCAAGCTCGAGCGCGCGCATGGCAGCGTGTTCAAACAGAACTTCCAGATCCTCCAGATATCTTTTCGACGCTGGAAGGTCAGGGACTTCAATCTCCACCTGGCAGTGTTCTGTAGTGACTCGTTTCAGCAAGCAAGTGATTATCATGGGGTTTCCTTCGTTTCTGCATACGCCGATTCAATCCGCTCTCCGCTGTGGAAGCAGTAGAGCTGCGGGTCTTCATAGTTTATCTCCACTCCGATCACGAACCAGCTGTCGCTGATGTCCCCCGCTGTTAGGGCCTCGCAGATGGCCTCGCGCTCGCGCTCCGCGCAAGCGAAGCTGAGGGCTTCGCCGGAGCTGGTTACGAAGAAGAGCGGATAGCCCCCGGGCCATGCCCAAGGGCCCTCGGCGAGTACTGCTTCGAATTGGTGTTTGTTGCTGATTTTCATTTGCCTGTTGCTCCTTGGCTGGTGGCTGGTGGCTGGTGGCTATTGCCCGTTGACTATGGCCGAAAGCTCGGCCTCGAGCGCGTAGCAGTATTCTAGCCCGTCGGCTATTGCCGCCCCTTGCACCCGGGCTCGGCGGATTCGCCGAATGGCTCGCTCGGTGGCATTAAACCGGCCGTGTACTGGTGCGAGATGGCTCTCATCCTGCCTTCGGTAGAAATTGTTAACATGACGGATGGCGTCGCGGCCGCTGCGGTGTTCTGTTGCTGCTGCGATTTGTTCTGCTGTTCGCATGACTGTTGTTCCTTGGCTGGTGGCCGATGGCTGGTGGCCGCTAGATGAAAACCATTGCGGCTAACGCTCCCACTCCGAGAAAGATCATCGTAGCCAGCGCAATGGCTACCGCTGCTGCGAGGAAGAGAAGGATATTTTCTACGTTGTTGCTCATAAGCTTTGCTCCGGTAGCTGGGAAGGATTGGGGTGATTTGCATCTGTGGCCTTTGGCTGGGGCCTAGAGCCCTAGCTCCTCCATGTCGAATGCCTGGCGCTTTAGCGCCTGCGGATGGTCTTTGCCGTAGGCCAGCTCGGTATTCCGTCTGGCGATTTCTTGCATCTCCGCGCTTTTGAACTGGCGGACTGTTGCCGGCGCGTCGCGTTCTGCGATCGGCTTGCTGTAGTGCACACTGGCGTTCGCGTACCAGCAGATTTCCTTCACCGCTCGCGGTTGGCGGTCGAAGAGGTCCCAGTCGAACTTGGCACTGCGGAGCCCGCGGAGACGAGATTTGTTATCCATGGCTGGGGCCCTTTACTGTTGGATTTCAATTATGAAATCGGCGAGGTCTCGGTCGACTGACAGGTCGTAGGCTACTATCGTGGCCTCGGTGATCTCGCCAAAGGCCCGGAGCCCGGCTTTGACTGGGATTCGGAATTTGCCGGGAGTGCGCTGCCAGAGCTGCGTCCGTCCGTTGCGCCTCGCGCGCCAGAATCGGCCGCTGGCGGCTCGAACGCGAAGATTGCCGGTGTCGAGGGCTCGCTCGATGTCTCGAAGGGTTGGCTTGATGCTGAGCTGGGGGAATGTTTCCGTTACCATTGCTGCGGCTCCGTGCTGGTGTGACGCGATCTGCGGCACTGTTGTGATTGTGGCATAAAGAAATGGCCATTGCAATGGGCCTGGGAAAATAAATATGGGTTGACGTGGGAGAGGATGGGGCGATTAACGGCCTCGGACCGGGCCGGGACCTCCGGTAGGGTATCACGTTCGGGTACTACGATACACCCCTACGTAAAATGCCCGCCATCTTGGGCTCCAGGTATGGCCGTTCAACGGCCTTTAGTTCTGGGGGAAATTTTAAAAAAAAAAAATTACTAAATTCCCCCTTCTAGAAGCCCTGGACCTGCTGGGGTATGCCCGTTCAACGCCTATTTCTGGAGCGGAGTTGGGGTCTTGGTTTAACGTAGGGGGGTAGTGGAGGGGTAGAATGGAGTAGGGGAGTGGAGGGGTAATGGCTGTGGGAACGTGGGCGAAGGGCGTGGGCATGGGCGTGTAACGGCCGTTCAACGTGTCCCTCTTTGTTTTGCAAACCGGCGCTTTTGCCGCTGGGGGGTCGATTTATTCCCCAGCTGGTGGATTGTTGAAAAGTTCAAAAATAACCCAGCTGACGCGCCTGCGCCGGGGGATTTGGTTTTGGCCAGTGGCCTTGCGCTTGCGCCGAAGGCCATTTGCAAAATTAGCTGCTGGGGATTTTTTGCCTCGGGGCAGGAATAAATGCCTGGGGGCTTGGGCAGCTGCGTATGCAATTTCCATGCCGGTTGGCCGGTGGCTGGGGGCGAAAAATAATTTTGAAAATCTTTCCAGCTGGCGCGGCTTGCCTTATTTTCGCCACAATTGGGGCGCCTAATGCACAGGTCGGCGGCGCAATGGTGCACCACGGCGCGGGGCGCGAAGCCCCACACTTGAAAGACTCACACAATGAACATCACCTACGGCACCCATACCATTCACATTGAATCCCTGCCCGCTACCTCCCTGGAGGCTTTGCTTCGTCGTGGCATTAGCCACTACCTTGGCAATGAACAAGCCGCCAAGGTTTCCAACCGCAAGGCCGATTATCAGGCCAAGAACGGCGAACACCCGGACGAAGATCTGGTGGCCAGCTGGAAGGCGGAAATCCAGACTGCGGCCGTGGAAAAGCTGGTGGCCGGGACCATCGGTCAGCACGCACCCCGCGCCCCCAGCGTTGACCCGGTGGAGCGTGAAGCGGCCAAAATCGCCACCGCTGAGGTTCGGATTATCCTGACCAAGAACGATATCAAGCCCCCGAAGAAAGGCGAGCTCATTACGTTCAAAAACGGCTCGCAATCTACGCTTGACGAGCTGGTGGCGCGCCGCTTGGCCAACCCGACTGAAGGCCCGCGCATCATGAAGGAAGCGGAAAAGGCCGTGAAGGCCGCTGCCGCGAAAAAGTTTGCGCTTGATGCTGGCGAAGCTGGCGCAGTCGAATCGGCTGACGACTTGGGGCTCTGAGCCCGGAGGCTGGGGTGTGGTCCGCTGCGCCCCAGCTGTTTGCCAGAAGCTGCTGCGACTGCGGCCGAAAAAAAAAAATTTCTCCTCGCCTAATTCCCCTCATTCCTCCCTTGGCTAAGGGGGAGGGCTGGCCTTGGAAGTTGGCTGTGGGATGGGGTCTAAACAGCAAATGACAGTTTTCACAAAAACACCCTGGCCACGCAAACCCACGGCCTGAAAGGAGTCCAAAATGTCTACCCTTCCCCTTCCCCCTGGCCTTCAGCCGCTTGCGGCGCGCTTGGCCTCCCTCGACCGGGCGCTCGCGGCCGGGCTCATCGACGAGGCCGCTTGGCAGTTGGAGCTGCAGCGCGCTTGGGCCTCGGCGGCGAAGCCCTCAACGGCGAAGCCCTGCCCCACGCTTGCAGAATCCCGTGCGATGGGACGAAAAAAGCACTTGCGAATTGCTGCGTAATGTGCAATTCTGTATCTGCGCGCGAAGGCTTTCCTCCCCGGCTTTCCCTGCTGCCTGGTCCCCTGATGCGGGTCGTGAGTCCCCTGCAACAGGGGGCCGTGGGCCACGGGCGGCAGGCACTCCATTTTTAGGCTTTTGCTGGCATGTTGGAACTTGGCAATCTAGACGAGCTGATGTTTGGCGGGCCGCAGGCGCTTCCCCGCAAGCGCGGGCGTGCGGGCGCGCAGCTGGATTGCGAAGTTGTCCGCCCGGTGGCGGAAGCGGATTTGGAAGCCTTGTCCCAGCTGCCGGCCACGGTTATCACCCCGGAGCAACGGTTGAAGTCCGTTACCTATCAGCATCACCAGCTGGCCCAGCTGCTGGCCCGGGGCAGTGCCGAGAGCGAGGTCTCACTCATCACCGGCTACTCGCTGGCCTATATCTCCCGGATCAAAAACGACCCGCAATTTCGTGAACTGCTGCAGCACTACGGCGCGAAGGCCGAGGCGGTGTATGTGGATGTGCTGGATCGGATGAAAGGCGTCGGCTTGACGGCGTTGAGCAAGCTCAGCGAGCGGCTGGAAGACGATGACACGGCGTTTAGCAATCGGGAGCTGATGGAGCTGACCGATTTGACCTTGGCTAAGCCACTTGCACGGAGCGCAAACTTCGGGCCGGCGTCCGGTGGACCTGGCGGGGTTAATGTGAGTGTAAGCTTTGTCTCCGCGCCCGGGCCCTCGGCTTTCGGCCCTGGGGCTTCGCCGATGATTGATGCTGTTGCGAATAGGGAGTCTGGGGAATGAGCACAACCCGTCCGCAGGCTACAACTTTAGTCAATAGTAATATCACCACCAATGGTACGGGTGCGATTATTGGGGCAATTTTGAACTCCGACTTGATCGCGATGATTCAAGCTAGTACTGGGTATCAGGGGGTTTGGAACAGCAGCACGAGCTATCAGGCGAATGATATGGTGATTTCTGCCAGCAGTGGCGGAACGCTTTATATCGCGCTGCTGGATAATAGCAATATTGCCCTGACCAACGGGACGTACTGGCAAACGCTTTCTAGCGCGTTGTCGGCTACGGGTGTGACCCCTGGAGCTTATGGCAGTAGCACGGCTATTCCCAACTTTACGGTTAACGCGCAGGGCTTGCTGACGGCTGCTGGCAGCTCGGCGGTAGTTGCTCCAGCCGGGACGCTGACGGGTTCGACGTTGGCCAGCAATGTGCTGAGCAGCAGCTTGACTGGCGTGGGAACGCTGACAAGCGGGGCCATTGGTGCAGGTTTCAGCCCCATTGGCAACAGCTCGCTGGCCAATAGCTCGGTGACGATCAATGGCTCGGTTGTTAGCCTGGGTGGTTCGACCACTGTTTCTGCCGCGCCTTCGGGCACAGCTGGCGGGGATTTGACCGGAAGCTATCCGAATCCCACGCTGGTTGCTGTTGGTACGGCCGGAAGCTATGGCAGCAGCACGGCTATTACTACGCTGACGATTGATAGCAAGGGCAGGGTTACTACGGTAACTACTAATGCGGTTATTGCCCCGGCGGGCACGCTTTCTGGCACAACGCTAGCAGGTACGGTAGTCTCCAGCTCGTTGACGAGCGTGGGGACTATTGGTTCTGGTGTTTGGCAGGGTACGCCTGTGGCAGTGGCCTATGGCGGCACCGGCACGGCTACGCCTAGTTTGGTGGCGGGCAGCAACATCACGATCAGCGGCAGCTGGCCCAATCAAACAATCAATTCCACCGCCAGCGGCGGCGTAACGACGATCTCGTTTGGCTCCACTGGCTTGACGCCTAGCTCCGCTACATCTGGTGTTGTGACGGTCGCGGGTACGCTGGCGGTCGCTAATGGCGGCACCGGACAGACCACGGCCTCTGCCGCGTTCAATGCGCTCTCGCCGGTTACGACAACTGGCGATCTGATTATTGGTAACGGGACAAACAGCGCTACGCGCCTTGGGATTGGTGCCAACGGCTATGTGCTGACGTCTAACGGCACAACGGCCACTTGGACGTCGCCCGCCAGCGTTAGCGGCGTGACTGTTGGCACGACCACGGTGTCAGGCGCGACCAACGGATATCTGCTTTACAACAATGCGGGGGTTCTGGGCGCTACCGCACCC
>Ga0208746_1000496_pt1 | contig 13190 bp, 12 predicted proteins | sample CryBogCBH15Jun09_FD_184623 | JGI IMG/M metagenome (GOLD analysis project Ga0208746, IMG submission 184623) | Freshwater microbial communities from Crystal Bog, Wisconsin, USA - CBH15Jun09 (SPAdes) | ecosystem: Environmental > Aquatic > Freshwater > Lake | place: Crystal Bog, Wisconsin, USA... | reverse complement strand
TGGAGAGGAAAGAGAGTGCGACGCCATTAATGCCACTACAACCCCTGAGTACTTCGTAAGGGGTGATGCGATCCGGTGGCGGAAGCAGATCGGGATAGTCCACAACGTAGATGGCGGCATTGGGTGCAGCTTGTTGGACGCTGGCGTAGAGGGACTGGAGGACGCCTTCTAAGTTGGCGATGTTCTTGGTGAGGTTCTGAACCGACGAAATTGGCTGACATCCTGATGAGGCGAGGTAGCACGCCGTTGCGACTGCTCCGAAGTTGACATCGTTGCCACCAGCCGTCAGCGTCACGATGCGAGCGTTGCGGAGCTCTGCTGCGTCGAGGAGTTGGGCGTTCTCCCCATGGTCACCCGATGCCCCGGCGAGACCGAGACCACTGGCTGGCGACTGTGGGTCAAGGTCACTGGTGGTCGCTCCACTGCAGGCAATGAAGGAGAAGGTTCTCTTTGGTAACGACACGCCACTGATCTTGGACAAGCCAGCGTTCACGAGTTCTGGGTAGGCCTGGGAGGAGCGATCGCACTTGTCGTTGGCGGTCAGTGAGTTGTCGGCAATTCCATTGAAATTGACCCAACCCGATGCCTTGTTGCCTTCACCTGAAGAGAAGGAGTCCCCGAGGGCGACGTAGGTGGAGGGCGCTGCTCCAGATTCAGTGAGGTGCGTCGTCGCCGTCACAGGTGCCTTGGATGAGGTCAGCGTGAGGGTGAAGACCCAGGTGGTTGGTGACGACGAGGACGACGCTGGAACAGCGAAGGGACCAACCGTCTGGGTCTGCGCCTTTGGGTGACAGGGCAAGGACGTTGCCCCACTCGTTGCACCAGAAATCGACTGTGTGAGCGAACATGAACTGACGCCCGTGCCCATGGAGTACTTAAGGGTGATGAGCCCACCAGCTGCTGGAAGTGTGGGCGTGCTCACGCTGACCGATGCTGAAGATGCCGCATCAGCGACGGTGGGCAACGTCCCGGCGAGCAGGCCGAACGACAACGTGGTGGCGACTGCCACCTTGCGCAACGATGCAATCTTCACGAGTAGGTCCTCCGCGGTGTCGACAACAATTGCGACCCTACATCACAACGCTTTCCACTTGGGCTGCTAGCGTGCTTGTGCACGGACCTGCGAGGGAACGCGAGCGATCCTGCAGGCCCGTTGAGGTCGATATCGCACTGCATGACTGGCTGCTGATGTCGATGGACGCGGTGTTCATGGGCGGTACGAAGCGCTTTGGTCATGGAGAGGGCACGGTCTTCAGTGACCCATTGTTCAAGTACTGCGACGTCGTCCATCGTGCGTCCTCCTCACTCGAGGGCTTGTCCCTCATGAGGAAGCCACCGAGAACGCCTGGATTGGACATCTTCGAATCTCGTTAAGAGGGCAAACTTCACCTCGAGGGATTCGGACTTCACGTAACGACAGTGTGGTCGCCCGGCGCCAGGGCGCCAGCGACCCAAGTGTTGGCATGGTTCGAGCGCTCAGCGAGAGGGTGGTCAAACTTTTCTATACGTAACTCAAGTGCGCGTGAGCTGCGGAGGCACTTCCCGGAAGCACGAAGGTGGGGTTCGAGCCTCCATCGATGCGGAAAGTCAAAATGGACAACCCGTCGCTGAAGTGGCTTCAACCCCACAAGCTTTACCATCACGGGAAATCCACATTGAGGAGATCCATACATGGAATTCATCGAACAGCACCTAACGCATGAGGAGAAGTCCTTGGTGGCTTCCTTCCGCGATTCTCGCTGGAATTTCATGGCGACCTCGGGAATGATGATCGGAAATATCTTGACCTGCCCAGTCCTCGTTTCTTCGGGTGACCGGGAAATCGAATTTCAGATTCACGATAATGAAGATCTCGTAGATGGGAGCTACGAGACGCTCACGAAGGTTGCAATTCGATCGGCCGATGTTGATACCGATCAAGTGATGACGAGTGGGGAATTACTCGCACACGGTCGAGGCGAGGTTTGTCGACGTATATTTCTCATTCACGAGAGGCTGACGAAGTTCCGAAATGGGACTGCGGTTGCGGAGATTAGTAGTCACTCTGGTGTCGTGTTCAAGCTCGAGAGGCGATCGATCGCAATTCAGCGTCGGGGCTTCCATGGATTTGATTACGTCATTCACCAGTCCGCGAATTTCGACGAACTTGTGTTCTTCGATAGTGCGAGTGATTTCCCCCACAATCGCATCGTGCGTTACGAACACAACCGAGAGTTGATCTCGATCAATTGATCCCCACGAGTCAGAACCGTTCAGGGAGGATTTCCATCGGTAAGCAGGATTGGTTTGCGGTGGATTTCGATATCCGGCATCACGATATTGGTGGAGCTGCAGAGATTCACCAGCCGGGCCTTCCGGTGCGTCTCAGTTCGGTCCGTCTGTCTCGGTCGATGTGGAGTTGATCCCGATCTGATTCTCCGCCCATACCTCTTCTCTTGAGGACGTATAGAAAAGTTTGCCAGCCTCCCCCTTGAACGCTCGAGGCCGTCAGGCCTCGCCGTGCCCGACGGCGCACTCGCGCCGCTCGGTCCACGGACGCGAGATGCACAGAATCATTGAAATTCAGGACCCAGGAGAGGGGCCTCCGAAGATTTCTCCCGAAGTGCTGTCCAATTTGGCGCAATTCGGTGGCTTCCTAGTGAGGAGTGAATGTCTCGCCCTCAGGAGGAGACGCCATGCGATTGCCCATCGATGCCACCACGATCACGTTCATAGTTGCAGGTGCTGCTGAATCTGTTCTCGATTTCTCCATCGAGGAGCCAATGGGGGTGGAGCTGCAGCAGTCGGGGAGTTGCCGTCCGTCAGGGATCCACGTTCACCGAGCGTGCCCCGAGGCTGTCAAGTGATCAATGTCCGCTCGCAGTCTGGGAGCAAAGACCGCCTCGAGGGTTCACCAATGCACGGTCGAAGCCCGGACCACCCGTTGCCCCAACTCCTCACTCCCGAGGAGGCAGCGCAGTACCTCGGCATTTCCTCCTACACCGTCCGGGAGCGACTGAAGCGAGGAGAGATCCCTGGACGCAAGCACGGTGCTCGCTGGCTCATTCGAGCAGCCGATCTCGCCGCCTACGTCGAGCCGAACAACGCCCCTTGATCACTCAGGTGTCGGGAGCCCCTCGAGGACTCTGGAGCCGATCGAGGCCGCGTGACGAAGGCGTTCGTTGGTTGCGTGCGCGTAGACCTGCAGGGTGAGCGCTGGATTGGCGTGCCCCAGTCGTGTCGCCGCTGCTCGAGGATCGATGCCGGAACTGATCAGTTCGGTCGCTGCGAAGTGGCGGAGCGAGTGGAGGTGGACGTGGGGCAGCTCGCACGATCGTGCGATGCGAACGAATGCCGTTGACATGGTGTCGACGTTGACCGGGGACGCACCATCAGGTCGACTCGAGAAGATGAAGCACGCATCGGAGTAGTCAACGCCGAACTCGCTGGCGAGCGCCTCGCAGCGCTCCCTCCACTGCTTCAGGAACTCCAGGAGCGGTGCGTCGACGTTCACCCGTCGTTCTCGACCGGACTTCGTCGACTTCACGCCTCGGACGCCGCCGACGGCGTAGGCGGAGGAATTGATGAGGAGTGAATCGCCGTCGAGGTGCTTCCACTGGAGCGCCGCCAGCTCGCCTCGCCGGCATCCTGTGACCGCTGCGACGAGGACGAAAGCCCCGAGGAGCGCACTGCGCTCATTCGCAGCCACGATGAGCCGACGAACCTCATCGGGAGTGGGGACGTCGAGCTCTTTGATGGTGGCTGTCGGCAAGGTCACGTGGAGCGCGGGATTGGTGCTCAGCCACTTCCACCGCACGGCCTGATTCAGGGCTGCACTGATCACCGCGTGGTATTTCTTGACGGTGGCTGGCGACAGGGGCTTCGGTCGCTGCATGGCTGCGGCGTAGAGGGAATCGAGGTGGTGCGTCGTCAAGCTGGCGAGCGGGATGGCGCCGATCGCCGACGAGAAGAATCCATCGAAGGCCAACTGGTAGTGGTGCAGTGTCGTCGGCGCCCGTCCTCGAGACGCCGAGAACACCATGTACTCCGCGAAGAACTTCGCCACCGACATCTGCGTGCCTGAGGGCTCCTCGAGCTCGAGCGCGGCGAGCAGTTGACTGGCCTTCCGATTGGCCATCTTCAGACCCTTGGCCTCGAAGGTCCACATCCGACGCCGACGCTTCCCCGTCACCGGATCAGGCCCGAGATCGATGCGCAACCGCCACCGATTGGAGCCCTCAGCGGTCTCCTTCAGATATCCGCTACCATACGGACGCTTCGTTTCCACGTGTTGAGCCTATGCAAATTGGCCAACGAATGGCCAACGGGGCGCCCGGAGAGGTGCGAGAGCGGCCGAATCGGACTCACTGCTAATGAGTTGTCTGTTGAAAGACGGACCCAGGGTTCAAATCCCTGTCTCTCCGCACATTGCGACGTTCACCAGAGCGTCGCCGCGTCCATGACGCGATCGGTTCCTACGATCGCGTCCCCGGGGTGAGCAGGAAGGCGATCTCTCCTGGTGCATGGAGGATCGAGCGAACCCTCCACCCGTTGAGGCCGAGAGCGACGACCGCCTCGTCGCCGCTTGGGGTGGCAGCTGACCGGCCGGTGAAGTGCTGGAGCGATGGCGAGAGGTTGAGGTTGGTGGTCGTGATGACCCAGATTCGCTTGGCTCCCGGCGGCGGAGTGACGGCCCACGCATCGGGATCGGTTGGACCCTCGAAGGAGACCAATGGATCGATCGAGGCGACGTAGTAGCCGACGTCCGCCGATTCCGGTGCGTTCTTGTCCACCACGATGGTGGTTGGGGTTAGGTCATCGACGGCCCAGGTGTAGGCGTTGCGGTGGGACACGATCAGGGAGTCCGACGGTGTTCCTGAAGCACGAACCTCCTGCACGATGGTTCGGAGGTCTTGGCGTGGGTACCAGGCCTGGAAGTGGATGCCGAGGAGCACCGTTCCAAGGCAGGCCACGGTAATGATCGCTCGTCGGGCAACCATGGGAAGTGACCGCCGAGCGACGATTGCTCGAATGCCGGAGAACGCCAGGACTGCGAAGGATCCGTAGGTGAACGAATCGGTTCGGCCGCCGCCCAGCGGGTAGATCCCGAGGGCCCACACGCCGATGGCGATCGAGAGCACGGTGGCAGAGGGGAGGAGGCGGAGGTCCTTCCTGCCGGCGATGAACTGGAGGAGTGGGACCCCCACCATCGCGCCCACGAGCACCACGGCGAGTGCCACCTCGGCATGCCACCACAGTCCAGTCGTGGTGAGCGTCGAGCGTGCGAGGTCGGCGACGCCAATCGGAAGGCCGAGCACGCCATGGAGGTAGGAGATCGTCGACGTCGAGACGGTTGCTGAGATACCGGGGAGCGTTGGGGGCAACGTCATCATGGTGTGCGTGGACGACCAGAACTCGTGCAGGTCTCTCGGCTCGGCATGGTGCGCCACGACGGCGATGAGGAAGCAGAGGATCCCGAGGCTCCCCCCGACCGCGAGGAGACTTCGGTCGACACCGCGGTGCCGAACCTGCTCGAGGATGAGAGCCACGACGCAGCCAACGACCACGATCATGATCGAGGCGGCCGTCACCGAGCCCAGCGCTGCAACGATGCCGAAGACCGAGAGGTTCCCGAGGGATCGCGTGCGACGGTACCGTTGCGTCAGCGCGAGCAGGACTGCGCCGAACAGCAGTTCACAGCTGTAGGACTTGAATCGCGCTGCGTACTGAATTGGGTCTGGGGAGACCGCGATGAACAGGGCCATTCCCAGTGCCCAGGAGCGCTCGAATTGCAGTTCGCGGCCCAGCCAGTAGAAGGCGACGGGGGCAGCGCAACCCACGCTGAAGGGGAGGAGGAGCGTCCACAGCGTCGAGTGGGGATCGAGCAGGATCCAGACGTGTGCCAGAGCGCCGAACCCTGGGCTCGAAATCGTGAGTCGAAGCGCGTCGACGAACGAGTGGTGGGCGGGTAGCGCAATCCAGGCGTCGTCGTACCAGAGGTCGTGATTCTGGAGGCCCCTCGACCGAAGAGCCGCTCCGAGGAGCACGATGACGGTGAGAGCGATCAGGTGGGGTGAACCTCGGCGGCCGGTTGGATGGTCGGCGTCGGATCGGGAAGTGTCGCGCGCTGGGTGATCGGCGGTGAGCATCGTCGGCGAGGCTAGTTCGGCGAGCCCGAGCGGGTAGGTTGGCAGGTCGTAGTCCTGGAGACGGGTGCACCGAGGGACACAGAGATGGGACGAGTGCTGTGACCAAGACCTACTGGGTGGAGACCCTCGGCTGTCCGAAGAACCACGTCGACTCCGACAAGGTGACGGGCCAGCTCCAGCGAGACGGCTACGAGGAGGCATCTTCGCCGGAGTCCGCAGACCTCGTCGTCGTCAACACCTGCGCCTTCATCGATGAGGCGCGCCGAGAATCGATCGACGTGATCTTGGACCTCGCCGACCGCAAAACCGATGAGAGTCGACTCGTCGTTACAGGATGCATGGCCGAGCGGTACGGCGACGAGCTCGCCGATGCACTCCCCGAGGTCGATCTGGTGGCGGGATTCGGGGAGTCGCTCACCGAGCGGGTGCCCGTCATGCTCGGCAAGCGTTCCCACGGTGTTCGCACGAGCGAACTCCTCGAGCTACCGCGCAGCGGACGGAACGGACCGTGGTCCTACCTGAAGGTGGCGGAGGGCTGTGACCGGATCTGCGGGTTCTGCGCCATCCCATCGTTCCGTGGACCTCAGCAGTCGCGAACGGTGACGTCCCTCCTCGAGGAAGTCGCTGCCTTGAAGGCCGCTTCAACAATGCCGCTGCGAGAGGTGGTCCTCATCGCCCAAGATCTGGCCTCGTTCGGTCGAGACCGGAGCGCTGGCGACCATCGCAACCCCGACGACTTCGCCGACGCCCGTCCGAAGGCTGGAACCCAGCCGATCCTCGACGTCCTCGATGCGCTCCGGCGTGAAGTCGAGTGGGTTCGGTTGCTGTACCTCTACCCTTCGGGCCTCACCGACGCCCTGATCGCCGCCATGATCGACAGTGGCGTTGCCTACTTCGACCTCTCGCTCCAGCACGTGACTCGCCCCATGCTCCGCGCCATGCGGCGCTACGGCAGCGCTGAACTGTTCCTCGATCGCATCGCCGCGATCCGGGCCCTCGCTCCTCATGCCGCGTTCCGGTCGAGCTTCATCGTCGGGTACCCCGGAGAGACCGAGGAAGACCACGATGCCCTCCTCGAGTTCTTAGAGGCAGCGCAACTCGACTGGGCTGGGTTCTTCCCCTACTCGCCAGAAGACGGCACCTACGCCGTGGACCTCCCGGGTCAGGTCCCCGCTGATCTCGTGGCCGAGCGCATTCGAGAGGCTCGCGAGCTCCAAGACGCCATCACCTTCGCCAAGCGCGACGAGCTCGTCGGCACCCGAGCGCTCGTGGTCGTGGACCGGCCCGGTCGAGCCCGGAGCCATCGGGAAGCTCCCGAAATTGACGGCATCATCATCGTGCCGAACCACCTCGAGGCTGGCACGATGGTGGAAGTGGAATTCGTGGCGGCCATCGGGACCGACCTCGAAGCAGTCGTCGTGGGGGATGGACAGTGACCGAAACAACGATCAAGGAACCCCACTACGGGCCATCGGCGCTGCTGACGCCAGCCAACGCCATCACGGTCGGGCGGCTGCTGCTGACGCCCTACTTCATCTACCTCTTCCTCCACGAAGGGGCGACGTGGCCGACTGCTGGCGTCGGCGCACTGGTCGCCTTCTCCGATGGCATCGACGGCGTCGTGGCTCGACGCCAAGGTGCGACTCGATCAGGAGCCTTCCTCGACCCGCTGATCGACAAGGTCGTCATCATGGCCTGCTTCATCGTGGTGGCCTCCCAGGGCAAGTTGCCGTGGCTCCCCATCATCATCATCGGCCTCCGTGAAGTCGCGATGACCGTCTACCGATCGGTGGTCGGTCGCCAAGGGATCTCCATTCCGGCCCGACAGTCAGCGAAGTGGAAGACCTTCGTCCAGGACTTCGCCATCGCCTTCGTCTGCCTGCCGCCGACCAAGAACCTCCACTGGCTCCACCTCGCGACGGTCTGGCTGGCAGCGGCGCTCACCCTCTTCACCTTCTGGCAGTACGTCGTCGACGGTCTACGAGCGGGTGCATCGTCGTGAGAGTCGAAGTCCTCGCCGTCGGCACCGAGCTGCTCCTCGGCCAGATCGCCAACACCAACGCCGCATGGCTCGGAGAGCAAATGGCCGCTCGTGGTGTCGACTCCCACTACGGCCAAGTGGTCGGCGACAACCACGACCGCATCGTTCGAGCGCTGCGGACCGCTCTGGCCCGAGCGGATGGCGTCATCGTCTGCGGCGGACTCGGGCCAACCCAGGACGACATCACGCGGGAGGCCATCGCCGAGGTGATGGGCGTCGAGCTCGTGCGCGACCCCGCTCTCGTCGACGTCATCGCCTCGTTCTTCAATGCGCGCCAACGAGCGATGCCGGAGAACAACGCTCGCCAAGCTGACGTCCCACGAGGGGCGACGATCATCCCCCAGGTCCGTGGGACCGCACCGGGGCTCATCTGCCCGGTTGGCAACAAGGTCGTCTACGCCGTCCCCGGTGTGCCCTATGAGATGGCGGAGATGTTCGAGCGAGCGATCGCCCCAGACCTCGATGCCCGACTCGCTGCCGAAGGCCGAACCGGAACCATCACGTCGAAGGTGCTGCGGACGTGGGGTGCCTCAGAATCCGGTCTCGCCGAAGCGCTCGACGGCCGATTCCAGAACTTGGAATCCGGTGCGCTCCCCGTGACGATTGCCTACCTCGCGAGTGGCATCGAGGGCATCAAGGTGCGCATCACCGCTCGTGGTGAGGACCTCGACCACGCTCGTGCTCTCGTGGCCGTAGAGGAGGAGGAGATCCGTGCCGTCATTTCTGAGCGCTTCGGGGACATCATCTTCGGCGTCGACGACGAGACGATGGAAGTCGCCGTTGCTCGAGCGCTCACTGCACGAGGGCTGACGCTCGGCCTCGCAGAATCGGTGACCGGTGGCATCATCGCCTCCCGGTTGGTCGACGTGGTCGGGGCCAGCGCGTGGTTCCGCGGCGGCATCGTCTCCTACGCCAGCGAGGTGAAGTTCAACCTCCTCGGCGTCCCTGAAGGACCGGTTGTCTCAGAAGCCGCAGCGATCCAGATGGCGATTGGCGCCACGACGGCACTCGGCAGCGACTGCGGTCTCGCCATCACTGGAGTGGCCGGACCTGATCCCCAGGATGGCTTCGACCCGGGAACCGTCTTCGTGGGAGTCGCGGTGCCGGGGCGTGCACCCTTCGCCGAGCGACTTCGGCTCCCTGGTGACCGAGCGCGCATTCGACAGTACAGCGCGATCAGCGCGCTCGACCTCCTGCGCCGAAACCTCGACTGACCTCAAGTGTTCGACGACGTCATCATCGTCGACTGGAGTGCCGCCGCAACGCCTCGCCGGGGCAAGGATTCGATTTGGATCGCCCAGGTGAATTGCCGAACAGGAGTCATCGACCACCTCGTCAACTGCCCGACGCGCGCCGACGCGCTTGCGTGGTTGGTGGCATCCATCGACCGTCTCCTCGGGAGTCATCGACGAGTCATGGTCGGCGTCGACTTCTCGCTCGGATATCCGAGCGGGTTCGCCGAACTCCTCCACCGTGGCACTGGCTCGGGACCTTCGGACTGCTCGGCCGAAGGCGTTCGCAAACTCGTCTGTAGCCGCATTGCTGACGACGACTCGAACGCCAACAATCGATTCAACGTGGCCAACGCCATCAACGCTGCGACTACGACCGCCCTGTTCTGGGGCCGACCAGCACATCGACGAGAACTCACCGCACTCTCACCAACGCTCGCCGTGCCCGAAGGGCTAGCGCCGAATCCCCTTGAGCGCTTCCGGCTGACCGAGCGAGCCAGTGGACAGCGACTGGCAACCAACTGGCAGCTGCTCGGCGCGGGATCAGTAGGGAGTCAAGTGCTCATGGGGCTTCCGCTCATCGACGAGTTGGTTCGGCGCTTCGACGCAGCGGTCTGGCCGTTCGATACCCAGCGGAGTTCCTCGGTTGTGATCGCTGAGACCTGGCCGGGGCTCTTCGCAACTGGTCAGCCAAACGGTGAAGTCCGTGATGCATGGCAGGTGCGGACCACTGCACAACGACTCGCTCAATTCGCTGAGGCGGAGTGGGAGCTCCACTTCTCGCCGCCATCGCTCCTCGCCCTCTCGGACGAGGAGCGCACTCTCGTGCTCCGTGAAGAGGGGTGGATGTTCGGCGTTCGGTGATTTCGGGGGAGATGCACCAGAAGCGAACATCTGTTCGCTATGGTGGAGGAGCGGGCAGGATGCCGGCAAGGTCGGTGGCACACCTCTTCTCTAGGGTGCACCCATGACACGAGAGAGAGGCACGCAGATGGCTGACGACAAGGACAAGGCACTCGACATCGCACTCGGGCAGATCGAGAAGCAGTTCGGCAAGGGCTCGATCATGCGACTGGGTGAGAACCTCCACATGAACGTGGAGAAGATTCCCACCGGATCACTCGCCCTCGACATGGCGCTCGGTATCGGTGGTCTGCCCCGAGGTCGCATCGTCGAGATCTACGGCCCCGAAGCATCGGGGAAGTCGACGCTCGCCATGCACGTCGTCGCCGAAGCCCAGCGCCTCGGTGGCCGCGCTGCCTACGTCGACGCCGAACACGCCCTCGACCCTCAGTACGCACGGGCGATCGGCGTGAACGTCGACGACCTGCTCATCTCTCAGCCCGACACTGGGGAGCAGGCCCTCGAGATCACCGACATGTTGATCCGTTCGGGAGCGCTCGACGTCATCGTGATCGACTCGGTCGCCGCTCTGACGCCGAAGGCTGAAATTGAAGGCGACATGGGAGACAGCCACGTGGGCCTCCAAGCTCGCCTCATGTCCCAGGCGCTGCGCAAGATCACCGGCAACCTCTCCAAGTCCCAGACGATCCTCATCTTCATCAACCAGCTGCGCCAGAAGATCGGTGTGATCTACGGCTCCCCCGAGGTGACCAGTGGTGGCCAGGCCCTCAAGTACTACGCCTCAGTCCGCATCGACATCCGTCGCATCGAGGCCATTAAGGACGGCACTGAGGTCGTCGGCAACCGGACCCGAGCCAAGATCGTCAAGAACAAGGTGGCCTCGCCGTTCAAGCAGGCCGAGTTCGACATCATGTACGGCAAGGGCATCTCGAAGGAAGGCTCCCTCCTCGACGTCTCGGTTGAACTCGGCATCGTGAAGAAGGCTGGAGCCTGGTTCACCTACGAAGGTGAACAGCTCGGCCAAGGTCGAGAGAACGTCAAGACGTTCCTCATGGAGAACCCGATGCTCATCGAGGAAATCGATGCTCGGGTCCGTGAGCACCTCTCGCCCACCGAAGCAGAGGTCTTCGCCCCCATGGACGACGAGCCCATCAGCATCGACTGAGATCGTCTTCGCCGTGGACGACGTTCGTGGTGCCCTGGAGTCCAATAGCGCCGTCAACGGTGGAGGAACGAGTGGTTGCGGGCGATCGTCGCTGCCCCCCGAACTACCCTTGCGGCGTGACTTGGATCCGTCGGCTCCCCCAACCGATTCGCCGGGGCGCGGGTCGACTGCTGCGGTTCCTTCGCAGCGCAGCTGTCGATCTCGGGACCATTGGCCCGAACGACCCTGCCGGGCGCAAATTCGCCTACTTCGGTGATGGTGCCGCCATTTTGTGGCCGCAGGGGTCGATCTACAACGAGCACTACCTCTCGGTCGGCGACGGGACGCTCATCGGTCCGAACGTCTGCCTGACCGCAGGAATGGCTCCGGGTCAGCAGATGGTGACCAACCCCGTCGTGGCCATTGGGAAGCGGTGCATCATCGGCCGGGGGAGCCACATCATCGGGCACTGGTCCATCGAACTCGGCGACGACATCCAGACCGGTCCCTACGTCTACATCACCGACCAGAACCACACCTACACCGACCTCGACGAACCCATTGGTCGACAGTGGCCGGTCGAAGCGCCGGTGCGTATCGGCCAAGGGAGTTGGCTCGGTGCCAACGTGGTGGTCTTGCCGGGAACGACCCTCGGTGACCACACGGTGGTCGCTGCTGGGGCCGTCGTGCGTGGGTCGTTCCCGAGCTACTGCGTGATCGCTGGGGTGCCGGCGAAGATCGTTCGCCAGCTTCACCCGAACGGCGAATGGGGACCGCCACTCACCTGAGGAGGGCGCTCGAGGACCCTCGAGCCGCGTCCTACCATTGAGCCATGGCGCAGACTCCGTCGATTGTGGTCACCGTGTCGGGCACCGACCGTCCAGGCGTCGGCGCATTGCTGTGGAACGCGCTCGGTGAACTCGGCCACCAGATCACCGATATCGAGCAGATCACCGTTCGTGGGCAGCTCCTCCTCTGCGCCGAGATCGACGCGCCAGCAGAGTCCGATCTCGACGCGCTCCTCGAGCGGTTGGCCGAGACCGACCTCGCTCGTGAGCCTGGCATCAGCGTGACCGCAGTTCGCTACAGCGATCCCGTGGCTGAGAGCCTCGGGGCCCGCCAGATGGTGACGGTGGTAGCCCCCGAGATGACCGCCCAGGCGCTCGAAGGCATCTTCTCGACCATCGCCAGCCTCGGCGGAACCGTCGAGCGCATCATGCACCTCTCGTCCTATCCAGTGACCTCCTACGAGCTGACCGTGGCCGTGGCCGACGCCGCGGCGCTTCGGGCTCGGCTCATCCGAGCGGCTCGACGGCTCGGGGTGGATCTCGCCGTCCAACGTGCCGGCCTCTACCGTCGGGCCAAGCACCTCATCGTCATGGATGCCGACTCGACACTCCTCCAAGGCGAGGTCATCGACGCGCTGGCGGCCAAGTGTGGCTGCGAGGACGCCGTTGCGGCGATCACCGAACGAGCGATGGCCGGCGAGCTCGACTTCGAGGCCAGTCTCCGTGAGCGCGTCGGCCTCCTCGCTGGGCTCCCCGCCACTGTGCTGGACGAGGTTGCCGCGGAGACGAAGCTCACCCCCGGTGCTCAAACCCTCGTGCGAACCCTCCAACGTCTCGGCTACGTCGCCGCCATCGTCTCGGGTGGCTTCACCCAGGTCATCGACCCCATTGCCCGAGGGCTCGGGATCGACCTGGTGGCGGCCAACACCTTGGAAGTGGTCGACGGGGTGCTGACCGGCAAGGTGATCGGGCCCGTCGTCGACCACTTCCAAG
>Ga0208746_1000485_pt1 | contig 13345 bp, 9 predicted proteins | sample CryBogCBH15Jun09_FD_184623 | JGI IMG/M metagenome (GOLD analysis project Ga0208746, IMG submission 184623) | Freshwater microbial communities from Crystal Bog, Wisconsin, USA - CBH15Jun09 (SPAdes) | ecosystem: Environmental > Aquatic > Freshwater > Lake | place: Crystal Bog, Wisconsin, USA... | reverse complement strand
CCCGTACCCACCCCGCCCCCAACCCAGTTTGGATCCTGTTCGCGAGCGTGTCTTTTATCATTAGCCGTTTGTCGCCAAGGCCCATTTTGTTGGACGAGCCCCCAAAAAGGTTCGCGAGCAGTCATTCAAATTTACGATTCAAGCGCACATACATTTTATTATAATTTATCTGAGCCTACGCCCCTGCCTTCCCCCACTCTCATCCCGGGCCTGGCTAGTTCTGAAAATATTTTCCGAGGTAAGATCTGTCCCCTTCTCCCGCTGCTCCACTCCCACAATACGCGGGATATCTCCTCCACGGGTAACTTCGCCGGGAGATTGGGCATACGCCCCCGTCACGGGCATGAAGGCATTCCCCGTCCTGAAAGCATCGTAAGCCGTGGCCAGTTTGTTGTGCCAGCTGTACTGGGGTATTCCCGTATTCTCGGGCTCATGCAAAGTATCGGGCGCCCTCATATCCTGGTAAATCCAGCCATGGTTTGTCTTGAACTTTTTGTTCACCCAGTTACTGTCTACCGTGTTGGCCGGGCCTCCTCCACCATCGTAACCCGTGTACTGTCCATCACTGACATTACTTCCCAGGAACACTTCATTTTGGTGTGAGAAATTCGGGTCGTATCTGAGCGGGAGATCGGGGGCAGAGTGTTTCAGGCGCGGCTGGCAATTCACATCTCCCACACTACCTACGGGTCCAGGCTGAATACGGGCATAGTCCCACCTGTTTAGGGGTTTAATCGCATCAATACTTAGGGAGAGGTAAGCCATCGCAATATTGTATGCACACACATTTATTAGAAATTGCTGGTCCTCTTCCTCGGGCCCACCATGGTGCTGGCAGGATTGTTGCCATCCCGACCCTGGTAACTTTGCTCGACATTCAGTTTGTTTCTCAGCAGGCCCATCTTGACGCTGAAGGAAAGCCCGTTCAATTCGGTCGCGGCGGGCGTCTCGTTGTTCCCAATGGTAATATACAAATCAAACTGGGTAAGCAGCGCGAAATTCTCCATGCTGAACCACATCATGGGTGAGGGGTCATCCCAGTAAATTACCCCTCCTGGCTGGACATTAATAGGGATCTTTGCGATTTGGGGGCCAGCCGTGCCGCGACCCAGATTGACGGCTCCGCGAGGGAGGAGCGCGTTCAGCTGAGGCCCCATCGACCTAGAGTTGAGGTAAAGGTAATTTGGCCCGGCAATGTTGGCCGCGTTAGGAGCTAGTGCGGCAGGCAGAGTTGTCAGCGTGGCGCCCGTGAAAACTGTTGCTCCACCAGGGAAACCCAGAAACAGACGGGGATTGTACGTTCCCGGATCCGTGAGCCCCGTTCCAAAGGTAAGCGTGAAATTCCCGCTGGTGCTGGCGATCTGGAACTTGCCCAGGTTTGGGGAAGAGTTTTGCCCGCTGAATGCCACGGTGTAAGTGACGGTGGGAGATGCCGCATTAAGGGCCGCCTGTATTGCCGTAGTCAGGGTGACCGAGTTGTAGTTACCCGCAGGAATGGTGACCACCGCATTGGTGACTGCGGCGTCGGTCAGGAGAAAGGTATTGTTGGTCGTGCTGATGACGTAGAAGGAAAAGGGGATCTGGACCTCGAGGATCTTCATGGCGCCTAGATTCGGGATAGGAGTAGCAAGCTGAAAAAGAGGCCAGTCAAGAGGGGTGAAATCTGAATCATTGGACGTTGTGGCATCCAGAGAGTCAAGGTATATCTCATAGTAACCAAGATAATCATTAAGACCAAAATTTGTTCCTGCTCCGACACCGTAAGCATAAGACATTTTATTTCACAATATTCTTTATTGCACACACATTATTGGATCATCTTGAACCTCTTTATTGAATAAGTTCCAAAACCTAATATATTCGTTAATGACTACCATTAAAATTTTTCTTACATTATTTTCGCGCAGAATGATCATGGCGTCAAAGTACGAGTACACCTCCAAATTAAATGAAGTGGCCTGAGCAGCAGACCAGTTGGCAATGAAAGCAATGTCAGACTAAATAAAATGTTAGTTTCCCAAACAAAATAACCATTACCTGTTCCTCAGCATTGAGACCGGAAATCTCAATCCCATTACTGGTTTCCAGAGATACGGCAGACGCAAAACAACTGGAACCCACCTCACCAGAGAAACAGTTACCACCCGTGGCAGCGGCCAGAGTAACGGGAAGATAGGTAGGGCAAGAATTGGTGTAGCCAATAAGACCGGTAGTATAGTCAAGCTCCGCAAAGGTAGTGGCAAGGGGAGATCCTCCCAAAGTGATGGCACCCGTAGCCACGGGAACAGCCCACTTGATGACATTAGTACCCGTGGAAAGACGGTAATCCCCCACAATGTTGAGCGCCTTCTCAAGCTCAATATATGCTTCACCTCCACCATTACTAACATTTCCACCAATAACTGTAGACAATTGTACCGGGGCAGCAGGAAAGTAGCGCCCTCCAATTCGCCACTGGTAAGTTTGAAAGGTATTGTTGGTGGCTCCCGCAGAGTCAAACAGGAGGGCGTGGGAGTCGGTGTAACGAGAAACGGGGGCTCGTCGTTGAACGGCAAACAAAGACTTTACCGATCGAGATCTTTCCTGCACCAACAAATTGATGTTGGAAGATCCTGCCGTGGAGAAGATGAATGTGTGCCATGACGAAAATTTAATTGGAACTCCTCCCTCACGAAGCCCACGAAGAAACATAGCGTCATAGCTGGCATCGAACTCTAGAATTTCCGGGATGAGATTCACATTTCCCACCGTGTAGGTAGGTGCAAGGGAAGAAGACACAACTGTAGCACCGGGCTGGGTAAAGATACAAGCGTCCGCATTCTCAAGGGAGATCTCAATAGCCAACTGGGAGGCCATAAACTTGGTGGGGAGCAATTTGCCTTGAGTGAACAGGCCCAGAGCAAAGTTGATGCTGTACCTACGTGTACACGAATAAGTACCCGTGGTGGTAGCTCCAGAAAAGGTGTAAGCGTTAGGAACAACTCCAAATCCTGATCCTTCAAATGGAATAGCGGCGGCAAGGTAAGTATGGTCAATTCCCTGAATATACTTTTGTCGAGTGTTGCAGTAGCCCATGTTTGCTGATGTCTGCGTTACAGCCCCACTCCCTCCCAAACCAAGAGCTACGCCTCCAATACCATCAGCGATGGTCTCCTGATCCATGGTACCCTGCTGATTGGTACCTGACCACTCTGACAGGGCACGAACAATTACATTGTAGTTGATCATGTCTAAAGTTAAATTAGTTTCCACAAAATAAAAATTCTCACCTTCCAGCGGGGTGGCTCCGTAGAGAAGACGAACCCTGTTGAATATGGATTGAATCTAAAACGTCAGTGGGACAATATCAATATAAACTTACATTGTTTTGGAACCGGGTAATCTCGCCAGAAGAAGAAGACCAACCAGTAAGACAAACATCAAACTCAAGCGTGGTGTTGTTGGGGTTCACATAACCCTGAGCGGGGAACTCCAGACGGATGACTTGTCCTGGAGTGAAAATAGCTCCGTTCTTGGGAGGAATTCGTGGCGTCAGCTTCACAGCTTTGTTTGCCTATCAGTTGTTAGAATCAATCTTTATCAATCAAGTACCTGAGATGGGAAAGAGTATCTTGCACTCCAGGGGACAACAACTTCCTCAGAGCCGGGGTACCATTTGTAGTGAGAAGCCATAATCAATAAAGCGCGGGTGTATTTCTTATCTCTACCAGCCAACACATACAATTTGTATGGGTTTTCCCCATCTTGTCACCAACAATCCGCACAAACAACCATGGCTGCCGGACGCCCCAATCTCGAAGAGTCTGACGATCGCAAGGAGCAGTCCAGCCAGCGGTGGAAGACGGTGGGAAGGATTGCGGGTGGAATTGCCCTTGCCGGCCTCACCGCGTTCGGCGCCCAACAACTGTATGCTGACCGGGACCGAAGTTACGAGAGTTCCTTGTTTAGGCGCAGGGGAAGCACTGCATCCCTGGAGGAGAAGATGGGACTGCTTACCATGGAAGATGTCTACTGAAAATAAAATAATGTATGGGTTGAATATTTTGCAGTATGGCTAAACCAGCAGCGGTAAAGAAGGAGCCAGTAGGGGAGAAGAAGAAGAAGAAGAAAACCGTAGTTGTGGCCAAGAAACAGCCTCGCAGCTTGGTGGGACGGGTGTATGATTATACATCTCCAATCTTCAAGTACGGGGCAATTGCGACCGCCGGGCTGGCCGGCAGTGTGTTGGCTCCTGGACTTTTACTTAACCCCATTACGGGAGCGGCCATTGGGGCGGGCACCCTGGCGTATTTGACGGGCGAGAAAACCTTGGGCAAAGCCCTGATTGCGGGAGGGACACCGTACCTTGTTAAAGATTTGCGCGATTACAATATAAACCGGGAACTGTTGGAAACAGGGATCAGCGAGGCAGGGAGAGGGCCTCCTCGAAGTTTACATGTAGATCCGGATGTGGAGATGCTGTCGGCCTCGGAGGAGGAACAAGAACAAGACGTACACATGATTGATCGCGGAGTTGAAAGGAAACGAAGGCGGAGCTCGACCACATCGCTGGACAACAGGTCGGGTGATGATCAACGACAGCGGCCCCAGTCGCAAGGGGATGGGACTCAACCCATCAATATCCCCGGCAGTCGTGCTGAATTTACCCGCCTAGCACTCGAGTTTGGTCTACGTGAAGCCACCGGGCCGTCTTCCTCCGCCCCCGATGTCGTTCCAGAATCTAATCATGTTCAAAAGAAGCCCAAGGTGCAAGAGTATGTGGCACAACCCGTTGAAGTCCCTAAATTTCTCCTTGATTTTGGATCCAGCCAAAACAAGGCGGACTTTATCCTTAGGGAAGCCGTCAGCCGATTTAACCCAGGGCGCTTTAACCGGTTTAACTTTTAAAAATAAAAATGAATCCTGTCCGGTATGAATCCAACATTCCCCTCTTCCTCTCCTCCCAAACCCAAGAGTACGGGCCGCCCGAGTTTTACGGGTATGACAGGTACATGATCATCAGCGACGACCAAACCCTGATGGTCCCCGATTACATGCCCAACGGTGGGGTGGAGCGAAGGCAAAGACCCGTGCATCGGTACTGCCGCACCACGAGATTCGGCGCCATTCTTTCGCGACTGACCCAGATGAGGGGGAGTGTGGCCGTGGAGGTGGCCGAGGAGTATTTGGACAAGTATGGGATCCTGCTGAGCTGGAACAAGATCCGGGACTTTTTGAAAAGCACGGGGCGGGCGTACCTGTACAACCTCATTCCCGAATTCATCAACCAAATAAATCTGCTTGTTCCCGCGTACATGCGCTCCCTCGGGTTGCCAGCCAACCTGCTGCCCCAGAATTTGGCGGTGATTGCGTTTGAGATGACCCCGAGGGTTTACGCAGAGATTGTGGAAGACTTTAGGAAAATCTCGCTGAATTTTGAACTGGTCATTACGGGAAGGAAATACTTTCCCTCCATCCGGTTCATTGCCTTCAAATTGCTACAACAGCGCGGCGCAGTTTTCAATGGGGTTCCCTTTATGCGGACCAAGAAGAAGGAACTAGCCCTGGAAGAGTTGTGGAATAAAATTAAACTAGTTTATTTTCAAGTTCCCTTATCCTGTGCATCAGGGCTTCTATTTGAACTTGCTGCTCCTGCATGGCCGCCGTGAGGAGTGGAGTTATCCTTCCATAATCTACCATCTGCATTTTTTCTCCATCCTTTTCACCTCCAACAGCGTACGGGAAAACTTCCTGAAGTTCATGCGCAAAGAACCCCTCGTCCTCCTCCCCTGAATCTTTCCATTTAAACTTGTATGGTTTTAGTTTCATGAGTCTGGAAGAAGCATGAGCGATTGGGCGCTCATTACTCTTTAGCCTGTAGTCTGAGGTGGTGGAAAAGGTTGTTCCGCTGAGGCTATTCTGAAAAATACTTCCAATCGCGGCGTTTGAGGAATTGTAGAAGGTGCACCACTGGTTGTTATTTGAGGTGTTTGTCCCAAAATTCATAGCACCATTTCCAAGACCACCTAGGATGGTGGCGCTTGTACCAATAAAACATACCGCCCCAGCAGTTACACCACCGGTAACGAAGATCCCACCACCAATGGTTGCGGTTGTTCCAACATTCAGGGTGGTGTTAGTGGTTGCCCCACCAAGACTGTTGATGGAAAATAGCTTGGTGAGGGAGCTGTTGTAGAAGGCGAATGCATTATTAGTACCGGTGCTGAACCCATTCCCAAAACACATTTCTCCCTGACCACTGCTCTGGTTCCACCAAATGTTGTTGTTGGGTCCAGGAAGGGTTCCAGATGTATATGTTTTGTTACCGGTGATAGTGGTAGGTCCATTGGAAGGGAAGAAATTTACAGAGTTCGTTCCTGACGAAGTTCCTGCCTGATCAACTTCTAGTAGAACAGTACGGGCTGTTGAATTATCGTAAACACGTAACGCTGGTTGCGTGCTAGTTCCTTGAGAGCTATTGTATCCTATCCATAACCCGTTGCTATTGGCGATGTTGTCAATAACCGTACAATAAATTTGACCAGCGGTCAAGGATCCATTGAATGTTGTTCCTCCCGTTCCCAGAATAATACTTGCAGTGGCCCCGTAAAGTGTCATGGTATAAGTGCAAAGAATTCCGCTCGTGAGGGAGTTGTAGTAATAAGATTCCACCAAACACTGGTTGGTTGCGGCAGCCTTTCCAAACGTCCTAGTAACGGAGTTACCAGAGAAAAGACCCGAAGCGTATATCATCAGCATATTTCCAGGAACCCCGCCGATATAAGTGATTTCCATAACACCCTGGGTCAAACTGTAAGTTATCCCACCATTACCAGAAACATTTAATGCTGTTGATGAGGAGGAGGCAACGGTATCGTTCATCACCACATTGGATATGATAGGATTGTTTTGCAGGACAACACTACCACTACCCGTAGCTGTTGTTGCCCCCGTTCCACCATTAGCGACGGGAAGAGCTGTTCCGCTGTAACTTATCGCCAAGGTTCCACTAGTTGTGATGGGCGAACCGCTGATGGAAAGGAAGGAGGGAACACTTGCTGCCACGCTGGTGACTGTTCCCGTCCCTGGCGCCGAAGGAGTTGCCCATGCAGGAGCGCCGGAAACAATTGTAAGAACTTGGCCCGATGAACCAACAGTCGCAAGACCCGTTCCACCCGAAGTATAGGCAAGCGGGGTGGACAGGGTGAGAGGTCCACCGGTAATACTGATTCCCGCTGTTCCAATAATGAATGACGGCGACTCGCCAAGCAGGTTCATGGTATATGTATTGAGAGCTGTAGTAGTGTTGAAGTAAAACCTCTCGTACAAAGAGCAGCCTGTAGTATTGCTCTGGCCAAACGTTTTGCTGATCGAGTTACCCGACCCCTGGGATGGGGCATAAACACTGACCATGTTTCCCGGATTTGGTCCTGCTCCACCCGTCACTTCCAAAATACCCTGCTGAGTTCCGTAGGATATCCCCGTACTTCCCGAAAGGATAAGCGCATAGGAGGAGGAAGTACTGTTTGAGTCAGCAATTGTATAGTTGTACATGGTTCCGTTTGCCTGGAGAACGATCGACCCATTTCCCGTACTGGTTGTGACGCCAGTTCCACCATTGAGTACGGGAAGAGCACTTCCGCTATAACTGAGAGCCAAAGTTCCACCAGTTGTGATGGGAGAACCTGCAACACTGAGAAATGAGGGGGCTGTGAGGGCAACGCTGGTAACACTACCCACTGCAGGAGTGGTCCAAGTCATGTTACTCCCCGCCTGCGAGGTCAGAACTTGGCCCGCCGTTCCAACCGAAGCAGGGAGGGCAAAAGTGTAGGAAGCAAGTCCGGAAGCGGGGGCAGAAATGACAATATTGTTGCTGCCAATCAAGTTCATGATTTCAATGCTTCCTTTAACCGTAGGATTGTTTTGCAGGACTACTGCCCCACTACCCGTAGCTGTTGTTGCCCCTGTTCCTCCATTAGCGACGGGAAGAGCACTGCCGCTGTAACTTATCGCCAAGGTTCCACTAGTTGTGATGGGCGAACCGCTGATGGAAAGGAAGGAGGGAACACTTGCTGCCACACTGGTGACTGTTCCCGATGAGGCTGGCGCTGCCCAGGCCGGAACCCCCGATACAATGGTAAGGACCTGCCCACTGCTTCCAACTGTCACCAGTCCAGTTCCACCACTTGAAACGGGGAGAGCACTTCCGCTGAGAACCAGCCCCAAGGTCCCGGCAGATGTTATGGGTGAGCCAGTCACGGCAAGGAATGGTGGCGCGGTGAGGGCCACGCTCGTAACACTCCCGCCAGCGGCACTTACCCAGGTCATGGGCGAAGCACCACCCCCGCCACTTGCCAAGACCTGACCCGCCGTACCAGCATTGTTTGGGTACACCCAGTTGTAATTGGCCCCAATCCCATACGTACTTAAACTCACCGTATAATTCCCCACAAAATTTGTCAGCATTAGGTTGGGGGTGGTGGAAGCCCCTGTGGGAGCCAGGAAAGTTGGTCCCGTTTGGAGGGCGACCACACTGCCGCTTCCCGTCGTTGTGGACCAGGTCATGGCCCCCGAAGGCCCTCCGCTGGTAAGAAGAGTACCCACACCCCCTAGGGTGGCGGGAAGGTAGAGCGAGTAGGAGGCTGTGACGTAGAAGGGATTGATTCCCACACTGTAGGGGCTCCCCGAATAATTTTGGATGGTAAGGGCAGGAGATGTGGTGGCCGAACTTGCCGGGCTGAAGGTCGGGTTGATTCCGCGAATAAAACTTCCACTTCCTGAAGTACTGACCCAGGTCATGGGCGTTGTCCCCGTAGTTCCTCCCCCACTGATCAGAACTTGGCCTGCTACACCCCCGGTGGAAGGGAAATTCCAGTAGTAGGGGCTTGACACTCCCGAAGTATCAAGGTACACTCCTCCCGCAGACCCGTTACTCAAAACCTCAATCACTCCTTTGGCATACATGTAAATACTCCCAACATTTCCGTTGGTGGCGTCAAAGGTTATTGTTCCGTCCTTCCCGCCAAGCACGTACGAGGTTCTCACCATAAACTGTCCGCAACCAGTGTCACCAGCAGGTCCGCCCGTGTAATATCCAAAATTGACCCCGCCATAAGGTGCATTAAGCTGGACGGCCCCCTCATTACTATTGACCACAGTGTTGCCTGCTTGAGTAAAAACAGTACAATTACCTCCAAGGGTAGATCCAAGCTGGACATCACAACTGGCGCCTGTTCCCAGGATATGGAGAACCCCGCCAAGCCCCGTTGAGTTGATAAAGACATTACTGTTTGCCCCAGTGGATTGAAGCGTTATTGTAGAATCCGCCGCTTCAGCAGAAAGAGTTATTCCTCCAAGCAGCCCTCCTGTTGCATTGAGAGTTATTCCGCTCTCTCCGAACCCGCCAGACGTCAGGATGATGTTACCCAACCCCAACGTACTCAGACATTCAAGAGTAATTCCTCCCTCCGCCGAGCCAGAGTTTGCGGTGATTGTTATGTTCGATAGCCCCACAGAAGCGGCAGTCAAAGCAATTAACCCTTCGCCCCCAGATGCCGTTGATATGGCAATATTGGAGGCTCCGACAGCCCCGGCAGAAACAGCTATATCTCCTGTTCCTGCCCCTGCAGTTGTAAGGGAGATAACTCCTCCTAAAACCGAGTCAGCCAACAGCGTAATTGAACCTTCACCAAGCGAGCTGTTGGCAAGAAGGGCTATATTTGCCCCCGCTACTGCCGAGGCAGTCAGTTCAATATCGCCAGTGCCAGCTCCTGTGCTGGTCAGCAATATATTACCAACCCCTGCAGCGGCAGTGGTCAAAGTAATTCCGCTCTCGCCCGACCCGTCGGCCGTAAGAAGAATGTTTGACTCTACCGTCGACGAGGCGGTGAGGAGGATGTCGCCTCCTCCTGTACCAAGGGTATTCAGCAGAATATCGCCCAACCCCGCTCCCGCTGTAGCGAGGGTAATTCCGCTCTCACCCGTACCACCGCTTGTCAGGAGGATATTGGTCGCCGCTCCCGTGGTGGTGAGCCCCAGGTCACCTCCCACATTGGTGAGCGTTGAAATCGGTCCAACAGTTTTTATGGTGAGAACAGGAACTGCCGTTGTTCCACCCATCGTTATGGTGGGCACCACGTCTTCGGTAATACCCACAAACATAATCTCATTGCCGGCTGGTCCTCCACCCGTGGGAAGGAAGAAAGCCGTTCCCCACGCCGTGTCTGCCCAAAACATTTGCATGACGTAGTCGACATTGCTCCCAAACGTAATAGTCGGGATCTGGCCAGACGTGAGAACGCCAATATTCAGAAGGGGATTGGTCACCCCTTCCAGCCCGTACCAGCTCACCATGGGGATGTACGAGTTCCCGCTTTGCAGGTCTTGGCCAATATAGAGGAATGGAGCCGTTGTAGGGGTGGGCAGCGGCCCCGTCGACCCATAGTAGTAGCTGCTGGATCCGGCAAGGTAACTGATTCCCACATTAAGGATTTCTGTCTCGCTCCGAACAAGCGCATCGCCCACCGTAAAGTTGCCCAACACGCTGGTGTCTCCCGTCACGGTGAGATCGTCCGTCCATATCCCGCCCAACACCTGGAGGCCGACCAGCGCCGGGGTGCCAGGAACAGCCACGATGGTGACATTGGTACCAGCCGTGGGCGCCCCCTGAATGAGAACGGTGGCTGCTCCGGGAAATGAGACTGCGCTCGAGGCGCTGATGACGGGTTCGGCAAAAATATTGACTGGTTCCACGTTTGCCTGGGTACCGGTGAGTGAGGTACTGAAATTCCCACCCATCCAAAGATTTTCTGTGCTGGCAATTCCTCCCGTAACAACCAGGGCAGCGCTGCTGTCGCTCGTTGCTGGGCCGCCCGTACTTACAGTCAACCCCTGGATAACTGGCCCAACGTCCAGCACCACCCCGCCACTACCCGTCGCCCCCGGGTCGGTAATAGTAAATGTCCCGCTCGACGTGATGCTGGCCGGAGTGACGGCCAAGAAGGAGGGAACAACCATCCCAATACTGGTAACCGTACCCGTGGTGGGGACTTGCCAACTTAGACTACTTCCGTTACTCGTTAATACAGACGCAGGGCCGGCCCCGATACTCGATAGTCCAGTTCCGCCGCTGGTGAAGGGAAGAGGGGTGGAGAGGGAAAGGGACCCAGCCGTGGTAAGCCCGGTGAGGGTGGGCGTAGCAAGGGTGGGGGAGGAGGAGAGGACGAGTGAGCCAGTTCCCGTGGCTGTGGATGCTCCGCTGCCGCCCGAGGAAACCGGGAGTGGGGTGCCCGAGAGTGTTAGGGAAAATGTCCCGCTCGAAGTGATGGCTGAGGGAGACACGGCGAGGAAGGAGGGAACACTCAGCCCAACATAGGTTACCGTCCCAATCCCGCCCGTTCCGGTGGTGACCCAGGCCATGGCGTTGCTGCCTCCACCGGAAACAAGGAGCTGGCCCGCCGTTCCCGGTGTGGAGGGATAAAACCAGGAATAGTTTTCCGAGGCGTAGGTGGGGTCGAGGGACACGCCAAACATGGAGTTGAACAGGTCTAGATAAGTGTTGACTGTGGGCGTGGTGAGGGCCGGCGAGACTTGGAGGACAAAGTGGCCAGCACCACTGACGAGCGGAGTGATGGTGACAGCTCCGGCCGAATTGGTGACAATTCCCAGATTGAGGGATCCCGTGACGGACTGGACGCCCTGATTGACCCAGTACATGGGACCCACCCCGCCCCCACTTGCCAGGATTTGGCCAGCCATACCCGGGCCCGTGGGATAGTACCAGTAGTAGGAGGAGGTTACGTAGAAGGCGGAAAGATTGATGAGGTACTTGCCATTGTTGATGTAGATGGAGGAAAACTCGAACCCGTCCACCCCGTCCTGGGTCTTGTAGGGGAAGGGGTAGGTCATACTCGTGTCACCATTGGGCATGTGTTTGTCTTTTGTGAGTGTGGGGAACTTCCACACACATAATGGATCCCAACACCACGGCCAACTGGTTATGGTTGGCCACAAGCACTTTAAGTTTCCTCCTTGTCCTCAATGAATGGTTCGCCTGGAGCAGTTGCGCCAGCAACAGTCTGGTCCAGGCCCTCTACTACTTTTTCTGTCCGAGCAGGGTCCCCGGCCCGGGTGGCGGACTGAGGACAACTACCACCAATGCAAGCAGCGCCAGCAGCACGACCCTGGCCAGTTTGGGGTTGAGAGTTCTCAATCCCTCGTCACCCCTGGTTACGGGAGTGGGGGAAAACCCCGCACCCTTGCCCAGTATCCTTGTAATCAGTTAGGGGAATTAGGTTTTTATTAAATATATATTATTATTATTATATTACACACTTGGCATTTGGGGGATAAACTCTTTGAGGGAGAAGCCCCAGACCATGGGGGAGGACTGGGCTAGGTAGAAGCCCGCGTTGGGGCCGTATCCTTTGAGGAGAAGAGTGACAAAGGCGTTCCAGGAGGGAGAGGCCATCACTTCCTGAATACAGGGGACAACCCGGTTCACGGGCTCATCCGTGGTCAGGGCAAGGATGATGAAGGGATGTTTGAGAAGGTTGGGGGTGAGCACCCCGCCGGGAAGGGAGATACTCTCCAGGTAGTGGCGATTGGCCATCAGGACAGTATTGATCTTGATGGGCCCCATGGAAATGATCTTGGTAAAGGGGAAGGCGGAGATGGTGATGGGGGGACAAGGCACGATTTGGGGATGTCCGAAATGCCAGGGATCGTGGAATTTGTCAATTTGATCGGGATGCTGGATGACCATCTCGATGCAGGAGAGATCGTCATTGTCCAGGGACCCATCGGTAGAGGATTCCTGAAACAGAAGGGAATCGTGGAATCCGTCCAGTCGAGCAAACATTCGACTTAGTCGAGAGAATTTCGTCATCAGTCCGGCCTTGGATGAGTCTCCAAAGTAGATGGAGTAGAAACGGGAGAGGTAGTAGCTGTTGACCACCAACAGGTTCATGACCCCCTCGTAATCGCTCTCATCCAGCATGATCTCAACAAGCTGGTCCAGAACCAGGTAGCCCAGCTCGGGAGGAAGACTTGTCTTGACCTCCAGATCGTTGTGGACAACAATCTCCTTGAATTCAATAAGCTCAAGAGCGGACTGGGTATCCAGATCATAGACATAGTTCCAGTTGCCCACATTGTAGCGGGAAGAGGTGAGGAGGACTCGTCGACGAGGCATGGATGGCCGGCGAAAACTGAGCATATATTTGTGTATGTGTGTGGGATCAAGGATCAACAAAGCCTGATCTGCCGTTTTGTCCGGACAACATCTGTGCGTCGGGTCATGGGGCCACGCGCTCGGACGTCATGGGGTTTTCAAGGGAACTACGCTCTGATCTAATTACCCGTGAGC
>Ga0208746_1000469_pt1 | contig 13633 bp, 7 predicted proteins | sample CryBogCBH15Jun09_FD_184623 | JGI IMG/M metagenome (GOLD analysis project Ga0208746, IMG submission 184623) | Freshwater microbial communities from Crystal Bog, Wisconsin, USA - CBH15Jun09 (SPAdes) | ecosystem: Environmental > Aquatic > Freshwater > Lake | place: Crystal Bog, Wisconsin, USA... | reverse complement strand
CGGGTTTACTGATAACGTAAGTAGCCCTCATATATTACTTTCAAAATCCTTATAGTCATGGCTTTACCCGCAATACCACTAGCAATAGCAGCTACAGCACAAGCCGTAAGTTCGGGCGTACAAGCATTTGAAGCTAGTAAAAGCGCTTCTTATGCCGCCAAGGTGGCTGATTATAACGCCAAAGTAGAAATAGCCAATGCTCAACAGCAGGCTATGAATGCACAGGCTAACATTCAAAAAGAACGTATAGCGGACGAATCCTACCTATCTACTCAAAGGGCTGGATATGCGGCATCAGGCATACTTTCAGATAGTGGCAGTCCGTTAATGGTGCAAGCAACCACGGCAGCCAGAATGGAAGCTAATATTCAACAGCAATGGATGACAGCTCAACAACAAGAAGCTGCTGGATACGCACAAGCACAAGCTGATGTTATGCAAGGCAAGCAACAAGCCAAAGCGTACCATCTCCAAGAAATGGCTGATATATTTAAAGGTGTTGGAAGTATAGCACTAGCATTTGCTGGCGGCGCATCAGGAGGCAGTTTGGCTAGCGAACAAGCAGCAGGTGATTTGGCTGGTAATAGCTTCACGCCAACCATGAGCAGACTTATAACAACTATTAACTAATGGCTAACATACCTACAATTCCAGGCACACAAGCGGTACAGTCGCCAAGATTGGGAGTTAATATTAGCCCTCAAGCTGGCTTAGAAGCTATGGGTGCTGCGTCAGATGCTGTTCAAACGGCAGCTAGTGTCATATCTGCATACGAAGAAAAGAAGCAGAAGTTAATAGATGTTAACGCACAAAATACAGCAGCATTAACTCTTAGATCAGCGGCAGACAATTTTAGGCATCAAATAGCTTCAGGTAAGTATTCATACGATGAAATAGTACCGCAATGGCAAGAGACGTTAGGTAATGTATCGGCGCAAATAAACGATCAGTTAAGAAACGCATCTCCAGAAGCACAGCAAACTATCAATTACCATACAAGGATGGCTGGGTTAGAAGCATCAGCAGAGTTTCAATCAGCATCAGATAGTATGATGTTGAATAATACTATTGCTACAGCAGAGGCTACTAAACAAATGGTAGAAAAATCTGGTGACCCCAAAAACTTTCCAATAGGAGAAGCTGCTTTTAAACAATTAGTAAATTTAAAAGCTATTCCACAAGCAAAAATGGATTTAGCTATGATGGAAATGAAGCAAAACGTAAGTCGCAGTCAGGTGCAAAATGGATTAAATAGCGATGATCCTTTAACAGTTGTGAAAGCGTACGACGATTTTAACGAAAACAAAATTGGTACAGACGTTCCACAATACGAACGTACAAGAATATTAACCGATTTCAGAGGTAAGATTAAATCTAATCAAGTTACACAATACAGAACACTTCAAGAAAACAGTATTAATAAAGGAATATCTTACGATAAGGATTACGTTAAGGGTCTTGAAGAAAAAAGACTATTAGCGCCAAGAGCTGGTTCTGATTATCTTAAATGGCAAAATAGTCAGGTTGATCCTGATATGGAAGCTGCTACAGTAAAGACTTTAAAGGATAAAGCATATTCTATTGTTAATAATTCAGGATTAAACGATAGACAAAAAGAAGATGCTATAACTGATCTTAAAGCCACTTCAGAATATCGTTCTTTACATGCTCCTTTTGTATCAGATTTCAATAAAATATTTACTGATATTAAATCTGCTAAAGTAAAAACAGAAGCAAAAGCTCATCAGTATTTAGACAGTTATTTAAAAACAAGACAACTTGGTGATCTAGACACGACAACTAATCAGCCAACTCCAGATACTATAAAAAGGTTTCAGAATATATTTGATCTATTTCAGTCTGATTACGCAAAACATCCAGAATGGACTTACGATGATATTACTAAAGAATTAGATGGTTTAGTAAAGAAATCTAAAACAGGTAGACAAGCAGCAGATTTAACAAGCGCAATCACTGGACAAGTTCAAGACTAATGGACAACGAACAACAAAGTCCTGCCCAAGAACCAACTCAACAACCAGAAACTGCTGAGTCCTACCTTTGGCATAGTCCTAGTTTTAGTGATACTACTCTTTCGCAAAAACAGAAAGAAGTTAATAGCACTGCATTCCTTCCGTATTTCAAAGGCAAAGAAGGTTTAGATAAGTTATATAAAAAGAAGCCAGATTTAGACCCTGATACAGTTAAAGATACTTTATCAATTTCTTATCTTAGCGCTGCATTAAAGAAAGACCACAATGAGGTAGCGCAACACCTTTCGTATTATCAAAGCGCTTATGCTAAGTCTATGGGATTTGGCGACGACGTAGAAGGTGATAAGTTCTTTGATGCAATGGGTGGTTTTGCCAAGAAGTACGAAGATCACTCCAATCTGGTTGCTGGTATCTATAACGACATATACACAGGATACCTGACTGGTAGTAAAGAAGGCTCAAGGCAGGCTTATCAAAAGAACAGAGATAGATACAAAACCATGCCTGGGTACGATCCTAAGCATGATGACTTTTTACAAGCAACGGCAGATTCAGCCATAAGCTACATAGACAATCGTGGGCATTTACTCACGGGTTCTGTAGACATATTAAGCAAATACTTAGAAGCAGCTAGAGCTAAGAACGAGCAAGGTGCTAGCGTCGTTGGTGAAACACTTGGCGGCCTACCAATACAAGACAGATCTGGAATACAGACTTACAGAGATCAGGCTATACAAGCATTAACAGACCTATCACCAGAAGATAGGGAGATAGCTACTGCATTAGCTTCACAGAAAGCTGGCAAGGTAACTCTTAAAGAAACACCTTTTGGATTAGGACTTGGTGAAGAATTTAGCCGTGGTGTTGGCGACATAGCATCAGGACTTATTGGATCAACAGCTGGCGTATTACCAAATCAGACTCAGAACAACTTTGATATACAACGCCATTTAGACAATTTAGTTAACGGCACTATAGACCCAGTAGAAGGTGGTAATGTAGTAAGTAAGTTCATGCTATCTACAGCCAATCAGTTACCAGTAATAGTAGCATCATTTAGTGGCCCTGGACTTGGTGTTTTAGCAATAAGTAATTACGGCAATGCTAGAAGCGAATTAAGAGACCAAGGTATAACAGGACCAGAATCTATTGGCATTGCTGCTACTACGTCGTTAATACAAACTGGTTCTCAATACTACATAGGTAAACTATTTGGTAACTTAGCACCTTCAGCAGAAAGCACATTTGCATCGCTAAGCAAGCTAGGAGCCCGTGATCTATCAGTAGCTCTGGCAAAACAAACAGTTATACGTGGTGCTGAGTTTGGCGGCATAACAGCAGGACAGTTGGTAGCTAAGCCATTTTCTCAGCAAGTTATGGCGATGATAGACCATGCTTTACCTGAGGATTACAGAACCAATTTAAAGAGCCCAGATTGGCAACAAGAGTTCACTAAGCCATTAATAGAATCAGGACCTAATACAGCTATAGGATTAGGCGCATACATGATTGTAGGCTTAGGTATAGGCAAGATACATTCGTCTTATGCTAAAGTGCTGATGACAGACGAAGTTAGCATGAAAGCTCTTGGTATACCCAATGATAAGATTGAGCAGATAAGAGAAACTCCTAATACAGATGCTAAACAAGAAATATTCAAAGAAGCATTTCAAGGTCCTAAGCAGTTTGACGAAGGTCAGAATACCGCAGTACACGAGCTAAACCAAAGAAACGGAGGTACAGCTCCTTTTAAGAATGCAGTTGTACGTATAGGTGATGGTAGGTCTTTCCGTGGCGCAATGCACGATGATGCTTACTCGTCCATGAATTTCCACATTGGTGATTTGGTTGGCGAGAATGTACGTTACGCAGGATATGAGGGTATACTTTATCGTGATGAAGAAGGTAACTTTACTGTAAGTCCATCTGATCCCAATCAATCTCCAGTACAGGTAGAAGGCTCTGGTAAAACTTATTCAACTCCAGCAAACGAGGTTGGTGTAATACCCACTGAGTTCTCAGGTAAAAACAAACTAATACTCCAAGGCAAAGGTTATCGTGTAAGAGAAGGCTTTGAGGATGAGGAAGGAAACTTTTACAGCAGGGAGGATGCGATGAAGCATGCCCGTAAATACGGTCTATTAAACGGACCTTGGGCAGACGATACAGAGCTTCACAGTCACATGCTTACACAGTCATTAGGACAGCCTGATGATTTAAAAGTGGTTAAAACTGGCGATGATAGTTACGCGGTACAAACACAAGCTGGTGTACCAATAGCTAATACGAGTACGCCAGAAATGGCTAAGCACATTGAAGAAAAGATAAAAGCTAAAGATCAAGAAAACATTACTAAACAAGTTGGTAATGCAGTAGAACGTGAAAGCATGCCTAAAGAAGCTGCTCGTCCTATGTCGTTGTCTGAACGTGCTGCTGAAGCTCAAAAGCGTTTGGCTAAGAAGGGTGGTATAGCTAGATCATTTGCAGGAGGTTTTGATAAAGAAAGTATTGAAGATGCGGCAATAGTTACTGCTGATCTATTACACTCTGGCGCAATCAAAACTGGCGACGTATCAGCTAAATTACTTGATATGTTTGGTGAGGCTGTTGCTCCTTATGCAAATCAAATTGAAACATTGGCTAAGGCTTATGCTGCATCAGAATCTCAACAACTGTTAAAGACTGCTACACAACAAGCTCAGCAATCACCTGAGGTTGGAAGATTCAAAGGTTTATGGAATACGTTAAAACAAAACGTAAGTGATGTAACAGAATTTAGACACGAGGTATCGAATAGAGAATTGCCTAAGATGTCCAAAGTAGCACCAGAGATTAGTGATGCTGCTGTAGACCATGCTAACTCTCCTACCTCAAGACAGATACTACCACTTGCGGCACAATATACCGTACTAGGAGATCAGTTTGATAATCCAGAATTTAACGAAAGACTTGGTTCTTTTGGCGTAGAAGATATGCAAAGAGGACTTAAACAACATTACGTTGATGAGGCTGCCAAGCTAGATGAAAGAATTGCTAACGCTAAAGACGCCGAAGAAAGACGTGCTTTAAAACGTGAGCAACAAGGTTTATTAGAAGATGCTAATAATGTAACCACATTCATGTCTGATGAAGAATATGAAAGTGAGTCTAAAGACCCTGAGATTCTATTAGCCATTTCTAAGCATAAAGAATCAGTACAGGAACCCGCAGAAGAAATGCACAGGTCTCTTGGTGGCAAGATGGGCATATCAGGATTAAAGACTGGTGTGTTCTTCAACATGAAAGCCATTTTTGGAGATGAGACAGACAAGGTGTTAATGTCTGGTGGTGCTAAAGCTGGATCTGTTACTGGCTCTATGAAGCGTGGTAGCGTATTTAGTAAAGAAAGAACTGGTACTGCTAAAGAGTATTTAACTGATTACAAAACAATCAGCCAAAGAATGTTATCCAGCAATTATGAGTCATACACTAGAAACAAGTTGTATGATGCTATAGTTGATAAAGGTGCTGGAGTTGTAAGCAAGACAAGCCCTGGCGAAGGTTATACAGCATTACCAGTGCAGGGATACCCACGGGCAGAGACGTTATGGGTTAAGAACGAAATATACCCAGAGTTACGTAAAGTACTTAACTTAGATCCTAAACTTCAGATAAGTGGTTTAAGCGCATTAGCTGGTAAGATAAATAAAGCTACTTTAGTAAGCGGAGTTGAAGGTATTTATCACACAGCCAACTTAATTAAGAACGTTGCACAGACAGTACAAGGCAGAAGTTTGTTAGGTGATTTAGCTGCCAAGAATCCAACGATTAGAATACCTACGGCTATTGCTAAAATATTTAATAAGACCAGACAATTAATGGATAAGGATCCAGAGCTTTATGATTCTATTTATCAAGTAAGTAAGTCTTACGGAGTCAGAGGTAATCCATTTGTAGATGAGCAATTAAATCCTACTAACCCTAACAAGTGGGAAACATCTAGAACTGGTAAGCTAATTAACACATTGGATTTAGCAGGCAGACTTGTAATCAACGACATGTACGAGGATGCAGTTAAACAGGGTATAGTAGCGGAAGATACGCCAGCCAATCGTAGGGAATGGTTACGCAAAGCTGGTAATTATAACGAACGTCTACAAAGCAATCTGCAAAGAATGGTAAAGCAGACGGGTCTCTCTCCATTCGTAACTGCTGGTGTTAACAAATTACAAAATGGTATAGATCAGATGCTGCTTCTTTCTCCGCGCATGAAAGGATTAAGCGATGCTGGCAGAAGAAGAATGATAGCAAGCAAAGTTGCTAATGCAGCTTTTTGGTACGTATCAGCACCAATAGCTTTAAACATGTTATTATGGAAGGATGCGTTCCCTAATGGCGTTCCTGCTGGTGCGGTGAAAATTGGCGTAGATAAGCAAGGTAGACCTACTTACATAGACCCACTGCAATGGACTGGTATGCGTACAGGAATGCGAGCAACAGGCATGGAAGCAATGATAGATGGCATGAGAAAAGGTCAGTCGTTTAGTACGGTAAGTACGCACATAGCTCGTGATATGGCTGGTGAGATAATACGTCCATTTGCTGGAGTTCCCGCAGACGTAGCATCATTAGCTTTAACAGGACATACTACCTATTCGCTAATTAACGGAAGGGCTCCTGAAACAGGTAGACCTGGTACTAGCTTTGGTAACCTATTATACGGCTTTACAGGTGTTAACCCATTGGCAGCTTCGGCAGGCAAAGGATTTATGGAAGAACCAACAGCTGCTAGCATGGCAAGTAAGATTGGATCTGGCGTATTAAAAGCCGCAGAAGATATTGGCAGTGCAGTTACTGGCGTAAAGAAAGGCGAGGCTGATACCCCTATTACCCGCACGTTTGAAAAGGCACAACAGTTTAAAGAACAACAAGGCATAGCTAAGACTGGTGAACAATTTGCGCCATCAGAGTTTAGCAATCTTAAGAAGTATATATCTCAAAAGGATGACTCTAGAGCTATAGCTGAAATTAAATCATTGGTTGAGAACGAACGCGGAAAGAACAGAGAGGTTAAATTCCAGAAAATAGAAGAAGCTATTAGGCGTTCTTACTTAAAAAACTTTACTGGTAGTCGTGCTGATGAAGCCAACTTTGTTAAAACATTAACTCCTAAAGAAAAAGTTGATTACCAAAAGGCTATGGAAATGAAACTAAAAGATTATGAGAAAGCTATTTCTTTGGTAAAAAGAGCTAAATCCCGTAATATAGAAACATCCTTAAAATGAGTAGTCGATTCCCAGATGAAATAGAGTACGATATGAATATGGCTGAGACAGGCCGTAGTGGATGCCTCATACCTGAGATAGAAGATGACTGCTCAGGCGACAAAGATTGGGAGGACGACAATGAATGAAGTAAGCGATAAGATTGCCCTAGTGTGCTGTAACCCCTTGTTCTGTTCCCTAGCCGAAAGATTTGGGCGGGACTTCAAGAAGGTTTACCTACACATCCCTTATGCGGGGTCTTTTCCCACCATGAACTCTGGGCTAATAGGCACAGGGCTTAAGAACGTGGAGTTGGTTGATGATGTCTTTGGACCCCACTTTGATAAGGTGGACATATTCATATTCCCCGACCTTGGTACGGCAGCCTTACAGATACACCTAGAAAAGCTAGGAAAGCGTGTTTGGGGGCCACGGAATGCTGAGGAGCTAGAACAGTACAGAGAGCTATGTAAAAAGCTCATGGAGGAGCGAGGGCTACCTGTACAGCCTTGGAAGGTGGTAAAGGGCGTAACGGCCTTAGAAACGCATCTAAAGGCCCATCCACGGCAGCATGTAAAGATTGATAAGTGGCGCGGGGTAACAGAAACCTTCTTCAGCCCTGAATGGGACGTTGTAGAACCAAAGGTGCATGCCATAGCTAATGACATAGGCGGCTTCAAAGAGGAGCTTGAGTTCATTGTTGAGGACGACCTCCCAGACCGCGTAGAGGTGGGTATAGACACCTATTGCATAGACGGCATGTATCCCGACGCTACCCTATTTGGCATAGAGGCCAAGGACATGGGCTATGTAGGACAGATGGTTAAATGGGATGATATACCTGAGCCCTTAAGAAGATGGAATGAAACCTTTGCTCCTTTGTTTGCCCAATATGGATGCCGTGCGTCGGTCTCTAACGAAGTACGTATAGGCAAGGACTTAAAGCCTTACATGGTGGATGCGACGATACGTGCCCCTTCCCCGCCATCAGAACTATGGCAAGAGCTATTCACCAACCTATCCGAGATAGTATGGTATGGATCAGAGGGGATCCTTGTAGAGCCTAAGCCTGCGGGCAAATGGGGCGTAGAGGTACTTATTAAGTCCCAATGGGCTAAGGACAACTGGCAAGCCGTTGATTACCCAGAGAAGTATGCCAACCAGATAAAGCTCTATAATTGCGTAGTCATTGATGGTAAACGCTTTGTAGTAACCCAGCATGAGGACATGATAGAGATAGGAGCTGTGGTAGGCTGGGGAAACACCCTAGAAGAAGCCGTAGAACATGCTAGGGAGGCGGGAGAATCCATCAAAGGCTATGGTATCAAATTTAACATGGGTCCAATCGACACCGTGAACAAGGCTATCGAGGAGTTGGTTGAAATTGGTATTTCGCCCTTCAAGATGGACAAAGAAGAAAAACAATCTAAACCAGACTAACGATGAGCGTAACAAGTCAAACAGCTACCCAAACAACGGCTTACGTCAATACAGCCACCCCTATCCCTATAGGCTTTCCGTTTAACTATACCAATGGCATTCCTGACCTCATCGTAAACAATGGGGCTGTTACCTTAGGCTACAACGTAGACTACACCATTAGTGGTGGTGGGTATAATGCCATGAATCAGCTACAAACTGGTACGCTTACATGGACGGGGTTTACGGGCACAGGAAGCCACATCCCTACGGCTGGTGATTTGATTACCATTCAGCGTAACATTCCGCTTACACAGACTACTACATTCAGCTCCACAGGTCTCCTAACCCCTTTGATGATTGAGCAGGATGATGACAGGCTTACCACGATAGCTCAGGAGATTGCTAACAACCAATATAGTCCTTTTCCTAACATTTCTGGCGGTCCTCAAATTCCATGCATTCCTTGGATTACAACAGAAACTGGTACGCCATCCAACACGGGTACCACAACATCTCTTAATAGCTTAAGCGTAGTTAATATTACCAATAACTACCTACCGCTTATTATATCTACGTCTATCACCTATCCTGGCGCAGGAGACGGACTTCAATTTTGGAAGCTGCGTGTTAATACAAACAACAATGTAAATAACCCTGGCATCTACGTTGTCCCCCTTTATCAGGCATCTGGTCAGAACTTAATTTGGGTTAGAGTGGGATAATAAATGCCTTCCACTTCCAACTTTGATCTAACGTATAACCAACAAAACGTTGTTGCTGGCGGGGCTCTGTCCAACCCTGCGGCAACGACTGGTATGGCTGGCGGCGGAGTAGATCAGATATTAGCTGGAAGTAATATCACTGTTAGCCCTACGTCTGGGTTGGGTACAGTAACCATCTCAGCATCTGGTGGGGGTACAGGAACAGTGACTAATGTAGGAAGCGGCACAGGTCTTACAGGAGGTCCTATAACGACGACAGGAACCCTTTCTATTGCCAATACGGGCGTTTCGGCAGCCAGCTATGGTGATAGCACCCATGTACCCACAATAGCCGTTAATGCCCAAGGACAGATTACTTCGGCCTCAAGTACGGCTATCAGCTTTCCATCAGCTCCAGTAACATCCGTTTCTGGATCAGGTAGCGGAATAAGCGTTAGTCCTACTACAGGCTCAGTGGTTGTAAGCAATACGGGTGTAACATCAATCGTTGCAGGTAGCAATATTACCATAAGCCCTTCTGGTGGTACAGGTGCAGTTACTATCAATTCCACGGCTGGTGGCACAGGCACTGTTACAAGCGTAGCAACGGGTACAGGACTGTCTGGTGGCCCTATAACAACATCTGGTACTATCAGCCTAGCTTCGGCCTATGCTGGCAATGGAATCGGCACTGTTAACGGAATAGCTAAGGGCAATGGCTCTGGTACCATTACGGCGGCTACGGCAGGCACAGACTACGTTATACCAAGTGGATCAATTACAGGTACTGCTGGTAACATCACGGCTACTAGCAACAGTACGTTAACTACATTAAGTGCTTTGAGCCTACCAGGATCGCAAGTAAGCGGTAACATATCTGGTAACGCAGCAAACATAACAGCTACAAGTAATAGTACCCTTACAACACTTAGTGCTTTAAGCCTTCCTGGTAGTCAGGTTAGTGGTAATATATCAGGTAATGCTGCTAACGTAACAGGCGTTGTTGCTATTACAAACGGCGGAACTGGGGCAACATCAGCTAGCGCAGCACGTACTAATTTAGGAGCTGGTACAGTAACCAGTGTTGGTACATCAGGCTCTGTAAACGGCATTACCCTTTCTGGCGGACCTATCACCACTTCTGGCACTATAACCCTTGGTGGTACATTAGGTTCTATAGCAAACAGTCAGCTTAGTAATAGCTCAATCACCGTCACAGCAGGCACAGGATTGTCTGGTGGTGGATCTGTCAGCTTGGGTGGAAGTACAACGCTAACCAACGCAGGAGTTACTAGTTTAACAGCAGGTACAGGCATTAGTCTTTCTGGCTCTACAGGCGGTGTAACAATTACTAACACAGCAAGTTTTCCATCTGGTAGCCAAGGACAAGCTCTGTTGTACGGTACATCAGGAGCAGCTTTCTTAAGTACGGCTATTAATGTTAATACGTATAGCACCATTAGTGCCGCAGCTAGTGCAGCACAGACGGCAGGTACTACGTTATACTTTCCACAAGGCAGTTACACCATTTCCAGCAGTTTGACGATTAGTTGTCCTGTTGCGATTGATGGTTTAATCACGATTAACTCAGGACAGACGCTTACGCTTACTGGCAGTGTAACAGCTCCGTTAAAGAAAGTGTTTACAGTTAATGGCAGTTTGTCGATTGGCGGCAACACTCCGTACATCTACCCAGAATGGTTTGGTACGGCAAAGACTGGGGCGTCTGACGATCAACCAGCGGTGGCAGCAGCTTTATCAGCCGTGAGCTTAGCCAATGGTACTAGTGCGCCTAATCAGTTCGTAGTCCTTACTGGCACATACTATCTTGGAAGTTCATTAACGCTTACTAATAGCCAAATGTTTAAGGTGGTAGGCGGTGCTACATTCTACCCATACGGAAGCTATACAGGTGATTGTATTGTCTATCAGTATAACACCAATAACACCGCAACAGACATTCCGACAATCGTGGGTTTTACAACAGGGGCTGGACTTACGCTTCTTGGTTGTAACGTAATGAAAGCTACGGGCTTTATGATTAAGAACTGTAAGTATGCTATTAAGCTAAAGGCTCTTAGCGGTCATACAGTATTGGATAATTACATTAATGTTCATTTCATTCCTGATTGCCAATATGGGTTGTTTGTAACGGACGATGGTAGCGGGGCTACAATACAAGGTAATGAAATCTATTCTAATTTCTACACCAACGATAACATATCAACCAATCCTTGGGTATCTGGTGGATATGCAAATAACATAGCAGCTTGTTATTGGGATAATTTAAACAACGAAGGTTGGAATGGAAACAAGGTTCAGTTTAAAGCCGTTGATATTAACGGAGCTACAAACTCATATGGGTTTTATAATGCGTCCACTAATGCCACTAGCTCATTCTTAAATGATTGGGACATAGATGCATCTCTTTGGTTTGGTGGTATTAATACTCATAATTACGGATCAGCTTCGTTTATGACAGGTAGGTTTGCTGGATGTACGGCTAGGTATTGCATACAAGGAGACTTGGGCAATCTGCCTTGGAGTAGTATGTCTATTATTGGTAACTCTAATAGAATTATATTCCTTAATGGTGGTGGTAATTGGAATGTCTACCCAGCAGCAGGACAACCAGCCGCAGCTTATTCTGTATCTACAAGCTCTAGTCGTTCGTCGTTCTCAAGCTATGCTCCTTACTTAAACAGAATGACTTGTAAGTATAACATTACGTCCAGCATTCCAGCAGGCGGAGTATTACAACTTTACGTATATAGCCCATTAACAGATTCTTATACGTCTGGTGGTGTAACAGGTGCATCTGGTAATATTTACGCAGTGCCTTATCCCAACTCAACTGGTGGTACTCCTGTTGGCTTTGTGTTTGAAGCAGCTTTTGATAATAGCGCAAATGTGGCTAATGAAATCATTCTATTCTTCCGCAATTGCACAGGATCAACGATAAACTCTGGTACAGGATTCTTTGATTTTATTGTAACTGTAGGCTTATAACTTTATGAAACGTCTATTCCTATTTCTATTAACGGCTGTTGGGGTTTATGCCCAAAATCAGAACGTCACTGTCCAACCATCCCCAGGTTCGGGTGGTATGAATACGGGTACGTTTAACACCTATGGTATTAACTACTATTTAGCTAAGCCAGCTACGACATGGGACTTTACACAGGCTACAGTCTTGTTGCCGCAATCTATTTCTGGGGTCTTGTCCATCAACGCAGGACCTGGCATTGGGGTGAACAATAACACAGGACAAGTGACTGTAAGCAACCTAGGTGTTATTACGCTTACGGCTGGAAATGGTCTTGTAGGTACGTCTACGGCGGGGAATATAACCCTTAACAATGTGGGTGTGCTAGGGCTTATATCTGGCAACAACATCTCTATTACGGGCAATGGAAGCTATCCCGTGATTAACGCTACGAGTACAACTAATGGCACAGTAACTAACGTATCTGCAATAGGGCAGAATGGTATAGGGGCTGTTACAACCAATAGCTCTACAACGCCTGTCATTACGCTTAACTTAGGGGATATTACGCCAAGCTCCGTTACCACGAATGCTTTAACAGTAGGCTCTCTAACAGGACCTGTTGTCTCCATAGCTGGTATTTACGGGGTTACGGGACAGTCGGGTTCTGGAGTTCCAGCATACAACTATCAGCCTACCATTACAAGCCCTACACTTCTTGGCACTACTAATGCCGTAAACGTAACTACTAACGGCTTATTAAGCACAACAAACATAAAGACAACGGGGCTTACGGGTTATCTCTATGGCAATGATAATACGGGGAATGTCTCGGCTTCTACAACCATTCCAGCTGGCAGCGTCACAGGGCTAGCTACAGTGGCTACTACGGGCAACTATTATGATTTGACTAACAGACCTACCCTTAACGCAGGAACTGTCACCAGCGTGTCAGGAACGGGCACTGTGCAGGGAATAAGCCTATCTGGTACTGTTACCACGTCTGGTAGCTTAACTCTCGGCGGATCTTTGTCCCCCATCAATCTGGCTTCCCAAGTGTCTGGGACGCTCAACGTAGCATCTGGCGGTACAGGTGTGACAACATCATCTGGTGCTAATAGCGTAGTGCTTCGTGATAGTAATAGTAATGTTTCTGCAAATAACTTTTATTCAGGATTTACTAATCAAGCAGCAAGTGGCACTACATTAACATTAACGGCTGCATCTGCACCTAATATTGTAATTACAGGTTCTGGTGGACAGGTTATTAAACTACCTGATGCTACC
>Ga0208746_1000461_pt1 | contig 13827 bp, 21 predicted proteins | sample CryBogCBH15Jun09_FD_184623 | JGI IMG/M metagenome (GOLD analysis project Ga0208746, IMG submission 184623) | Freshwater microbial communities from Crystal Bog, Wisconsin, USA - CBH15Jun09 (SPAdes) | ecosystem: Environmental > Aquatic > Freshwater > Lake | place: Crystal Bog, Wisconsin, USA... | reverse complement strand
TTAAATCCTTACCGCAACCCTCATCACCGATATGCAATACAGCGTGGTTGATTTTGCGCTTTGGGAACTGTAGCTTAAATGCCATGATGTCCCAGATATGATTTAACTCATCTTGATTGGGTACTAAGTGACGGCAGTGATCTAGCCAACGATCAATATTGCCGCCTGTCGATCTAATAGGCGGACGTGCATCGACCCAGCGATTGCCATACATATCACCTAGATGGCCAACAATGACGCTTTCGCCAGCAGCGTAAGTCAATCCACGCAAGGCTTTGGAATCATGGGCTTGACGGTTTTCATCAAAGCAAACAGACGCTTCAATGCGACGGCCAGTGTGAATGGATTTGCAAGAAATATGGCGATAGATGGCGTTAAATGAGCTACGACTGATATCGTTACGAGCTACCAAATCAAAATAGGAATCATCCGATTGGATGTATGCGAACCTGTCGTACCATTCTTCCTTTTCTATGCGCCCAAGCTCCTTGCGCTCGACTTCAGCCAGCATCTTCTCAGGTGTCAGCTCAAACATTTTGGATGGGGTAATCTTTTCTAATGCTTTAACGAACGCATTGGTCAATAGCTCTGGGCGAACACCCGGCTCATGCTTGGCAGCGCCATTTTCAAAAGCCCACGCCAAATACTCGCGTGAGCCAAAGCCAGCGCAATGCTCATGGTAACAGCAGTAGGCACGATTGACCGGATGGTAACGACCTATTGGATTGCCGTCGCTATGCTCATTAGAATTAGGACAAACCACACCATACCAACCAGACTGATTGGCGTTTTCTAATAGCATTCCATTGTCATCAATCCACTGCAAGATGTCATCATCGCCATCGTCTTTAAGATGGATTGAGCGCACTGAGGCAGTATCCGCCTCCTCTGGATTGACGCCTAGCGCATCACAAATTTGATCTAAGGTAAACTCGCGCTCTGGATGGAACTCAATGAGCTTAGAAGCAAAATGTTCTTTGCCGGGCTTGAGATTGACTGAGCCGGGCAACCGAAAGTTACGCACTGCGTTGATAGCCCCACCATCAGTAAAGCCAGCATCCGCAATCGCTTTGATCGCAGCAGTGAACTCACCCTTGGTTGGCGCGGCCTCGCAATCAAATACATAGCCCCACTGGTAATTATCAGGGGAAGTTTCCATGATCCATGTAGGCTCAATGGTAGGGATTTTAGATTTAGTGCCGATGTCATCTAACACCATCACAAGGATGTATTCGCAGTTGGCAGCAGAGGCGGAGATTTTGCCGTCTTGGAAGCGGTCAATAATAAATGACGCCGTATTCCCGTACCAAGCGCCAGTAGGCTTGTAACGCTCAGGCAAGAACGCTGGCCAACTGTATTTCAAAGTGCCGTCATTGTGCATGGCTTGATTGCCATCGACCATAACAGGCTTTTGTCGCACTACTACAAAGGTTTCGCCTTGGGCGGCTAGTTTAGTGAGGTATTCAACGAATTCAATATTTGTTATACTCAGCGCAGTCATGCAAATCCTCTAGTTTGTTTTGATTAAAAAGGCTTGGCTCTTATCGGGGTCAGGCCTTTTGCTTTTGTTTAAGAGTTGTCTATTCTACTACTTCCCATACCGAAGCATGGCTTTTACTTCTACATTTAAGGGTAACTCCTTACACCAATCTGGAGGCGTACACATCACCGCCGTCATTTCTTTAATGATCTCATCTGGGCTATCAGTTTCTACCACGATCTCATCGTGGACATGAAGAACAACATTATCCAACTGGCGTAAAGAATGACGCAATAAATCATTAGCAACAGCTTGAGTAATGTTCTCACACGCAAGGCCTTTCCATAGTCTAGCCCTTGGCCACTCTGTAGCATCGGCAGCCGGTTTCCACGCAGCTTTGGCGTAAGTAACCCCCTCCGAGTCGAGCTTGGCATAGGGATAGCATAACACCCTTCCAGACGGAAGTGCGTACCAAAGATGTTGTCTGTCATACATATAAACGATGCGGCCAGCAGAGAATTCGTAGCCCGGATTACGCAGAGCTGCGGTATAGGCTTCTTCTAAATCTTGCCAGTATCTTACAGCCCAAGAGTTTGCGCGACGCCACGCATTAACGGTACGCCGAGCATCGGATTCGGGAAGTACCACTCCATAGTTACGACCCATCGCAGCAAAAGCACCAATGCCACCACCATAACCACATGAAAGGATAGCGACCTTTCCAATCTGTCTTTTGCTATCAGTAACTTCATCTTCTGAACAGCTAAATATACTCGCAGCTTCCCTAACATAGATGTCCCTATTCTTTCTGAATACGTCCAATACAGTATCAGCGTCAGGCTGATTTGACAACCAAGGATTGCAGCGCGCCTCGATGCCAGACCAATCAGCTACGACTAGGTATTTACCCTTGGCTGGTATCAGTGTAGGTCTGAGCATCCCCTTGAGGACATCGGTGACACGTTTTCCGAATTCTGGAACAATGCTTTTTCCATCAACCATTGCTGCTCTAACAAGATCAGGTTGTTTAGCGCATTTTCTAGTGAAATTGTGGACTTGCGCTCCATACGAGGAAGCGCGACCTGTGGCGCTCCCGCCAGCAAAGACAAACGCGCCGCGAACTCGGTGATCCTCCTCATCAGAAAGCTGTGCAAGGCGGCTGAACTTCGCAACCGATGACGCCCAGAGATCGTCCGCACATTGGATAACGTCTGCGACATCGGTGGGAACTTGATCTGGGTTCTCATCAGCAAAGATAAGGAGGTTGGCGCGGACTGTTTTATCAATACTATATTTTTTCTCGCCATCTTTGTATTTCTCCATCAATTTGAGGGCATCCTCGCCTACGCGAGCCATCACCCATTGTTTCATCTTGGAACTTCTAACGCTAGTGATCTCGCCCTGCGTAATCTCATCTACCAAGTTCTCGATCTCGCCTAGCTCGGTAGAGGCATAGCGCAAGGCGGCCTCTGCAAGTCGTACATCAACCAGTACGCCTCTGTCGTTAATCTTCTCATTGATATGGTAATCGAGCAACTCATCCGGTGACAGCGGGCGCATGGATTGGCTAACCAATCGCATAACTTTGACATCTTGCTCGCAATAAGCAATCATCTCAGCCATCAGCTCAGGTTCAGTGCCAAACGAGCCATCAGCGCGTGGAATGGATAGCAGACGGATCAATTGACTGCCTCGGTGATCCTTACGCATAGATGCGCCAGCGAAGCGCCCTACGTCCGCTAGTGAGCCGGGAGCGCAATTGGCTCTAGCCTGTGTAGCGGTGCAATAAAATTGCTCCAGCTTAAAATTAATCTGTAAAACATACCAGAATATCAGACGCTCAAAAGCCGCGTTGTGAGCGTAAATCATGCCTTCATGCCGCATGACTTCTTCGGGAAAAGCATCATGCGGAAGCCATGTCCTGACTTCTTCATCATCAAAAGCATACGACATACACAAGACTTCCGTACTGGGGTCTTGGGCGTAGTTATAAACGCCATCCGTCAGCAGATTGCAACGGCTACGCGTTTCAAAATCAATGTATAAAATAGTCATAATTAGGCGGGGCTAGACAGTCTTTTTAGTCTGAAATCTCTGCGAGCCATAGAGCTGAATAGTGTCAGCCTAGCCCCTGTTCGTTACACTGCTGCGCGCCGGCGGCGAGCTGGAGTTGCTGGAGCTTCTTCTGCAATAGAAGGCTCATCCAATTCCAATTCAGGCGCTTTGTCACCTTCTTCAGCGTTCATATCCATCCAGTCAATCACTTCAAAGATCGGAGTAAAGATACGGCCATAAGACTTATGGGAATAATGCTCTTTATTCAAAGTGATAATAGCTACTGGCTTAGTTGGGTCTTTCTCGATCTGAGCTGCAATCAACGCGCCCAAAGTTTGAACAGCACGTTTACCGCCTACAGATGTAGTCGTAAAGCGAGCTTCCATACCCTTATCTTCACCAGATACACACTTGATTGACAAACCAACTTGAGTTTCCCAACCACGTTTAGCACCGGCTGGCGCTGGCTCTAACTCAGGCAAAGGCTGGCTAATAGAAACCATCTTCTCACCTAAAACATCACCATCACCCCAAGCGATATAGCCATGAATAAATGAGAATGGGTTAACTGCCCATTCAGAGCCTTCTTCTACCTCGGTCTGATCTGCGCCAAATACCCAATGGCCGGTCTTGTCCATCTTGATGATAACGCTACCGACTTCAGCTACGCTTTGTAGATTAGCCTTGAGAGCGCCGGCCAAGTCTTTTACTGCTGGTAAACCTGCTGCTTTAAATGTTGTCAAATTAGACATGATATTTCCTTACTTTAGTTTAGTTTAGAGAGGACAGCGCTGAGTTGCCGCCCGATTTGTAACACCGCTGGCCTTGGATCAGAGTCCTCAACCAACGTACTACCAGAGGAGATAGCAACAACTAACTCCTTCGGTAATTCTTTTTTCTTTGCCTTCAACAGCTTTTCAGCTTGTGCAGGAGAAATAATTTTTTTAGTGTATAAAACATCGCTGCCTAACCCCAATGTGTAATTGAGCAAAGATTCACCATTAGCTAATGCTGCATCAGACCATTGGCGTGTAGCGCGCTTTGCCACCAGCTTGTAGCCCGGTACACGAATGTCAGCCTCTAGCATCTGATGAGCTAATGAGCGTAAATCAGTGACCCATTGCTCGATCACATCGGCTTGGGCTAAGTAATGAGCAATCTTTGACGGCTCTAAGTCTTTTAGGGCAAGCTGCGTAGCCCGATCTACTGCGCCGGTCATCAGCGGGCAAGTAGGCTTGGCTGCACACCAACGGCAATGGCTACCAGAAGCCATCGGTGCGTCAGGCTTTTGGGATTCTTTGACAGCAACTCGCAGCTCACGCTCGAATTGCTTGAGGCGATCAATGGTAGTTGTCCAACGACGGATTTCAGGCGGCTGAATAATAATGACTTCGACTTCATCGACATCATCAAAAATCCATTGGCACTTAGGGGTACGCATGGCAGCGCAAGCATAGAACATGGCCTGATCGTTTTCTTCGGCTTCAACTATTACGCCATCTCCAAATTTCCAATCAAGCACAATAGCTTTGCGGGCTGTCTTACCTAGCAAGTCTGCTGATCCAAACGCGCCTTCGATATAGTCACCAAAGTCAACCTCAGACTCAACCATGTATTCCATCTGAAAGTCAGGATCAACTTCATTCAAACGCATGAGAGCTGGCCAAATCTTACGCTCCAATAGTTCTTGAGTCATAACATGAGTTTTATATTTCATGCCAATCGTATCTTCGGGGCGTAGGTCTTTTTCAAGAATCTCTGCTATCACGTTATGACAGAGAGTGCCTTCGTCAGCATACTTGCTGGAGGGCTTGGGTGGCATCTTCGCTACTAAAGCGACTGATGCTGGGCAGTTGATAACTCGTTTAGCGGTTGAGCCGCCGACGATGCTTGAATGCTTTGCCATTTGTGTCCTTAATTTAGATTACTTTACCTTTTGAACGTCCAGTGTAACACAAGAATTGTATAGCGCAATACTTTTTGTGATATTATTTTTTACATGACTAAAAAAGAATTAGAACGCGACATTGAAAAGCACTTTATTTGGGTGGTTGAAACCAGCGGGGGTAAGACCTATAAGTTTAAATCAATTACCCAGCGTGGCGTGTCAGACCGCATAGCGTGTTTACCTAATGGACAAACTTGGTTTGTTGAGTTAAAGCGAGCCAAAGGTGAGTTGTCAGCCATGCAAGAAATCTTTGCTGCGGACATGGTTGCCTTAAAGCAACAGTACGCTTGCCTATGGAGTAAAGAGCAAATTAATGAATGGCTGGCCAAGTGTTTAAGCTAAGAGATTATCAAGAGAAGGCCGCCGACTTTATCTTTGAGCGTGATAGGGCTATGGTATTGGCCTCAGTGGGCGCAGGTAAAACCGCCATTACATTGACAGCCATGAAGGAAATGATTGATGCTGGCCATGTCAAACGCTGGCTAGTCCTAGCCCCCAAGCGTGTCTGCACTGACGTATGGCCAGTAGAGCTACCCAAGTGGGCTGCCGGGCTAACCATGTCGATTTGTATCGGTACGCCAAGAGAACGTCTAAAGGCCTACGCTGCGGATACCCATGTCATGGTCATCAATTACGACAATTTGCAATGGTTGACTCAATTAAATTTAAACTTTGACGGCGTGGTATTTGATGAGTTGACTCGCCTCAAGAACCCATCAGGCGCGCGATTTAAAGCACTATTAAAAGTAATTGAGCCAATGAAGATCAGGTGGGGATTGACCGGCAGCTTTACCAGCAATGGCTTAGAGGATGTTTTTGGTCAATGCAAGATTGTGGATCAAACCTTGTTAGGCCGTAGCAAAGGAGCGTTCCAACAGCAATACTTTGTATGTATCAACCGCGACTTTGGCCAATGGCAGCCTCGGCTAGGCTCATTAGAGAAGGTAATGCAGGTCATCAAGCCAGCTACCTTTTTATTGGAGTCCTCAGAGTATAAGGATACGCTGCCACCATTGCACACCATAGAGATGCGTTGCGATCTGCCAGATCGTGAGCCATACGAAAAGATGAAGAAGGATTTTGTTTATCAATTTCCAGATGCCAAAGCTATTGCAGCTAACGCCGCAGTGGTTACTCAGAAGCTACAGCAGATGGGGTCAGGCTTTATCTACATCTCTGATCGTAAACCAGACCCTACTAGCCCCGGCAAATTTATCATGAATCAACAGCCAGTGTGGTTTTCCAGCCACAAGTTTGAATTGCTTGATGATTTGCTGGCAGAGAACCAGCGAGCTAACACCATTGTTGTTTACAACTACAAAGAGGAGCTGGCTGAATTACAGCGCAGATACCCTCATGCTCAAACGATTGATGCGCCCAAAGCCATCGAGCGTTGGAACGAAGGCAAAATCGAGCTACTCCTTATACATCCTAAGTCTGCGGGGCATGGCCTCAATTTACAATATGGCGGTAACAAGATTGTGTTTGTGTCTTTACCTTGGAGTTTAGAGCTGTATGAACAAACTGTAGGGCGTCTACATCGTGGCGGTCAAAAGCATGAAGTCTGGTGCTATATCCTGTTAACTAACAAAACAATTGATGAAAAAGTCTGGGCTGCTTTGGCCGATAAAAGGGCTATTTCAGAGATTGCTTTAGAAGAATTGAAATAATTGTTTTACATTACAAATAAATCTGTTACATTTAATGAACTTTGAAAGGATTAGCAATGAAATGGTTTAAAAAAGATGAAGTTCCAGTAAAGGCTTATAGCTGGAGATCATTAACAGATATTCTGTCTACTTTGAGTGAAGCTGAAGTAGAAAGCCTGTTAGAAAAAGAACTTGAAGGTGAAAAGCGTTGGTCAATTGTCCAACGCTTGCACCAACGGTACACCGTTCTTCGTGCGGCGAGAGAACGGAAAGAATTAAAGAAATTAGTAGCCGCTTAATTTGATTTAACTAGAGGAAAAATCATGAGAACACCTAACGTACCTTATATTTGGACTGCATCTGGCACTGACATTACGACACGATGGCGCAATCAATATGGCTGGACACCGCCATCAGAGTTGCAAGAGTACCGCGATAAGTGGAAGTATTACCAAGAGTTGCCATTACGCGCATTAGATGACGGCGCTAAAGAACTGTATGAGCAAACCTTAAAACGTGCCAAAGTAGCGAGGATCAAATGAACACACTTCTAACTGATATCGCTCACGCTCGTCAGCTTATTAACCAAATCGAAATACTGTGTAATAACCAGCAGATCAATGGCCGCAAGCCTATTTACGATAAAGTTCAAGAGCTACAGACTTATGTTCAATTGCTATTACTCAAGACGGCAGACTACGCGTGAGCTGGGCTGACAAAGTGGCTATTGCCACCATTGCTATAGCTGCCGTCATTTTGATGTCAGTCCTTCGATTGGCCATTCGTATAGGGGGCTTAGTATGACCGAGTTACTATTTCTTTTTTTATTACTTAGCGGTATAGCTGCTTGGGGTTTTATACTTTATATTTTAATTAAAGTAATAGCACAATCATGACTACTTGGACACTTTCAGAATTAGGTTGCAATGGTAATTGCCAACAAGGGCGCTTGCCTTGCAACTGTCAAGAACCTATACCGTTCTTGGGCTGGATGCGATACGAGCCAGTAGTAATTGTTGAAAGCGGTGCAAGTGTTATGCCTAAACCAGAGGAACAAAAATGATCTATCTAATTTATGCTTTATTAGTACCTATTAGTTTAATTTTGACTGTTGTTTCAATACCTTTAGCTCCCATTTTGGTATTGTTTGCTAGGCCGATATTGGGCTGGTGTGATAATCATAGCTATGAGGCAGTAGAGCCACGTTTGCCTAGTTGGTTAGACTGGTTTATGACGCCAGATAATTCACTCAATGGCGATGCTACTTTTCAAACCATGTTTCCGCCGGGTCAATGGTGGTCACAAGTTCATTGGTTATGGCGCAATCCAGCGTATAGCTTTGCGTTACGCTATTTAGGAACTCCTTATACCACTTCGGTACAGGGCGATAAAACAATTAAGGACAACGACAATGCGAAAGCGGGCTGGTGTAAGGTATCAGTTAATGGACTATTTCAATTTACTCTTGTTACCCCTATTGGTTTTAGCCGTTGTATCTATGTTAATTTGGGCTGGAATATTCGTGGTCTGGTGGATGATAACGTCCAGCCTAAGCCGGATATTTGGCAAGCAACGTATGTTTTCTCGCCAAGAATCTCAGGATTCAGATAATGGATGAAATAGAGATTGCTAAGTTGCAAGAAAAGTTGGCTAAGGCTTTAGCTGACGCTGATTATTGGCGTCTAGCGTATGACAAGCTCATGAAGCATATCGACCATCAAAATAGCTATGTACGCCATTTAGAGCAACAAGTTTGGGGAGGGAAAACATTTTGAACATTGGTGATGTGAATAGCACTGAAAAAGGCTCAGGCGCTCGTTATAACGCAGGTAAGCCTGATTTAAGCCTCATTCCTCTTTGTACGCTTGAAGATGAAGCTAAAGTCTGGATGTATGGCAAACAAAAGTACGCTGCATGGAACTGGGCTAAAGGTATGGATTGGTCTGTACCCTTGGCTTGCGCCTTGCGCCACCTGTCTAAATGGCAAGCTGGTGAGGAGAACGATGAGGAGTCGGGGCTACCCCACCTTGCTCATGCTATGTGCAATCTACGGATGCTAACGCTGTTTTCTAAGACATATAAAGAAGGCGATGATCGCCCGCCATCAGAATTCATGCCATGACTGCAAATGAACTAGCTGAAGATTTAGAAGGCGCTAAGTTAGTAATTTTAAGACTTAACGATATGCTACGCCAGCAACAAGCTGAAATAGAAGCGTTGAAAAAAGAGTTAGCACTATGGAGATTGTCTAAATCATCTGAGGAGATTGAAGCAACTGAATCAGATAAGTTTTGTGACAGCCATTGTGTATGGACTGACCACCACCCTGAGTGCAAACACGCAAAGTATAGGAGATAGTAATGAACAATGAACCAGTAGCGTGGATGTTTGAAAAAGATGGTGCATATATGTGCATTAAACACGACAACAAAGTTAATTATGATGGCGGTATTCCACTCTACACCCATTTAGCAAAGACACTAACAGATGAGGAAATAGACAATGCAATTACTGAAGCATTTAATCGTGGGGCAAGATTTGGTTACGCAGAAGGACTAAAGAAAGCGAGTGAGAAATGAGTGGAATAGACATGATTAGCTACGACATTGCTTTTGCATTAGGTTATTTTTGCCATGTGTTTGTAAGTTATCTAACAAGAAAGGCTGGTGAAAAATGACTGCGATAGAACTAGCTGATAGTCGTAAAGAATGGGCAAACGATTTGTTATCTTTAAATGAATGGAGTATTGATGCCGAAACTATGCTACGACAGCAACAAGCTGAAATAGAGGCGTTGAAAGCTGATAACGGGCATTACAGGGATATGGCGGTGGACTTCTTAAAGTGCAGAGAGCCTTATGGCTGGCATTGCTTTATTGGCGAACAAGATTTCCTGTTCGTGAATGGAAAAGGCGCATCAATGCCTGATTCTAGTTGGGATAAGGTTCTCTCTCTTTATTTACATCCGTCAATACAGGAGCAAAAAGATGAACAATGAACCAGTAGCAGTTGTAGACCATAGGCAACAAAATGGAGTTACATGGCTAAAAATCAAAAAAGGTAAATCAGTAATGCCAGACCACAATACTTTGCTCTACACCCATCCAGCAAGCGAAGTTATCTGCTTAACCAAAGCAGAAATTGAAAGCGGTCTTAGTCGTGTGAAGTGGGCAGAGCTGTTAATTAAACAGTTACCCGAAGAACACGAAGGTCGTAATAGTTGGTTACTAAATTATGGGGATAAAAAATGAACTTTATAAACTGGGTATTTGACGGCAGTTTTAAATGGTGGTTACTTGGTGCGGTTATTGTTTATATCATTGCTAGATTTAGTTAAGAAAGGCACAAGAGACATGAGTCAAACTAGACTAGGTTCGTTTATTGAAGCATGGGTGAATGTACTGATAGGGTTTACCATTAATTACATCGCCAATTTGTTGATATTTCCGCTGTTTGGCTTTCACATTAGTCTGTTAGCTAACTTCTATATGGGTCTGCTATACACTGTCATCTCAGTAATTCGTAGCTATGCTGTTAGGCGTTGGTTCAATGCAAGATTGCATCGTTTATTGGCCAATATATGAGCAGTTGGTTAATTGTTCTTACAGGCTTAATCTACGCTTATATAGCGGCAGAACAGCTTTTCAAAGGCAATCCATATATGACGGTTGTATATGGCGGCTATGCTTTCTCTAACATCGGGCTGTATTTGTTGGCTAAATAACTATACAAATTTCGGACAAAAATGACCTATTTTTGCATAACTTTTTCTTTAAATTTCATGCACTTACAAGCATTTTTAAAATAGGTCAGCCGACAATAGCAAAGTAAATTTCCCTGTAAAAACAAAGTAATTAAAAATACAGGGAAAAAAGTTTCCCGAACGGGAAGAATGTATGAAAAAGTGCATGAAATATCAATAAAGTTACCGATCGGGGTATTTTGTACGAAAAGTCAGTAGCTTAAAAATGATTCATTAATAAGGCTTTATACATATACGGACTGCGTATTGAGCCATTAACTTTACAATCCAATGTCAACAACTTTACAATCAGCCGTCAAAACTTTACAAAAATGTTAACAAAACTGTTGATATGGCTACTTTTTGTCAATAACTGTACATATAGGTATCAATATGTATAAAAAATTGATACTTATAAGTTACATTTTGTTACTAGACACAAAATTATTTGTCTAGTAATGAATAAGTTTTTATAGGCTCATGGCTTTTTAAATCTACATTGCAAGCCCATTTAACTGCTTCTTCTGCGGACAAGCCCATTCTCATGCAGACTTCGGCTGCCATTGCACCAGAACCAATAGCCATAAAGGTTTTAGCGCGTTCCCATTCAAGATCGTCACCACAATAAAAAAGACCTTCTTTAGTTAGCCTAATAAAAGAACTATCAGGCTTGAGCTTTGGTTTAACTTTGCTTTTCTTATTGATGTAATCCACTACTTTTTCGCAATCGCTCCAATTGCCGGCCACGCCTAACCACCCGCCATCTATTGCGACAATTTTTTCTTCAAAATATTTAATGCCAGTATCTTCGTCTGAAAATTGACTATCCGATACCAAGATTTTTTTGTCCCAATCACCAACGATAGTAGTCATACTTTTGTTATGCACCCACGAAATTCTATTTCTCCGTTTTCTTCATCGGACACCATAATCATCTCTGGCATTAGCATCCGGCCTTGGTCAAAGGATAGCATCACAAAGCCACTGCGCCAATCTTTAGGAGAATCCTCGCAATACTCGAAGGTACTGGACATCGGATCGGCCAAACAACCGGTCTGGATGCCCCAAAATGTGCCTTGAAAATTGGAAATCGGCTGGCAAGCAAGGACGTGCGTATGGCCAGTGATAATGTTGGTATTACCCGCCGCCAGCAAATTGCTGTACCCCGCTGTACGGCCACCTTTAAACCGGTGTTTTACTACGGTATCTTCGCCAATCCAGAATGACCAACAAGTTTCCCAGTTGGGGAAATGGTACTTTAATGAGAAGCCATCTACACCGCTGTATTCGGGGACTTTATTGACTAGCCAAGCCTCGTATCTCATATCATGGTTACCCAACGTCCATATTAGTCGGCAGCCAGCAGGTCTATGTTTCTCGATTTCATCTAAATGCTGACGGCAAGCCTTGAGTTCTTCTAGGACACTAGGCTTTTGATCGTAATTAATGCTTGGAAAACGGCTTAAAACCTGCCCATCGAACGCATCGCCGTTGCAGATGATGACCTCTGGCTTGAATTTTTTAATCATCAACAGGAGGGCTTTAAAGGCCGTTGTGGTGGTATCGGTAAAGTGGGCATCTGAGAACACAATGATGCGTTTGACTTTATCTACCTCAATACCCCTTCGGACATTGTGAGCTGCCAACTCAACCTTTTTAGGTTTAGGCTTAATTTGATCGCGTTGGGAATTATGGGTAGCCAATTTAATGCCAAGCCGGGTTTCAATACTGCTTCGCCTTCTCATGACACTAGAAGAAGCAACACCCAGCTTTTCAGCCATTAAGACAGGAGAGCCTAGTTTAGCCCAAAGGTCTATAAATTCTTGATCTGTGCATACAAGTTTCAGTGCCATAAGTACCCTTCTTTTTCTTGTTGTAATCGGATACTAACCGAACATTGTGTAAATACAAAGACTTATAGGGTATAGCTTATCTTTTACCTGTAATTTTCTTGAATTTTTGTTCTAGCTCGTAATCTTTGCGGCACTCTGAGCCACAAAAACTACCTTGCTTGATAGGCTCATTGCAGTAAACACAATGGCCAGAGAAGCGCTCTTTCTCTCTAGCTCGAATTGCCTTAATTGCCAGCTCTCGATGCAAGGCTTCTAAATCCGAAGCATCGTCAAAAATATCGCTGCTCATGCTACTGTTCCACCTACATTTTCGTAATAGGCCTTCAAGTGTTCCATATCGTTGACGTGTTGGCCATATTTTGCGCCCGGCAGACTTGCCCAGCGGGTACTGCATTTATTGATTGCTTGTTCAAATTGACCGTCATTAATCAGATGGTCAGCGCCAACCTCTTTAATCATCTGTAGAGCGATTTTATCCTGTGAGGCAGGGGAGAAGTCCATTAGGCTTAATTGCTTCTTGTAGGCATCGAAATAGCGCTCTAGGATTTGATACCGGCCAGCCGCCGTAGAAGTCAAACCATTGACGGTGATGAGCTTGCGAGGGTGATCTGCGTAGCCTGAGAACAGTGTTCCGCCAAGCAGAACATTGTAGCCATTGTCAGACTTGGCCAGAAGGGTTCTGCCAATCTCGGAAAAGCCAATAGTATCTAAGAGGGCTTTCTCGTTCTTTGTCATTTACTTATCGCATCGTATTGGGCGTAACAGGCTTTGAGTTCAATCCGGAGCTTGTCGGCGCGGGCAGCTTCCCCGATAAGAAAAATTGAATCCTCGGCATAAAGGCTAAGTCCAGTTCTTCCTGAGATACCTTGTCCATCACTGGAGGCTTGGGTTCTACTGGGACGGTTACGCAGCTCGTTAAGAGCAGTAAACAACTGAGCGTTGACAGCAGCGATTTGAGCATTTTTATCTTTCCTTATTTGGTCTGCGGCAGATTGATGTTGGTCTTGGAGCTTTTGAGTTTGCGCGGCTTGTTCAGCTTTATAGGCTTTAAAATCCAAATCGCGTATATGCCAGCCAACATAAATGCAGCCAAGTATGCCA
>Ga0208746_1000428_pt1 | contig 14401 bp, 11 predicted proteins | sample CryBogCBH15Jun09_FD_184623 | JGI IMG/M metagenome (GOLD analysis project Ga0208746, IMG submission 184623) | Freshwater microbial communities from Crystal Bog, Wisconsin, USA - CBH15Jun09 (SPAdes) | ecosystem: Environmental > Aquatic > Freshwater > Lake | place: Crystal Bog, Wisconsin, USA... | reverse complement strand
ATGCGGGTCTTGCTGCGAAGCAGCGGTGACGGCTTGGTCCCGTCGATCCAGATGTACTCGGCCTGGTACGCCACGTTGTCTCCTTGGATGTCGTTGCACTTCTGCGGGGGCGTCGCCGTTGACCATGGCCCGCGACCGGGGAAGTCCCGATGGCGCACATTCTTGCAGGTACCACTCCAGTGGCCCTCAGCCTCTGTGAACGGCGTATGAAAAGTGCGTCCACCCTCGATGGGGCGCTCCGGTGCTCCCCGGTAGGCTCGTTCCGTGGGATCCCTGCGCATCGCTGCCGCCCAGCTCAACCCAGTGGTCGGCGATCTCGCTGGCAATGTCAGCATGATCCTCAATGCGCTGCAGGCTGCCACCGAGGCCGGTGCCGACCTCCTCGTGACCCCAGAACTCGCCCTCACGGGCTACCCACCCGAGGATCTCCTCTTGAAGGAGGCCTTCATTTCCGAGGTGGACGGTGCAATCGCGGCGATCGTCGCGGCGACCACGACGTGCGCCATCGTGCTCGGAACCCCACTCGCCGGAGCCTTGGCCGGCCCGCTCGGCCCGACGAGGGATGCCCGTAGTCCCGTTGGCCCCGCCTCTGAGGGCCCTCGCCGACCGCTGGCCAACGGCGCCGTGATCGCCGTGAACGGCGTCATCTTGGGCACGGTCGCCAAGCAGTTCCTCCCCAACTACGGCGTCTTCGACGAGCAGCGGTGGTTCCAACCCTCGACGGCGCCAGCGCAGACCTTCGCCATCGGTACGTCGACGGTCGGCGTCGTGATCTGCGAAGACCTCTGGGCCGATGGACCGAGCGCCGCCGTCGCCGATCTCGGCGCAGACGTCATCTGCGCCATCAACGCCTCGCCCTTCAGCGTGGGTCGCCACGACGCACGAGAGGCGCTGGCCCAGGCTCGGGCCGCAGCAACCTCGACGTCGATCCTCTACGTCAACCAGGTTGGTGGCCAAGACGAACTCGTCTTCGACGGCCAATCGTTCCTCGCCACCGCAACCGGGACGGTCGCTCGTGCTCGGGCCTTCGCTCCCGAACTGCTCCTCATCGACGACCTGGCCACCGCGCAGGGTCCCTTGGCTGAGCGGCGGAACGATCTGGCAGAGACCTACGACGCCCTGGTCCTCGGCGTGGCTGACTACTTCGCCAAGAATCGTTTCAGCGATGCGGTGATCGGGCTCTCCGGAGGCATCGATTCCTCACTCGTCGCTGCAGTCGCGGTCGATGCGCTCGGCGCTGAGCACGTCCACGGCGTCGCCATGCCGTCGCGCTACTCCTCCGACGGGTCGTTGACCGATGCCGATGCGCTCGCCGAGCGGCTCGGCGTGACCTGCGACACGATTCCCATTGAGCCCGGTCACGTGGCCTTCAGCGACATGCTCCGACCCCTGCTCGGCGGCGATCCGACTGGCCTCACCGACGAGAACCTCCAGTCGAGGCTGCGTGGGGTGACCTTGATGGCGCTCTCGAACGCCAAGGGGTGGATCGTCTTGACGACCGGGAACAAGTCCGAGATGGCGGTTGGCTACTCCACGCTCTACGGCGATTCCGCCGGTGGGTTCGCCGTGATCAAGGACTGCGTGAAGACCCTCGTCTACGACCTCTGCCGCTACCGCAACGAGCTCGCTTCTACAGCAGGCCAGGTTCCTCCGATTCCCGAGGCGGTCTTGACCAAGCCGCCCTCAGCGGAACTGCGTCCCGATCAGCGAGACGACCAGTCCTTGCCGCCCTACGCCATCTTGGATCCCATCATCGAGGCCTACGTCGAAGACGACCTCACCGCTCCAGAGATCGTGGCGCTCGGCTTCGACGCCGCGACCGTCGACCGGGTCGTTGGCCTCATCGACGGTGCGGAGTACAAGCGTCGCCAGAGTCCGCTCGGCGTTCGGATCACGACCAAGGCCTTCGGTCGAGACCGTCGCCTCCCCATCACCAACCGCTACCGACCTCGGGGCACTGCGTCGTGACGGACTTCCTCTCCCTCCACGACGGCGCAGCCCTCATCGGCGAAGCCGTCGTCCTCGAAGACCTCGTGTTCAACCGCTTCGGCGCCCGCTCCCAGCGGGCGACGAACCCAGAGGTTGCCGTTGCGTTCTCGGTGGCATCGAGGCGTCACGGCGTCCTCGCCGAGACCTTCACCGAACGGCTCCCGGTTTCAGCGTCGATTCCCCGGGACCCCTTCCTCGCCCTCTCGAGCCCGCTCGGTGCGCAGATCGCAGCCACGCTCGAGCATCTCCCCGACGACGACCTCGGTGCGCTCAGCTTCTCCTGCACTGAGCTCCTGCCGCTGCTCATCGAGCGCTACGAGGCGCACTTCGCGCTGACGACCCCCACGGCTGATGGCCCGGCCCGTGCCGCGCTCCACGAGGCAGTCGCCGGGGCGGAGGACACTTTGGACGCCTTCGCTGATTTGGCCCGCCGCCTCCGGGGCTGAGCAACGGTCGGTGCGCTCGGCAGATCGGAGTCGACCGGTACACTTTTGCTCTACCGACTCCGGGGGGTGTCGGAGTCATCTGCTCGCCGACAACCGGCGCGAGCACAACGTGAGGACCTGCCTTGGCGAAAGAACGCATTGAACGCGATGACGAAGACCTCGTTCGGCTCTACCTGACCGACATCGGTCAGTACCCGTTGCTGACCAAAGACGATGAAGTCCGTCTCGCGCAGACCATCGAAGAAGGGCGTGAGGCGAGCACCAAGCTCGAAGAGCCCAAGGGCCTGACCGTTGCGCAGAAGCGCGAGCTCAGCCGAACGAAGTTGAAGGGCGAGGACGCCCAGCAGACCTTCGTGCAGTCCAACCTCCGCCTCGTGGTCTCCATTGCGAAGAAGTACCAGGCGTCTGGACTCCCCCTCCTCGACCTCATCCAAGAGGGCAACCTCGGCCTCATGCACGCCGTCGAGAAGTTCGACTGGCGCAAGGGCTTCAAGTTCTCCACCTACGCCACCTGGTGGATCCGCCAGGCCATCACCCGCGGTATCGCCAACACCGGTCGCACCATCCGACTGCCCGTGCACGCTGGTGACACCTTGGCCCGCGTCCAGAAGGCACAGGCTCGCTTGGAGCTCAAGTACGGACGCCCGGCGACCTTGGCCGAGCTCGGTGCTGAAGTCGAGATGCCCGAGGACAAGTTGATCGAGGCGCTGCGATTCCGCGCCGAACCCCTGTCGCTGTCCGAGCCGCTCCGTGAAGACGGTGACGCCGAACTCGGCGACGTCGTGGAAGACCGAGGCGCCGAATCACCCTTCGAAGCAGCAGCCATCGCACTCCTGCCCGATGAGATCAGCCGGCTGCTCGGACCACTCGAAGAGCGTGAGCGCGAGATCCTCATGCTCCGCTTCGGTCTCGACCGCGGCGAGCCTCGCACCTTGGAAGAGGTCGGTGAGCACTTCAACCTGACCCGTGAGCGCATCCGACAGATCGAAGCGCGAGCGATGTCGAAGCTCCGCCACCCCTCATCGGACACCGGCGCTCGGGATCTCCTGAACGTCTGAGGTCAGCCGGCTGCTCTCGGGGCGCGATGCTTCGGGCTGGACTTGACCGCCAAGAGGCCGAGTGCACCAACGACGGCGACGATGCCGGTGAGCACCGGCGTGCGCTTCGAGACCCGATCACGCAGCCGAACCGGCTTCGTGAAGGTCATGATCTCCCAGCCGCGCTCTCTGGCCACCTTGGCGAGGGCGCGGTCGGGGTTCACCGCGACAGGGTGCCCGACGATCTCCAACATGGGCTGATCCGTCGCTGAGTCGGAGTAGGCCCACGACGCGGCGAGGTCGATGCCGTTGGTCTTCGCCAGTTCCTCCATCGCAACGGCCTTGTTCGGTCCGTAGTTGTAGAACTCGGTCTCACCCGTGTAGCAACCGGCGTCGTCGACCTTGGCCCGGGTGGCGACCGCACCGTCGACGCCCAGTAGCTCTGCCAAGGGGAGCACGATCTCTTCGGGGCTTGCCGAGACGAGGTAGACCCGATGGCCCTCGGCTCGGTGGTGCTCCATGAGGTCGAGGGCCTCGGCGTAGATGAGGGGTTCGATCGTCTCGATGAGAGTTTCCCGGACGATTGAGGAGATCTGCTCGCGGTCCCAACCCTTGGTCAAGGTGAGCATGGATTCTCGGATCTTCGTCAACCGCTCTTCATCTGCCCCGAAGTACATGAACATGAGCTGCCCAGCAACCGCTCGGGCGACCATCCGGCGGGAGATGAGGCCCTGGCGGCGAAGTGGCCGGCCAAATGCGGCGATGGAGGCCTTGGCGATGACCGTCTTGTCGAGATCGAAGAAGGCGGCTTGCACGTCCTCAGCCTACGACCCTGCTTGAGCGAAGGGCAGGACGCTAGATCCCAATGAGCGCGGCGGTGATGAGGGCGGCGTCGTGTGCAGGTGCCAGCACGACGACTTCGTCGCCACGGTTGAGCTGCACCGCATCATCGGGCTGGACGATGTGGCCGTTGCGGACGATCGCCACGATGGCCGAATCGCGTCCGAGATCGAGCTCCTCAATGCGCTTGCCATCGGCTGGGGAGTGGTCTGCCAGCGTCACTTCGAACAAGTTGGCGTGACCGTCGTCGAAGGTCATGAGTCGGACCAGCGACCCGACTGCGAACGCCTCTTCGACCAAGCTCGTCAGCAGTTGCGGCGTCGAGACCGAGACGTCGACGCCCCAGGTCTCGTTGAAGAGCCACTGGTTCTTCGAGTTGTTCACCCGAGCGATCACCCGCGGCACCGCGAACTCCTGCTTGGACAGGAGCGAGATCACCAAGTTGTCTTCGTCGTCTCCGGTTGCTGCCACCATGACGTCGAAGGTTTCGAGGCCTGCGGCGCGCAGCATGGCGAGTTCACAGGCATCGCCCGGCAGCACCGTCACGCCCTCGATGGTGCCGTGCTTGGCCACGACATCGTGATCTTGCTCGAAGATGGTGACGTCGTGGCCCTTGCGAGCCAAGTCCTCGCCAATGGCGACGCCGACCGATCCCGCTCCCGCAATGGCGACCTTCACGATCCCTCTCCTTGCTGCAGCACTGCCTCGAGGCCGTCGAGGTGCTCCTTCAGCACTGCCACGTGCAGCAGGTCACCGTCTTGGCCCACGAGGTCAGCCACGTGGAGACGGGGCTTCCCGGCGCGGGTGACCGCGACGATGGTGGCCAGATTCTCAGGGATCACGTGGTGCAGTCGTCGACCGGCCAGCGCTGCGGGGAGTGGGCGCTCGACGATGTGCAGCATCCCGCTCGCATCGACCCACGACGGGCGATCTTCATCGGGGATGAGCCATCGGCGTACCTGGTCAATGGTCCAGGTCACCGTGGCCACGGTGGCGATCCCCAGGCGCTGGTAGACCTCGGCGCGCTGGGGGTCGTAGATGCGAGCCACCACGTTCGGGACGCCGAAGTGCTCTCGAGCGATTCGGGCGGTCAAGATGTTGGAGTTGTCGCCGCTCGTGACCGCAGCCAGCGCGTCGGCTCGAGCGATACCCGCTTCTTCGAGGCTGCCGCGATCGAACCCCGAACCGGCGATCATCGAACCGCTGAAGGTTGATCCGAGACGACGGAACTGCTTCGCGTTCCGGTCGATGATGGCCACGGAGTGGCCCTCGGACGACAGGTCCGATGCCAGACCCGCTCCGACTCGACCGCAACCCACGATGACGATGTGCACGCTCCGATTCAACCACGAATCAGCGCGGCATCTGGAGCCCTCCGCCCGAAGAGGGCGTCGCCTCGGCAATACTCAGAGGGACATGAGCGAGCACAACCACGAACGCGTCCGCGGGATCAGGCGGCACCAACGCATCGCCGCGGCCTACCCCGAGACGTGGCAGTACCGGCTGAAGAATCGACTCCTCGGCCCACCAATGGTCACCGAACGACTCTCCTCGGAGAAGCTGCGCAAGATCGTGGCCATGGGCGTCCTCGGCCCCGACATGATCTCATCCTCGGCGTACGGCACCGAAGAGATGCTCGTGGTCCTCGTGCCGCTCATCGGCCTCGGCGCCTTCACCATGGTCATTCCCATCACCGTGGCGATCTTGGCGGTGCTGTTCTTCGTGGCGTTGTCCTACCTCGAGATCCTCGGCCACTACACCCACTCCGGTGGCGCCTACGTCGTGGCCCGGAAGAACTTCGGCACGAAGTTCGCCCAGGTCGCCGCAGTCGCCCTGCTCATCGACTACACCGTCACCGTCGCCGTCCAGGTCTCCGCCGGAACCGCAGCGATGACGAGTGCCTTCCCCTCGCTACTCACGAGCTTCCCCATCTTCGGCAACGGCACCGTCCCCATCACCGTTGCGGTCGTCCTCCTCATGTTCTACGCCAACCTCCGAGGACTCAAGGAGGCCGGAGCGTGGTTCGCCGCTCCCGTGTACTTCTTCGTGATCTCCTTGGGATTCGTCGTGACCATGGGGTTCATCAAGGGCTTCAGCGGCTCGCTGCACGCCCACCCCATTCCTCCCGAGAAGGTCATCGGCTACGACCTCGGCCACCCCAAGGCCAACGCCCTCCTCATGGGTCTCGGCGTCTTCTACCTCTTGAAGGCCTTCGCCAACGGTGGCGCGTCACTCACCGGCCTCGAGGCGGTCTCCAATGGCATCGACGTCTTCGAGCAACCCAAGGCCCGCAACGGCCGCATCGTGCTCGTCGTCATGTGCCTCGTGCTGGCCTACCTCGTGCTCGGGACCTCGCTGATCGCCCACTGGACCCATGCCGTTCCCTACGGCAGTGGCTCGCCGACCGTCGTCTCCCAAGAGGTGCACTACGTGCTCGGCTCCGGTGGACTCGGCAACGCCCTCTTCTACGTCGTCCAGTTCGCCACGATGCTGATCCTCTTCACCGGTGGCAACACCAGCTTCAACGGCTTCCCGTTCCTCGCCAGCTTCGTGGCCAGCGACCACTACCTCCCCCGCCAGCTCACCAAGCGTGGCCACCGCCTCGCCTTCTCCAACGGCATCTTCATGCTGACCGTGGTGGCCATCACCTTGATCGTGGCGTTCAAGGCCAACGTCAACTCACTGGTCGCGCTCTACGCCATCGGGGTCTTCACCGGGTTCACCGTTGCCGGAGCTGGCATGTTGAAGCAGCACTGGACGACCCGCGAGGGCCGCTGGCACCTCGGCATGGTCGTCAACGGCTTCTCCGCGGGACTGTCCGGCGCCGTCGTCCTGATCCTGCTCGTCACCAAGTTCGCCGAAGGTGCGTGGCTCATCTTCGCCGTGGCCCCTCCGATGTACTTGGGCCTCCTCCACCTGCGCAAGCAGTACGAGAAGGAGGAGGACACCCTCGTCAAGGGTGTCGACGCCACGGTTGAGGCACCGGTGCTGCGGCGCCACTCGGTCGTGGTCTTCGTCGACCGCCTCGACATGGCCACCGCTCGAGCCATGCAGTACGCGCGCAACCTCCATCCCGATGACCTCCGAGCCATCCACTTCAACCTGGACTCCCTCGCTGCCGTCGAGCTCGTCGACTCGTGGGGACGTCTCGGCATCAGTCGCTTCCCCCTCGACGTCATCGAGTGCCGAGACCGCCGACTCGACCGGGCAGCGCTCGAATTCGTGGCCGACGTCGTGGCCGATGGGAACACCGAGTGCACGGTGCTGCTCCCACGCCGAATCTTCAACTCCCGCATCAGCCGGTTCCTCCACGACCGATCGGCCGACAAGATCGCCGAAGCGCTGATCACGGTGCCCCACGTGGCGGCCACCATCGTCCCGTTCAACCTGAAGGCGGCGGGCCGGCAGCTCACCTTGGACGACCTCCAAGAAGAAGAGGTCGAAGCGGCCGCTGCCACCAGTGAGTCGCACCAGCCGAAGATGGCGGAGATCGACCTCGCCCTCGCCGCTCGAGCGGAGGGCACCGTCAAGATCGCCGAGCTCGAGACCCGTCAGCGGGCCAGGATTGCAGGTCGCGTGCGCTCGATCCGCATTCAGCCCGCCCGTGACACCTCCAACCTCGAGTGCGTGCTCACCGACGACACCGGTGACATCACCATCACCTTCCTCGGTCGCCCGAACATCCCTGGGATCACCCAGGGGACCCGCCTCGTCGCCGAAGCCATGGTGGCCGAACGTGATGGCGTGCTGCAGATGACGAACCCCGAGTACGAACTCGTGGCCGAACCCGGTGAGTAGGGTGCCCATGGTGATCCCACCACCGTCGCCTAGGGTCGAGGCTCCACGCGACGCCATCGCACTCGAGCAGGAGAGAGGAGCACGCCGTGGCTAAAGCACTGGTCATCGTCGAGTCTCCGGCCAAGGCCAAGACCATTCAGGCCATGCTCGGGTCCGACTACGTCGTTGAATCCTCCATTGGCCACATCAGGGACCTCCCGAACGGCGCCGACGAAGTTCCCGCCGTCTACAAGGGCGAGGACTGGGCGCGGCTCGGCGTCAACGTGAACGACGGCTTCAAGCCGATCTACGTCGTCTCGCGGAACAAGAAGGACGTCGTCAAGAACTTGAAGGCGCAGTTGGCCAAGGTCGACCAGCTCTTCCTCGCCACCGATGAAGACCGCGAGGGGGAGTCGATCGCCTGGCACCTGCTCGAGGTCCTCAACCCCGGGCCCAAGGTCGATGTCCGGCGCATGGTGTTCCACGAGATCACCCGAGCAGCCATCGAGCGAGCCGTCGTCGACTCCCGTGAACTCGATCGACGCCTCGTCGACGCCCAAGAGGCACGTCGCATCCTCGACCGCCTCTACGGCTACGAGGTCTCGCCGGTGCTCTGGAAGAAGGTGCTACCCCGCCTCTCCGCCGGTCGCGTGCAATCGGTTGCCACCCGCCTCGTCGTCGAGCGCGAGCGAGAGCGCATGGCCTTCACCTCTGCCACCTGGCACGACGTGACCGCCACGTTCACGAAGACTCCGGACTCCTTCGGTGCCACCCTCGTGAGCCTCGGCGAGGTGGACCTCGCCGGATCGAAGGACTTCGACTCCACGGGTTCGAAGACCTCTGATCGCCTCGCCCTCGACGGCCCGTCGGCTGCAGCGCTCTCGGCGGCCCTCCCAAGCGCCAGCTTCGCCGTGACCTCGGTCACCGAGAAGCCCTTCACCTCTCGGCCCCAGCCTCCCTTCATGACCTCAACCTTGCAGCAAGAGGCCGGTCGCAAGCTTCGTCTGTCTGCGCAGCGAGCCATGCAGACCGCCCAGCGCCTCTACGAGCAGGGCTGGATCACCTACATGCGGACGGACTCGACGACCCTGTCGGACCAGGCCCTCCAGGCCGCTCGGTCCCAGGCCCGAGAGCTCTACGGCGAGGCCTACGTTCCCGCTGAACCCCGTCGCTACGAGCGCAAGGTCAAGAACGCCCAAGAGGCCCACGAAGCCATCCGACCTGCCGGAGAGACCTTCCGCACCCCTGACGAAGCTGCCCGCAGCCTCTCGGGGGATGAGCTCCGGCTGTACGAGCTCATCTGGATGCGCACCGTGGCATCCCAGATGGCCGATGCTCGCGGCACCAGTGCTCAGGTGCGGCTCACCGCCACCGTGCCGGGGAGCGCTGCGGCGTTCGCCGGTCAAGACGCCGAGTTCCAAGCCAACGGTCGCGTCATCGCGTTCCCTGGGTACCGCCGGGCCTACGTTGAAGGGGCGGACGACCCAGAAGCGGAGTTGGCAGACCAAGAGAAGATCCTGCCGGCCTTGGCCGTTGGTGACGTGGTCACCGCGTCGGACTTCGAAGCCGTGGATCACCACTCTCAGCCTCCAGCGCGCTACACCGACGCGTCGCTGGTCAAGAAGATGGAGGAGCTCGGCATTGGACGTCCGTCCACCTACGCCAGCGTCATCTCTACCATCCAAGACCGTGGCTACGTCTGGAAGAAGGGACCGGCGCTCGTCCCCTCCTTCATCGCCTTCGCCGTCGTGTCGCTGCTCGAGCAGCACTTCAGCGACCTCGTCGACTACAACTTCACCGCCTCGATGGAAGACGACCTCGACGCCATCGCCAGTGGCCAAGAAGAAGCCCTCCCCTGGCTCAGCCGCTTCTACTTCGGCGATGATGCCGCGGGCACCGAGACCGAGCGCATCGGGCTCAAGAGCGCGGTCACGACCCACATCGATGAGATCGACCCCCGGGCCATCAACACCATCGTCCTCGGCGCTGACGAGAACGGCGAGATGGTCGTCGTCCGTTCGGGCAAGTACGGCCCCTACCTCCAGCGCGGCGAGGAGCGAGCGTCCATTCCCGACGACACGCTCCCCGATGAACTGACGGTCGAACGAGCGCTCGAACTCCTCCACGCACCGAGCCAAGACCGCGAGCTCGGCACCGACCCCGCCACGGGGCTCCCCGTCTTCGCCAAGGCCGGCCGCTACGGTCCCTACGTCCAACTCGGCGAGATGGAGGGCACCACCAAGCCCAAGACCGCCTCGCTGTTCAAGGACATGGACCTCGGTACCTTGACCCTCGAGGACGCGCTCACGCTGCTGTCGATTCCTCGAACGGTCGGCATCGATCCCGAGAGCAACCTCCCCATCGAGACCCACAACGGCCGCTACGGTCCCTACGCGAAACGCGGGACGGATAGCCGGAGCCTCGAGACCGAGCAGCAGCTCCTCACCCTCACCATGGATGAAGCGCTCGCCATCTTCGCCCAGCCCAAGCAGCGGGGCCGGCGAGCTGCTGCACCGCCACTCAAGGAACTCGGCCCCGACCCGGTCACCGGCGTGGTCATCCTCTTGAAGGAAGGTCGCTTCGGTCCCTACGTCACCGATGGCACCACCAACGCCAGTCTGCGCAAGGGTGACACCGTCGAAGAGCTGACGCCTGAACGCGCGGCAGAACTCCTCGCTGATCGGCGCGCTGCTGGACCATCGAAGAAGGCGACCAAGAAAGCCGCGGCGAAGAAGGCTCCGGCCAAGAAGGCTGCGGCGAAGAAGACGGTGAAGAAGGCGACTGCCAAGAAGGCTGCAGCCAAGAAGACCCCTGCGAAGAAGGCCGTCGCCTTGAAGGCTGGATCTGCCGCTCCGTCAGAGGGCTGAGATGGCTGGGTGCTTCATCGTCTTCGAAGGCATCGACGGTTCGGGGAAATCCACCCAGGCACGGCGCACCGCAGAACGGCTCGGCGCACTCTCCACCTTCGAACCTGGCGACACCCCACTCGGAGTTGAGCTGCGCCGCCTCCTCCTCCACGAGGACGCCGCCGCACCAGTACCGACCGCGGAAGCACTGCTCATGGCCGCCGATCGCGCCCAGCACGTCCACACCCTCATCAACCCCACCCTCGAGACCGGCCGGCACGTCGTGAGCGATCGGTTCTCCGGGTCCACCCTCGCCTACCAGGGCTACGGCCAGGGCATCGACCTCGACGTGCTCACGACCGTCGTGACCTTCGCCACCGGTGGTCGTCAGCCCGACTGCACGATCCTCCTCGACTGCGACCTCGCGACGTCCAAGGCACGCCTCGGCCAGACGAAACCCGATCGCTTAGAGGCCCTCGACACCGCGTTCCACGAGCGGGTTCGCAACGGCTTCCTCGCGCTCGGCGCCGCCCACCAGTGGGTCATCATCGACGGCACCGATGACCTCGACGCCGTGTGCGCCGCCGTCGACGCAGCCGTCGACGCAGCCGTCGACGCAGCTCTGGCCCGGACATCGTGACCGCGACCTTCGACGACGTCGTCGGTCAGCGCGACGCAGTCGATGCACTGCGTGCTGCGCTCGCCCGGCCTGTCCACGCCTACCTCCTCGTCGGGCCTCCGGGATGCGGCAAGGAGGTCGCTGCCGACGCCTTCGCCGCCGCCCTCGTCTGTCCGGACGGTGGATGCGGCACCTGTCGCAACTGCGAGTTAGCCGCCAAGGGTCGTCACCCCGACATCGTGCACTCGACCCGTTCAGGCGCCACCATCTCGGTGGAGGATCTCCGAACGGCTGCCACCTTGGCCCAGCGCCGACCCTTGGAGGCAGCTCGCCAGGTCCTCATCATCGAGGACTTCCACTTGGCCACCCGGTCAGCACCGGCCCTGCTCAAGACCTTGGAGGAACCGCCGGCCACCACCGTCTTCCTCCTCCTCGCCGACGACGTGCCACCGGAATTGGTCACGGTTGCCTCGCGGTGCGTCGAGGTGGCCTTCCCGCCCCTGTCGACCGCTGAGATCGCTGCAGCGCTCGCCAGCGACGGCGTCGAGGCGACCACGGCCCGAGAGGTGGCCAGAGCCAGCGCAGGCAATCTGGACCGAGCCCGCCTCCTCGTTGAGGATCCGTCCTTCGCCGAGCGCCTGGCGCTCTGGCGGAACGTACCGGCAGCGCTCGACGGCGACGGTGACGTCGCGGTCATCGTGCGGCAACTCCTCGACGCCACCGATGCAGCACTCGCTCCGCTGAAGGAACGGCACGCAGAAGACCTGGCGGCGCGTGAAGCCGCCAGCGAAGCTGCTGGCGAGCGATCCATGCCCGGGCGCAAGGAATTCCTCGACCGCCAGGCCCGTCTCGAGCGGCGCTACCGCGGCGAAGAGCTCCGAGCCGGACTCTCGATGCTCCAGCGCGCCTACGGTGACCTCCTCGCCGAGTCCCTCGGCGGCGATGCCGAGAGCATCGCCGAAGCCAAGGCGTGCGGGCAGGCCATCGACTGCATCACCTCGTCGATGGCCTCGATGAGGCACAACCCGAACGAGACCCTGCACTTCGAGGCGCTCCTCATCGCGCTTCGTCGATGCAAGGTGCGGGTCTAGGGACCCACCGGCGGATTCCAGGACAGCTTCGCTACTCGCTTGGGGGCGACGTAGCCGTGGTCGACGAACCAGCGGGCGGAGTCGTAGAGGGCGAGAGCGGCAGGCCGAGCGGTGTAGCCGAGTTCGTCACGGGCCCGGCGGTCGGAGAAGACCATGGCAGTGGCCGCCATCTGCGCGGCCTCGAGCGGCACCCGGGGTGGTCGCCGGAGCAGGGTTCCCTCGACGAACTCTGAGACCCGAGCCGCACTCGTCGGGAGAAATGCAGGGAAGGATCGATCCGCTGGTGGCAGACCCGTCACCTGTGCCAACGTCTGGAGCAGTTCCGCCATCGTCAGGTTCTCCCCACCGCAGATGTAGCTGCGCCCTTGGCGACCCCGTTCGAACGCTGCGAGGTGTCCGTCGGCGAGATCATCGACGTGGGCCACGTTCATCTTCGTGTCCACGAACCCCGGCATCTGCCCGCGGAGGTAGTCGAGGACCACCTTGCCCGATGGCGTCGGTCGGTGGTCGTAGGGGCCGTGGGGCATGGTTGGCTGCACGAGCACGATCGGCGCTCCTTCGGCCGCCATGCGGAGCACCTCGTGCTCAGCCACGTACTTCGTGTGCTTGTAGTTCCCGTGGAGACCGTCGATCGTGGCGTAGGAGGTCTCATCAGCGAGACCTCCCTTCGCGGTCACCTCGAGACCCAAGGTGGCAACCGAGGAGGTGTAACAGATGCGCCGCACCGAGGCCTCGAGCGCTGCGGTGATGACGTTGCGGGTTCCCTCGACGTTGACGGCGTAGAAGGAGGCGGGGTCACGTGGCCAGAAGCCGAACTTCGCGGCGAGGTGGAAGCACGCTGTGGCTCCTTCGAAGGCACGGGCAAGAGCGGGGCTCGAGGTAATGTCAGCCACCACTCGCTCAACGTCGAGGCCGTCGAGGTTCGACGCCACCGCTCCGGGCTCGAGGAGGGCGCGAACCCGGCAGCCACGAGCGAGGAGCGCGCGAACAACCGCAGAGCCAATGAACCCAGCAGCACCAGTCACGACGACCACGTCATCGCTCGTCAAGGGGTGGGTGACGTCGTTCACCGCTGCGTCACCGAGGACTTGCGTCGAGTCCGCTTGAGCGTCCCCTTGGCCATGGTGGCGCCGAACTGGACGAGCCAGGTCGATGAGGCTTCAGCTTTCGTCAACAGGTCGTCGAGGGCGTCGGCGAACTGATCGATCTCGGCCGGGCCAGCGATGAGGGGAGGGAGCAACTTGATGATGTTGGCGTTATCGGCCGCCACCTGGGTCAAGATCCCGTACTCATGGAAGAGCGGAACCACGAGCGTCTGGCTGAACATCGCCGGACGGAGGTGCTCAACGGCTCGATACCGCCGCCGCAGCCCTGGGCTCGAAGGCGCGTCGAAGGTGAGGCCGATCATCTGTCCACGACCGGTGATGGCGGAGAGGACGTCGTGGCGAGCAGCAACCTCACCGAGGCGCTGCTTCCACAGATCGCCCATCGCGGCAGCGTGGGCCACGATGCCCTCATCGTCGAAGACCGACAAGGTGGCGAGACCCGCCACCATGGCCAGCTGGTTGCCTTTGAAGGTCGTCGAGTGGACGAGCGCCTTGTCGAGTGAGGAGTAGACCGAGCGGTAGATGGCGTCTGAGGTGAGCAGCGCAGCCACGGGGACGTAGCCACCGGAGAGGGCCTTGCTCACGGTGATGAGGTCAGGTTCGAGGCCATCATGGTCGTGGGCGAAGAAGGTTCCGGTTCGACCGAGACC
>Ga0208746_1000418_pt1 | contig 14566 bp, 7 predicted proteins | sample CryBogCBH15Jun09_FD_184623 | JGI IMG/M metagenome (GOLD analysis project Ga0208746, IMG submission 184623) | Freshwater microbial communities from Crystal Bog, Wisconsin, USA - CBH15Jun09 (SPAdes) | ecosystem: Environmental > Aquatic > Freshwater > Lake | place: Crystal Bog, Wisconsin, USA... | reverse complement strand
GGGCGGCTATACCCGGGCGGCTATACCCGGGCGGCTATACCCGGGCGGCTATACCCGGGCGGCTATACCCGGGCGGCTATACTCGGTCGGCTATACCCGGGCGGCTATACCCGGGAGGCTATACCCGGGCGGCTATACCCGGGCGGCTGTACCCGGGCGGCTATACCCGGGCGTCTATACTCGGGCGGCTGTACCCCGGCGGCTATACCCGGGCGGCTATACCCGGGCGGCTATACCCGGGCGGCTATACTTGGTAGGCTATATCCGGGCGGCTATACTCGGGCGGCTATACTTGGGCGGCTATACCCGGGCGGCTATACCCGAGCGGCTATACCCAGGCGGCTATACCCGTTATAACCTACTGGTTATAGCTCACCGGCTATAGCGCACCGGCTATAGCCCACCGGGTATAGCCCACCGGGTATAGCTCACCGGGTATAGCTCACCGGCCATAGCCCACCGGTTATAGCTCACCGGGTATAGCCAACCGGTTATAGCAAACTGCTATAGCCCACCGGCTATAGCTTACCGGGTATAGCCCACCGGCTATGGCTCACCGGGTATAGCCCACCGGCTATAGTGCTATAAGCGGAGTGGCTATACTAATACTAGTTGTCAAAGCCGGTAGTTCTTACTTACTTATAACTAAGATGACAGCTTTCAAAAAAAAAATCTTGTAGTGGCTCCGGTAGTCGTAGCTATCCATTCTGTTATAGTTGCTTTTATACTTCCTATCACGGTTATATGGTCAGCGTAGGACTAGTAGTAAAACTGCCTACAGCGAAACTCCTCTTATTACTAGCCGTCCTCCAAAGAAATACTAGGAAGACTAAATATCTAGCGGTACTATTTACACTCCACTGTTTTTAAGTGAACCTAGTTTAGGTGACCAGTGACTCCTGATGGAGCTTCCATAAACGATTTGTCAAGCTAGCGTTTCAATCAACATGCGACTAACCGAGGTGGAACAAAAACAATTTGATAAACAAAAATTAAAATTATTAAGTCAGGAAGGAAGGAAGGAAGGAAGGAAGGAAGGAAGGAAGAAAGGAAGAAAGGAAGAAAGGAAGAAAGGGAGAAAGGAAGAAAGGAAGAAAGGAAGGCAAGAAGACAGGGAGATAGGAAGGCAGCAGGTATTATTAAATCAAGTAGGTAAACTATGCTAAGTGTTTAACATATTGAAGAATTTACATTTCGAGATCTAAATCGAAACGTAACTAATTATTCTGTATATCTATCGCCTGTCAACCTAACGCTTTATTATATACGCAGCACGATGCATGGTAGTATTTAAAAACAGTACCATCCCCTACTATTAAACAGAAATAAGATTCATTACTTATCCCTTAACGATTTATACTGGAAATAACTGCAGCAAAAACTAAATTGATTCGTTCAAATGGATATAACTGCAAGCCGTGCGTTTAAATGGACGGGAAGATCAAGAAGGATGAAATAATGCATTAATAAATCTATGCAAGAAGCTGCATAATTTATATTTAGGCCCTAGAACAAGGTGCATTACCAATCCCTTGGTGACTAGTCTACTGGAAATAGCTGCAGATCTATTGCTTTAATTCAAGGATTAATATATGCATCGACAAATTTATGCAAGGAGCTGCATCGATATGTCGACACCAAGATTAATCTTTGAATTGAATTGAATAGATGATTAGTCAAGAAATAATATAGGGAGTATAACTTTAATCCCCCCTCGTATTTTATTATATCAAAAGTATCTTAAACGGTCAAAAATAAGGTTCACTGTGAACCTTATTTTACACGCCCCCCTCTCATTTCATTGGTGACTAGTCTACTGGAAATAGCTGCAGATCTATTGCTTTAATTCAAGGATTAATATATGCATCGACAAATTTATGCAAGGAGCTGCATCGATATGTCGACACCAAGATTAATCTTTGAATTGAATTGAATAGATGATTAGTCAAGAAATAATATAGGGAGTATAACTTTAATCCCCCCTCGTATTTTATTATATCAAAAGTATCTTAAACGGTCAAAAATAAGGTTCACTGTGAACCTTATTTTACACGCCCCCCTCTCATTTCAGAAAAATAAGCGCAATGATAAGTGGAGAGGAAGATGTCGGTAAAGGTGATATAAATAGGATGATAATTCTTGAAAATGGTGATATGATGGTAGTACCAGAACAAATTTTCAATGTTTGCCAGTCTATAACAAAATTGAATCAACAGAAACATAGTTCGATGAGTACTCTGAAAAATTTGATGGTTGAGGAATTAATAAGAAAGGGTTGTGAGACTATGGATCAATTCAACTCGATGGTGCAACCGTATCTGCTTATTTATGTCAGATACGTCGCTGTCGGAGAACTTTTGGCACTTCCGGACATACAAGAAGAAATACTCAGTGAAGGTGGCCCAGATTTGTTCGAGATGTATAAACTGACATATTCAAGGGACGATGGAGCAGAGACATTAACTGAAGTAGCATTAATAGGTAACGTGGCGCAGAAGGACGATCGACATATGCAAAAAAAAAGTAGGAACAGCGCAAAAACGAATGAAGCTCAAGGTAACAAACTTATGCGATATTCTATTAGATCACGATTCTTCTCTAATTAAGTAACAACTTTTCCGTAGCGCTACGATTTTTGAATAAACGAAAGATAGCATTTAATAGGGCGTTGAAATTGACATTTACACGCGTTTTGGAGAAGAGAAGCAAGTCCTATTTACTATTTTAGAAGACTTTCGTAATAATTGTTTTATAGATCCTAATTTAGTATCTAAAATACAAGTGCTTGACAGCAGCGCTAACAACAGCGTAGAAGCTGATGTTGATAAAAACGGTAGGAAACAAAAGCTTTATTTAATCTATTCTTATTGTGTAAATTTATTCTTAGATTCCGAAGGAGATAAAAACGATAATCAAGTTTCTCAAAATATTCAAATTCATCAATCTAATACATTCATAAATCAAATATTTCAAGTTGGTGTTAATTTTTTTAGCTCAGTTAGCCGTAGTGGCTCGTCACCAGTTCCAAAGGATGATGAGGAACATTCAGATAGACTGAAAAGTGATAGCTTTAAGCAAGCAGCTGACGACATTGACAACGATGAGGAAGCTAGAAGTTTAGATTCTGAATCTGATTATTTTGAAGTTCCTGGTGGTGACGATGGTGAAGGTGCTGACAATAGGCCTGATTCGGGTGAAGAACAGGAGAATGAAGAGGAGAACAGTAAAGGTACTTGCAAAAAGCTTGATTCGGATGAGGAAGAACCAGCTGAAGTTGGAGATGAACAGGATAATGAAGAGGAGAATAGTGAAGGTTTTGGCAAAAAGCCTGATTCGGATGAGGAAGAACCAGCTGAAGATGAAGATGAGCCTGATTCGGGCGAAGAACCGGCTGACGATGAAGAAGAGAGGCAAGAAGATCAGTGGTACGGTAAAATGCACATTGATGATGTTAGAAGCTCCTCCGGTTTCGACAGTGTGGTCCATCAATTTGTTGTAAACGACGAATACTTCCTTTACGTCGCCCGATCTGGGATATTCGATGAAGAAGAGTTTAGTAATGACAAGGACAACAAAGGAGTATTTACAGCCGAGGATATTCCATCCGGTGCCTATATTGGAATGGTTGAGGGGGACAAGATAAGAAGTTTCGAAGACTTCACAAAACTGTCTTCTGATGACATTTACTTCTTGATTTTTAATGAGAAGCTAGGCTACGCTGTACTTGAATATAATTCAGTGAAATGTCCGCGTTATCGTTTCTCAAAAATGGCCTACGCGAAGAGAGGATCTACAATTGAGACAAATGTGGAAATTCGATACGACAGCGTTGGCATGTTAGAGTATCGGGCTACTACTGACATACCTCTGTATCATGAACTTGTGGTTGCTTTCAATCGAGCGGAGAACACAAGTAAATTGATATCGTATTTTAATGGATTGGCTCAAAAGAATGACGAAACAGCTGTAGTTGCGGCCCCTATTTCGTCTCCCGCTCCCAAAGGAAAATACGATGGTAGGAAAATAGTTGGACAAATATTCCCGGTGAAGTCCGTAAGCAAGGAGGTAATAGCTAATCAAAAATTGTGCTTTTTAAAAAGCGTGGCTGCATACGGCATGTCTCTTTTGAAGTCAGAACTGTACAAGTCTATGATCAAAAATGTTGAAACATGGCCCAAAAACTCTTGCTTCGCTTTATTTAATGTCGTGCATCAGTTATCCGATATTTTTGATGTGGACACACTGGGTAACAAAGTAGGCGGCTTGAATGTTCTTGAATTTCGTAAAATCACCAAGAAAATGGAATCTATAAAGAAAACCCTGTTTATACCGGTTGTTGACAAAGTTTTATCTAGCAAAAAATATATTTCTTTTTGTACGCGTCTTGCGAAAAGAAATTCTTTGACTGCCGAGGAGGAAACTAATCTAGAATTCAGAACTATTGAAAAAATGACCAGACAAACTTGGAGTGATATGGATTCAATTCGATGGCACAACATGCCATCGATAGGAGGGGGTTTCGTGCTTTACGTATCTTGCATCACGACAGCACGGATAATTTACTTTATCCGAAAATACTTTAACAGTGAAATCGAAAATTTTAGGTATTATGCTGACATCGGTGTTGGGTGTCCTTACCTCGCCGCTAGCTTACAATTTGTATTTTCACACGTTGCAGTCGCCGGTATTGATTTTCCGGATGTTATTGGCGTCATCAAAAATAAAATTCTGAATACTGGGGGGAAAAGGTGTGCCATGTTGAGAAGCATTAGTTTTGTTGCAGCAGACGTTCTTCTGTGCGATGAATTCTTGGTTCAAGATTTAAAAAAATGTCAGGTTATTACCAATCTAGTTGGTATTACAAAAGTTGATGAACACATTATCAAGCACATACTACCAAGATCGTCTTGCAGAGTGATAATGTTTCGTAGCGTCAAAGAATTTCCTAAAGTGCATGAAGAATGGTTGCGATCAATGGGATTTGATTTAGAAATGATAAATGGGTCGTTGGATCGCAGAAAGGAGGAGAAGTTCTACATACGCGTCTACTACAGAAAAGCGGAATTCGACACACCTGTGCCTGATATTAACCCTAGGTTGTTAACTGATAAAAATGGTATCGTCACTACAGGTATTCTAGGAAAAGGGCGCGAATATAAGACACTAAAATTTCAGGAGTCAGAAAAAGACTTCTCGACCAGGGTGAACTTGTTTTCCTCCAGAGTCCCTCAAGTAAAAGTGTTGACGCTGGATCACTTGAAATCAGGACTACTACCGCTTCTTAAAACAAACCGAACTGCTTTATCGTTTGTTAGAAAGTTGCTGAAGACAAATTTTCCAGAAAGTACGTTGCAAAAACGGAGGGAAAAAAAATCTGACGACAGTAATAGTGGGCAGAGTGATGATGAAAGTGAACGAGAGCAATCGATTAATTCGCCATCTGAAAGAAATGACAGTTCATCATCATCATCGAATGAATCTGATGCGAATACAAATCAAGGGACCATCGGTGATGTAGCTAGAGAAGGAACTTATACATCAGATGCTTGTAGTGATGATGATATCATAGGGAACTCTGATGCATTATCAAAACCACTGTCATGGACGGGTTCTGCAAGTGAACATGTGACTGCCTCCTCTTCTTTGGTTGCTTGTCGCGAAGAATCGAAGTCTGAAGAGGGAAACCCTCCCGATGTCGAAGTCATCGCTGATGCAACGGAAATAGGGGGCGAGGAGCCGTTATCATCTGCGACGATTCTAAATGCGATAACCGACGAAGTGTCGACATATGCATATAAGACCCCTCCGAGTAGTCCCAACGCAACACATTTCCGTTCAATACCTCTCAAGTACATTGAACAAATTGTGGCGAAAACAAAAAAAATACGACTACAGCTAAACGGAGATAGATTTGCAAGTCCTGATAACGAAATCATAGTGCGAAGTGCTGATGAGCTAGTGGAACATTTAACTAAAGGGGACATAACATTTTCTGTTGGAGTTAAAATTGACCCTTCTAAACTTAAGGTTAATGTTTGCAAGCCTGACGGAACCTGTGCCTACCAGTTGGCTTATGTATTGCAGATCCTAGTAAAGTTAGGAGTTAGGGATTGGCCGGACGAATGGTGGTGCGAAAAAGCGGGAGAATATGAAAGATTGTGCAAGTTCTACAAGCAATTTACCGTCCAAAAAGACGATTCTGTGCTACCACCTGATCTCGTTGAAAAACTTCAACGAGTTTACAAATGGGCTACAAATAATAGAACGAAGAATCGTATTTTACCAGTTAAAGATTGGGGATTACAGGAAGACTTAGTTCAACTTTTAGATCCCAATTTGAAAACAAGTATATGGTATAACTCTAAAGATTCCCCGGAATGGATCTATCTGAGCTGGACAAGTTGGTTGCAAAATTCCGTTCAAGCACAATGCACTGTGACCACGGAGAACTGCAAGAAGATTCTTCAAACCAGAGTAGTTGGGATTGTCCAAGATTGGAACGGTATCGTTGGGAATGATAGTACACGACATTTTTTTCCAAGTTTGCTCCCAGAATTCTTGGATGCAGATGTGGATGAGGCAATATCTTTGTTGTTAGCCAAGCTTGCAGACCTTTATGATACGGATTTCAATGCGCCCATGCCATCCCCTCACGATGAAGATATTGTAGCTTCAAGGCGAACAGTAAGGAAGAGGCGAGCATCAACTAGCGATAAAGATGTTACTCCAACTTCAGTGAACCAGAGTAGAAGATCGAAGCCCAATACCCCTAGCGCAATTCTGAAGCGAAAAGAAAAAATGAAATTGGATAGTGATGAGAAAAGACGAAAGACTACTAGCTCCTCTGTACTAGATGTGGATGGAGCTTTAACTCCCGCAGACGACACCAAAATTTCTTTTCACAAAGCTTTTATCATTCAAAAAGATATTGAAAGACTAAGGCCAGAAGGATGGTTTAATGATTCAATCATAGAATTTCGGCTGAACTGCTTATACTTTGGGGGTATTGAAAACCACCATTTGTTCAATGCACTATCAAGTGAAATGGTGTATATCTTTTCTACTCAATTCTACCATCATTACCGGGGAAAGTCTCTAAAATCTATGGTGTACTCAAATGTTCAACGATGGACCGAAAATGTGGACATTTTTGAGAAAAGGTTATTGTTCATTCCTATTGGGTACGCGAATCATTGGAGTCTGGTGGCTATCTGTAATGCGGGATTGGTTCGCGGAGAAATAGTTAGTTTACTGACCGGCGATCGAGCATTTACTGATGAATCAAACGATCGAGAGAAGAACAGTTTGATTGATTGTTTGCCTGCTTGTATATTGCACATTGATTCTTTGAACTTACATAAAACAACTCCAATAAGCGATGCCCTAAAAAATTATTTGGATTGTGAATGGCGAACCCGAAAACAGAAAACATTATTACAAGGTCAGGAAGTTTTTAAGGATTTCGCTAACGGCTTAATAACTATTGACTGCCACGGAATGGTAATTTATTTATTTATTTATTTATTTATTTATTTTCACCATCTAAAAATTGTTACCTTAGACTGTTCAACAGGAAAATAGCTATGATTGTGGGGTACATACATGCTTAAACGCTTCTCGTTTATACGACACGTTATTAAGTCGACCGATGAAAATATTGCATGGTAATAATTTGACTTCGACCAAAAGTAACGCAGAGCGTATTTTAAAAGTCGTTTTGCGGGAACCTCAAGACACAAACACCGAGCGAAATAATATTGCTGAAGTTATTTCAAGGTGATTCTAATTTTACTATTTAGCATAACTTCCTTCTTAGTACATCATTTAATATCTTTCAGAATGCTTGGTGAACAAACAAAATGAGGGGAGGGGCGAGTAGGACCGCCAAGAACGCGCCTTATTCCTGTTACATTTCTTGATCGATGGGATTAAATAGTAAATATTTCCATTTCTAGCATTACTTTTAGTTGGTTTTACAAGTACTATGGCATATCTTTATCATTAGCTACTATAGCAACTATCTCACTCATAGCTATAATAACGGCAAATTAACAAACAAAAAGAATTTTATTATAATTGTTACAAGATATGGCCTATATACACGCACCAACATTAAGAATTATCAAAAATCCCATCGTCATTCTCATCTTCCTCCTCTCCTACACCACGACCACTTCGATATGTTGATGGAATGTTTCCAAGACTCCATCTAGCCATAAAGCTTATTTGCTCTGCAGTTGATTGGACAAAAAACTCTTCCTGTACAACATCCTCATCCCAACCAGTTCTGTCAAAGAATATCCGATCAAGAACATGGAATGTGTCATCGTGCTTAGGTTTGTTACTTTTATATGGCGATGACTTAAATGTGGGTACAACCAATACAATACGAATAATCGATTCAACAGGAATAAGATGATATTTGAATTTTGTCTTACTTAACGGGTGAGCTGCCCAGCAAAACTGCTTTCCCAAGCACGGAGTCTTTTTATTTTTAACAATTCCTGATTTTGGGTAAAGTTCCTGCCCCAAGCAAAAAATGTGATTCTCGGGAGTGTGACCAGTAGTTTCTTTCTTTTCAATGAGAATAAATACTAAAAGCTTTAATAATACTGTGGTCGTCATCCTATCATCACCACGTTTACTACGCCGAGATCGTCCATCACTTAAAGAATCCCTATCAGAATCATCGAGAGATAAATCTACGTTAATTCGCACAAGAGCAAAGTCGTACTTTGGCTTATTTTCATTCCCTACATCATAAATATTTCCTCTTGGAGTGGCAAAGAGCTTACCGATACCAAGCGATGTTTTTGAATCACTTTCATACTTAATTGCGCGAACGAATTTAGTTAAATATTTGCTCATCGTTTCTTCATTTCTCCAATCAATATCACTGCCGTGAGATATGGCTGAAGCAAAATCTAGTTCATACAGTATCGCAAGGAATTTTGACACAGTATTAATGGGTTCATAGGTAGTTACACGATCCCAGCTAGTATTCATTTGCAACTCTCGAGTTGAATAATTTAGAATAAAAGGCACTTTTGTATGATGATCAAGCGGAGAAAAATGTATACAATCATCGTGTCTCTCTGGTTTCATGAAGTCTACTATTTTATTTGATTCCAAATGAATTTTAGCTATCCGATGTAGGTGTTTAGAATGATTATTTAAATTGTATTTAAGCAGCATTTCCAAGCAAGTAGTTTTATTTCGTTTACTTGTAGAACTGTACACACCTTTAGTTACTGAACGGTGAATACTCTCCCATGATGAGGTATCGCAATGATTTAAACTTCCATAATATCGTATCGTGTCTTCAAGGTGAAAAATTTTATGAGGATTTCTTTGCTTACAGATCTTTGTATGAGCCATATTAAACGACAAAAGTGAGACATTCAAGTCCCACACGAGCATGTAATGTGTGTACAAATTTTTTACTTTTTTAGAGAACATTGCCAAAGCCTTGTCATCCCATTTAGCTCGCTTCCCATCAAAATAACAATCGAGGACGCTACATATTGCACGCTGAACACGCCCTTGAATATCAACAATCTGATTATCCTTATTCAGGACAAAATTAGCGCCAGGTAGTATCTTTGAGTCATGCCCTATCGCGTAATGCATTTGTATCAGCAAAGATATAAATGAAGTTGATTTATAACCACCAAAACTTCCGGTTGAGTGACTCCTTTCAGCAGTATTGGTTGCAATATATCGCATTATACCTTCCTTAAAGTACGTCCAATGAACATGGGGCATTTCTTCAGTGACGTACCCAAAATTCATAATCCTCCAATCAAACATATTAGCAGCGGCAACGTAGGCCTCATTAATTTTACTAACTGCATATATAATTGATATAATACTTTTCACTAATGACTTCATCAATCCAGCGCAAAAGTTGTGCAAGAGATCAGGAGGAGTGGCCCTAAAAATATTGTTACTCGGATCCCCCATCGGAGCAAAAAAAAAAGGATTTACAAATGGATGAATATTCTGAGCTTTTAAGTATTTGATGTTGTTTTCCTCAGATTTTGTAATTGCTTGACCATTTCCTTGTTCACACAATGATCTTTCGGCTTCACAGCACCGTTTGATTATGTCGTTATTATCCCTTGGGCGATGTATCTCCTCGTTGTAAATTCCGTCTTTGTACGAATACGTGCAATAAGTGCATCCATGAATACAGTTTCCCGTTTCTAAACCAGCTTGTCTATGTTGCTGTGGATCGTCACCAACAAAAAATGCTACACAAGGGTAAAATGTTTTAATTCCTTCCCCTAACACATGCATTTGAATGCCATTTTCCCAGTGGCTTTTCAACCCCTTTACTATTTCCTTCCAGTACTCCCTTTCCACTAACAAATCAAATCTACGGACCTCCAACTCAGCTTTTGATCTGCTGTACATTTTACATAAATGGTCAAAGAGGGCTGCTTTTGTGTTAAGTAAATTAGGCAAGTATCCGATAACACATTTTGAAATATCTTTGGTAATCAAGTCGTCGGAAAAGTTGCCAGTTGTACACATTACTGGGGTAACATTATTATGTATCCTATCATTTAATTGCACTCCATCCGAATAAAAAATAAGTGGCAGTATTTTACCATTCGCATTTTTCCCTCTAACTAGCGCTTCAGAGTTTTTACACCATTTACTGCACATCACATCACCGTAAGAGTTATCACTACAATCAAAATAATCAAAGCGAACCGAATTTTTATATTTAAACATTATTTCAGGGTTTATAAATAGCTCACTAATTAGCTCCATAGGGTCTCTTAAATAGAGCTCTACCTGTTTTCCATTTTCAGTTAAACCATTGAAGGTGTCCATGTTCCAACCAGGTGGCCATTCAATTTGCAACGTGCCATACTTAAATAAACTTAAACACTGCTTTATCTTGTAGGAGACACCAAGCGTACTCTGGGGGACTGTGCTTCCAATTCCATCATTCATACACAATTTGTGATGCAATTTTAAATAGTCTTCTTGACCTTGCCTTGAGAGTTGATTTTCAATCCAAAACAAATAAATTGATATATTATCAATCATCTGCTTATCAAATTTATTTGAATAATCCGATTTTACGATATTTATCATTTCCTCGAAGCTATTTGCGCCTAGACATTTTAACCCATATGTCGCATCATAGAAACACTCTTGATACTGAAGGTACCGATTGACTGTTCTCAATACGCCCATTTCATTAATCTGTGTTCCAGTACCATTTTCAATATCATGTAACTTATCTATAGCATCACTTGCACTCGCGTAGTGTGCATTTGCAACAAAGGTTAATTTAAATACATCTGGTTCATCAAATTCCTCAAAATGATTAACAACGTCAAAATTACTGCGCTCAATCTCATCTTCGCATTCATCAAAAAAAGATCTTGAGACACGAGTGCAATCCTTGTTAAATTGATCTTTATTTCTTGATAAGGCACACTTTTTTCCAGCTTGATGGCGTTCTAAGAATGAAGGAGTATACGTCCTAGTAATCCCTTTTTCTTTGTAACAATAGTCGCACATAACCTCTTGAGAATTCACCAAATGACTAATTTTCTTTTCCATGTAAGTTCTTGATCTTGTTGATGTGCAATTTTTAGGTGCATCTGTAGATATTCCCTCTTTGATTTTAATAATCGTTTTTGCTCTAGTAGTTTTTTTTAAACGATCCGCTTCTTCCAACTCCAAAAGCTCCTTATACTCTTCGGGATGATTATCATAGTATTTTTCCACCCTTGCTTTAATTTCTAGTGCCCTATCTATAAAGTATTGATCATCTTCGCTGACTTCTTCTTCGTAGGCTCTTTTGCTATAATTGGTTGACATAATTTTTTTGGGGGGGAGCGAGTCAAAATAAGGTTCACTGTGAACCTTATTTTGTGTCCATATAAGATACATCAAACACCTTTACAAGATCCAATCTAATTTTTGAATTTAAAGAACAACTAATAACGATAACCATTCAGGACATGAGCTGTAATATGCCGGATTTTTCTGTAAAGGAGGCGAACTTAGATACTTCTGAATCTCCTGTAGCGGGTAAACGCAAATCCTCTTCCGCTAGCGGATCTTCTCGCAGAGGAAAAAAGGGATGCTTGGGAACTGACCCTGCCTCTCATATTGTTCTTGAAAACCACCAACTTGGCGTTGCTGAAGACATAAAGCAAACTATAGAATCTAGCCCCAAGTTTGAAATCGAAACACGAGGGCCAAAGCAAATGTTCTACGTATTCGTTGCGGCTGGAACAGAACCAAAGATGTATTTCCCAAGAGAAGAAATTAAGGCCCTAGTAAAGGCTTGCTACATTTACCTCTCCAAGGATCTGAATTCCGAGATATTAAGTAGCCGAAAGAGCTTATGGGTGATATCATAGCTAACTGATTTATAATTCACTAAATTTTGTTTTGCAAAACAGGATCTAAATCACTGCCTTGTACCTGGGACAACAATTATCTCTGGCCAATTATTCAACATTCTGATCGACAATGATGGATTTGTTGAATATTTGATGAAGCTCAAGAGGAATCTCAGAACGACGCTTCAAAAATTTGTTAAGGATCCGGGTTCTACGTTCAAATTCATGTCGCGCTTTTCTGACTCTATGGAGCAAGAGTTCTTTAAAGTGATATCATCTTTTAGGGAATCTGCAACTTCTTACGAAAACAGATCACCATTGGATGTTGATAATATACCGGATTTAAGAAGCCTGCAAAAGCTTCAAGCTTTTAAAGGTGCAGAATCTTGCAAATATCAGTCGATTGTTGAGGCAGCCGCTCTTAAAATGAAGATGTGGGCAGTCAAGACAGAAAAAAAGAAAGGTAAGGTACAACACCTTCAATTCCTAGGGGAAAAAGTAACCTAGGAATTTAAGGTGTTGTACTACTAATATATTGTGAATGTACATGGAATACAACGCATTAAATTACTAGGTAACTTTTTATTTGCCCTTAATCAGGTGACGGCGACGAGTTTATAGTTGCTACGAATTCCATAAATGAAGCGACGGTCCTAGCAATCTTTGCTTTGATGATGAATTCCGGCAATCGAATTGATTTATCGTCAGTAAATCGGTTGGCGAATCAGTTCGTGTCCATTGTGAGAATGCAACGGAACAGAGCTGCCACCGATGTAAATATGGTAAACTTTTTAAAGACAGAAAGGAAAACCCTCTTTAAAGAATGGGGGGTAAATACCCGCAATGTTTTTGATCAGCGCGACAGATATGGAAGGTTTTTTAATGACATGGAAGCTAATAGGACTGAATTCAATCCCGCTGATTTTTCACTTGTGGGTATGGCAAGCGATAATGAACAAGAAGAAGGCGTGCACGGTCCCTAAATCTGTGGTATGATTATGAGCTTGATTTAGTAGTAGTTACAGCGCGCAGTGGGCTTACAAGTTATTAGTAGTAAGTAATTTTAAATTTTTTTAAAAAGTCTCCTCTTTATAGGTGTGTATAGAGCTATGAATATAAGGTATAACTAGCTCTTATTCGCAGAGCTCTACATTGTTACTACATTTAAAAACGTAACTGTATTTTTTTATCCAGGACTTACGTGCTCTAGTCTGCTTATTGTGTCTCTGTTAACTGTGTATTTTAACCGTCTTTATATCCATTTCTCATGTAGGACAGCATACGGACGAACAGCTACTAGTGCATTGTTCTCTTTGTTACTGGTGCTACTAGTAAGTAAATCTACTTTAACTGTGTAATTTAACCCCCGTCTTTATATCCATTTCAGCTACTAGTGCATTGATCTCTTTATTACTAGTACACCTTGTAAGTAAAGAATCTACTTTATCTGTGTAATATAACCGTCTTTATATCCATTTCTCATGGTGTAAGACATGCGGTTGAACAGCTTCTACTTGTAAGTAAAGAATCTACTTTATCTGTGTAATATAACCGTCTTTATATCCATTTCTCATGGTGTAAGACATGCGGTTGAACAGCTTGTACTAGTGCATTGATATCTTTGTTACTAGTGCTACTAGTAAGTAAATCTACTTTAATTGTGTAATTTAACCCCCGTCTTTATATCCATTTTAGCTACTAGTGCATTGATCTCTTTATTACTAGTACACCTTGTAAGTAAAGAATCTACTTTATCTGTGTAATATAACCGTCTTTATATCCATTTCTCGTGGTGGAAGACATGCAGTTGAACATCAGCTACTAGTGCATTGATATCTTTATTACTAGTACATCTTGTAAGTAAAGAATCTACTTTATCTGTGTAATATAACCTTCTTTATATCCATTTCTTAAATAGGACGTACAGTTGACCAACAAATACTGGTGCTTTTGGTAAATTATAAATACTCGATTTTTAATTTAAAAGAATTTTGCCTACCGAAAAAAACCGACCGGGTATAGCCGCCCGAATATAGCCGACCGGGTATAGCCGCCCGAATATAGCCGCCCGGGTATAGCCGACCGGGTATAGCCGCCCGAATATAGCCGCCCGGGTATAGCCGCCCGAATATAGCCGGCCGGGTATAGCCGCCCGGGTATAGCCGCCCGGGTATAGCCGCCCGAATATAGCC